>Ga0137359_10001010_pt1 | contig 22051 bp, 17 predicted proteins | sample Mad1_40_16metaG_FD_108281 | JGI IMG/M metagenome (GOLD analysis project Ga0137359, IMG submission 108281) | Vadose zone soil microbial communities from Angelo Coast Range Reserve, California, USA - Mad1_40_16 metaG | ecosystem: Environmental > Terrestrial > Soil > Vadose zone | place: USA... | reverse complement strand
GCACCGGGATTTCCGGCGCCGCCTGCACGATCACTCACACCGCCGCGATTTTCGTCGCGAGTGCTCGGAAGATTGCCGCCTTGCCGGCCAGGTTGCTGGCGCGCGCCTGATTGACGGTTGGCCGGCGAATCTCCCCGCGCCGTCCCGCCGTATCTTTGTGCCGTTGCGCGGTTCGAATAAGGCGCTCCGCCTCGATGCTGCGGATTGTGCTGCCATTTGTTAGCGCTGCTGATGTTGTTCCGATTACCGCCCTGAATGTTGTTAACGCGGTTACCCCCGCTAATATTCGTATTGCGATTGAAATTGTTGTTCACGTTGACGTTGATGTCGTTGTTTCCCCAGCCGCTATTCCAGCCCCAGCCTCCTCCTCCCCACGCAGCGCCGATGGCAAGTCCCACGCCGAATGAGATTGCGCCTGCCGCAATTACAGCTCCCGTCGACGGCGGGTAGTAGATTGGTGGGTACGGATAAGTGGGAGCGCCGTAAACAACTGTGGGATTATAGGAGGGCACATAGACCACCTCCGGGTTTGCCTGTTCCACAACGATGACTGTCTTGCTCTCAACAACTTCAGTCTCGACCTTCATTTGCTGGTTCGACTTCAGCGCCCCGGAACTCTGAGCTTTTTTACGCATCCGTTGCACGGCGTCCATGACATCACTTTGCTGCGCGAGAAAAGCGTTTCCGAGATCTGTGGTCCACTGAATGTCATCAGCAAGCCGTTTGGCCACGTCGGGCAGCGCGGCCATGGCCTGAACACTTGGGTCCCAGGTCTGCTTCTTGACTGCTTCCGTCAGCGCCTTGTCCTTGAGATTCTTATTTTTATCCAGCCATTGCTGAAGCTGAATGATTTCGAGCGGATAGGTAGAAGAAACCAGTGTCTGACTCAAGAGTGGATCCGGATACAGAGCGATCGGCGCCACCAGCGAGTCCAATTGATCACTTGGAATCTTTGGCGCGTCCTGCGCGTCCTGTGCCGGCGCGGAAGTAATTCTCGGCCCCGCAAACACTGCAAGGTCGCTGAAGATGAGCACCGCGACGAATAGAAGCGCAACTAGACTTCTTCCTTGATGCTTGTTGAATTTTGAGGCCGCTTTTGCTTTCGTCTCCGACGCCGCGGACCCGGCCGACCACAGCATGCCGGCAATAGAAGTCGCACAAGCGGGAAGGAGAATCTGCGGCGCGAATGAGTTATTAGGTTCTGCTTTCATTTTCTTTTCCTCAAATCTCCACCACTATCTCCGGCGACCTCCGCCGCCGCGCATTCCACCGCCACCGAAACCTCCGCCCCCACGACTGAATCCGTCACCGCCCATGCTGGAAGCGCCTCGCGTGCTACTGGCCCGAGCGGCGCCGCCCCCAAAGGATCCGTTACCCCAGGAGCCGGTGTTCCGCGGGGCTGCGCCTCTCGAAATATCTCGGCTGCCAATGCGGTCCCCACCAAAGTTACCGCGGCTGCCTCCGATGCTGCTCAGGTCACGGTTGCCAATTCCAAAACTGCTACGGTCCAAGGTCCCAGCCCGTGGTCCGCCGCCGTCACCCACTTGTCCGAGATTCTGGCGCGCAGTCGCTTGACGTGTGCCCATCGAATCCCCACGAGCCGCGCCCCCAAACCGATTTGCGATTGACTGATTTGAGTAAGGGGCGCCACCACGATGTTGGGGGTTGTGTCGCCAGGTGTTGTCAAGCGCATTCACCCTATTTCCCGATCGATTGACGTTATTGTTGTAGTGATTTACGAAGTTGTTGTTCCTGTTGATATTGATATTGTTGCTTCCCCATCCGCAACCCCAGCCCCAGCCTCCGCTCCAACCTATTCCTATCGCGATGGCGGAGCCGTACCATATCGCTCCGCCACCGTAATATCCTCCATAAAAGGGCGGATATGGGTAGTACATTGCACCCCAAACAAAGATCGGGTCATAAGACGGCACATAGACCACCTCAGGACTGGCCTGTTCAATCACGACGACAGTTTTGCCTTCAACTTGTCTCGCTTCCACCTTCATCTGCTCATTGGACTGCAACTTCCCGGCGTCCTTCGCTTTCGTGCGCATGCGTTGCACTGCGCCCATAACGTCGGCCTGCTGAGCCAGGAAGGCGTTTCCGAGATCCGAGGTCCACTTAATGTTGGTTGCCATTTGCTTGACCACCGTCGGAAGCACCGCCATAGCCTGAATGCTTGGGTCCCAATCTTCTTTCTGCACCGCCTCGGTCACCGACTTTTCATTCAGATAGCTGCCGGTTTTCTCCAGCCACTGTTGCAGCTGGACTAGCTCCAGAGGATAAGTGGAAGCCACCAACACCTGGCTCAGCAGCGGATCCGGATAAAGCGCAATCGGCGCGACCAATGAGTCCAATTGATCATTGGGAATCTTTGGCACGTCCTGCGTATCCTGCTCCGGCGCGGAAGTAGGTGTCGGCTCCTGCTGCGCAAAGACTGCAAGATCGCTGAAGGCAAGCAGCGCGACAAATAGTGCCGTCACCAGGCTTCCGGCCGAATGCTTGTTGATTGGTGATCGGTAATATTTTGCCTTCATGGCTTTTGCACTTATCAAAGGATGCCCAAGGAGGCCCAAAGTTAGATCTTGGCGTACTGCTTTACTCTGAGCCGGATGCTACTGACATTTGGATCTCAGAACTACTGTCAAAAATCACAGGTGGCGCGGAATTGAAGCCGCGTTCTTAATCTCATCGCATCTCCTTCTGCTGTTCCCCGCGTTGTCGCTCTCGCAAACATGCACAACCGGTATTAATAAGGACGAGCCCTTTTCCGACTCGTACGAGGATTTGCTAGTCAACGAACAAGATACAGAGAACACAGACTGTCTTAGGGAAAGGGGCGTTGGTCGGGGTCGGCGCTAAAAATGCAGGAAGGCGAGACGAACAGCTGGCCGCTGATTGCGCCATTGATCGCCGGGCAGAGATCACTTGCCATTCGCGACTTCACGACGTATCCCAGCGCTCCGGTTCTGAGTGCGGCGCGAACGAAATCGGAATCTTCATTGACTGTCAAGAAAACTATTTTGGCCTTGGACCCGCTCTCTCTTAATTTAATGGCAGCCTCGATGCCACTTAAGTGCGGCATCGAAATATCAATGACGCAAACATCGGGCTTCAATTGCGCCGAAGCCCTTACGAGCTCATTACCATCTGCTACTGTTCCAACTACTTCGAATTCCGGCTCAAGCAAGCGCACAGCTCGTTCGCGAATCTCTTTATGGTCATCTGCGAGTAAAATGCGGGCACGCGCCACGTTGCCTCCCCATGGTTGCCTCGCCAATGAGACCGCCAGAACTGCACAGTCAGCAGAAGCCACAATTGGTTATTCTGTTCAGGGCGTTACGGGGTGATCTTAGTTGAAGCGTCCCCTCAAGAATACTGTCAAAACTGACAGGCTCACGCTTAACATCCGTGTGGTCTGAGCTGAGCGAGTTGACGACTGCTGCAACATGCTAAGCAGTCACAATCGAGCTCTTCATCGCGTACTGGATTAACTCGGCGCTGCTCTTGAGGTGTAGTTGATCCATCATCGCGTACTTGTGGAAGGCAACGGTGCGTGGCGTGACATTGAGGTGATAAGCCACTTCTTTCATCGAGCGCCCTTCAGCCAAGAGCTGGAGCACTTCTCTTTGACGCAGAGTTAGTTCGTGGCGAGTCTTTCGCCGCTTGAAATTTTGAATGAATGATCCCACCATGTCCTTGGTCATCAGAGGCGTGATATACGATCTTGCCAGCAGCGCTTCATTGATCGCATGAACGAGTTCTGAAGCGGCCGAAGTCTTGACAAGGTATCCCGACGCTCCCAGCCGAAAGGCTTCGGCGGCGACGTCCGGATCCTGATTCATTGTAAGATAGATCAGTTTGACTCTGGGCAGGATCTGCTTTAGGCGCTGCCCGGCGATCAACCCGTTCATGATTGGCATGCCAACGTCGAGGATGATCACGTCGGGCGCCAGGGCTGGCGCATCCTGGACAAGCCGATGTCCATCGGCAAAGGTCGCCACCACATCAAAGTGTGGTTGAAGGAAAGCCTTGAAGGTATCAACCAGAAGGTTGTGATCGTCCGCCAGAATAATTCGCGCACGTTTCATGATAATCATTCCTTTCGCCGGTCCTAGCCAGGCGTCTTTTTTTGTCACAGATTCGGGCAGGTGATTCGGATTTGCTTTACGCGTTTACACTCAAAGGAGGTAAGTAAGACAATCTGCCCGACCCCGGTAAGGGTATTTCTGCCGATCGAATTTCCGAACCGGATAGGGGTACCGACACTTCAATCTTTGTACCCCGCGCGCTTGAATGTACTGAAATTACTCCACCGACTAATCTCAGGCGCTCTTTCATGCTAATGAACCCTAGACCGCTCTTCGATTTAAGGGAATCGACGTCAAAGCCCCTGCCGTTATCTGAAACAGATAAGTGGATAACGTCTCGGGTGCCCACGAGTACCACTGAAGCTTCACGCGCGCCGCTATGCTTGATTACATTGCGAACCGACTCCTGGACTATACGGAACAAGCAAAGCGTCACGTCCTTTGGTAACAAGCCACTACATCCTTTTTCTTTGAACACGATCTTAATTTCATGGCGCGCTGACAATTCAAGACAGTGGCTCTTGACCGCAGCCACCAGTCCCAAATGGTCTAACTTGGAAGGATGAAGTTGATAAGCCACGCGGTGGATCTCAGAAGAAATCTCTTGCGCCCTTTCCCACACGTTGTTGATAGACAAGCGCAGGTTGTTTTGGCTCGCCGGAAGGGTTTGTGATAGTTGCTCCAGTTCGACGGAGAGCAGCGCCATTCTCTGATTCAGATCGTCGTGGAGCTCACGGGCAACGCGGCTGCGTTCTTCTTCCTGGGCCGTAATCAACCGGCCGCCCAAATCGCGTAACGTTTGTTCCGATAGCCTGGCATTGGTGATGTCCGAGCTGTTTACCAGAACGCGAAAGGCGCCGGCAGCTCCCGGGAAGTCCAGTCGCGCCGCATGGACCACGAACCAGCTTGATCCGGAAAGACTTGGACACGAGTACTCGTTGTGAAACTCCGTGACCTTGCCGTCCAAAATTGCCTGAATGTCTTCGGCGAGCGCAGAAGTGTGATTGGAGCACCCCGCGTTCGGACCGTTCCGTCTTTCGAGACAGTTGAGGTCCAGAGGATGGCTTCCACCATGTGGACCATATTTTTCCGCTGACAGCCGCCACGGTTTGCTGACGTAGAGAATGTGGCCAAACTCATCGAGCACCGCTACGTTTGAAGCACATGCTTCGACAATCGCCTGGAGAAACATTTCGCGGCCATAGCTTTGCTCAATACGCTGCTCATTGATCATCAAAGTAGAGTGGCGCTGGCGGTGCTCGCTGGGGCTATGGGCAATTTGTTCGGTTTTGGAGTTCGAAATCGAGATGGCCAGCGATTGGCTCGCGGTCTTATGGCGACGAGCCAGCTTGCGCCGCTGCAAGCGACAAAGACTTCCCGGCATGGTAATCAGCCGTGGTGAAATTGATCCTTCGACGTAGGGGAAAGGCATTTCTCACCTGCTAATAGTCCATCGCGTGGACTTTGCGCGCTGCAGTTATTGCCTCAATACCTGCAACATAGGAAAGCAATTTGAATTCAACGCCCGCTGGCCTGCACAGTACGCTTACCGCCCCCAGGAAAACCGAACAATCCCTGGATCGTAAATGATTGTCCCAGTCCCCCTCCGTTTCCCACTCCTCAACCAGCATGGCGGAGTTGTTGTCGGCAGAGTCCAAATAAAAACGGGAACTGAGACATCCTTTTTCGTTCCTTATCGGCGTTAGCAGCGTCGCGATCGTTTGAAAGAGTTCGCTCCGATTCGCCGTTGACACCGTAATCCTGGTGGTAGTTACAACCATTAATGGACCTACGCAACTGGGGAATTGCTCCTGTTCCGCCCGCTTGAAAAGAAATGGTTTGACGAAGGAACTGCTGAATGATTTCGACTTGTATCCAGTGCAAGTCGCGTGCGCAGTTCGGCTACCCACAACGACAGTTTGGATAAGCGGTTTGGTTAAGGCGGTTGCGGCGGCGAGTCTAAGGTAACTGATGAGGGAAGGGCTCAGTAGATTTTCCGTTGTATTTAGTGGATTCTGCGTTATGCCGCAGAGGGCATGCCGGAACTACACCAGGATCAGGAAGTTTTGTTCCACCGCCGGCTCGTGCTGTCATCAAACTGCCGAGGTCAGGGTCTTACTTTCGAGTTTTTGGATTCCCAGTTTGGCCATGCGGGTGCGAAGAGTACTGGGATTGAGTCCCAGTATTCTTGCAGCTCCTTTGTGACCCTCGATTCTCCAGCCCGTGTTTTCGAGTATCCGGATAATGTATTCCTTTTCCATTTCTTCCAGAGTCTTATCTGATTTTGATAGCTCCGCGACGCGCGCCTTCTCGAAATGATCGACGACACGCAGGACGGTGCCATTTGTATTAATAACCGCACGCTCAAGCACATTGGCGAGTTCCCTGACGTTTCCCGGCCATGCGTAATCCTGAAGAATTCTCATACTGGCGGGAGGAATGGAAGAAATTCTTCTGCCGACTTTTAGCGAGAATCTCCTTACAAAATGTTCCACCAAACCGGGGATGTCTTCCTTACGATCCCTTAGCGGCGGCACCGTGATCGGAAAAACGTTCAAGCGATACCAAAGGTCTTCCCGAAATACGCCCTGCTCGACGGCGACCTTCAGATTTCGATTCGTGGCCGCAATAATGCGAGCATCCACTTTAATCGTCTTCGAGCTGCCGAGACGCTCAAACTCGTTTTCCTGGATCACGCGCAACAACTTCGCCTGAAGTTCCAGCGGCAGCTCACCGATTTCATCAAGGAAGATGGTGGCGCCGTTTGCGAGCTCAAACCTTCCAATCTTGCGCGCTGTCGCGCCGGTAAATGCCCCCTTCTCATGCCCGAACAGTTCGCTTTCGATCAAAGCCGGAGATAGAGCTGCACAATTCACTTTCACGAGCGGACGGTCGCGGCGCGAACTGGCGTCATGAATGGCATGTGCCACCAGTTCCTTCCCCGTGCCTGTTTCACCCGTAATGAGCACCGTCGTGTCAGTGGGGGCTACTTGTTCGATCTTGAAAAGCACGTATTTGGTGGCGTCGCTTCGGCCCACTATTTGGTCAAACTCGTGCGCGAGTTTGATCTCTTCCCGCAGGTAAATATTTTCCTCCTCGAGTTTGTTCTTTAGCTTGCTCACTTCTTCGACGGCCTTTTGCAGGGCCGCTTCCGCCTGTTTGCGTTCCGCGATGTCCTGAAGAGTGCCGCGGAGCTTGATGATCTTTCTATTGGCATCGCGCAGTACTTCACCGCGAGCGTTCGTCCAGACGAGGCTGCCATCTCCCTTGATCGTTTCCAATTCGAGTTCATAAGAGGTTCCGTCCTGAAGAGCCCTTTCCACAGCGGATTTGAGGCGCTGCCAACTCGCGGGAGTGTACAGCGTCGGATGTTCCTGATAGCTCGGCGCGCGTAGTGCGGGATCGCGGCCCATAATCCGGAACATCTCTTCCGACCAGGTTACAACGTCGTCAGTTGGATCCCACTCCCAACTGCCTACCTTGGCAACGCGTTGGGCCTCGGTTAGTGCCTGCTTGCGTTCACGAAGGGTTGCCTCTGCGCGCAGGCGCTCAGTGATGTCGCGCAGAATGATGGTGTAGAACCGCTGCCCGTTGAGTTCTACCTCAGAGATAGATACGTCAACCGGGAAATGTTCGCCCGCAGCACGTCGTCCGGTGAGGGAAGCGAAGGAGCCGACGTAAAGCCCCGCGCCGTTCGTCTGTTTCATGGTGGACAGATGATCTTGCTGTGCATCGCGAAAGGGGGTGGGAATGAAGCGGTTCAGCGGCTGGCCGATAGCCTCAGTTGCAGAACAGCCGAACATCGTCTCCGCACCGGCGTTAAATAGCACCACGCGTTGCCGCTCATCGATCGAGATGATCGCATCCATTGCCGAGCCGATGATTCCGGCTAGCTGAGCCTGGTTTTGTTTCAATGCTTCTACAGCCTGCTGCCGGTCGCTGACGTCCATCGTCACACCACGCAGTCCAACCGTCTTACCGCTCTCATCACAGATAGTTGTCAGGTGTGACTCAACCCAAAGCAAGCATCCATCCTTTGTCTGCCAGCGAAATTGAATCGTGCCGGACGTTCCGGCTTCAAAAATCTCGTTGGTTTCGTGTTCCACTCTTTCTCGATCCTCTTCGGGCATGAGCGACAATCCGAAACCCGCCGAACCCAGGAAATCTTCCGCGCGGTAGCCTAACATCTGTTCGACGTACCCGCTCACAAACCTCGTTTTGCGCTCGCCCGAGACAGGGTCGATGCCGATTTCCCAGACCAGGCCCGGTACGTTTGACACAACCTCGTCGAGCCGGCGATGCTCCGCTCTTGCCAACTCACCGAAACGCTGGCTTTCTCTTTGAGCCTGCTTTCTTTTAGCTCGATTAATCAGCAGTCCAACAATGAGCAACGCCTCGAGGATGCACAATGAAATGACGCCAATGATGCGCCACTTGTACAACTGCCAAACCGAAAACTCTTTGTACAGAACGATACTGCCGGCGGGGAGTCTACTTTCGTCGATGCCCCAACGTCGAAGTTCTCGCCAATCAAAAGTTGTAACGTTTCGCAGGGTCGAAGACGGGATGTCTTGCGGTTTTTCGCCAGCCAGGACACGCAGACTAACTTCACCGAGTTGTTTGCCTATCGCTTCATAGTTGAGCAGACTTCCACCTACGATACCCGCCCCCATGAACGTGTCCGAATTTCCATATATGGGTGCTCCGGAGGTGGGAGCAATCATAGAAAGGGCCTCTGGACCGGAATACTTGTTGCCCGCTCGATCGGTGCCGAATAACAGATAGATCACGATGCATTTTTTGGGTAGGGCCGCCAATTGACCCTTTAGTTCCTCCAGAGTCAGGTTATTGAGGTAGGTAAACTCTGCTCGGCTTTCGTATTTGCGAAAATCCGTCTGCGCCCTTTCCCTTTGCAACCTATCCTGGTCCGAGTTGCCTGTAACCACCAGGACTCTCCGAGCCTCAGGTTGTAGAGCAAGCGCAAGATCCAGTGTCTGAGTGAGCTCCAACGTCGCCCACACTCCAGTGACGTTGGGCCCGAGACCCCTAATCGTAGCTTCTCGCTCGTCTTCGAAGTCATAGACGACTTTGGGAATGTCGGCGAAGAGTCCCGGGTTGTGCTTCAAAAGCACTCTCAAACGGGGTGCTACCAACCCGAGAATCAGATCGATCTTCTTGCCCTCGTACTTCCGGCTGAGATAATCGACTAATTCCTGGTCGTCACGGTCGGAGTCGGAGGGTTTAAGCAGATCCTCCTGAAGCTCGTAAATAAACTCGACGCGAGATGACGACCCGTTGCGGATAATTGAGCGGATACCCTGGGTTATTATCGAAAAGCCCGGATAATTCGGATCCGATCCAGAGAGGATGAGGACCCTCTTGGTTGGCGCTTGGGCAGCAGCACATACTGGCAAGAGGATCATTACACCGATCAGCGAATACAAAGAAAGCAACCCTCTCATTCCGGTAATCACGCACTGCGTCCAATCGAGAATGTTTAGGCGCTTACGGGGGCGCCCTTTAGGCTTGGGAACGGCAACTTTCATAAGGGCGCGGCTGGGTGACATCATCGCTACACTCACTATTTTGCGAACCCTTAGGACCGTCCATCGGCCGTCGGGATCGTCTAGAAGATTACCCTCAGAGCGAACTGTATTTGTCGAGACGACCCAGATTCACCGGTGGGGAACCGGGTGTTCGTGATCCGGCCAAAGGATGAGCTGCCGGCTACATTGCCGGGCTGCCCAAGGTTCGCGTGATTAAAAAGGTCGAAGAATTCGGCGCGCAATTGCAGGCGAAGTCTCTCGCCAAGTTTCGTGGTCTTGGCGATCGAGAAGTCCGTGTTATTGAACGTGGGTCCGATTACCACGTTTCGGCCCAGGCTGCCAAAGCGGGCGACCGGTGTAAATACCGAAGTGTCAAACCACGCGTCAACCGAACCAAGGATATTGATGGGACCATTGACATCGGGCCTGAGAGTGCCCGCAACGCCGTTAACCGCGCTGTTGGTCGTGACAATATTGAGTCCGTTGCCGCTTTGGGACTGCACGATCGCGGCCAGCTGCCATCCGTCGACCAGACGATTGTGGTGAAATGGCAAGTCGTATATGGCGCTGACGACGAAGCGGTGACGCGCGTCAAAATCCGACAGGCCGCGACTCCCGTTGAGGTCATAGCTGTTCTGTACCACGATTCCTTGTGAGCTGAACGAGTTGTAGTCGAGTGATTTGGACCAGGTGTAAGAAGCGTCGAATTGCAGATTTGTCGCAAGCCGCCGTGTGGCTGTCACCCAAAGGGCGTTGTAACTCGAATTGCCTGAGCTTTCAACCTGGCTGATATTGGCGAGGGCGGTGCCGGGCAATATCGGGCTGGAGCTGGATAAGGCTGGATACGGACGTACGCCGTTCGCCGGCTGGTTGATATTCCGTCGGGTGATCAGGTGTATGCCCTTGGATCCAACATAGCCGACCAGCAACGCAAACGGTGTGAACTGATGCTGCAGGTTCAAATTCCACGACTGCACATAGGCGTTGTCGAAGCCCTGGTCTACCGACTGAGGGGCAAGACCCGAAGGACCAGCCAGATTGATGGCGTTGTCGAGCCGGACGGTGCCGGTGAAGGTAAGCGGGATTGCCAGGGGCGGGTTTCCACTGGTTCCCAACACCACGCTGGTCATGGGTTGGTCGACATAAATTCCGTATGCACCGCGCAGCACTGTCTTTCCTCCTTTGAAAGGCGTCCATGCAAACCCCACGCGCGGTTGAAAATTCTTGTCGTTCTCGTGATAAATGGCAACGATGCCTGTCCCGACGCGCACCAGCGAAGCCGTGTTCGGATCGAAGACGATGAACCGATCGTAACGTTCGCTCGGCGTCATGTTCCAGTCGTAACGCAGGCCGAGCTCCAGCGTAAGATCCGGTCGCGGTTTGTAATTGTCCTGGACAAAAAATCCCAATGCTCCTTGAGCGATGCTGCTGGTCTGGTTGCCCAACGTCACACTGAAAGAGTTTGCCGTGCCCGCCAGGAAGTCAGCGACTGTTGCGAAGTTGAAAGAGCCTGTGGCTTGACGGAAATTATTGTTTAGGAACTGTCGGTACTCCCCGCCGAGCTTCAGCGAATGCCGACCGTAAAGCCAACTCACAGTATCAGCCACGACAAAGGTGGTATCGCCGCGGCCCGACGGCTGGGTGGCCGGACCGCCGAGATTGAGACCGCCGCCAGCGACGTTGATCTGGGGCAAGCCGATCGGTTGATTGACCCCGTTAAGAATTCCAAAATCTGCCGGGTTGGGCTGCGCATTCGGGGTGCTGCTCGAAGAAAAGCGATTGAACCCAGCGCGCGCCTCGTTGACTACGTTGGTACCGAAAGTGTGTGTCTCATTCAAGGTAAAGATCTGTCGCAGTGCGCGGCTGGTATGACCAAAGCCAGGTATGGTGTTACCAGTCCGGTTTGGCTCTCTGGTCTCTGCATCTTGAATGGCGTAGTATCCATGCAGCCTGTCCCTTTCACTCAAATTGTAGTTGATGTCCGTCGTCCACTGATCGACGTTGACCGGGGCTCTCCCCGAGCTGATGAAGCGCGGCGTGCCCGATGAGTCGACGAAGTTCGCTCGCGGGATCAAGCCGACCAGTTTTGCGATCACTGGATCTGTCACTAATGCGCGCTGGGCGTCGCTAAGGACAACACTGTTGAGGTTGAGTCCTTGACGCTGGCGCAGACCCTCGTAAGAGAAGAAAAAGAACACTTTCTTCTTGATGATAGGGCCGCCCACGTTTCCGCCAAACTGATTGCGCTTGAAAGGCGCCGGACGATTGGAGGTGAATTCAAAGAAGTTGCGTGCATCAAGCGCGTCGTTGCGGAAGAACTCAAACACTTCGCCGTGAAAATCATTGGCGCCCGAGCGGGTGGCAAGGTTGACGATGGCGCCGGCGCTTTCACCGTATTCGGCGCTGAAAGTCGAGTTGTCGACCTTAAATTCCTGAATGGTGTTAATCGACGGCTGGAAACTTATCGAGCTAAAGGTCAGGTTGTTGAGAGTGATCCCGTTAACCAGGTAGTTGACGGTCTCTTCACGATTCCCGCCGGTATTGATAGCCAGAGCCCCTAAGCCCCGTGCTGGCGCCGCCGAAAAAGCGCCTTGCGGAGGTGTGACCGAGCCCGGCACCCTCAACGCCAGATCCAAAAAGTAGCCTCCGTTTAGTGGCGTCTCCTGAACCATGCGTTGATCCACCACGTGACTTATTGAAACACTAGATTGGTCGATCAAATCATTACCGGTCGTCACCGTTACTACCTGCGAGACATCGCCCACCCGAAGTTGAAAGTTCTGCGTAACTCTCCGCCCAACCTCAAGCGTCGAACTCTCAACGATCTGCGCTTGAAACCCGCGGGCTCTGACCTCAATCCGATATGAGCCAACTGGCAGAGCGGGAATTTGATATCTGCCGTCGTCGTCCGTTACGGCTGCGCGCCTGATGCCGATCTCGCGGCTGACTACAGTGATCAAAACTGCGGGTACAATCGCACCGTGCTGATCGGTGACTTGTCCTTCGATGGACGCCGTGGATTGTGCGTGGACGGGATTGCAGAGCAAGATAACAACGAACAGCGCCGCTTTTCTGATGAGATCCGCTATGACTCTCGGTAAACCTCCCTTAAAAGCGGTTTGTGCAGCGACGGTGGAGAAGGAAAGAACGGAGATCGTTAATACGCTTGAGGTCAGGACGCGCAGGCAACGAACAATCACCTCGTTTGACAGCAGTATTGCCCCGGCCACCGGTCCGTTTAGTCTGGCAATGACTACTGGGATTTGTCCGAAGAGGCGTACACGTGCGAGGCCGCCCAAGAGGGTAGATGAAAGAGAGGCGGGGAGAGTGAATGTCCGCACCATATTTGAGTGCTGCTATTCTTGCCAACCTTCGGTTGAAGTCGGGGCCGGGCAGAAACTGCTCGAGAACTAACTCCAAGTCTGCTTAGACGGGACCAGACCGCACTGGACAGAAAGCATCCGCCTGGCTGCGATGGGAGGTTCAATTCTATGCGCTTTCATCTGCAAACAAGGCCGCCCCGATAACGACCCCGAAGCTCCGAAAGAAATCCTGCGAGGATAAATTAGAGATTACGCCACCGGAATTTACTCCGCACCTGCAAAGAGCACAATCCGTAAAAATACGGTACGCTTCCGTACAAAAGACTCTTTGGGTCTCCTAAATTGCAGGGGCGTCCCTCCGTGGGAGCTCCATCCTTGCTGATTTATCACTCAAGAATGGGGCGCCCACGGAGGGACGCCCCTACAATTTAAGTCAATTTCTTGGCTTTACATCGCTAAACGCAAGTTAGGAACTGTCTTACTCGGAAGTGAGACCGAGCTTTATCGCGTACTGGATCAGCTCCGCCGTGCTGTCTACGCCCAATTCTTCCATCATTTCATACTTATGTGATTCGGCGGTGCGGCTTGAAATTCCAAGACGTGTAGCAATCTCTTTCATTGTGCAACCCTCGACAACCAGTTGCAGGACTTCGCGTTGGCGCGGTGTGAGAGTCAACTTCTGAGTTTGCTGGACATTCTTACTGACGTCTTCAGCCCATTCGGTGGCGATCAGCGGGGTTACGTATTTGTGGCCTGCGAGTACTTGCCTTATACAGGCGATGAGCTCTTCTCCGGCTGATTGTTTCAGAACATAACCGGATCCACCGCACCTGAATGCCTCTGCGAGCAAGCGATCGTCCGCGTGCATTGTGAGGAAAATAATCTTGGCGGTGACACCCTCCTTCTTCAATTGGCGGACGGCATCAAAGCCATTCATGACCGGCATCGAGATATCCACGACTATCACGTCCGGTTCAAGGCGACCGGTGGCATCAACGAGCGCTTGGCCGTCCCCCACCGCACCGACCAAATCGAATTCGTCCTCCAACAAGCTCTGCAAGCCCTGAGAGAACATAGTGTGGTCGTCAGCCAGGAGTAGTTTTGGACGGAGCATGATCATTTCGCTAACGGAATACAGGCCATGAGAACGGTGCCGCCTTCGGGTTTTGACTTCACCAGAAAACTCCCTTGTAGCAACTTGACTCGCTCTTCAGCGCTAATCAAACCCAGTCCGCTCCCGCGTTTGGCCCTTTCGACATCGAAGCCGTGGCCCGAATCGGAAACCTCGAGCGTGAAGCAGACGTCATCTTCCGTCAGGGAAACGATGGCAGAACTGGCGCCGGAATGTTTGGAGACATTACGCAAGGCTTCGATTGCCACTCGATACAGACAAACACTTGCATCCAAAGGAATATATTCACTCTTAATCTCAGCTTTGAAATCAACTTTGATCTTCTCGTTATGACCAAACTCAGCTAGTTCCGATTCCAGAGCGGCGACCAATCCGACATGCTCGAGCACGTCGGGATGTAACTGGTGTGACAACTTCCTGATCTGCGTATTCAGTTCATTAGTTTGCGCCCCAAGTTGATCCAGTTCAGTAGCCATCAGCGCGTTCGTCGCCGGCGGCTTACGTTTGAGCCGACTTATGGCCACGCCCATCGCGGCAATGCTCTGGCTCAAGTCGTCGTGGAGCAGCAGGGCGATGCGCCGGCGTTCGGATTCCTGGGCGGTTATCAGGCGTGCGGCAAGCTCGCGGCCCTCCCGATTACTTAGCAACAGCTTTTCCTCACTGCTACGCAAAGCATCGGCGGCGCGGCGCGCCTCAGTGACGTCCCTGACTATGCTCAAAACCTTATCTCCTTCTGCGCGCACCAGCCGCGCTTCGAAGTGTCGCTCTTCGTGATTAATTTCTAGCGTGTATTCCAGCACTTGAGTTTCGACGGTGCCATCGAGCCGCGCTATGCCTTCTTTCACCCGCTCTGCTAGTTCTCTCGGCATTACTTCACTGATGTTCTTCCCCAGAAACGTTTCGGGAGGCACAAGCAGATCGCCTAGATCCCGAGCATAGTAGTCGAGGTAAACGCCTTCTTTGCTTTGCAGGAACATTAGATCAGGAAGGGCCCGCAGAATCGCCTGGTTGCGCTCATTACTTTCGAACAACGCCTGCTCGGCAAACTTTCGATCAGTTATGTCTCTAATGTAGGTGATGAAGTGAACCGGTTTGCCCGCGTCGTCTTCGACCACCGAGCAATTAAGGTCAACCCAGAGGGTGTGTCCATCCTTGTGTATATATCGCTTCTCAAGATCGAAAGACTTGATTTCGCCGCGAATGAGGCGCTGACACTGGCTCCAGTCGGCTTCAAAATCGTCCGGGTGGGTGATGTCTTTGAAAGTTCCTGCCAGCAACTCCTCCTCGGTGTAACCGACCAGTTCACACAAAGTAGGCGGAACTTTCAACCACCTTCCGTCCAGACTGACGTGAGTCAGCATCACAAGCGAGAAAGCTTCTGCGCGCGCCAGTTGGAGTTCGCTTCGTCGTAAAGCCTCTTGTGCTTGCTTCTGTTCAGTTATGTCCGCATTGAGACCAATCATACGCACTTGCTTACCGGCTTCGTCGCTCAGGACTTTGCCCTTGCCTCGCACCCAGCGAATGCTTCCGTCAGGGTGGAGCATTCGGAATTCAGCTTCATATGGAGACCTAGCAGTCACCGCGCGACTGATAGCCTGCTCGATGAACAGGCGATCCTCCGGATGCACTGATACGAAAAACTCTTCCGGAGTTACTTCCGGATCACTTGGTGAGCGACCGAACATTCTTTTGGTTTCGTCAGACCACTTGGCGGTGTTGTCGGTAATGTTCCATTCCCATGTTCCCATCTGCGCGGCGTTCATCGCCATTGCGAGATGCTCCTCGTTGTGACGTGCTGCCCTCTCGGCGCGCCGGCGCTCGTCAATAACGGCGGCCAAAGCCATGAGTGGAATTGAAACGACGATCAGGAACCATTGGATCGATAGCGCGTTGGCAGCCGCGGAATTTGCGACGAAGGGACCCTGACCATGTGTCGCGCCGCCAATTGCCAAAAGCATCACCAGCAGCAGCGCTGTACTCACTCCTTGCGGACCAAAACGCACTGTGGCCCATAGCAGAAAGGGCAGCGGCCAATAGAGCAGTGAGGGAGTTTTGTCTGTCAGCCAGTGTTCGCTATTGAAAACCGTGAGACCCACGCTAAACAGACCGGCGGTCAAAATCCCAGCTTCGAGGTAACGCCACCAGGAGGCCCTCCGTACAGCAGTAAAGCCCCCAGTGACCCAGGTGACAATTACCGGTACCAAAGTGATCGTGGCCAGGATGTTTGAAAGACAACGGACTCGCCAGATTTCCCAGTATGAACTGGTTCCCCAGGCGTTTAATTTCACCAGGGCGACATCGAGAAAGGAAGATAGAAACGGCGCCAGAAAGGCGCCGAAAAAAAGAAAGATGGTCAGATCCCTGAACTTATCAAAGCGCAGTCCGTCGTCAACGAATTTACATATAAAGAACGCAGCGAATAACGCCTGGAAAGAATTGCTGATGAACCACGACAAGATCATCGCTGTCGGGACACCGCTTTGAATTTCCGAAGCAAAGTGTGCCGGACAGGCCGCGACGACGATGATCCACCAGGAACGCCTTGGAACCAGTAGCAATCCGGCCAAAAGAATCGAGTTGGGCATCCAGAGCGTGGAAACAGAACCCGGCTGGAGAGCAAAGGCGAAGCCAATCTTAGCCGTGAAGTAATAGCCCACGACGACCAGCAGGGTCACCACCACGGTGCGACGCAGTGCGGCATTGTCACGGCTGGCTTGTGCCGGTTTATGGCTCGCTATGGACGTCACCACATCGCTCATGCGGGGCTTCCTCAATTAACCTGGTGATGGCCTTGCTCCGTGCGGATGAATAAGACAACAGCTTTAATTGTTATGTAAGAAAATCTTACTCAAGAAAGGTTTACTCAGCAATAGTGGTAGAGTCGCGATGCTAATGTGCAGCGTTCAGTCGATCCACTAGAAAGCCTCACCCACTCCAATCGACAACGTGCGACCCTCCCTGCCAACTGCCAAATCGATGCGGTAATTGATGTGATTCTCTTTGTCGAGCGTAAACCTCAAACCTGCCCCAGCTGCGGGTAATAATTCGTCACTGCGAAACGCGTTCCACCGCCTCGCCACCCCACCGATTCCACCAAACGCTACCACGCCAAATCTACCTTTCAACTCGCGCCTGTATTCTGCTTGCGTCGCGAACATGCGTCGATTCTGAAATTCGCCGCCGGTGTACCCGCGCAGGTTGCTCTGCGTTCCATACAAGCATAGATCATAAAAAGGTACGTTTTGATTGGCTGAGCACATCATGCCTCGATAAGCGAGAACCTGTTTGGGCCCCAGTTCGTGATAGAGCTGGTATGAGATCTTATATGTTTGATACTGGCGACGGCTGCCCAATCCCTTGGCGAAGAAGTCACCGATTACGTCTAACAGGGAACCTCTTCTCGGATAGAAGGTGCTGTCACGCTTGTCGCGTTGCACGTGGATCCCGAGCGCGGCGGAAACTGATTTCAAGTCAATAGGAGGAATTTCGAAACCGCCGGGCGTCTGAGGGCCGTCAAGTCTTGCATAAAGGTTTCGGCGTTGGTAGCGCGGCCCGATAAAAATGTCGTGCCAGACGTTGCGCAGGAATTCGCCAAAGAAAACGGTTCCCCCTATCTTCAGCGGAACTGAGATGGATTCCCGTCCGGGGATGCGCCCGATGCCGAAAAAATCAAAATTAACGCGCCCCTTAACGAACGCAAAAGTTGTCTGATATTTGTTTTCGCTGAAGTATAGTCGCCCACCGATGCCGCCTGCGCGCGAACCACTATTGGTGAAAGCGCCGACGAGACCAATCGTCGACGGCGGCGACAAGTTGTCCTCTTGATTAAATTTGAAAACATAACCAACAGCCAAAACCAGGCCTGATCCAACTGCAGGACTCGAGATGGGGATGGGCGCGATAATCAACTGTCCGCGCTTTGGCTTTTTCGGTTTTGCGGTAGTGGTTGTCTGATGGCTGGCCGCTACTTGATCAGATGGCTTGGATGATATTTGCGCCGTCGGCTCACCTTTGTTCTTGTTTGGTGGGGGTTGAGAAGTCGCAGTTTGAGCCCGGACACTGAAAACGGCGGTTAAGACCAGAGTCAAAGTGAGTGAAAATCTCTCAATCCCTCTACCTATAGTTCTTGTGTGGAACATGAATGCACTAGCCCAGCGTGCCTGTCACAGAAATCCGACCTTTTGATTTCATCTTTGACAGCGCGTTGACCAGGCCCTCGTTCTGCTTCGCACTGAAAGCTTCGAGCAACGCCTTCTGATCGGCGGCCGTTGAATATTCCTGAATGATTATGTCCACCCCGAAACTTCGTCCCAGTTGTTGGGCCTGACCGAAGGCTTGCGCCTGAATATGAATGGGCTTGTTTCTGGTCGCAGTCGTTCCCGGGCCTTGGGCAGAGGTCCCGCCAAGCAGTAACAAGACGACCAGCATCGCAACCGCTGCTATCGTGATGGTCTTGCTGAAATTCCGCATTGCTTCTTCTCCTTAGCTGTTGCGACGAAACAGAGGAGCTGGTCCTACTGAATATCCGTCAGCGTTTTCCAAGATAGAATTTATGATTGACTTGGCGGAAAGGTAACTGTCAGTTGTAACAGTCTTGCCGGGAAAGAGAAGACAGGTCGGACTTAGCGCGCAACTCTATCAGGTGGTCCAGAATCACCGATAAAAGTCAGGACGAATACTGTTCGTCCGATGAATGGCCGGTCGTTGATCACAATCATGAACAGGACAACACCCAGAAACCCGGCCATAGTTGAACTCCCCTCGAAACTCTTTCCCGCCAGACTTCGCTTTCTGGCTTGGCATTACGAGCAAATAATATGAACAAGTCGAGTGTAAAGACGCTACGGCTGCGGATACGAATCCGGAAGATTGGGTAGGGGCTGAAACACGTCAACATTGGAGCCCTCCTCCTGACCGATGCTGGAGAGGATTCTCAGCGCGTTAGCAGTTTCATTACGACGCTTCTGCTGAAACTCAGTAACCCAATTGGTCACCGTTCCGACCACGTGGCGCGTCGCTTCACGAGCTGAATTGACCTTTGGCTTGGCAATCGGACGAGTAGTCTCACCCTTTTTGACTATTCGAATTGTTTTCTTCTCTGGCATTGCTAGTTTTTCGAATAACTCAACGAGCCTCTAGCCCGAAGTTGCTGCGGTCACTTGCCAGGCGAGGGAGTGACCATCTGATCCAGTCATTGCCGCTCTAAGTTTTCCATCCGTCTCACTGATGACAAACCGAGTTGACCATCCTTCCGGTTTGGCGGTAAGCCGAGAGCGTCGAGCGTTTCATCGACGCTGTTGTACCAGACGCCGAGTTTTGAAATCTCTCTTGCCTGAGCGGCCGTCGCCACCGGCCGCTTGAGTTCCTTCGCGAGTCGAACAATTTGATCCACTTGTTGAACGGAGCTCATGCGCTCGCCCTTCCGATGCCACATATTGTCCTCGATGCCGCAACGGACGTGGACGCCAAGAGCAATCGACATGGCCGCAAAGGGAGCCACTGTTCGCCAGATAGATTCCATGGTCATCACTGAACCATCCGGGGATCGGCGGACGTACTCCATGAAGTCAAGCGGATTACGTCCGCAGAAGCCGGAACCGCCAATCGCGGTCAGGGTATGATTTGCTGGTCCCATATAAACACCCGTGCGAATAAGGTGCTCGAGTTCATCAAGTTGATGGATGTGGGCCGTTTGGAAGTAGGGCTGGATTCCGTGTGCGCGGAGGCGCTTCAGTTGTTCGATGTAGAACGCCGGTGAGGCGTCGACCACCATGTTTTGATACGCGTTTTGGATCACAGGATTGTCGAACTGAGTCCCCTGCGCGTCATCTGCCGTGGTCAGGGAAAGAGGATTGATCAGTGTCGTGCCGAGAGCGACCGTCACCTGATCCGGCTTGGGAACAATCTCCGCCAGCATGTGCCGGGTGTCATAGCCATGCCACTGCGCTTCTCTTTCTGGTTCGAGCGCAAACGAGATCGAGCCGCCGATTTGCAGAATCATCTTCGGCACTGCCTGACGCAGCATCCCGATGAAATCACAGTACTCCGCGAAGTTCTTTGAAATGTGACCGGTCTTTGGATCACGCACATGGACGTGTAAGACCGCGGCACCGGCGTTATAGCAGTCGACCGCCTTTTGGACCTGATCCTTCCAGGAGACTGCAATGTCCTCCGGATAGTCCGACGGCATCCACTGCGGACCAAACGGGGCCACCGTGATCATCAACGGTTGCTGGTTCTCAGGTAGCAGGGAATCGGGGGTGAAATACATATCCAACCACCAACAACTGTTTGAGCGTTCCGAATTTTTCAGAACTTGAATCCCAGACCCACTATCGGCCCTCGCTGGTTCATGTCGTACACAAAGTTATTTTTGTTGTAATTTACATCAAGGACGCGGTAGCCAAATATCAGGGCAACTTTCTCGTTTATGCCGTAGCCCGCACCGCCGAATAGCTGATAGGTAAACTTCGAGCCACCACCGCCCAGATCAAATTTGCCGGTAAGGAATATTTTCTGTGAAAGAGGTGCTTTGCCGCGCAGTCCGCCCACAGCATCCACCCAGTTCCGGCTGCCCTGAACCTCGATTGCCGGTAAGATTCCAGCACCGAAAGCGAGATCCGTACTCACATGCCAGACGCGAATGCCGCCCAAAATGTCCACAGAGGCGCCTTTGTCCGGGTCGTAGTAAACGCGGTAGCCCACCTCGGGATCAAAAATGAAGGTCTTGAACTTAGCGTTGACGTTGGAGAACAGTGGACCAGGCGTGGCTTTATCGTCGGAGACAGCTACATACTCCAGGTCCGTCAGCACAAACAACTTGCCTTTGCGCGCTTCAAACAATCCCATTAAGGCGAAGTCCAACGAATGAAAGATATCGCTGAAGCTCTCGTCAACCTGAGCGGTGCGGTTCCCGACTCCGCCGGTGCCGTGAAGACTGGCTAGCCAGAAGTACGGACTAACCTGAAACTGCCACTCGTCGGATGACGCTGTTTGTGGGCTTACTGGGGGCACCTTCCTACTTGCTGGGGGCGCCTTCCTAATCGCCTCTCGTCCTTCATCTCCGGCTGCCACCTTCGTGTTGGCGTTAACCCTAACCAGATCGGAACCTTGCGTCCGGGGACTGACCTCTGACGCCGCCGCTGGTCCAGAGGTTGGGCCCGTGCCTTCTGCGAGCGGTACAGATTTCTTTTTCAAAGCTGTTTCTTTGGTCTCCCGTATTAGGTCTGGCTTGGCAGTAAAACCATTGACCACGGCAGGTGTTTGAGCGGAGATACTGGTTGAACACGCTGTCACCAGTATGATGATCACGCCGAGGGCGCTCGTTTTGTTCGGATTGGGTGACATCGTGTTCCTCTAAGAATTGTTGGACTCGTAACCACAAGGCGAGGTCAGAGTATATCGAGGTGGAAAGCCCACGGTAACTGTCACTTCTTACAGGAGGTATGCGTCCCTCAGGTAGGTCTATGAACCCCTTCGAGTGGGCTTTTATTCAGTGCGTGGTGGAGAGGGCTTGCGCTTCCGTCATGCCTTCACTCGGTTTTCGACAGCTGGGCGCCAGCGCTTGGTCCAACAATTAATTGGATCGAAATAACTGCGTTGACGAGTGGAGAGATTATTGATGCTCAACCTCGTCCCTGAATAACTATTCATCGTCTCCAGAGCACTGTAAGTTTTGACAGTAGTAGGCATTCCAGCTCCAAGCTAAGATCAAAGTGAATAGATCGTATCTTCTGTGCAACTGGATCTGCGGCTCGGACTTGAAGTACGAGCTGGGAGAGAAATTGAGTTTGAAATGACCATCGATGTTCACAGGATTGCGAGAGTTACTGCACTACGCCGAGGGAGGACAGTCGTGAGTCACAATGCGGGAATTCGATCGCGCAATGTTGGCTTGCCGGGTCTGGCTATCGGCGATAAGCGCGGTGTTGAGAGTGCTGTGAAGATCGATAATCT
>Ga0137359_10001007_pt1 | contig 22101 bp, 13 predicted proteins | sample Mad1_40_16metaG_FD_108281 | JGI IMG/M metagenome (GOLD analysis project Ga0137359, IMG submission 108281) | Vadose zone soil microbial communities from Angelo Coast Range Reserve, California, USA - Mad1_40_16 metaG | ecosystem: Environmental > Terrestrial > Soil > Vadose zone | place: USA... | reverse complement strand
GCGCTGCGCGCCAATCTGCACGATGCGATCGGTTTTTTTCGCCGCTTCCACCATCGCCACGCCGTCCGCTGGTGAGTGGGACATCGGTTTCTCACAGTACACATCCTTGCCAGCAGCTAGTGCGTCGACGAAAATTTGCCTGTGCCAGTGGTCCGGAACGGCCATCACGATGGCATCAATTTCCTTGTTGTCCAGCAACTCCTTATACCGGCGAGTGGTCGGGATGGGTTTCCCTACGATTTCTCTTGCCAGTTCGTGTCGACCGTCGTAAAGATCGCAGGCGGCCGCGCATTCTACTCCCGGAAGCTGGATCGCAGTGGATAACAAATTGGTTCCTTCCATTCCGATGCCCACAATTCCAAAGCGCACCCGGTCACTGGGTGCAAGCGAACTGGCCGCGGCAAACAGCGGTTGCGGATCGAGCGAAGTGACAGTGGCTGCCAGTGAGGCAGTCGCCGCCCCGGCGCTCGCGTGTAAGAACTCACGGCGTGAGAAATGGACCTTTTTCATCGGACAGCCTCCTCTGCTGCTTGCGTTTTCAGGGTTGAAGAGAATTTCAAAGATACGCTGAGTCCACCGCTCTTGTCACAAGTGAAACTTCATGCGCGCTTGTGAACGCCCTTTTTGAAATTTTCGAGCATGTGGTAGCAGGTTCGCATGGTAAAGGCGACGATTGGCATCGTGGTGGTTTTGTCAGTGCAGCTCGGGAAAATGCCCGCGTCGCAGATGTAGAGATTCGAAACATCGTGAGTTTGCGCCCATTTGTTCGTGACCGAAGTCTTAGGGTCTGTTGAAGTGTACCCTGGCTCATGCGATGATGTTTCGCACTTCTTCTACGGGGATCTGCTGGAAATATGTTGTCCGCATTGACACGGGGGCACCCCTGGCGGATGAACGCCGGGCGATAATCGCAGACCGCCCACCCGACTATCGTGGCTTATTGACTAAGGCTGTGTCGGAGGGTGCGGCAGCGCCTTGGACCGATCAATCACCCACTGGGGAAAGACGGGTGTATTTCTTGGCGGCTGACCGCGTGTAATGGCCCAGTGATCTAGCCAGCCAGTTCCCTCTTCTCCCACATACTCGTCCGGCATGCTGTAGGCCGAATCGCTGAGCGCATCCTGCAGCGTGACAAACCGGTACCCTCGTTTTCGCAGGAGATCCAGCAGTTCTCCGATGTGGTCCGCTTCCAGCCAATTGCCGTGCAGCAGCAGGATTTGTTTCGGTTCGTAGCCGATCAGATTCTTCGAAAGCTTTTCGTAGTAGTCGAAAACCTCGCCGGTGTAAGAAAGATAGGAACTGACTAGCTGCTGCTCAAGTGCAGCATCCACGCGTTTGCGAGCGTCCTCATAGACGCCGGCATACATCCAGTCCCAAGCGTCCAGTGTGACCGGCGCAATGCGATAGCCCCGGCCGACCAGGAAGGCTTCCGCCTGGCGGCGAGTTTCGAGGTCACGACCGGTGTCGAGATATGGGTGCCTGAAATATCGCATTTTCATGTTGTGTTGCGCGAGGAGCATAGTGGTAACGGTCTCGCCGCGGATGACCTCTTCTTCCCATTCTTTCAACCCAACTCGGTTCAGCGAAGCGTGGCTGAAGGTGTGATTGCCTAATTCAAAACCGTAGTCCAGCCACATGGTGAGCGCTTTAATTCGTTCATCCACCTCGCCAAACTTGTAGAGCTTCCTTTCGTTCACAAATCCAACGGCGGGAATTTTTTGGTCACGCAATGTTCCTAGAAGCTTTGCCGTCATTTCAGTGATTTCTGTTCCAGCCAAACCGGTGCCAGCGGCGGGGAGATCGTCGATCGTAATCGCAATTTCCCGTTGTGCCGAACTCTGAGCGCCGAGGGGCAGCGCCACAGACATCAGGAATACAAACACGAAACTCTGTTTCGTCGTCATCTGTGAAGTCCTCTGCTTCCACCGTAGCTCTATAAAGCCCAAATCATTGCACAAGGCCCACGACCTTACCTCGTAGCACAGAAACCGAAGCTTTCGGAAGCGTGAACGTCGTCTGCGAGCTTGACGGCACGGCAGTCGCAGTCGGCGGATTGTCGGGATCAGGATGGCTATTTGGACCGTCATTGATCCATACGTACTGCGCGCTGCCGAATGTCACAAACCTGACTGGTCCCGAAAACGAAGCCTCGTTCTTGTTCGCGGAATCCTCAAACGCAACCCGGATGGTGTGTGGATTGTTTTCGTCACGATTCACCAGCATCAAAGACCAGTTACCATCAGGACGAAGTACGGCGTATGAGGTCACCAGCACGTCGCCTTCGTCGTCCTTGATATCCGTGGAGGAAGCGAACAAGCGATGCTCACCCGCACGGTGCTGCACCCATTCCAGGTTGATCATGTGCGCGGCGTAGTAGGGTGAGGTGTATCCCGTGATGTTGTAGTTTTCGTCCGACACGAAATTCGACCATGAGGCCCAGCCAAGGCAAGTGTTCTGGACACCCTGAGGCTGGATGGGAGAATGATAGAAGGCGGCGCCTCCTCCTTCAAAAAACGAACCGACATTGTCAGCAAGCCACAGCGCGGCGAAAATCGTTGTCATGGGGCCGGTGAGCTGCGCCGCAAGGTGGTTCTCAGTCACCATTAGGGGCACGTCGTGCGGTACGCCGTCATCTCTCCACACCTGCAGGATGTGCTTCATCAATTGCGGTTCGAAATACAAACTTTTCCAGGTGATGTTGCAGGGTTCGAATGGGTAATGCTCGAATGAAACAAATGACAGATCGGAGAGCCTGCGGTGCGCTTTCAGGTAAGCCACGAAGCGCCCCATCCAGGAGGTCCTCCCCTGTGCGTCAGGCCAGACTCGGATATCTTCGTTAACGCCCTCGAAAATCGGACCCCCCAGCTTAAGCTTCGGATCAACTTTGTGAATCGCAGTGGCCCACTGAATATAAAGAGCGCCGTAGTCTTCTGGCATCGCGTGCTTGCCATCGGGCTCTTCTCCCATCTCTATGTAGCCGATGGGATAGCCGCGTTTCTCGATGTAAGCGATCTGCGCGGCTGCGTCATCCGGTGTGCCGTAGAGCATTGTGACCGGGATCATCGCAGGCAGATTGTTGGTGAGTCCACTCGTGAAGAAAAGGTCAAATCCAGTGTGCTGGTAGAAACCGTCATCTCGCACGTCCTCAGCGGAATGCCATGGATCAATCGATGAGGCGCAATACGTGGTTTGCCGTTCGCTTGGGCTTTTCGGCGTCTCGACGAACGTGCCCTCGGCAGCAATCGTGCCCGCTGCAATTTTCTGGATGGCATAGCCGACGCAGTTGCGAACATCGTCTGATCCGTGCTCGTCGCAGGTGTTGGAGGATTCCGTCATCAAGACACGCACGTATCGGGTGGAGACCGGCGTCTGAGTGAGCTTCAGCGTAACGGCACCGCCGCGGGCATTCTTCAGCCCGCCTGAAGGAAAAACCCTCCACTCACCTTTAGGGCCGGCGTCGAAATCCAGCGCGTCGGTGCCAGTCCAATATTCCACCTGGTAGCTCGTCGCATACGGACTGGCCCAGACGATGCGGACGGCGCTGACCGGTTTCTGAGCTTGCAAATCTACAACTACCCACTGCGAATGCATCGCATCGCTTTCGCCTGTGAACTTGCGCGTTAGATAGGGATTGCTCTTCCAAGAGGTCAGGTTCGGACCTGACACTGGGCGATCGCCGCTCGTCGCGAAACCACGATGCGGAAGAGCATAGGCCAGGATGTATTTGATCGGTTCCTTAAGCTCTGTGCTGCCGGTGAAGTATCCGCTCCGGTGCGCAGCGTCGCTCCAGGTTCCATTCTCGGTCCAGTGCCATGCGGCCATTCGGAGTTCGGTGTTGTTGCGGTAGGTGATCGGTCCCCAACCGGCCGAGAGCGATTCTTGGACGATATGGGGTGTAAATACTTTGTCGATGTTGGCTCGAGAAAGCACATCAATCGAACTACCAAGCGCGCTGTCAGGATCGAACGAATTGATTGCGTGTCCTGCATCAACGCGCACGATGCCGACTGGACCCGGCACAGTATCGGGCTTCGGTTGCGCGAAGGCAGTTTTCATTGCCGCGAAAGAAATAAGCACAGCAGCAATCCGGCCCACCTTTCGAGTACAAAGTTGCCATGCAACCTGCCCAGCGACCAATGTCAAAGCACTCGGCATGCCCTCTCCAGATTTCAGGCGATTAAAGTCGCTAGATTACACGAAAATGTGGAAGTCAGGAAACGCAGATTGATGTGTATTTCGCCGACATGAAACGATTTAATTAAGACCGATCGTGAATCAGTCTCGCGCTCGTCGGTTCCAGTTGAATGGACGGCCCCATGCAACCGAATTTGTTTATTAGTGACTGCACTTCGTATGCTCGAGCAAACGGTTCCGCCCACGCGATGCGAATAGCATTGATGCGTTGAAAGCCAGCGGGACGAAGTTGGAGGCACGGCTTGGTCCTCGGTTTCGAGACCCCATTAGCTCGCCCCTCTTTGGTGTCAAGTCTCAGGAGCAGATGCACGAGGTTCAACCGCGCTTCGTGGACTTGTTCTCCGATACTTGCGAGAGTCAAGGGCTTCGATCGTGGCGCACCGAAGCAATTTCGATATAGATTCATAAAGACAGTTTGAACTTGGCGCCGCACCGGGCTGTCCCGATTCCGACGCTTTCATGACCGCTAAACCATGGCAAGGACCAGACCAATTCTCGAGTCAGCCTTGGGACTGAACGGACAGAGCTGGGCAGCGTTTCTGGACAAAGCTCGTACATATCCTGAGTTGCGGCGGTTTTGCCTGATAATTCTTTTTCACATTGTGTTCGTAAGCGGCCTTGCCTATTGCTCGGATCAGCACGCGGACGCCGCGGCGCATGCCGATAAAGGATTGCAATTTGCTCAAGCCGGGAGTCTTGCAGACGCTGAATTCGAGCTGCGAACGGCTGTACAACTGGCGCCGGACAACTCAGGGTTCTTGGCAAGCCTGGGCACCGTCCTCGCAATGGAGCGAAAGCTGGAGGAATCGGCAGACGTCTTCAAGCGCGCGCTGAAGCTCAACAGCAGCGACTTGACGGTCCGGCGTTACCTGTCAGCTGATCTCTGGCAATTACACCGGTACTCCGAGGCAAGGCAAAATCTTGAACTTATTTTGAAGGACAAACCCGATGACAACGCAGCACGCCTACTGTTGGGAATGGTCTCGGAGAACACGAAGGATTACGCCACAGCACGAAGAATGCTGTCCTCGGTGCCAGCTCAGGTGCGAGAGCAACCAGAATCAATCGCCGCCTTGGCAAGGTCCTACTACCACTTCGGTGAGAAAGAAAAAGCGCGTAGCACACTTCGAGAATTGCAGACCCATACGGGAGGAGCGCAAGGAATTCTGCTGGGAGCACAGATCGCCGATGAGATGCAAGACTATCAGGCTGCCGAAAGGCTACTCATCTCCATAAAATCGAACTTTCCAGACCCTGCCGCCTTAGGTTATCGGCTGGCATTAGTTCGATATCATGCAAAGCGGTTTGACGAGAGCCAGCGAACTCTGCTCCATCTCATCGCGTCGGGATACAAAACCAGCCAGGTCTTCAACCTGCTTGGCTGGTGTTATCAGAAACAGAATCAACCCCAGCAAGCTGCTCAAGCGCTCGAGGAATCCATCAGCCTTGCACCTGCTGAGGAGTCGAATTATCTCGATCTAATAAAGATGCTCCTCGTCGATAGGTTGCTTCCTGCTGCTCTTGAGGTTGCGAGGCGAGCAACTAGGACGCTTCCGGAATCGGTGCGCGTATCCCTGATGAGGGGTTCAGTTGAGCTAAAGATGAGTCAGTTCACTGATGCCATCGCCTCATACACTCGCGCGGTCCAGCTTGACCCTGGCGGTGCTGATGGCATTCTTGGCCTGGCAGAAGCTCAGTCTGCCGCTGGCATGAACAAAGAAGCAAGTGCCAGTTTCGAAGCAGCCATAAAGCGCTTCCCCAAGGACGCTCGATTCAAGGTGCAATTTGCCTTGATGCTGCTGAAGGAAGCCGATACCGGTAATTCAGTTTTAGAGACACGCGCTGAACAGTTGCTCAAATCGGCTTTGACTCTCGACCGGTCGTTGCCGGAAGCACACTATCAACTTGGAGATCTCGCTCTGAAGAAAGGCCGAACTGCAGAAGCTCTGCAGGATTTCGAGCAAGCAGCAAAGCTCGATCCCCAGAGTGCGAAAGTTCATTACGCGCTCTCCCGCGTTTACCGCCGATTAGGCCGGACCGCAGAAGCGTCGCGACAGGCGGATCTCTACCGGCAATTGAAGGAAGCGGAATTACAGCCGTCCGGGACATCCTCGTCTGCGGGCGTTTCCGAAAACTAGAGATCTCGATGACCTGTGGGTTTCTTAAAGCATCGTGCTGGTATTTCTTGGCGCTCGCAGCGGGACTCATCTGGCTGAACGTTTCACTCCTCCACTCCGCCGCATCACCTAAAGGTCCGACTGAAATCTTCACAGAGGTTACCGAACAGGCGGGGATCAGTTGGCAGCAATTCAGCGGTGAATCCCCAGACCGCTTTCTTATCGAGACCACGGGAGGAGGCGTAGCGTTCCTTGATTTCGACGGCGACGGATTACAAGACATCTTCTTCGTGAACGGCGGCGACACGCCCCGCGGCAAGAGCTCGGTTCCGGTTCGTAACGCGCTGTATCGAAATCTTGGAAACGGGAAGTTTGAGAATTTTGCACTTCGGGCAGGAGTGGATCGGATCAACTTTTACGGGATGGGAGTTGCGGCCGCAGATTTCGATAACGACGGCTTTCCCGATCTGTATGTGACCGGGTTTCCCGAGAGTGCTCTTTTTCACAACAACGGCAATGGAACTTTCACAGATGTCACCGATCGCGCGGGAGTTAAGAATTCAGGCCGGTGGGCAGCAAGCGCGGCGTGGTTCGACTACGACCGGGATGGTCTCTTGGATCTGGTTGTCACCAATTACGTGCAGTTTTCGTTTGATGCTCCGAAGAAATGCGAAGTGAACAGCACGCGTTCGTACTGTGAGCAGACGGCCTATCAGGGCATGCCGTTGACTCTCTATCACAACAATGGCGATGGAACCTTTAGTGATGTGAGCACACCGTCGGGATTCGCGAAATTGGTCGGGCGTGCACTCGGCGTGGTCGCGATTGACGTGAATGACGATGCCTGGCCAGACCTTTTCGTAGCCCGTGACGCGTCTCCAAATCTGCTTCTCATCAACAAGAAGAACGGAACGTTCGAGGACGTGGCACTGGAAGCTGAAGTGGCTTACGATTCCGGTGGGGCGGCTAGAGCGGGCATGGGTGTCGATGCTGCGGACGTGAATGGGGACGGCGTTCCAGACTTCGTCGTCACAAACTTCAATGACCAGTACCATTCGCTATTCCTTGGTTCTCCCTCTCTTCCCTATGCAGACCTTACGGTCGCTTCGCACTTGGCGGAGTACTCGAAATCTTATGTGGGCTGGGGAACGAAGTTCATTGACTATGACAATGACGGAAATCTGGATCTGGTCATCGCTAATGGCCACATTAACCAAGTGGTTGAGACGACGCGCAGAGATGTGAAATATCGAGAGCCCCCACTGCTGCTCCACAATGACGGTAAGGCAGTTTTCCAGAATACGGGCCAGCGGGCTGGGCTTGCATTCAACTCCCGCTATAGCGCTCGCGGGCTTGCCATTGGAGACTTCGACAACGACGGCGACTCGGATGTCGTGTTTACATGCCTCAATGGAAGGCCAGTGATACTGCGGAACAACGTGGGGCAAGACAATCCCTGGGTTGGCTTCGAATTTCAGGGCACGAAGAGCAATCGTGACGCAATCGGTGCCAAGATCACTGTGTTTTCGGGTAAGCGACGGATCGTACGATGGACAACGGGAGGTTCCAGCTATCTGTCATCCCATGACAAGCGGGTCCTGGTCGGTTTAGGGGCGCCAGCCCCCGAAGCCGTGGACGTGGAGATTCGCTGGCCCAGCGGGATCCTACAGAAAATATCCAAGCTTCAGCCCAATCGATATCACAAGATACTAGAGCGCCCGCATTGATTAAGATTTGTTTTCACTGCGAAAATCACCGCATTTTGCTTGACAAGCAAAGCGCTCCCGGTTAATAAATCGTTTCAATAATGTTGTGCCTGGGCCGGTGCGAGGTTGCCTCCAGGAACCCGCCGACTGATCGCTCCTATTCATGTTCTCCAGGTTGGAGGCTGACCATGAAACCTGAACGCAACTCTACACGGCAATCCAAATCCGCACACTCATTTCCAGCAGTTGACCGAAAGCAGAGCCTTGCGCGCTTCGTCTGCATATTGGTCCTGCTATTCCTGGCTTCGTCCGCGAGCGCCCAGCTCTACACCGGATCAATTTCCGGCACAGTGACTGATCCTTCGGGTGCTGTTGTTTCAGGCGCACACGTCAATGCCACGGACGCGGATAAGGGCTTCGCCTTCACGGCCACAAGCGATTCCGGGGGCAGATACGTCGTCCGTCAGCTTCCTCCTGCAAAGTATACGGTTTCAGCAACGGCATCCGGGTTCAAGACGGAACGCAAAGAAGGGGTCACACTCGACGTCAACCAAAACGCAACCGTTGATTTTTCTCTCAAGGTTGGGGGGACTTCCGAGGTCGTCGATGTACAGGCGGGAGCCGTTGAGCTGCAGACGCAAGACGCGGTTACTGGGCAAGTGATTGATCGCAGATTTGTGAACGACCTGCCCCTGGTCGGCCGCAGTGTGTTGGATTTAGCCTACCTGACTCCGGGAATCACGGAAGTGGACAACGACTGCCGAGGATGCATGGCGAATAACTTTACCTCGAACGGGAGTCGAAATGCCACGGCTGACATCCTGCTGGACGGCGTGTCAAGCACGAACTTTGAGCAAAACAGCGGGATCCTGGCCCCAACATACACCCCATCCGTGGATGCGGTACAAGAGTTCAACGTACAACAATCGAATTTTAGCGCGGAATATGGCTTTACGGGCTCGACGCTGATCAACGTCGTTACCCGCTCTGGCACGAACGGATTTCACGGCAGTCTTTACGAGTTCGTTCGCAACGACAAGTTTGATGCGAATCCCTGGTTCAACAAACAGAGTGGAAATGTCAGACCCCCGCACAGGCTGAATGATTTTGGTGGCACCATAGGCGGCCCGGTTATCAGGAGCAAGACGTTCTTCTTCTTCGATTACGAGGGCCGGCGGGAGAGGAGTTTTCGTCAGCGTTTCATAGGTGTTCCTACTCTCGCCGAAAGGGGAGGGGACTTGGGCGAGTTGTGCACGTCGTTAGGAGCCGGCTTTGACCCGAGCGGCTCTTGCTCCGATCCCGCCGGCCAGATCTGGGACCCTTACACCGACCCCGGCACGGGATCGGGGCGGAATGCCCAGATTCCTTTCAACAACCTGGCCAGTTATGCCAGCCCGGGCAGCGCGAGCTTGGTCGGGACTCCCTTCAATGTTCCGAACCCGGGTACTGCCGGCAATTTGATTGATCCGGTTTCGGCCAAAATAATTCAGTTCTTTCCCCTGCCGAATCTTTCCAACGGCGACCTGCACAAGAATTTTTTCGCGGCGGGAAGCAACCGAGACTCACAGAATCAGTTTGATATAAAGATCGATCACCGCTTTGCGGACAATAAGCTGTTGAGCGCAAAATACGCCGAGCGCAGGGACAACTTTCATAGCTTTAACTGTTTTGGAAATGAGGCCGATCCCTGCACAGGCGGCCCGGTGGTGGAACACGATCACCTGGCAGCGATCAATTTCACGCAGACCTTCAGTCCTACTCTCATTTTGAATGTGTCCTACGGCTTCACCCGAGGACATGTCAATCAGCCCGGCATCACCGGCGATTTCCCAAAGATCGATCCCGTTACGGATCTGGGACTTCCTGCATACATGGATCTGTCGGGGTACAAACAATTCCCGGTCGTATCCCTAGATCAATACAGCACGGCTGGCGGGAATAGCATCGGGACCCAGACATTCAGCATTATCAAGGAAGGGCAAGAAACACATCAGTTGTTGGGCGTCGTTGACTGGGTACACGGGAAGCATGAACTGAAGTTCGGAGCTGAAGGGCGGCTGCATCGCATTAATTTCACCCAACCGGGCTGGCCCGCGGGGGCATTTGGATTTGATTTCAGTGCCTCCTCGCAAGACTCGACCGACAGTACCACCGGCGGAGATGCGATGGCCAGTTTCCTGACTGGGATAGGTTTTAACTCAGGCGACAACGGTGCTGGCGACAATGTTTACGAAGTTCCCAACGATGTCGCCACCCAAAATTTTCAGTTTGCTGGTTTTGTGCAGGACAATTTCCGTGCCACCCCCAAGCTGACTGTCAATGTGGGCCTTCGCTATGAATTGTCGCTGCCCCGCACCGAACGCTTCAACCGCATGAACTGGCTGGATCCCAACATTGCTTACTCCTTGACAGCACCCGGGTTCCCCGATCTTCCTGTCAAAGGCGGCGAGGTATTTGCAAGCTCAAGTCATCGCTACAATTACGACACTTTCCGCAAGGCATTCCAGCCGCGCTTTGGTTTTGCATATCAGATGTCGCATGGTCTTGTGGTTCGCGGCGGATATGGCATCTATTTTTCTCAACCCCGCTCCGGCGCCGCGGGTACGGGTCCTTGGGGATACCAAGGGTACGATGTGCAGACCCCTTGGATTCCTACCTTCCAAAATGCTGCTATCTTCCCTGGGTCAAGGATTAGTGATCCTTTTCGCTCGTTCCAGGCGCCGTACCCGGACCTTGGTCCGAAGCCACGTGTGGGCAACTCGCTAGGTGTGCTGAACGATGTTGGATTTAGCGCGACCGGACCTATTCCACGCATCAGCCGCAATATTCCCTACGAAGAAGCCTGGAGCTTTGGCTTACAGAAAGAGCTGCCTTCAAAGATCATTGCTCAAGTGGACTACATTGGGAAGAAGGGGACCCACCTTTACCTCGGCGGATTCCGCGACCTGAACTACCTCGGTCCTGACTTCGAAAAGGCGCGCCTTGCAGGTGATCCAGCAGCTGACCCTAAGACTCTCGACACCACCTTCGTTAGTAACCCACTGGCTCCCTACGTTACTGACCCACTCAGCAGCCTGTCGCAGGGCACGATTCGTCAATATAGAGACCCAAATAGTCCATTTCACGTACCGTTCCCGCAGTTCACCAGTTTTTCGGGTGACTCGCCACCCATTGCAAATTCCATCTACCATGCTGCGCAGTTCCGCATTGAGAAGGCCTTTTCTAATGGGTTGGAGTTTCTGGTGACGTATACGGTTTCCAAATCCATTGATGATGCCTCAGCCACGGATGACAGCATTTCCTGGCTCGGTGGCGGATACCAGGGTAGTACCATCTCCGTGCAAAATCCGAATAACTTGCGCGCGGAGAGAGCGCTTTCGGTTTTCGACATTCCCCAGGTGCTGCAATTCAGCTATGTGTACTCTCTGCCAGTTGGCCGAGGTAAGCGCTTTGGCGGGGACATGCATCCCGTCGTTAATGGCATTGTGGGCGGATGGCAATTGAACGGCATTTGGCGTTTTGATACGGGCAGGCCAGTGATTTTCACCCAAGACGGTTCAGTAAACCCGAATATCCCCACGTATGGGATGAGGCCAACTTTAACCGGTCCTGTCAAAGTCAACCACACTTCGGAAACCAGCATGCTTTCGAATTATTTTTTCAATGCGTGCGACGTCTCAAATGGCGGGCAGCCATGTCCTAACGGTGACCCGAACGGAGTGCTGGTACCCACCGCTGCCTACACATTGGGCAATGCGCCGCGCACTTATGGAGGCGTGCGTCAGCCTGGCACTCGGATCGTCAACATGGCGCTTTTCAAAGAATTCCCTATGGCGAGCGTCCGGGAAGGAATGCGGTTCGAGTTTCGGGCAGAGGCTTTCAACATCTTTAACCACCCTCAGTTTGCCGGCCCTGATACGACGCTCGGAGGCGGGTCGTTCGGTCAAATTAGTGACCTGGCTCAATCGATGCGCGAAGTGCAACTGGGTCTGAAATTCTATTTCTAGAGGAATGCGGCAAACCGATCATAGGTTCGGCCTCGCCTTGGCAACGTGTCACTGCGATCCAGGCCGTCACCGCAACGGGCTAGCTTCGATTTTCAGAAAGAATTCAGGCAAACAGGCGACTCACACACTCAATACAAACAAATAGCTGAAAGAGAGTTCGATGCAAACTTTCGAATGGGCTAGATTGTGGTCAAATCCGCGGCGCTCTTGCTTCCTTCTCGCTGCGCTTGCCTTGCCCGGTTCGGCTTCCTCCGCGCAGACAATTCGCGTTGACTCTACGCCCAGCCATGTGGCCAAGACTTTCATGCCAGCTGAGGCTTTGGGCGCCGGCATCGACCGCATCAACACCGCTGCGACCGACAAGCTTTTCACTGAGCCGGTTATGAAGCAAGTCCTCTCTGCGGGGTGGCAAACGCTGACTTACAGGCAGAACACTGAGTTGTTTGTTGAAGCCTGGCATTGGAATCCGCAGGGTAAGTGGAGCGATCCCAGCGGCAAGGGATATTTCGTCGGCAATGCCAAGCCGGGAGACTTCATTCGCCACTCGTTCGGGTACTTACTCCCCCATCGCGGTTTTACCCGCAACGATGGCACCGATGCCAATGGCTACTCGCGCATTACCGACGGCGACGAAAACACTTATTGGAAGAGCAATCCATATCTGTCGAAAGCGTACACCGGCGAGGACGATTCTAATTATCCGCAGTGGGTCGTCGTGGATCTGGCGAATAACCAGGAATTGAATGCAATTCGCATCTCCTGGGGCGAACCATATGCGCGGCGGTATCTAGTCCAGTACTGGACCGGAGAAGACCCCATCAAGCAGCCCACAGCAGGCGCGTGGGTCACGTTCCAAGGAGGCGGCATTAACTCCGGCCATGGAGGAATTGCGACGCTGAATCTTGCGTCGGCGCCTATGCCGGTGCGCTACCTCCGCCTCTGGATGACCGAGTCATCGAACACCTGTGACATTCAAGGTTCGTCCGACCGCCGCAATTGTGTAGGATTCGCGATCCGCGAGATTTACGTAGGAACGACGTCAGCGGACGGGAAATTCTATGATTTAGTACGCCACACCGCGGATCCTGACCAGACCACCACGTATTGTTCGTCGGTCGATCCTTGGCACGAGCCTCAAAACGTTAACGAAAAGCGCGATCAGGTTGGATTTGACCTTTTCTACACGAGCGGCTACACCCGCGGGCTGCCCGCCATGGTGCCGATTGCATTGATCTATGGCACGCCCGAAGATTCCGCGAACCAAATTGCTTATTTGAAGGCCCGTGGTTACCCAATTTCGTATATCGAGATGGGCGAGGAACCCGACGGACAATACATGCTCCCAGAAGATTATGGAGCGCTGTACCTGCAGTGGGCCACCGCGCTGCACCGAATCGATCCAGCTCTGAAGCTAGGCGGACCGGTGTTCCAGGGGGTCAATCACGATATCCAGGTCTGGCCCGACGCACAGGGCCGGACGTCATGGCTCGGACGCTTTATTGCTTACCTAAAGGCTCACAATCGTCTTCAGGATCTCGCGTTCGTTTCGTTCGAGCACTATCCCTTCGAGCCCTGCAAGATCCAGTGGGGCAGCCTTTACGAGGAACCCAAACTGATCAGCAATATCCTTCAAGTGTGGAGGGATGACGGCGTCCCGCCGAATGTGCCCATGCTGATCACGGAGCTCAACATCGCGTGGAACACGGGGGAGTCGTTCGTTGACACGTTTGGCGCCCTCTGGCTTGCGGATTTTTCTGGCGCGTTCTTCGCTGCCGGCGGCGATGGCCTGTACTACTTCCATTATTTGCCAATGGGCCTGTATAGCGGGTGCGGCAGCTCCATGGGGACATTTGGAATGTTTACAGTGGATACGAATTATCAAATCAAACAGTACACCTCGCAATACTTCGCAAGTCAGTTGATCACGCAGGAGTGGGCGCAACCTGGCAACGGAACGCATAAAGTGTTTGCGGCGGGCAGCGACATTACCGATCCTGCAGGGCACGTACTGGTGACTGCGTATGCTCTACTCCGGCCGGATGGTCAGTGGGCGCTCATGCTGATCAACAAAGACCAGATGAACGCACATGCAGCACGAATTGTCTTTCAGAACGGGAGTACCACTCAACACCTTACTGGATCAATTGACGTGATTACATTCGGCAGCGAGCAGTATCAGTGGCACCCATCTCCACCTCCTGTGGGCGGCTCGGCCGATCCTGACGGACCCGCGGTTAGGTCCAAGATCACAGCTGCTGCGGAGACCACCTACACTCTACCCAAAGCGTCGATCACGGTCTTGCGCGGAAGGCTGGCAGATTGATGGAGCAAACGCTCGTTCGACCCTAGAATGTCTCTATTGTCGGATTCAAGTAAATGGTTGAAAGCTTGCGGGGAAGATTCGCAGTTGGCCAAATTTCCCAGTGGTTCGCTTATGGTAGTTGCTGCCGAAGTTATCCTTCCGCTTCGGGGCGATCCGCAAAAATTACTCAGGAATGACGCCGAAGCTCTCTCGCCTAATAAACAATTCGGTCATACTCCGTCCGACTGATCTCGCTGCCGACAGACCCATTCGTCATCTATAACCTCGTGTTCCGAATGAGCAGCAGAACCAAAACCATGCCGACGAACGGAACCAGTCCCGCGACAATCACAATGGGGTCGAACGAATGTGTCATCGACGCTTGCCGGGCGTCGGAAAAGTGCCCGATGAGTTTGAATGCAATGATCGTTCCGATTCCTGCGCCGGTTCCGCTCAGGCCGCTAACTGAAGCCACGGACTGGCTGGGGTAAAGGTCCGCAGGCAGGACGTTTGCCATCGTCGTGAAAGAACCGTAAGAGAAGGTTGAAAACGCGAAGAGGAATGTAATCAAGTACAGATTAGTGGTGAAAATGGTCGGAATGAGCATCATCACGCCGATTCCGCCAAAAACGATCACTGCCTTGCGCGCGGCGACCACTGACCAGCCTTTCCTTATTAAGTAGCCCGATAAGCCCCCGCCGAAGAAGTTGCCCAGGTCCGCCGCAATGAACGGGATCCACACCGCAATCAAGCCGCTCTTGAGCTCAATTCCTTTCGCAACCAAATAGATTGGGAACCAGTCGGTCACGAAAAACCAGACGGGGTCGGTGAAGGTCTTCGCGATAATCGTTCCCCACGTCTGCGGAAGCTTCAGAAGATCACGCCATTTTGCTCCCGTCCCCCTCCCTTGTTGAGAGTCAAGTTCAGTCCTATCCGCGGTGATGAGCCCGAGTTCTGCCTCAGTTAGGCGAGGATGCACCTCGGGTGGATGGTAAAGCAGGCACCAGCCGATCAGCCAGATCAAGCCAAGGACGCCGGGAATCATGAAGGCCGGACGCCACCCCCAGCGGAAGTAGACTGGAAGGATGATAAATGGAGCGATGGCACCGCCGATCGAAGAGCCGCTGTCGAAAAGCGCTGTGGCCAAGGCGCGCTCGCGTTTGGGAAACCACTCCGAAACTGCTTTGGTCGCAGCTGGCCAATTTGCCGATTCTCCGGCGCCCAACAAGAAGCGGAAACCCGCAAAGCTGTAGAAACCTTTCGCCAGCGAAGTCAACATTGAGACCGCCGAATACCAGGCCACTGCGACTGTGAGACCGCGCCTGGTGCCGATTCGATCTATCAATCTGCCGAAACCAGTTTGCCCAACCGAGTAGGCAACACGGAATGCGATTACAAGGTTGGCATAGTCGCTGTTGGTCCAGTGGTATTGCAGCTTGAGATAAGGCGCGAGCAGCGAGAGCGTCTGCCGGTCGATATAGTTAATAACCGTCGAGGCAAACAGTAATCCCGCGATCCACCAGCGCAAGGAAGCGATGGGGCGAGCTCGGCTGGGAGTGGGCTGGGTCGCGGTCGACATCGGCTTAGTGTTTCAATCTCAAGTCGAGGTTTGTAATGCCGGGCTCAGCAATGAAGCGGAGTTCTTGTCAAGATACACGGTGGCGTTTGGATGCGTTCGCAGGATCGAAGCCGGAGCCATCGCGCTGATCTCGCCTTCAAAGCAAGCTTTGATCGCCGCCGCTTTGCGCTTGTCTGGTACTATCGCGATGATTTCCTTCGCTTTAAGAATCTGGCGCACAGACATGGAGATTGCCTGTTTAGGCACTTGAGAGATGTCCTCAAACCATGCCTCGCCAACCTGCTGTTGGCGGCATGCCTCGTCGAGATTCACGATCAGGTAAGGCTCCTCGGTTGCGAAATCAGCCGGAGGATCATTAAAAGCGAGATGCCCGTTCTCGCCAATTCCAACAAAGGCGATATCGATCGGTTCGGAACTCAGGGCGCTACCCACGAGCGCGATCACCTCCGCGGGGTCCTGGTCGCCATGAAGCAAGTGATACTTCGTAATTCCCGTTTTGTGAATCAGTTGCTCCAAGAGCATCTTGCGAAAGCTTCCGGGATGCGTAATTAGCAGGCCAATGTATTCATCCAGATGGAACACCTCGACTCTCTGCCAATCAATGTCTGCTGACCGCGTGAGCGCATCCAGAAATTCGAGTTGCGATGCGGCAGTGGCGGCGATAATCCGCGCGACGCCTTTGCTGGAGATTGCATGACGAATGGCACTGGCTGCTTGTTCCGCCGCCGCTCTGCTCAGTGAACTCTTATCGTTCAATGTTTTCAGCACAAACTTCCCCGCCCTGTTCTCACGTATTACGGAAGCAATTTTCGCTCACAAATTATAAGGCCCAGTAATGCGTGAACTCCAGGCTTGATCAATTTTCATCACGTGAAAAGTCAACAGAACCTGCGTAAGAAATGTTGCCCTGTACAGATGACACCTTTAGACTGAATCGCCGATAAATTGGCAATCGGGGGTCTGATGAGTTCATACAAAACGGTATTCTTACTCTTAACCGCATTGGCGTTCACCCACGAAGTTTCGGGGCAAACAATTCAAGTGGACGCGACGCCCAGCCATGCAGTGAATTCATTCAGTCCCCCTTACGCCTTGGGCACCACCGTTGACCGCGTGCCGAGCAATGCCACTGACGTATTTTTCAGGCCGGACCAAATCAAACGAGTTCTGGAGGCCGGCTGGGGCACAGTCAGCTACCGCCAGAACACAGAGTTGTTCGTCCAGGCCTGGCATTGGAATCCCAGAGGAACTTGGAGTGATGCGTCCGGTAAAGGTTACTTCACCGGTGATTCCAATCCGACCGAGATGATTCGTCACTCCTATGGCTACTCGCTCCAGCACCGGGGCTTCACTCGTAACGGAGGAACCGAATTCGACGGCTTTTCTCGCCTCGACGATGGTGATCTCGGCACTTATTGGAAGAGCAATCCTTATCTCACAAAGAACTTTACGGGGGAAGACGACTCTCTCCATCCGCAGTGGGTGGTGATCGATTTCGGAAAGAAGCAGGGGGTAAATGCGATCCGCATTGCGTGGGCCGATCCCTACGCGCGCGTTTATGAAGTGCAGTACTGGATTGGCGAAGGCGACGCCATGGATGAGGCTGATAAAGGCCACTGGAAAGAGTTCGCGTCAGGCGTGGTGACCGACGGCAAGGAAGGAACCGCGACTCTGAGACTGGACTCCGCGCCGATTGAGACCAAGTTCGTTCGGATTTTGATGGCCAACTCGTCGAATACCTGTGACACTCACGGCGCGGGTGATCCTCGCAATTGCGTCGGGTACGCGATAAAAGAACTTTATCTCGGAACAATGGACGAAAACAACATTTTCACAGACTTGCTCCGTCATTCTCCTGACCAGCAGCAGTCGCTCACTTATTGTTCCTCGGTTGATCCCTGGCATGAGCCAACTGATCTTTACGTTCATCCGGATCGAATGGAGTCAGGCGACCAGCCGGGATTTGATCTTTTCTTCACTAGCGGCATCACGCGGGGACTTCCCGCCGTAGTTCCAGTTGCCATGCTCTACGGCACGCCGGAAGATTCGGCAGCTCAGATGACTTACTTGAAAAAGCGTGGCTATCCAATTTCGTTTGTCGAAATGGGCGAGGAACCCGACGGACAGTACATGCAGCCGGAAGATTACGGCGCTTTGTATCTGCAATGGGCCAGAGTGCTTCATCGCGTGGACCCAGCTTTCAAACTCGGCGGACCTGTATTCGAAGGCGTGACCGAAGACATCAAGGTCTGGCCTGATGCGCAAGGCAGAAATTCCTGGTTGGGCCGCTTCCTCGACTATTTGAAAACTCATGGACAGCTCGCAGACCTGGCATTCATGTCTTTTGAGCACTATCCATACGATGGTTGCGAAACTCCGTGGAAAAACCTGTACCAGGAGCCTCAACTACTCACCCACATCATGCAAGTCTGGCGGGACGATGGGTTGTCGGCTAGCATCCCCCTGCTCGACACTGAGACCAACGCTCACGGAGGCGAAGCCTCGGTCGATATTTTCGGCGCTCTCTGGCTCAGTGACACCTTTGCAGGATTCTTAACTGCCGGCGGCAAAGCGACCTACTACTACCATGCATTGTCCTACTCTCCGCCTCACCCGGCGTGCAGCAATAGTTGGGGTACGTATCACTTGTTCATGACGGACCAGAATTATGAGATCAAGCAGCCTGTCTCGCAGTTCTTTGCGGCACAACTCTTGACCCAGGAATGGGCCCAGCCGACCGATGCGCAACATCTCATATTCAAAGCTTCAGGTGACCTGAAAGACGCTGAAGGAAATTTGCTCGTGACCGCCTACGCTCTGCTGCGTCCGGACGGGCAGTGGTCGCTCATGCTGATCAACAAGGACTACGACAATCCCCACCAAGTGCGCATCAACTTCCATAACAACGATAATGCCGACCGGACGTTCAGAGGACATGTCACGATGGTCACGTTCGGGAAAGCGCAGTATCAGTGGCATCCAGCGAGGAAGAATGGATATGCAGATCCGGACGGCCCTCCGGTGAGATCGACAATCAATGGCGGCCCGAATACGCAATACGCCCTGCCGGCTGCCTCAATCACCGTGCTCCGAGGCCACGTTGAAATCAGTCCCATCTCCGCGCACACCCGAAATGAAGCCCGCCAGCCATGGTGAAGCAAGAGGTACGTGATGAGTGGCGGGGAGAGGCCCGCACCCACCCAACCCCGGCAAAGATCAAACCGTTTGCCGAACCACGTTCCGGCGCGGAAACCCAGCGCGAGACAAATTGGTTCGAGGCGGGGAACATTACCGCTTCGGCCGCCCCAAGCAAGAATCGGACAGCTATAAACCACACTAGAGCGAAGCTCAGATTCGAAGGAACTGCCGCCGTAAGCGCGGTGAAAATTCCCCAGCACAAAACGCCAACGGTCAGCGCGACGAGGTCCTATCCGGTCAGCAAGCCGACCTCCGACCGTTTGAAAAATGGCATATCCCCATAACAGCGCGCTGAAAACTGCGCCGAGCTGGACGTTGCTTAGGTGATAAGCCGCCGCGATGGATGGGCCCGCGATCGAGATGTTCACGCGATCAAGAAAGGCAATCGCGCTCAGGACAAAGATCCAAAGCACCAGAAACCAGCGCACGTGGGTCGTGCCGGTCTGAACCTTGCGTGACGTGCTTATGTTCATGGCTTCATCTCGGAAGCGGGTGGTCGGGACAGTCACGGATCGCGACTTGTTTATCGCTCTGGGAACCAGCAACCGAAGGGCTGCCGAAGTGCCGGTGGGGGAGATCATGAACAGAGATCTAGTGGTCTGCACTCCTGGCGACGATATCCGCGGCGCGCTGAAGACGATGGCCCAGAGGCAATTGCGCCGGCTGCCGTGTAGATGAAACTGGCGCACTGAAGGGGGTCCTTTCAGCTGAGTGATATTGCACTTCGGTCAGCCGATGACCTGTCGATGGATGTGCTCAATGCGGCGAGAGCGATTTATGATCGCCGAGATCGCCGCAAAGCGGCACAACGCGACGCCTTCTGGTCTGGACAGGCGGCTGCCTGACGCGCTGCACTCCCGGACGTCTGAGGCGAGCTTCTATCAGGCGATGCTTCCTGCGCCAAACCACGGGTCTGCTTGAGGGTGCTCAAGCGGCCGCGCGCCGGTCCTCTCCAGCAGCGCCTGCCTGCTCCAGCCGCATGAAGTGATAGCCCCACGGTGGCAGCGAGACGTAGAGTCCTGATGTGCTCAGGGTGTTGCCGTCGCGGCCTTCATAAATCCGCCGATTGATGTCGTCAGAAAGATTCCACGCTCCCGAACTCAAATCCCCCCAGGGCAGCCGCAACATGCCCTGGCTCGAGGAATCCGAGTAGTTGACCACCGTGATTGAGCGCTCGTCGCTCTTTTTCCAGCACCAAGCCAGCAGGTTGGCGTTGGAGCGATTATCCGGCCAGCCCTGGCAGTCGCATAGTTGCCAGTCTCCCTCCAGCAGTTGCTGCTCGCTCACTAGGCGCAGCAAGTCGCGGTAGAACAGGCGCATCTCGGTGTTCACCGGCTCTGGCGGACGCCGGCCCAGGTGCACGGAAAGCTTCACCCGGGCCCCGCCGAATTGCCCCTCATGCAGAAGTTTGGCGCCGGGTGTGGTCATGATCAACATCGCCGCCGCGCGGCCCTTGGGGTCAGGAAAGGTCGCGGCGCTCCTGGGCTCGTCGTGGTTCTCCAGGAAGCGGATCAAGCGGTCTTGGTATCTCATGTCGGCGGTCAGGTGGCCGCGGACTGATCCGGCGTCTTCGTGCACCAGGCGGTCGTACAGACGCTTGTCATAACAGAAATCAAAGCCTTGCTGCTGCAGCTCCCACTCTAGGCCCCAGTAGGCCTCCGCGATGAATAGAAATGCGGGAAACTGGCGCCGTACCTCCCCGATCACCTCGCTCCAGTATTCCGAACTTGGAACCGCGCCCGCGCGCTCTTTCCAGGTGCGGCTGAACACCGAGTTCAGCAGCAGCATGGCCATGTCGCAGCGTACCCCGTCGCACTGCGCCGCAATCTCCTGCAGTGTGGATACGGCAACCTTGCGCAGGCACGGAGAAAATGCATTCAGCTGGACCGTATCTGGCCAGGCAGGAAAGTATGGGTCGCGTCCCCGGGCCAGAACGGCGCCGTCAGCCGCAAGCAGGAATGAGGCCGAGTCTCTCGCCAGGTCTTCCCGGCTGCCTTGCACGAAGTAATCGCTGTGCTCCGTCACCCATGGATGGTCAGGAGCTACGTGGTTGGGCACAAAATCGAGCAGCAGCCGCAGCTTGCGCGCGGCCAGCGCCTTGCGCGCGGCTGCCAGTCCCGCTTTGCCGCCAAGATGCGCATCCACCACATAACTATGAATGGAGTAGGGCGAACCGGTCACGTCCTCTGGCGAAAAATCCGGTAACGTTCTTCGGCATTCCTCCACGATCGCCGGAATGCTCAAGGAGATGGCCCGTCCTGCGGGACTCCGCTCCCACACGCCCATCAGCCAGATCCCGTCGAAGCCCTGCGCCGCAAGCCGGTCCCATTCTTCCGCGGGAACGTCGCCCAGCTTTATCTGGCAGTCATAACGCTGGCTGAGTTCATTGAGCCAGACCCATGTGTTGATTTCGTAGATGATCGGCCTTTGCGGCCAGGTTCTTTTTGCCTCCGCTGCCATTTGTCTCTGCCTCCGCTTAGTTGGTCGCGGAAAAGTCCTCCTGCGACCGGTTCGTATCAAGGCACTCCCTCGAGTCGCGCCGTAAAGCGCCTTACAATGCCGCGGCCTTTAGCGCCCTGAAACAGCAGAACCCAAACGATTTCAGATTCTTTCCCAACCTCTTAGGCCGCTTTCTGCCGGACCGGTTCCTGGCGAAGAGGGCGCGCGATCTTGCTGCTGAGCACGTCCTCGGCTCGCACGCAGCCAAATAACTGGATCAGGCTCGCCACCAGCCCGCTCCAACCGGTTTGGTGGCTGGCGCCGAGCCCCGCACCATTATCGCCGTGGAAGTATTCGTAAAACAGAATGTGGTCACGCCAGTGCGGGTCGCTCTGGAACTTTTCCGCTCCCCCGTGGACCGGGCGTCGGCCGTTCCGGTCCCGCGTAAAGATCCGTGTCAGCCGGTCGCTCAGCTCTTTCGCCACCTGGAACAGCGTCATTTGCCGGCCTGACCCAGTGGGACATTCCACTTTGAATTCATCGCCATAGTAACCATACG
>Ga0137359_10001006_pt1 | contig 22114 bp, 27 predicted proteins | sample Mad1_40_16metaG_FD_108281 | JGI IMG/M metagenome (GOLD analysis project Ga0137359, IMG submission 108281) | Vadose zone soil microbial communities from Angelo Coast Range Reserve, California, USA - Mad1_40_16 metaG | ecosystem: Environmental > Terrestrial > Soil > Vadose zone | place: USA... | reverse complement strand
TTGGCATGACCAGCATGGTACGCAACGCCCTCGTTGGTAATGTTCTTGTCGTAAATTCCGTTGAGCCAACGGATGTATGCATCACGCTGGGGCTTGAATGTGGCCCAAGAAAACGTGGAACCGTTTTTGGGTAGATCGAAGTGGTAACCGTTGGCGGCATGACGTATCTTTTCTGAGATATCCGCTGCGTGCCACATGATCTACGAATGTCTCATAGATTCGAAAGCGTAGAGACGTGCATGTGTTGGCTCACCTTCTTTGGCACGCAGCCTTGTGAAGATACGAATAAGCGAATGACAGTCATCAGAAAAGAAGGATCGATCACATACCGACATTGACGCAGGTACCACCAAGTTTCCCCGATTCTTCTATAATGGCTGCGTTTGCACCGTGGAGCGCGGCGCGGCGCTATAAACAGAACAGTTAGCGTTAACACAACAGACGCGTTGGGCGAGCCGTACCGAACCAGCAGAACCACCGCTGCCACCGCCGATGAACACGACATCATATTTTTCACCAGGGGTTGGTTTCCCGATTGGAGGCATCCTTGAAACCGATGTATGACTAAAGGCTCTATACACCTGCGAGAAGTGAGAACGAAAGACCGCGGAAAGTGAAATCAGAAATACCTGAGCGAGTCTAGATGCGGGAGACGACAGGGTTGGAGGGCGTATGAAAGCCAGATCTCGCCGTTATTTAAGTACTCAAAGCAGGAGTTCAGTCAGCGCCAGGGTGTCTCGCGTCATTCCGACGCGAGTCACGCGCGTACACTTACACTTCTTACAAAGACCATCATTTATACGTCACGGCCATTATTCTCTGCTCTGTGCCTATCGTCAGAGAGATAACCAGAATCCTCGGTATTGCTTTATCTTGGACATTTTGAAACCCGTGTGCCTCACCAGACCTCGATCTGGTTTGGCGGCTTGGTGCTTCTGACTAAGTGCCTGTGCTTTGTTCCATCCTTGGAAATCAACCTTCGAAACGCTCTGCTGTCCCTTCCTCAGTTTCTAAGGGGCTGCTAGGCACAGACAGGGAACGACAAGTCAGCGATTATAATCTACGAAGCTGTCCATGACACGTGATATGCTCGTGAGTTGTCATTTTGTCTTTGTCCTTACAACGAAGAATCCAGACATTCGTTCAGTGCAATTTCTATGTCTAGATCTAGATTCCTTGTCACAAAGATATCATCTGCGGTTGGTCTGTCTCCAGAGAATCCGAACATTTATTGACCATTGCGTTAGCATCGGCTCCGCATGTAAACCTTCATCCACTCATAGCAGTCACGATGCTTCTCAAAATTTAGCGAACTCGCTTATTTTTAAATGAGGGCCAGTAGACCAGTTGAGGCACTGTGCCATGAACCTCTACCGTCGTTACCGTGCGCTAGTCAAGAGCAACCATGACCAGACTTTCAGCTTATCAGACGAAAGCTATGCACGCTTGCTCAGATTGGAGGCGAGTGTGACAATGTCATTTACTTACCTACCACTTGGATCATAACGCGCTTAGTATGGCAGATTGCAAAATATCTCCCCTCATCTTGTATCAATGCAAACGCGAAACTTGCAGTCGTTCTCTCAATAGTCTCAATAGCGTGGGTTGTGGGAACCGCACTTCTTAACGAGATAACCCCTGCTTCTTGCAAGAAGAGACACTCACGATGTCCCTCGGGCCAGATAGGACTTGATTTCCTCTCCCATACGGGTTCTAGTACCGCTTCTCCCGTTCCCAAACAACTCCTGATGCCGCAAATACGAAACAGAATACTTCTACCCCCCCCCCTCCCATGGCAACTCCGGTGAATAGCAGCCCCAGGGGCCTTAGTGCAACAGCTTCGTTTCGCTCGGCGATTGACACTGGTCAGGTGGTGCTGGTCGCCTGATTCGACGATTCGACAGCGCGTGCGCGTCTTTTTTGCCCTCGGGGGTGGCTCTGGACCCCACATTCTGACAAGCAGACGAAACTCCGGCGTCTCGACGAGACCTCCCCATGGACGTATCCTGCTCATGATTTCTATTCGGAGTTACGGTACCTTAATTCGATTTCCCAATAGGGGCAGCACGTTGATGCGACTGTGACTGACTTTGTTTTTGTTTGAGATTGAGAACATTGTCCTTGCCGTGTTATGCCCGAACTTACGGGGACATTACTGACTATTGGTCACCGGTTACCATTCAGGAGGTCGCTTCCACTGTAGAATGAGTTGAGATTCTCAACGGTTCTCAACGTGTTCACGTTCCTGGGCGTAGATGCTTCGAACGCGACAACTCATCACACGACTACTCTCGAAAACGGACATCCACCTTCCGTCGACGGAGATGCTCCGCGGCACCGCTTGTTCTGATTTCATAAGCAGTGGGCGAGTGAACGGAGGAAGACGCGGCATTCTTGTAAATGATAGAGGTGTGGCTCGACTCACTGAAGTGTAATAGAATGAATCAGCTTAATGGGCAGCCACCTCTAAGTCCGTAGCGACACAAACGGCGCTCTGGCACAACACCAATTGTCACATCTCCCCGAAACACTTGGATGCTACGCAGTACTGTGCGCGCGCCACAACACGCGTGGCCACTCCCCGGTTTATCACGGTTATGTTTTGCTTGCTAAACTTGCCTGCTTCAAGTTGTTTGGCGTGATTTACTTTTACGGACACATCATCCTTGTCCCTGACGAGGACTTCGGAGACCGCTCATTTTGCACGCCATTTTGTTTCAGTTTCAGCGTCAAGTCATTTCCTTGACATTAATTACAGTAAGATGCTGACAACTCGCGTTCGGTCAACAAACCTAGTTCGAGGGTGGGAGAGTCGAGGGGGGGGATGGACAAACTCGGTTCACGACATGATAGGCCCGCCTTGAAACCGGAGTTCCCGAGTTCGAAGGCTAATATCAACGTAACACTTTGGGCTCGGCTCGCGCAACCAGGGGCGTCCCTTCGCATTATGGGGACAGACAACAAAGGGGTGCCATAACCAAGATAACCTAATGTATCGAACTGGAATCACGAACAAGAGCGGCGAGGGAGCCTGACCTTTGCGCGCACGAGATGCTACGTTCACCCTCATATTATGCGGCGTCGTTACGCTCCAATGGTCGAGCAGCAAGATAAGAAGTAGCCTCAGAACGCATTGTATGACGCCTGTCACCACCCCATAATTTGTCCGTTGATCTAGCCCTCCCATCGATCATGAGCGCTTGAGCGCCTGAGCGACTACAGTAACATCGACGAGTGTTCAAGATATGGCGAGTGCCCCTTGACCCTGGTTTTCTACCTGGAATGTCCGGGACCAGCCTGTCCTTTAAGCACGCAAACGTGTTGGAGACTCTTTCCAATCTTCGTCTTCCAGAGCGCTGGCAGCCTCACTGTTCCCCCGCTCAACCATATAATTTGCACTGGGTTCCCTCGATTGACGCCCGCCCATTTGTTCTCCTAAAGAAGGGCGCTGGCGCATGGCAGTCCTACCTGCTTGATGGAGCAACCGGACGAGATTCATCATAACGAAAGGCACATGATTAGATTACGGTATAAGATGAAATTATGAGAACGTCTTGACAGTAGATATTCGGCGGGTGACAGGGAACGCAGTTAAACAAATAACGGTGTCCACACGGTATCCATTCTGTATGCTTACAGGCTGTACTAAGAGGAGTAAACAAAGCAATGGGAAAGTAAGGCTTTTCAAAAATGTGCCGTTTATTCGCCAAGCCAAGGAAGGGAGATAGTTCGGCCTGTTCCGTCTTTCTTTGTATTGTCTTGGCGATCGGCTGATGCAGCTGGATACCGATTGTGGAAAACTGCGACGGACACCTTCGGGTGGCGTCCCAAGGCAGTCCAGCACCCAGGCGATCGAAATGACTCAACGCTCTCTGGACCTCTTACATGTGAATCGCTCAACGCCCTCCCGAGGGAATGCACACGGAGAAACGACGCCTAGTGCCAACATGACGTGTAAGAAACAAGCCCGCCACTGAACGAGGACGCCCTTGAGGTCAGGGTCAGAGAGTGTAGAAAATAAAAGATTAGGCGCGAACCGGAACCGGGGCTGGGGACGACCGTGTGAGAATGCAAGAACGAGCGGCGCACGCCGGACCGGATCGATGAAGAACCTGTAGAGCGGAGAGATGGTTGTGCGTCGTACGCGGTGGAGAGACAAGCGACCATAGACGATAACAGAGATAACAAACGATTGTTTATGCGACGCTTCTGCGGTTAGGTTGTATTTGACGAGAAGTTCGACAAGAACAATTACAGTTCCAGCGATTACATCAGGCTTTACCTCCTGGAGCATCGGCAAACTGTCTTGAATTGGTGTTGCAATAACAGCCAATTGGCGGAAGCGAAAATAACGAAACCAGTTTCCACAACGGAGCACAACAGTTCTACGCCCTGCCAGATAGGCCAAGAGTGTGTGTGTACGCAGGGGCCATAATCTGAGGAGTTTTTGCCGGCCAGCTAGGGCCCAGATGCCGGAGAAGTGGAGCGAGCGAAGGCGTGTCTGCTTGAGGCTGTGTTGGCGCGGGGGCATGGGACTATGTGCACGTGTTCATTAATGCCTCTTTAGAACATCACGTCCCATCGATCAACCTCACTTGTGTGCCATCTGTAGTTCGGTCGTAATTAATATCATAAGGTCGGGGAGTCAAGGAATCTTAGCCACCACTCCCTGAAGACCCCAGGGATGCCCGAAGGAGCACAACTTGGTTCGGTTTACCTTTCGTTCGCGTGCTCCATTTCCCAGCCGCGCGCTTCAATCTCAACCATTGCAAGGACGACATGGAAAAATGTAAACGTCACAAGTCCTTCTAGTGTGACCAATGTAGTTGCGTTTGAAACGAAATTGATCTAGTGCAAGTGCACGTGCTGGTCCGCGGGTTGAGGTGCGTGTGCAACAATAAATGTATACCTGCTGTACGTAGCTTCGGTGAGAATGCCCGGATAAATTTAAGTTCGCTTCTTAAAGGGCGGGGAGATTTAGTAAGATGATGGATATGAACACGGGAAGATGTCAAAGTCCAAACGAGTACTCACTATGACCTGCGCTGTAAGGACGTTGCGTGTCCTGAGTGAGTTTGAATGGCGGAGTATATTGCCTCCACGAGATAGGAAAGAGATGAAGGGAGAAGAGAAGCAACCAGGCCGCGACGAAAATGAGACCGAGCGAGAACGAGAACGAGCGCAGGTAGTGACCACATGGAATTGAGGAAACAGGACGGATAGCTCTGAGAGACCAGAAATTTCGCATACACACAGGGTGAATAGCTACGTGCGAGCCAATGAAGTAGGAGGAAGTGGAGTAAGTACCAAGGATCACAGAGTTAGCAAAGGATCCATGAAAAAGAAGTGACAAGGGGCCTCTGCCCAATACAAAGGACGACACAAACCTGGGTGATTGGCTAGGCGAATGGCGGCGAATTGGAAGACAAAAGTGGTGCGTGATAACAGGCGATGCGAGTGCAGTGGGAAGGAATGGAGGTGAACAATGGGTGCATGAGGGGCGGAGGTCGCAACCTATCTTCTCAACAGCGAAATCCATTGACGAAGCAGTAGGGTGAATGAGTGTCGAATGATGAAGAGGCGAGAGCTCCAGGATTAGACCTATGAACCGTGAGAAAGGGAGCCCAAAGTGGCGCTGAAGAAAGTGGCCCAAGGCCAGAATCATTCACAAATCTACAACAACAAGGTGGCCAATTGAGATGTGAACTTCATCTATGTCCAATGCAGGTGTGCAGGGGAGATTCTTGGTTTAAAGTGACTGATGTACTTGCCACTAGCTCAATAAGCAAGTGGATCTCCACTGTCTACTGTTCTGAAGGCTTATTTAAGCGGGTATTATATAAGCAGTAGATGATCAGCTGCAACAGAGGTGGTAGAGTTGCAAAAGGGGTTGGTTGTCGGAATATTGGATGTGTGTGTTGGGGACGTGGGGCAGGTGCTGGAACTAACATGTAACGATCCGATCGGGGAAACAGAGTGACAGGGGTCCCTGGATATGAAACGCACGTGCCGATGATTCTTGGCGATTCTTGGCAAAACAAAACCCATCCCCTTCATTCAAATATCGACTCGATTCTGCCAAGAGAAAACCCAGCTTCGCTCCTCCTCCTCACTCAAATCTCCTTCGTTCTGCGCGTCCTACTCCATCCTCCACTCCATCCACCATGGCCACTGTCGGTATACTCCTCAACCCGAATACCCATCGCCACCCTTATTTGCTCCCCACTTCCTCTTACCCTCCTCGCTCCCAACACCATCACCACCCTTCAACGCAATCTCTCTCCTCCACCTCTTCATCCGACGATGTCACCACCCCAGCCTCTTCTGACAACGCTACTCTTCCCCGCTCTCTCACAAATTCCCTCTCCCTCCCTTACGTTTCAGACGACGATCATCTTTCCCGCCCAATAACCGGCTCCTCCCAATATCCTCCTTCCACTAAACGCAGTGTTCGCTTTGCCCCCCTTCCCGACCCCCGTCGCGCCGTTCTTGTCACTGAGAATGGGGAAGAACTGCCTTTACCTTCCGTCTTTGACGACGGTGACCGCTACATCATTTCCTCTCGTAGCTTCCTTGCACAGCCCTCTCCTTCTCTCCTCTTAGGGGGATCTGTCGTAGCACCTAAGCAACACGCTGCCATCATCGCCTCTGATCTCTCTTCCTCACGACTACCAAGCTTACTTCCCTCTCCCACTTACACCAAAAATACCGCTGTCACCTCACCTCCTTCATCTTCTACTCTTCGTTCAAGACGATTTTTACCTTCATTCTGGTCCAAGTCTGCTGACTTGCGCTCACGTTCCCGAGATAGTAGTTCTTCCCCTGATGGCTCCCCTCTGTCTTTCGGTCTTCCTCTCAGTCAGTGGATGAGTGCCGATGCCGGTAGTCGCAGGGGCAGTTCGTCCTCCACAAATGGCCCTCCTCTTGCCCGTGTGCAATCCGCCTTTTCCGTACCCCCAAAACCAAAGCGTCTGTTGAATGGCCGTGTCTATGGTGCCCAAAAGCCTCCCCGTAATCTATCCACCAACGCATTTGGCAATGCGCCCGACGAGGAGCCCGAATTCGTGGAGTGGGGCCACGGTGGCATGGGTAGCGTCCGAGCTGGTGGCATGTGGGCAAAGGTACAAAGCAACCAGAAATTGCTGATTGGACATACCGAAGAGCGTGGTCGTCGCGGAATACCTGCAGTGTCCCATGTTGACGAGGACGACGGGGGTGGTATGGGATGGGTCAAGAGACGTCGTGAGGAACGCGAGCGGAACAAGCTTGAGGAACAAGCCGCAGGTGAAGCCACAAGCAACACAAATGGGGTGGCTACGTCTTCACCCTCATCAGATGCTACATCCCCCCCTTCTTCCACACTGGTTTCGGTGGACCGTAATGTAACTACCGTCACCCCCTCACAACTGACGCCTGAAGAAGATGATGACTCAGAGGACGAGGAAGAGACGGTTGATGATGAGTCAAGTTGTACAGAACAAGAGGATGATGATGATTCTCAGGTTCGTCACCATTTCCCTTCGTTTCAACCCGACCATCATATTCAAAGAGACTTGTCAAACAGGAACAGCATTTCAAGCAGGTCCTTGGCGCAGGTGTGGAACGCGTCTGCCGGCATTGTGATTGAGCCTCGAGCCCATGCAACATATATCAACTACTGTTTATACCTATCTTATCCGTTCTCTGGTTCGGCATCGCACTTCCTCGCTTCCTCCATCTGCCGTCGCCGGTGCCTAATTTGATGTACCCACTGTGCTTAATCTCGGGTGTCTCTTGAAACGTGGCTTAATGGCGCACACTCGACCCTTGTCGATCTGTGGTACCCACCAAGCATACTCACTGGCTCACACCTTCATTACTCAACTCATCGTTCTTGTTTCTGTACATTCACGTTATAATGGGCTCGTCTCGTCTCTGTATCTGTGTACATACCACCACTAAATACCATCCCCCTTCTCCACCCCTTTCGTCTCTTTCTGCTGCTACTATATCTGCTGTGGACGAAGCAGGATTCTTTTTTAACCTTTGCTGCTTTATTTTCAGCTTGGATTTGGGCATTCACGGTTTACCAGTTGTCTTTACTCTGCTGGCTTATGGCTTCTGTACCAATTTCTTTCTGTATTTGTTTCCACGTCACGAAATAAAACGTGTGCATCCGCAGTTCCTAGATAAACCGACCAGAGTTACTGGGGGGCGCGCGACGAGGGTGGAGACCAGGAAAGCCTGATAGTGATTCGGGGCTGGTTTCTCACGGTGTAGTCGCTACCGTACGTGGTGCCTCGATGATAAGTAGATTCTCCTTCCCACCGTCATTTCTCCTGCCCTCGCACCAACGGGCGCGGGTTCGGAGAAATGGGCTTGTGGCAGACCTGCCTCCGCAGCCGTCGTCGAAGATCCGGAACTGTTTTCGACACTTCCTTTTCGTTAAAAATTACGAGGTTATTGTTCATTTGTCTTAAGATAAGCCTCAGTTCTGTACGCAACATGGATTGACTGGAGCATTACGACAGCGTTAAATACAACTCCGAGCCTGCCAAACGTTATGCTATGGCACGGCAAGGGCACCATCTTAAAAGGGTAACTTCCAGGGGGTGATTAATGTAACTGAGATGGTATGCTCAATGATGTGATTTGCGCGCATCATGATGGTTGATGCGTGTCATTTTCAAGTTGATCATCGCGCGTTGCCAGTCGGAACCGTAATGACCATCATGCCAACTAGTGCGTTGGCCTGCGAAACAAAACATAAGGAGATAGACGGAGAGGATCACTCTGTCTCTTTCAGTGAATTGCCTCGGGCGAGGCGATCGAGCAAGCTCACTGAGGACCCGAGATTGTCCGAGTGGGACCCCACACCGGATTTATTTCTTCTCGTCTCTAACCGCGGGAGTTTCCCAGTGGTGTCTTTTTCCCTTTGAAACCGTGGACAAGGTGCAGAAGCATTTCTATTAGAAGAAAGGGAAAAAAAAAAAAGGAGCCAGAGCGATCGCGAACACAGCGCCGCTACTGCGTGTAACAGCGGATCAGAATCAGACTGTGCCCAACATACAATCTGGTCGGTCACAAAACACCCCGCGGCGAGGCCCCTGCGAGTGCAAATGGGGGAGGAAAGGCGGAGGAAGCATAGATAACTGAACGGTGACGGCAGCAGATGAAATCAATACATACCGAATGTCGGAAGTAACACATACAACTATGGGCGTGTATAGCGAGCTTGCCGGAGCGGTAGGATGAGCCAAATGAATTGAGACCGGAAGCACCATACAAGTGCATCCGCCCGAGATGCTGAAGAATTTAGAAAGTGGCCATGTGTTATTGTCAGTATATCGATCGCCCTCCCTCCTGACCCCGTCGCCACGGAGATGAAGGGACGGATTTCAAAAACCAACAACGAACGATGCCGCGTTGCGAGCTTGTCGAACGATCTACCTTATGATAGATCCCCACCCTCTACAACGTCCGATAACTGATACGGATGTGATCCACGGAGAATCGCAGAAGATGCCGCAACACAAAAACCAATGTCGGAAGGGTAAACGTACAATGCGGCGGACACACACCTGGCGCCACAAAGCCCACCTTCCGCGGGACCGTGGCAACGACTGGCCAACCGCTTGCTCGGAATCGCCCCACATCCCGTCCGCCCAGCTTGAACGCCTTCCCATTCCCCGAGACGCCCTCAGATGCAAGTGGGTATGTGTGGTGGTACGTGTGTGGATGCAGTAATTCTAGCTTGCACAAAAGCGCGCACAAGTGGTGCCGGTATGTGCCAAGGCGTGGTCTCCAGTGCGATGAGGGGGGGGGGGGTTGGTTGGTGAAAAAATGCTCGTCGCTGAAACAATGGGATTAAAGGGCACGCAATGGGAACAAAGGGTAGATGTCGAGACGTTTGAGTGAGCGAAGAGATGGCAGGAGGGGCAATGTCGATTTCTCCTCTTCCTCGTGCAAGTCGACGATAAGGCCTCGAAGTTGGCGGAGACCGCTCAGAGGTCAGAGACGTCGGACTGCTCTAGACGTGGGAAGTGCGGCCAGAGCATCTTGGCAATCGGATTGACTCAAAGAAATAGACACAAAGGGCTGGGCTGAAGCGAGGTCATCTGGTACAGAAACCTTGAGGCTTTTATGCGAGCGCATCCCACCCATGCCATCTTTGAATTGTAAAGCAACATAAGGTAGTAACCCGTCAAAGGGTGGAGGTGCAGAAACAGCCATATCAATTAGGCATAGGAGACGCTACTTTGGAGAGGTCCAGCATGCCCAGCCGGGGCCCAAGGCGTATAGAAGGGTATGCGTCCTAACACCGACCGGAGGAACATAAGTGGACAGCGAACTGCTCAAATGCGAGCACTAGTAGAGCCCCTAGTAAGACAAATCAACTAGCACTTTTCTGACTTGTACGGAGTCACGTAGAGGTCATCACAAAGCAAGCACTTTGTTGGAAGAGCCGAAAGCGTGTGTACCAACTCCTTAGGAACCAATTAGTAGGGCTTTATCACCCAGGGCTCACAATTAAACAATAACTCAAGCGGGCGTGCCTCTAGAAACGATTGTTCAAAAACACAGAAGGGTAAACCTTGACTAGCTTGAGTAAATGATGTCCTGGATATGTTCCCACAGGCTCACAAATTGTGAGAGCCGAAAGCGCCGGCTTGTGTGTTCTGAGATATCATATCAGCGATCTAGTCGGATCGACAATAGAAATAGAAGTAGAATGTATGTCTCGGGCGTCTCGGGCGTTGCTAACTTGGGTTGCATCTGAGTCACCGATACCATACACAGTAAGAGCACGACGCTCTCGACCGCGATGGCAGCCCTGATGACACCGTTCATTTCGGGTTGTCTCGACGGACATATTACAGTAGCGATTGGTTCTGAGGACTCACGCCACATTCCTCATGGATGGATCTGACTTCTGGCCGCGTCCCATTGCAAGCCGACATAAGCAATGTTCGGAAGGCGCTTGATCGGAAGGTGCTTGATCGACTCTAGGATAATTACAACGGCACCCACGGTTCGACCGAGGACACCCTGCGGGTTCTCCCCGATGGTTTCAGGACGGAGAATAATGCCTTACATCGTCGTCCGCGCCGCCAAACTGGCCTTCTCAAATCTCTTGACTCAGAGAACCCTTCGAAGCCCGATATTTTTGGGCTGTTTCACTTACGCATATATCATGAGGAGAATGTTTTGATATCCTAGAATGATGTCGCGATAATCGTCGGAGTCAAGCGTAGATGGCTTGGGCTACACCTGCTACCGCAGCCGAGAGACGGCGTTCTTTCTCTCTCTCCTTTTCCACCGCTCCGGGATATCCTTCTCACCGCCACTATCCCCAATTAATAAGGACGGATTTCAAGGTGCCATCAGCATATGGTCGGGAGTCTGTCGATTCAAGACGAAGCCACTTCAAGCGATACCGGGAGAGCCTGCTCATCCTCGCTCGATCCAGAGCCTTCGCCAGATAGTGACACGCCAGAACCCATCGTAATGGCAGATTCCCCCGTAAAGCAATAATTTCCTTGAGGAGCCGCTCAGCCTTTCGAGACTGCGCCCGAGCGTAGTTCAGTTCATATTCGAGGCCTTCTTAAAGCGACCAGCATGTGTGTATTTTGAGCCGTCGCCGTTTGCGCTTGCTTCCCCGTCGGCGGGTCAGGCGGCCCATCCAATACCATTTGCCTCGTAGAACGCAAGGCGCGCAGTGCGGTCGCGGTCGCGGAGCACCTCAACATCTTCCGAGCTGTTCTGGAATGGGTGTGCAGAGAGTTCCATGGCATTCCATTGGTCCTGGATGCCTTGGAATAGACTTGACAGGGAACGCAAAACAAATCGTTTTCCAGGACTTGAGACAGACATGACTGCCTTTCGATGAACTCGACAAGGGGTTTACAAGGAGTTCATCCAAGCAAGGCATCATCACCATGGAGAAATCAGTAGATTTTTTAACTGGAAAGAGGACGTGGGTTTCAAGGGCGAGTAGTTGAACGGGTAGTGTGACTGTACATTCATCCTGTCACCATTGAACTACTTTCCTCTCTAGATTGTAACCAGAAGTCGGTTTGATGGCAAGGGTACCGTCTAAGAGGCGTGACAACAGCTCCACAATGCAGCGCTGACCCAGAATGGTACGGGGCAGCTGGACCCAACCGAGCTTACTTGGAAGAGAGAAGACGCAAGACGCAAAAGTTATTTTCCCACCCAACCTCCGTGTAGAGCAAAAGAATTGGAAGGGCTGTCCAAGGTGTTTCGAAGTGGGGCTGGACGAGGTAGGATGAGGACATAGAAGACACCCGGCATCCTTGAATGTGACGGAAGAGTCGGACACCATGCGCTATATAAGACCAACAGATGCGATAGTAGAAAGAGTATCGTGAAAACAGATGACTTTTAAGTTACTGGTCATTGCCGTGGCCAGAACGCGTCGCGACCTGGAGAGCTAGCTGTCCGTATATCTTCGCTCGCGACCTAATGAAAGAAAAGAATGAAGCACGATTTCAAACACGATGATGACGACGTCTCCATCTAAACAATCGTCTTACGATACCCCCAAGAACTAATGCCAATTCCCGCATAAGCTACGAAAAACACAGACTGTGTTGTCCAACACAAGTTGAATGCCGGAAAGATGCATAAGACACGGACTCGGACACTGCCAGTGAAAGAGCAGTGAAACTGTAACTCACTCACTCAGACGGGATCACGCCACTCGCCATCGACGACTCGCACGCCTTTGCGCGCAAACCTACGGCGCCACTCGTGCATCTCACCTTGTACACCCGCCTCGAGCGCCTTCCTCGAGATTCCCGCGCGCAGCCAGCGCACGGTTCGCGCACGCACGACGGTGAGCGCCGGCAGGCGCGGGAGCAGCACCTCCAGCTCGCGCAGGAAGCGCGCGCTCGGCCGAGGGATCGTCAGCACGCGCAACGGGTGAGGTTGCGGCGGCTCGTTGCTCTGTGCTGCCGGGTGTGCCAGGACCGGTAGGGGATGGTCCAGTGCAAGATACTGCAACTGGGGGCATGATCCAAGCAGCGCCAGCGGCCGTACGTCGCCCATTGTCGGTAATATGGGCGGATGTCGTGGGGTGTTGATGGTCAGCGAGATGAGGCTTCGCCCATGCACGGCGAGTAAAGCTTCAAGCTGAGGGGCGGTGTGGAGATCACTGTATGGTGTCACCATGACATGACGCAGTGCCAGAAGTGGTGTGCGCAGGAGGGTGAGGAGTAGAGGGCAAATGGGTATCGCGGAAAGGCAGAGACACCTGAGGTGCGGGAGGTGCAAGGGAGGTGGGAGGGATAATGAGGATTCCTCCTTGCCTTCGTCTCGGAGGAAGCCGAGGAGGTCTAGATCCACAACGGATTCTGGCTCAGAGTTGATGGTATCCGTGCAGAGAATCTCGAGCTGCTCTAGGCGCGGGCAGTGCCAGAGCAGCTTGGAGATCGGGTCAAAACTAGCGATAAAAGGGAGTTGGACTGGAGCGAGGTCAGCCGGCACAGAGACCTTGAGGCCCTTAAGCGACCGCAGGTTGCCAATGCCATCTTTGCACTGTAATGAAGAAAGAGCACGGTTGCTGAACACCATCTCCGGAATGAGGTATAGGCTCATTAATGATGGGAGAAGTGGAAACAGGCGGGTTAGATGGGTGTCCACTGACAGCAACTCAACGGAGGAGGGCGCCATTTCGGAGAGGTCTAGTTCCTGCACCCAGCGCCCCGGTGTGGAGTAGGGTATGCGGCGGATAGAGTCCCAACGCTGGTCACAGGAACATAGGTGGGCAACAAACTTTTCAAATGCACTTGCAGTGAAAATATGCACACTCGAGTAGAGCAGGGGAAGAACAACTTCCTAATAAGACAGGTCAGATCATACTTTCTGACGTATTAACAATACAAGGTGAATCATAAGGCAGGTGATGTTCGTACTCCATTGGGGCGGCCGCGACGGTGTGCCCCAACCAACGCTATTACTTCCCCGAATGCTGAGAAAGGCAACACTCACCACCCACGGTTTACAGATGAACAAGAGCCTCCACCTTTCCCTGAAGCGCACGCGTTTCTCGGAAACGCCTATGCGACCATCCTCGTCGTCGATAACATATGATAGAACTTTTGACCACACCTCTGCGGGGAGTGGCTTGACGGGACGGGGTCGTGGCAACAGAGGAAGTAAAAGAAAGCTCCCCGGGTGGCGAGAAAGTGGTCTAGGTTTCAGGAAGACGGCCGGGGATTCCGTGTACACGCCCGCCAGGCTCATACTTTGGGAGTGGGAGCCGAAAGCGATAAGCTGGTCGTTGTTACGAGATACAGGTAATTAGGGGAAGACAAAGACTTGAGTTCAGGACATGGCAACGAGTAGATATCGCTGACACGAAGAACGGGTGTGTTGTTGGGAACGAGGCGTGGATTCCCTAACGCGACCTCGTGACTTGTATAACTTACCAAAGGCATAACGAAACGCGTCCAAACTTGCCGTTTGCTTTTCCGACGAGCTAATCACGCAACTTCTGACAAGGGCATGAAAATGAATATGCACATCCCATTCCACGAGTGATACAAACAACTCGTTATACTATTGACTACAAATCCCAAAAAAAAATACCTCAAGAGAACATCTAAAAACCCGCAACTAATCACAAACTACCACCCTCCATTTCGCTCGCCTCCGCTAAACTTACCTCTTCAGCGGCGGAGGCGTTCACTTGGTCACCGAGGTTGTCCCTTCGCTTTTTTTCCATGACGACGAACGTTAACACAAGAATGTCGAGGTCAAGCGTGCAAGACGGGTGGACGCGAAGACACGTTTTGAATTGGCCTTTGAATACGCCATGCGTAACATGTGACGGTTTGTGCTCGTAGATGGCCTTAACACATCCGGTTCGCACGTGAAGGAGCTAAGCAGTGTTGAGAAACAGTCAGCCCAAAAATGCAACAAAAAGAATGGCACACCTGAAAGCCTCTCCCCTTGCAAAACTTCCACACGTACTCTTCTTCGTCATTTCCAGTAAAACACCTCGAACTAAACACGGAAAACTCGTCAGCGGGCAATCAAAGACAGAAGATTGAGATAACTTACGTGCCAAAAGTGTTGATCTTCCACAGAAGGTCTTTAACTCGGACTGCCTTGTCTGGAGCATCGGAACGTCCCTTGAACAGCCCACTATGAATGACAGAATGTCTGCCGAGCCCGCCCCAGGCGATTTCACCCAAAGTCTCGTCTTCATCGGCCTTGCCCGCCCCTACTCGCTGAATAATGGACCTGCATGCCCGGAGTGACGACAGGGGCTGAGATGTGTGGACCCGATAGCGAAGGAAACCGTCCGAGGTTATGAATACAGTATTGACTGGGTCGTTCGGGAAGAGATAAAGTTCCATAGCGCTTTGTAGAAATATGGCGTCTGGCAGCAGTTGGAGAAATGCAATGTAATAGAGAAGGGGGAAGATCTGCAGAAGTGACAATAGCCATCTGGACTGGTGCGGCGCTGCTATACACCCAGATATACAATTCAACCGACCATGATTGACCAGACAAGCGGAACCGCAAATGTGCCCAGCCTCCAGCGAGAGGACCGCGAATTGGAAAGGAACAGCTACTGGATTTAGCAAGGATTTCAAGACCAAAGCCGTAGCACGCCAGAAGACCAACGTCCTTGCCACTGGGCAGTGGTGACTTGACCTTTTTTTGGCTTGTCATTGAGCGACTGGAGAGACCTGTTCTTTCATAAAAATCATAACTCTGTCCTATGAGATAAAACATATCGCCTTGCAGAAAACAGCGATTTTCACATGGCCCATTGACATTATACCTTTTACACAGAGCCGTTGTTCTTAATCGGAAAAATACCATTGCGTATTCTGACTTCCATGACGAAGCTTGAGCTGCCTGTATCCTTAGCATCAGTCACTGACATACACTATTCTGCTCACCATCCAAGTCGCCGCGATAGGCCCCATCTAGGATCCAATGTACCTTCTTGGCTATCTACTTTACCGCGTCACTGCCAAGAGACTAACAAATACGGTGTTTTGTGCAGACGGGTGATGATAGGCACTTCGAAAAGGACCGTGTGGAGTAAGTATTACAACACCTCTCGAGCGTGTCTGCTACATAGACGCTGATGCCGTTTCAGCGCATCGTGTCTCGAGAACGGCGCTCCACAGCTACAAACCACAGACTTGCCGTTGTGTTTGGCTGTCGTCTGTAGGTGTCGCAGGGCGTCACCCTTTCTATGGAAAGTCTTATTGCACCCTCCCATTCGACATTTCCACAGCTTTGAATGGACCCTCTCGATTCCCTCCGTTGTCCGGCCTTCCTCTCTGTTGCTTGGCCCAGGGTCTGCACGAGAACCCGCCTTCGACATGTAAGCGGACAAACCAGAGAGACTATTACTCCCGTCTGCGCGGCACTTCCATTTTGTGCGGGCTCTGTTTGTGCCCTTGTCCATGGCTCGGGTGTTTCTGGTGGTAGTTTGAGCGGTGACCTGCATCACCTCATATGATCTATTCGATGCCTTGCAGACGCCGTTTTGAACTTACTGTCGATCTCGTCCTTTTCCGCTCCTTGCTTATTGTTGGCCGGGCCATTTCCGGCATGTCTATCCCCATCCATCTCTGGTCAGCGTTCCGCAAGTCAATACGATAAGAGTTGCCTGATAACATTCATACCTGCGACACGTGTCCGAGCTGACTCCTCCAGCGAGCCCACGTCGTCTTCAGTAGTTCTGTCGCCATCTGTAGATGCCATGTCGACACTGGGCGGCGTATCCGGAGATGGCCACAAAATGGTTAGCTTCGGATCGATGCAAGTAAGGGTTGGGCTTGGACTCGAGCATCTTCGATTCTGAACTGCGCTCGCAGAAGACACTACCGAGATTAGCTCGTATCGTGTCGCGAACCGAGGGCGTCGAGGGCGAAGACTCACGTCCTGCTCCAATCACGTCAAGGGTATGTTCTTGCAGACCTTGGGCGCAGATGGTCGAGAGATTCTGCCGATGCATCGAGGTGACCAGCCCGTCTCCCCATACGTCGTACTCGAAACAAACAGCAAAGACGTCGACGTCGAAATCCCCGATGCTCCACGATATCGTCTGGTACCGGAAGTCCATTTGAGGCGACGGAAGTTACTTGGGTTCTGTGTATGGGGTTTGCCTTTGTGACTTGGGTGCTAACGACACTTGATTTCCTTAGCGGATGGGCACTCACTTACCAGGGGACCTAATGTACCGAAGCACTCCAGAGAAAGTAGGGGATTTGGCGTGCCGGCGGCACTCCTCACCATTCACATCCACATTTATAGAATGTAAGGCAGAGTGTCTCACAACCCCCTTTCATTCCGTCTGGTTTCAGGTTTGTAAACATTACGACCGTTTCCAACCAGGACGAAAACATGGGTGATGGCAGTAGCTCGAAGGAGTTTGTGGACTTCTACATTTGGCCCATCAGACGCTCTCCACCGTCGCTGCTGGGTCAAAGTTTACGTAGGCGACATGTTATAATCGCTACTAACTGCAGCGAGGCAGTCTTCTGCAAAAGATTCGTTGTCGAAGATGCAAGCGAGGCTCCTGCGTGAATGTTATTTTAGACGCGATGGCTCCACTCTGGATCGCTTAGCTCCTCGCGGCGACTAGGGCATGTCATAAGGCGCTTCTCCACTGAACAACTATGGATCTCTTGGCGAGCTATACCGCTCCAGGGAGCAATGGAAGGCACGCAAAAATCGATGGACGCTTTTAGGATGCATGTAAAGGAATATATTCTCAACATTTTCTCTCGCTCTATATCTGTTCTAGAATCGCAGAGGCTATGGTCATTAGCGGGCGTACAATACGGTAGCTAGGCTTCAGGCACCACACGATCGCCCTTTCCGTCCTTGGTCACATCCCCTAAAGTTGCACTCTACCAAAAGCGGCACGATACTAGTTCCCACTGGCATATCGTAGAAATCCATCAATGTCCATCCACATAATGTCATTTTGTTCTTGAGGGCGACAAGTAAAAAGTGAGCAATGCGCGAATTGACCCCTTCAACACCGAGGCCAAAGCGCGGCCAGCCAAAGCCAATTGAGATAACTGTAGGGGTAGCGAAGGGGAAGGAAGATGCAGAGAAGTATGTGATAGACAAAACGGGTTGGGTGATATTAGCAGGCGGAGGCAAGAGAAGGCCGGTGGAAAGCCGTGTCTTTTCCGGAATGGAAAGGAAGGAGGGGATGTGATACCTGCAATGTCACAGTTCAGTGCTTCGTTGCGGCATATAGGAAGACGACGACGCACCAGTCTTGCGTCCGTACCAGGACATCTTTGCATATCCACGAGAAAGGTTCCTTCTCGCTGTCTGGCCAAGTTGTCGGGTGAATCCCCATGCCTTCCAACCCCCCCTCCCATGCACCGCCGTCGACACCAAAACGGCTAAACATGATCGCCTTTCCACGTACTTCACCTAGAGTCGGGATGCGATTCTCCAGGTACCACATGCCCATCCCCCCGGGACTAGCCACTATCTCCTCACGTACCATGACGGAGAAATTCTCGGGGTTATGAGTATCATAGTCTTCCTGCTTTATCGAGACAACAACGGTTTCGCGCGCCGACTTGGGGGATATAAGAAAGGTATGAAGATCCGCGAGAATGGACTGGAATGTTGTACGCTGCGGGTACTGGCCGTGATATGAAACAAGTCGCCCCTCCTTCATGGCAAGGCGGATATCAAGAATGCGTATTCCACTGTTGAGCTGCACCAAGAGAGGAGTAGTCACAGACTGGCACTGAGATATAGGCCACCCATAGAATGCCATGCTAAGGGGTGTAAGTGAGATACACTCCGAGGTGGTTGAGGACTCACGTGTCATGGGTGCCTATGCAATGATAGTCAGACTACTTGAACGGCAGTGATCTTGACCTAGACTTACTTGCCTGGTAAACAGAGAGAATAAAGAGGAGTGGTGTCTGGCAAACCGTACAGGAAAGATTCCAAAGATCGCTTTGGGAGGACGAGAATGTCAATGCGTGTTTTAGACGTCTGCAGATGTTCTCCCATTAGTTTTCAACGAAGACTATGATAGAGCCGGAGAAGTCACCTGATGGCGATATATGCGCCATGGACAATGTTCAGGCATGGTAAGGAGAGATGTTCGCGACAATGACAACTCGCTCAGGTTAAAGATATACTGCCGCTCTATCTCGAACACCTTCTCCGGTGTAGTTGCTCCAACCGACATGACGAACTTCTGCTTGCCCGAAGGGATTGCAGCAGAAGCTTCTGGAAGAACACAAAGTTCGGAATCATTCCCGCAGCAGTCAGAGTTGAGCAAAATCGTATTGTCGGTGAAGTTGAAAAGGTAGAACTTCATGACGGTCGAGAACAACGGACCTGCTCAAGGGCACTCGTATCAACGCAACATGTCATGTCATGTATGTTGAGTAATTTGCAAACACGTGATGTGACGCGGTGGAAAGTTATTACATCAGCCTGACGTCACGCCATACGCTACTACCAACCCCGCGATCCCCATACGACCACCACATATGTGCAGAGACATATGACGACGGATTTATGTTTCTCACGCGAGTACGCTACTACAACTCGCGACTACCATACCCCTACTACATTTCTGCGGAGATAGATGACAACGGATTAATGTCACGCTCCAAGCTTTGAGGAAAACACTTTGTGAAGCCCGTCTGGAAAACAATTCATTAAAGTTCATCATAGCGCTCATTCCAACTGATACTATCTTCACTTCGTCGGGCTGACCGTCTTTGGCCTCTGGCTGTAATACAATCGCTACGATCTCGATGCCCGCGAAGTTCGACTCTGCTATCAATCTGAGTCATGTGAATTGGGAACGTCATCACGCGTTGTGCGGGTGACTGAGCACACGAGCGTGAGTTCTTCAGTTAACAAGGGTGGACCAAGGTCACTAAGAGGCAAGAATGAGATAAGACGAGGGTGAAGAAGAGACGTCGAGGTGTTGGTGAACACCCGAAAGCAGTACAAGGACGGAGGTGGCGTCGGCGTTGGTGATAGCGTGGGCGCGGGTGCGGGCGTTGGCGTTGGCGTAAAAGACGGGACGGTGTAGGCGTAGGCGACGAGACGGCGTTGGGGACGGAGTCACGAAGGCGATGAGAGACATAGAGACATAGAAAGAGAAGAAGGAAAGGGTGAGCCTGAGTTGATCTATTCACGAAATTCGACGCCATTTAAATACAGACGAACCCTGTATCGTACGGAGTCGAAGAAGTAAGAGAGAAGGCGAGTATAAAAGGTAAAGCGTAAGGAAAACGAAGGCCGGGGACAGAAGGCAAGTGGCGGGCACGTGGTGCGAGGTTGGAAGGCGTCGCGTTCGGAACAAAGGTGATGAGCGCGGGGAACAAGGACGGGCGCAGAGATAAAACAGGACCAGAAGGGACTAGGACGCAAGTTCGGAAACGGCATCTTAAAAGAAAAGGGAAACAAAGGCGAGAGTCGAGAGGGAAGTTGGTGGCGATGAAAGACAAAGAAGGATGCGGCACTAGAGAGACAAAGGAATATGAGAGTGGCTGAAGAGCGTGAGAACTGAACGAAATGGACTGCTTCGGGCACAGCGGGCCGTGCATCCCTACAGCGTGATGTGATGTTGCATTCCTCTCTCTTTTTCTTCAAGCGTATACTCACTACCTCTAGACCTGCTTTTCCAGTTCAAAAAGGGGGTTTCCCCCCTCGTGACAACTACTTAGCCCACGGTTTTACTCAGTCTCCTGTCCTGAGTCGCTCTTAAATTGCGTGCTCTCGCTTCTGTCCGGACTTACTCTCAGGCTGTCGCCGCACCTCTCTAAGTACAGAATATCCTGTTCCTCTCACGGTCGCATTGCTCGTTGCGCACAAATAGCATTGACACGTATTTCTTACATGAAAGGAACACAAGATCACCCCTCAAAACCTGGCTCCTAATGAACGTATGCGCGCCAAAGTGAAGTCTGATTGAAAAACAGAAAGGTCGATTTACTTCCCGGTCTACGTCAACACCTTCCTCCTCTGCGGTTAAGCTGGGAAAACGTCCAGCTTCCCATTCCGACGACGAAGTCAGCGAAACAGCGCCGGCAGCTTCCTCCTCGGCAGTTAAAACTGGGAAAGCGTTCCGCTGTCGGTTTTTCCCTACCTGTTCTTTTTTTCTTTCATCTCTTAATCGGCTACGTCTTCCTATTTTGTATTCGTCGTCTGACCTATCCCAAAACTCGTATTCTTCGTCCTCCTCTCCTTCGCACACGCAAAAACGAGTTCACGAATCGGCGGGACGCGCGTTTGCCCTGTTGAGGAAGAGGAGGACAGTTGTACAGAAATCGAAGAGGATTGTCGGACGAGGCGAAATGAGAAAGATGGATGACACGCAGGTTAGAAAGGAAAAAAGAGGAAGGCTCGCGAATACACACCGTCGCTGAGGGAATTAAGGAAGCAGAGAACACAGGACAACGGTGCGAACGTTGTGGTTGGAACACGCGAAGAGCTCAAAAGAGAGGCGATTGTGATGAAGTGTGCAAGAATGTAAGCGAAAACATACTCCCTTTTTTGGTCCACATCCTTTCTGGTTCTGGCTTCATCGGGCTTCATCGGGTCAAGTCAAGTTCAACAAGTCAAGTACAACTACTGATGTTCAACTATGTTCTTGTTGCTCATGGTGAGCACGACGCATAACACGGCGTTCGCAGATCCTCGGAGCCCGTCCACTCACCGACCGTGTCATCCTTGGGGTCAATTTCTTTCTTACCTTGCCCGTCGCGTTCGACCTCAGGCGCGCCGGGGTAGTCTACGTGTTGCGAGACGTCACGCACGCGAATGGACACGGGATTATGCCAACTTCAACATCCGCCTCTCATGTTGCCGTTGCAGGCGCAGATGACACGACACTGGCAGAAACTGGCAGTGCCTGCACGCGGCATACCAATCTCATCGAGAACTAACTATGTAAGCGCTCCTCTGGCTGGTATAAGGCAAGAGTACGAATCCGGCCATCAAAAAAAAAGCGTCACATGTGTAAAAAGAAGAGAAGCCTTGGCAGCCTAGTGAGTGCTAAAGTGCCCACCACCCAACAAAACCATCGCGATTCCTCTCTTATTCATTGAAGTGTGTTTGTAGAATACATATTAATTCT
>Ga0137359_10001005_pt1 | contig 22122 bp, 22 predicted proteins | sample Mad1_40_16metaG_FD_108281 | JGI IMG/M metagenome (GOLD analysis project Ga0137359, IMG submission 108281) | Vadose zone soil microbial communities from Angelo Coast Range Reserve, California, USA - Mad1_40_16 metaG | ecosystem: Environmental > Terrestrial > Soil > Vadose zone | place: USA... | reverse complement strand
CTCAATAAACGACGGATGATTATGGGACTCGATTTTGAAGGCGCAGCCCCACCCATCGCCGATATCGATGATGCCGGCATTCTCTCCCGGCCCTTGGAGCACCAGCTTGCTGCGCGTGGGCAATCGCTTGAGGTGCACGCGCGACGACTTGTAAGAGCAATGCTCGCTCCACATGACACTGAAGATGCCGAGCTCGGTCCGCGTCGGTTCGCGTCCGCCCAGCAGCGCTTTGATTTTTTCGTATTCGTCCGAAGTGAGGCCGTGCTCCCGGATCATCTCCGGTGTAACGGATGGAATCGCCGAGGTGGTCATCACGGGGAAACTCTATTGTCGCATTTTTGGGAGAGTTTTTGGGCAGGAAGATCACCGACAAGGAAGATTCGGACCGGAATCCGGAGGGTTGAGCTAGAACGGACGTGAACTACCGCACTCAGTCCGGCACCGGCGAACAAGCTCGGGAAAGCGAGGATCGGAATGGAGATTTTCTAAGTCTGGGTCGACCAATAATTCGACCAAGTCGGCATCCTGCTCCTTGACCGCAACGGTGAGGGCGTCGAATGCATTGCCTTTTTCACCCAGTTGCGCATAGATTGCAGCACGTTCGTAAGAAGACCAGCAATCCGCACCACACTTCATAATGCTTGCGAATTTGCCACTTAGTTTAGCGTGGAGGTAGCCGTCGTAGCCTGAATGTGTGTACGCTTTCTTGAAAAGCGCGGCTACCCTGAGCCCTTGCTCCCAATGAGTATGGTTTTTTTGTTGATACAAGTCGGCCAAAAACTGGAATTCTTCCCTGACGGCTTGATCGTACATCTTTCGATGAGCGTACGCTGAGGAAATGCAGTCGCGCCAGAAGAACAGGCTGGGGTCGCGTTCCAGTGTCGTCTGCCACGCTTTGATTGCACTGTCGAACTGTCGCGCCTCATAGAAGACGTGCCCCGCGGATGCATTGAGATGTGGCGCGAAGGGATCAATGTCAAGCGCTCGCGTCGCTTCTGCGATGGCCTCATCAAACCGGCCAGCCTGCATTAGGTAAAAGGCGTAATACTTATGGGCGTCGCTGTTATTTGAGTTCAGATCCAGGGCGCGCTTGAATTCGGTTTCGATTGCGTTTGGTTCTCGCTCGTACGTCAGTTTGTAGTATCCCAGAGAAGTGTGGGCCTCACTAGAACTCTCGTCCAATTCCAGCGCTTTCGTGATCGCTGCCCTCGCCTTCGCGCGAACTTCTAACGCGCGCACGTGGTTCCAGGCGGCAAGCATTAGATAGCAATCGGCAAGGCCAGCGTATGCGGCAGCAAAGTTCGGATCTTTCTCGATGGCTTGCTGAAAATACTGGGGAGCTCTATCAAGGTTCTCGTTGTTTCTGAGATCCAGAAAATAGCGGCCTCGCAAATAGGCTTCCTGGGCCTCGGGATTAACCGGACGGCTGTGGGTCAGCCGAAGCTGCTCACGCGGTGTCAGCGTCGCGCTGACTTCGCGGGCGATGTCCAGTGAGATCTCACCCTGCAAACCGAGTGCATTTCCAAGGTTCCTCTCGTAGCTCTCAGCCCACAAATGTCGGTCGGTCGAAGCATGAATCAGTTGCGCCGTGATCCGCACGCGGTTGCCGGAGCGCGACACCGTGCCCTCGACCACCGCGTCCACGTTCAATTCCTTTGCAATCTCCGGCAGTGACTTGCGAGAGCCCTGGTAGTGGACCGCCGATGTCCGCGAAATCACCCGAAGGGAGTGGATCTGTGCCAAATCGGTAATCAGCGCGTCGGTCATGCCATCGGCGAAATATTCTTGGGTCGGATCACCCGAGAGGTTTACGAGCGGCAGTACCGCAATAGACCGTATGCCTGGATTTCGGTTCAGGAGGCGGTCGCTCCAGCCGGGATTATTGATCGCAATCAGGACGGCGGCGGAGATGGCCACACCGGCAATGACAGCAGCAACGGTCAAAAAGCGAAACTGGTGGTTGCCCGGCAGTTCGAGCGGCCGTCCGGCGTCCTTATTTCCGTTTCCGACCAATGTGATCGGACCGACCAACCGATAGCCTTTGCCCACCACCGTCTGCAGGAAACGGGGCTCCTCCGGGTCATCGCGCAGCACCAAGCGAATTTTGCGAATCGCCGTATTGATGCCCTGCTCAGTGTCGAGGAAAACATCCTTCCCCCAAAGCTTTTCGATGATCTCCCGACGGCCGACGAGTTGGTCTTTCCTCTCTGCCAGCAGGATTAGCAACTCCATCGGAATCTTTTCAAGACGAAGCACACGCTCGCCTCGGCGAAGCTCGTAGCGCTTCGTATCAAGGTCAAATGAATCGGGCTGGGCTGGGACTTCCGACACGCACGACCCTCCGAAGGGTCGTGGCATTCTACCCCGGTTTGCACACCTTGGATGACCTCTTTTGTTTACCTGCACTTACCGCTCTAGCCAATCTTGATGAAAGCACCACACTTCCTCTATGGCGGCCTCTCGTAACGCTGGCGTATGACGGACACTCAGCCGGGCGACTTCCCGCACACCGGACAGAAGAAGGAGTTCCAAATGATACGAATTGCAGCTTGTGCCCTAGCCTCTGTGATGTTCGCCTCCCTTATTTGTGCGAGCGCGGCAGCGCAGACGGTAACCGAGGTCCCGCTCTTTCAAGACCAGGTCGTATATGAATTCGTCGGCCAATTCAACAACAACGGCAGCGCATCCCAGCAGTTTGGCTACCTCTCCACGGTCAACGGCTTGAACATGATCTTCACTGCTGAACCAGAAAACGAAACTACAGCCATGCTCACCTTTTTCACCAATGCCAATACGGATCGGGTAATCGTGAATGGACCGTTCAAGATCGTGAACCGCACGGGCACAACCACCATTTACTTGAACACGCCACCCTCGGACTTCAGTAATCCGGCGACTTTCAGTCAAGGCACGCCGATCCAGGTCTCGGATTATCACCAGCAGGTTATTGTGAATACCGTCACCAACAGCTTCCAGACCGTGCATACGAACACTGTCACGAGTACAAAACCGTTTTCCCTGAACGGCAACATGTATAGGTTGGGTCGAGTGGGAAGCTCGTTTCGGACCAGTTACTCTGGCCAAGTCAATCCGACCGCTCCCCCAAGCGGCTGGTTTGGGGGCAACGCCGTAGGGATTAAGAGGCAATAAACGTTTGGCGTCCCCAGTACCGCGCATGTATCGTGCTGCGGAGTTCCTCCTGGTGCGCGATAAGCCCGCCTAGGAAAACCTAGCTGTTTAACCGGGTAATTTTCGAGGCCTTTACTGCCCTATCGCATTCAGGATCGCCCCATTGATCGCATACACGGTGCCGTCGCTGCCGATTACGGTGGGCGTGTACGCCTCGCCAATGCCGTTCGTCAGCCGAATCGACTGCGACAGCGTATTGGTGGCGAGGTCCCATCGATAGAGGTTGCCGTCCTCGCTGTTCGCAATGACGGACTTGGTGGCCGGATCGATGGCAGCCGTATTGATGCACCACTCGCGCACCGCTCCGGGAAAGCCGTTGTTATCCGGCGTGACCCCGAGGATGGTCAGGACTTCCTTCATCACCAGGGTCGCTGTCAGCACGGGATCGTGCTCGGTCGCATTTGGATCGAGAATGGCGATGCGATTCTTACCGTCGCCAGTACCCGATCCGGCATAGTTGTTGTACTTCGTCATCAGCAGGTAACTCGACGTACCGGTATAACTCGGCACCATCGAGGCGGGGACGATCGAAGCGGTGTCATCCCATCCGAAGCTGCCCGGAGTCTTTTTTTGCGAAAGGTCCCCGCCGAAATGCAGGAGCCAGCCGCGATCGTTGTGATTGGGGAACGGATTCTCAAGCACTCCGAAATACACGTCGCCATCGGGCCCCACGGTGGGAGTAGCGCTGCTCGCGTTAAAAATAAGCGCGTCCTGGTTGGAGGATGGATCCTTCAAGCGAACTTTGTTGGCGACCGCCAGCGTAGCGCTATTGAGCGCCACCAAGTAGCCGTATCCCGCATTTGCATTGGTGGTCACGACGTATAAGGTGTTGCCGTCGTGCGAGAGCGCAGGTGCGCAACTCATCGCAATGTTGTTGACAGCGGAATCGCCGCTGATCGACGCTGCCGAAACCCAGGTCCCAGTTCCATTGGTAGCAATCCGGGCCAGCCCGCTCTGCAGTCCAATCGGCGTTGGGCCCGTTACCAAGAACCCGAAGTAGAGATTGCCGCTAGCGTCGGTAGTTAACGGAGTATTGATCAGCACGTTCTGCTGATACACAGCGGGATTCGCGGCATAATTCTTCTTCCCGTAGAAGACCAGGCGGGAAACAGCGCCTCTGAGCTGATCCGGGGTCTGCCGCACGATGACCCTGCCGCCGAAGTCGGAGACGTAGAGTTGATTGTTGGAGATCGTGGGGCCGATCGCCGGTAGAAATGTTGCGCTGGGGACCTGATATTTGGTCTGCTGCGTCCACATTCTCACTCCGGTAGCGCCGTTGTGCGCTTCGACACGAAAGCCCGTCGTGGTCTTTACCGGCACAATTACCGTATTCGCGGGGGTGACCAGCGGCGACCCGTAGTGAATAAAGATCTCTCCTTGCGGCGGCGCCAAATCGACCGGCACATGCCAACGAATCCTGGTGAACGGTTGCGACGCGACCGAGGAGACCCCGGTGTGTTGCTCATCATGAGAATGTGTCAGCCATCCGGTTTGTGCCGCAGCATTTGTCCCAGGCGTAAAAACGAGCACTACTGAAAGCACGAGAATGTAAACTTTGAATGGCTCGAACGTCATAAGTCTCCCCACCGCTACGGGCTCTGGACGCGGAATCCCGCTCACGAAGCGACTAGCAGCATAACAGGGGACCGACAGGACTGGATGTCAACAGAACGTAAAATGGGATGGGCGGTGAAAAACGGACAACGCAGGAGTCCCTCATAGTTCCTATTGCAACGCTCTCGATTTGCATTACAGTGAAACGCTACTGATGAAGCAAACTTTGGGCCATATCGCACTCGTCGTCCGCGACTACGACGAAGCGCTGAAATTCTTTACGCGCACCCTCAACTTTGAAGTTATCGAAGATACGCCGCTCAGTGAGGTCAAGCGCTGGGTATTGGTTGCTCCTCCAGGGTCACAGGGCACCAGCCTGCTTTTGGCACAGGCAGCAACGCCGGAACAAGCAAGTCGTATCGGCAATCAGACTGGCGGGCGCGTCTTTCTTTTTCTTCACACCGACGATTTCTGGCGCGACTACAACGAGATGACGGCGCGCAGCGTAAAGTTCATCCGGCCGCCCAGCGAAGAACCTTACGGCATCGTCGCTGTCTTTGAAGACCTGTACGGCAATCAATGGGATCTGTTGCAGCGGAAAGCCTGAGCGATTCTTACTTCGCTCGAAGCAGCAGCACTGGCGCACTGATGTTGTGCTGAACGCGAGTAGCCGTCGTGCCGAGAAAGACATCGGCGAGGAAGCGATGCCCGTGCGTGCTCATCGCTACCAGATCGCAACCCTTTTGTTGGACCCACTTGATGATTTCTTTCGACGGTTCCCCGTAGGCAAGTTCCGCATCCGCAGGAATGCCCTCCGATTGGAACTCGGCTCGGACTTTCTCAAGATAGGCAGTGTCTTCGGCGATTTCTGCGCTAACCGCGTCCCGTCCGTAGGTCCTGGCGGCCCATCCGTCGGCTACGTGGAGCAACACCAAACGGCTGTGCGCGAGTTTCGCCAGTTTCTTGACGTGCTCGATAATCGCGCGATCAGTGGGCGTGCCGTCGAGCGTCACTAGAATAGTGCCGTAAATGGTGTCCGTCGTCATTGCATTGCTAGTTATCCACCGGCGATGACATGCCATGCCGCTCTGAGTGATTCCGGCAGGCCGTAAAGGTCCATGGCGGTGATCAGCATAGCACTCGCCCAACCGCCGATGAGCAGGAACCAGCCGTTCTTCCACGCGCCCATTCGTTTGCGCGAACTCGTGAAGTGCAGAAGAGGAAGCATAGCGAATGGAAGCTGCAAGGCAAGTACCACCTGGCTCAGTGTCAGCAGGTCGGTGACGCTACCCTCGCCTCGCAGTCCGATAATGAAGACGGCCGGCAGGATCGCCAGCAGTCGTGTGATGAGCCTCCGTACCCACGGCTTGATGCGCCAATGCATGAAACCTTCCATCACGACTTGCCCGGCGAGGGTGCCCGTGATGGTGCTACTCTGCCCGCTGGCCAGCAGGGCTACCGCAAAGAGCGTGCTCGCGGCAGCTGTGCCGAGCAGGGGGGCGAGTGTTAGATAGGCAACTCGAATCCAATCGCTGTCGCCGCTGAAGGTGATCACCTGCCCGCCCGGGACAGTCACGCTTTCCTTGCCGAAGAATACCGTCGCCGCCAGGACCAGAATTGCTGCGTTGACGAAGAAAGCGATAGCTAGCGCAACGATGGAGTCAATCGTGTTAAAGCGGATCGCACTGCGAATGGATGGTTCGTCCTTCTGCAACTTGCGGCTCTGCACCAGCGCCGAATGCAGGTACAAGTTGTGCGGCATGACGGTCGCGCCAATGATCCCGATCGCAACGTATAACATTCCTGTCTGGCCAAGGTGCGGCATCACCAGCGACCGTCCCATTTCCAGAAAGTCAGGATGCGTCTGGGGCAGCACGAAGATTTCGATGAAGTAGCAAACGGCAATGGTTGCGATCAGCAGCAGGACGATGGCCTCGATGGTGCGCATTCCGAAGCTTTGCAGGGCCAGAAGAAGCAGCACGTCCACACCAGTAATGATGACGGCCCAGAGCAGAGGAATATGGAACAGCAAGTTGAGGGCGACGGCGCTTCCTAGTACTTCCGCCAGGTCGCACGCGCCGATGGCGATTTCGCTCATCATCCAGTTGGGCCAGCGTGTCCACCGCGGATACCAGTCGCGGCAGCATTGCGCAAGGTCCTTGCCAGTGACTACTCCCAGGCGAGCGGAGATTACTTGCATGAAGATCGCCATCAGGCTGGCGAGGGCCACTACCCATAACAGGGCGTACTTGAATTTTGCTCCGCCTTGCAGATCGGTGCCCCAGTTGCCGGGGTCCATGTAGCCGACGCTGACCAGAATTGCAGGCCCCACGAAGGCTCGCCACTGCTCCCAAAAGCCCGCCTGATGGTGCGGAACCTTGACAGTGCCGTGTACGCCTTCAAGCGAAACGTGGCCGCCATCAGGGGTGGCGGACGGCGAGGGACGGAGGCTGGGCGGCAGGCTACTCTCCGGTCGTTGCTCTGAATCTGTCATTTCTGGTAAAGCGGAAACGGAATCAACTGGAGTATACAACAATAGGTTAATCGTAGTTAATTACGAAGATGATGGGTAGGGTGAAACCCAGACTTTGTCGGCGGCGGGGCGGCCCAGAACCATCTTGCGAGCGCCCGCCCGGATGGAGAGTGTCTTGTCGTAGTTTCGTTCGATCAAGGTAAGCTTTGCTCCGGGCCGGATGCCGCGAGCCTCCAGAAACTCCAGAAGGTCGCGGTCGCGTTCGTAAACTCCGCTGACCCGATACGATCGTCCGGACTCGGCTTCGGACAGGAGCAGCATCCCGCGCCGGCGCCGGCTCGCCGGGCTCTCTACTTCGCTGAGATTGCCGTGGGGACAGGCCGCGCCGCGTCCCAGTCGGGCCAGCAGCTTGGCCTCAAAGCCGGGCGATACCGCATGTTCCAGGCGTTCGGCTTCGTCGTGGACTTTCCACCATTCCATGCCGAACATTTCGCTGAGCATCCGCTCGATCAGGTGATGGCGCAGAGTGAGCTTGCGTGCGATGCGCCGCCCTGCAGCGGACAGAGTAACGTGGCCGTCGCTCTGTACCCGCACCAACCCATCTCTCTTCAGACGGCGCAAAGCCATTGTCACGGCGGGCGGCGATACCTTGAGCCAATGCGCCAAGGTAGCCGAAATGACCGAATCGCCTTCACTCTCGGCCTCGTGGATTGCCTTGAGGTAGTCTTCTTTGGAAACAGTGATCACGTCAGCCGATTATACGACGGGGTTAAGTATAGTTAATGACGATTGCAGAGGTTGGGGTCAGATTCGAGAGGTTTAAATCTCGCGCTTCAACCCTGGCTTATAAATTCGTAAGATTTTCACCTCTGCAATCTGACCTCTAACCTCTGACCTCGCTTCCCCGTTTGACATCTTCATTCTTCCGCCCCTAACCTTAACTGTTCCGAATTATGAAAGTTCTCGTCATCGGCAGCGGAGGGCGCGAGCATGCGCTGGTTTGGAAACTCCGGCAATCGCCGCGGGTAAGTAAAATCTACTGCGCGCCCGGCAATGGCGGCATTGCCGAAGAAGCGGAGTGCGTCGCCACTGACGTCAAGAGCCTGGATTCGCTCATCGCTGTCGCCAATCAGATCAAGCCTGACCTTACTGTTGTCGGGCCTGAACTGCCTCTGATGCTCGGAGTGGTGGACGAATTTACGCGTCGCGGCTGGCGTACGTTCGGGCCTACCAAGGGAGCTGCTCAGCTGGAGACCAGCAAAAGCTTCGCCAAAGAATTTCTCCAGCGGCATCACATTCCCACGGCCCACTATGCAATCTGTAATTCGATGGACGAAGTGCGAGAGAGTCTGCACCACTTCCATCCCCCGGTGGTAGTGAAGGCCGATGGACTGGCTGCGGGGAAGGGCGTGGTCATCGCTAAGAGTAAGGACGAAGCGTCCGCCGTTGCAAGTGAGATGCTCAGCGGCAAAATGCTGGGCGAAGCTGGGGTCCGAGTGGTGCTGGAAGAATTCCTGCAAGGCGATGAACTTTCCTTTCTCGTTTTCAGCGACGGCGAACGCGTGGCGCCATTGGTCGCCGCGCAGGATCACAAACGGGTAGGCGATAGCGATACTGGCCCGAACACCGGCGGCATGGGCGCTTACACTACGCCCGCGATCATCGACGACCAGATGCGCGACTGGCTCGTGACCCATGTTGCACGTCCGGTCGTGGCCGGCATGAAGGCCGAAGGCTCGGAATATCGCGGCGTACTCTACTGTGGCCTGATGATGACTGCGCGCGGCCCGATGGTGCTGGAGTTCAACTGCCGTTTCGGAGATCCGGAAACGCAGCCCATCCTCATGCGGCTGGAGAGCGATCTGATTGAAGCAATGGAAGCCTCGATTGACGGCCGCACTAGTGATGGAGACTTCAAGTGGTCGGCGGATTCTTCCGTTTGTATTGTGATGGCCTCGGGCGGATATCCCGGAACGTATGAGGCTGGCAAAAAGATCAACGGACTGCAAGAGGCTGCGAAATCCAACGACGTCAAGGTATTTCACGCGGGAACATCAAGGCGAGACGGCAATTTCTATACCGCAGGGGGGCGTGTGCTGGGCGTAACAGCCCGGGCGGCGGAACTTTCCAAAGCGGTGCGCACCGCTTACGAGACCGCGTCCGCAATAGGGTTTGAAGGGGCTCATTATCGCAAGGACATTGCGCACAGAGCTCTGAAAAAGTAAAAGCGTCTGCACGCCATTTGCGTCAAACCTGATCTTGAGTGTTCAGGAGATCAATGAACAGCAAACCACTGGTGTCGATCGTCATGGGCAGCGACTCCGATCTGGAGATCATGCGCGAGGCTGGCAAGGCGCTCGAAGAGTTCGGGATCGAGTACGAGATTGATGTTACATCGGCGCACCGCTCGCCCGACCGAACCGCTGACTACGCTCGGAAGGCGGCCGGCCGCGGCGTTCGCGTGATCATTGCTGGGGCGGGGGGCGCGGCGCATCTGGCGGGAGTGATCGCGGCGCACACTAGTCTGCCGGTGATCGGCGTGCCGATTCCCTCTACTTCACTGCAAGGAATGGATTCTCTTCTCGCAACGGTGCAGATGCCCGCTGGCATTCCCGTTGCGACAGTAGCTATTGGCAAGCCAGGTGCGACGAATGCCGGGATTTTGGCGGCGCAAATGATCGCTCTCGCCGACTCCTCAATCGCAAAAAAGCTGGAAGCTCACAAAGAGAAGTTGGCGCGCGGAGTGGAAGAGAAATCGAAAAAATTGCAGGCCTCGATAAAGCCCTGAACGAGATTGCAACTATCGCCATCGAATCCGCGGGAAGAGTTCCATTCATCCCACGCCTTCCCCGGTCACGATTGATCCTGTATCCTCGGAATCTGCCATGAAGAAACTAGCCTTGATTTTCGTGTCGTTTGCCTGCTTGAGCATTACAGCCTGGCCGCAACCACGGCCCGCAACTACGTTGGTAGCCCCGCCCACGATGTCCAAGGAACTGATCGGTCAGTTGCAGTCGGTCCGCGATGCGGCGCTTACGAGTGACTATGCCTGGGGCCAGCTTGCTCATCTGACGGAGAACATTGGCCCCCGTCCCGCCGGATCGCCGCAGGCGCAGGCTGCTTCGGAATATGTCGCCGCAGAGATGCGCAAACTCGGGCTCGATGTTCATCTTGAAGAGGCGCACGTTTCTCATTGGGTGCGCGGCGAGGAGAAAGCCGAACTGGTGGAATTTCCCGGACAGCCTCCGCAAGTGACACAGAAAATCATTGTCACCGCGCTCAGCGGAGGCACGGCGACACCGGCGGAAGGCATTACTGCCGACGTGGTAGTCGTGCGTAGCTTTGACGAACTCACCGCATTGGGACGCGACAAAGTTGCCGGCAAGATCGTGCTTTTCTGTGTCCGCTATGACAAGCGCAAGGCGCAAGGTGGATTCGCCTTCGAGTCCTATGGAGAAGCGGTGGTCTATCGCGGCCGCGGAGGCAAGGCCGTGGCCGATTTGGGTGGCATTGCTTCATTGGTTCGTTCGGTGGGCAGCGCGGATTATCGCCTGCCGCACACGGGGTTCAGTTTTCCCGCTCCGGTTCCTGCCGCTGCGCTTGCGGCAGAAGATGCCGACCTGATCGAGCGTCTCGCTTCGCAAGGCCGTGTTCGTATGCACCTCACACTCACGCCTCAGCATCTTCCGGACACCATTGGCTACAACGTGGTTGCCGACCTCAAGGGAAGCGAGCATCCGGAACAGATTGTCGTCGTATCGGGACATCTTGACTCGTGGGATCTCGGGCGCGGCGCGATTGATGATGGCGCCGGTGTCGTGATCTCGATGGCCACTGCGGAAATTCTTCAGCGGCTTCATCTGCATCCTCGGCGTACCCTGCGCGTGATCGCCTGGATGGACGAAGAAAACGGTGGAGGAGGGCATGAAGCCTATGGTAAATCGCATGCCGCGGAGATGATGAATCACGTTGCCGCCATCGAGAGCGATGCCGGCGCGGCGCATCCGCTCGGTTTCTCGGCCAAGATGTCGTCGGCTGCTGTGGCTGCATTGCGCCCGGTGCTCGATGTCTTGCTGCCGGTCGGTTCCACGGTGGTGCGTCCAACAACGGTCAGTCCCGGGTCCGACATTGAGCCATTGGTTGATGCAGGAGTTCCCGGCCTCGGCATCATTCAGGACGGACGAAAGTACTTCGATTACCATCACACTGCCGCTGACACTCTCGACAAAGTCGATCCTCAAGAACTGCGCGAAAATGCTGCGGCTATGGCCGTGATGGGATACGCGCTCGCGGCCATGCCCGACCCACTGCCGCGGTAAAGCGAGGCCAGAGGTGAGAGGCCGGATTGTAGAGGTGAAAATCTTCAGGAAGGATCAGTAGGAACCGCACTGTCTACAGCCTCTCCCCCCAGTTGACGACCAATTCATTTGGCGCATACCATATCCGTTTGGCCTAGCCGGCATCTAATGTTTTGAGAGCTGCAATCATGGATAAGAAGAAGTTGGAATACTTCAGAAAAAGGCTGGAGACGCGGCAAAAAGAATTGCGTCACATGGTGACCCGCAACCAGCAGGACGGCCGCAGCGCGGACGATGAAGCGACCCAGGACATCGCCGATCGCGCCGCCAGTTCCTACAACAAGGAGTTTCTTTTCAGTCAGAGCAATAACGACCGTCAGTTACTTCAGATGGTGGATAGCGCTCTCGCGCGCCTGCGCGAAGGGAGTTTCGGCGAATGCGCTTCCTGCGGGAAGGAAATCAACGCCAAGCGACTGGAAGCCGTGCCCTGGACCCGCCATTGCATCGAGTGCCAGGAGAAAGCTGAACAGGGTCTTCTCGAAACTACTCACTAGGAACGGCGTTTTCAGCACTGAGGGCGAGGTTCGGATATTTTCAGTGCTCACTAGTTGATTAGCGTGAGACTTCGGGCAACTTTTCCATCCCCGCAGGGTTAAGACTTCATAAGGTCGTTCAGGAGAATCATGTCATGTCGAAATTCGCAATCCTCGTTGTCGTTGGACTACTGTCAAGTTTGAGTGCCTTTGCCCAGGACTCGAGTCAACCTGCAACGCCTACACCCGCTCCGAAGCATCGTCATATGCAGGGCGACCGTTCCGAGCAGAGGTTGAAAAGACTTAGCAAAAAACTGAACCTCACCGACGATCAAAAAGAGAAGATTAGGCCCATCCTCCAGGATGAAGAGAAACAACTGACGGAAATGGAAGCCGACAGTACCCTGACTGCTCAACAGAAGCATAGAAAGACGAAGGAGATTCGCAGGTCTTCCAGTTCGCAAATGGTTGCCGTTCTGACTCCAGAACAGAAAGAGAAGCTGCCGAGCGCCAGAGCGGGCACGGGAGGACGACGCCACCCGCAGCACTCAGACAGCACGCCGGCACCCGATGCGGGTACTCCGCAATAGCGGCGAGCGCTTTATTTCGGCCCATAGCCTGTTTTCCGTTGGCCCGTCCTGGTCAAACTGTGGCTTGTTCGCCCTGTCTGCTTTTGACGCTCGCAAAATCGCCCTGCTAAACTAAGGGATTGTCATCCCATTCCTAAGCGAAGAAGGAAGCTTGTGCGCGCAGAGACCCGGCATCAATTGAAAGAAGACCGCTTTAGCAAGGCCACACTCCATGCGGCGGAGCAGACCGTTCACTGGACGGCCGAGCACCAGTCCAAGCTCGTCATCGCCGGCATTGTCGTGGCGATGGTAGCTCTGATCGGTTTTGGCGGGTGGTACTACATGAACTCGCTGGACGAGAAGGCGAGCATCGAGCTCGGCAGTGCCACACGCGTTCTGGAGCAGCCCGTACGTCCTGCTGGAGTGCCTGCGCAGCCCGGGTACCCGAGTTTTGCTTCCGCTCAGGAACGCGCCGCCGAAGCGCGCAAACAGTTCCAGGCTATTGTCGATAAATATCCACACACACGCACGGCCGACATGGCGCGTTATTTCGTGGGGCTAACCGCATCGCAAACCGGGGACAATGCCGCGGCAGAACACAATTTGCAGGAAGTCGCCAAGTCGTCCAACAAAGATCTGGCCTCGCTCGCAAAGCTGGCCCTTGCTTCGCTGTACAGGGCGGAGAACAAAGACGCGCAAGCGCTCGACCTCTTCAAGCAGCTCATTGATAAGCCCACCACCGCGGTCAACAAGGTCAGCGCCCAACTGGAACTGGCGAACTTTTACGAGGGGCGGCAGAAGCCTGACGAGGCGAAGCGAATCTACGATCAGATCCAGAAGGAAAATCCCGCGACTGAAGCTGCTTCGGCAGCGCAACAGCGCGCTGGAAAATTAAAATAATCGCGCTGCAACCGGCTAAGGACCGGCAATCTGTCGCAGGCACGCAAGCAATCGCTCCACATCATTCGCCGAGTTGTATAAATGCGGCGTCACTCGAATGGAGCTTCCACGTACGCTGACGAAGACTTTCTGGCTCGCCAAGGTTTCAGACAGCCCCTCCGGAATGCCCGCCTTCCTTCGCAGGCACAGGTAGTGCGGAGCCCGAAGATGCTCCGGCGGTGAAGAAAATCCAATTTCGGCGGCCATCAAAGCGAGTTGCCGGTTGAGTGCGCCCGCTGTCCCCGAAATTTCGGCGATGCCCCAGTCCTGCAACTGCTTCAAGGCGCGGGTCGCGGCAGGCAATAGCGCAAAATTCGAACGCTCGCCCATATCGTAGCGGCGTGCACCGTCATCGTACTTGTCGGTGTACAGAATCAGGGCGGCGAAATCGCGGGCATTCGCGCGCTGGATCCAGTTCTCTTCGACCGGACGTCCACCGTGCCACTTAGGAGCAACGTAAAGCAGGCCGGTAGTGTAAGGCCCCATTAGCCACTTGTAATTGGCCGCGACCGCGAAGTCCGGCTGAACCTCGCGCACGTTGAAGGGCAGGGCGCCGAGCGATTGGGTGAGATCCAGTACCAACGCCGTGCCAAACTTTCGGCAAGCGTCTCCGATCCGCACGAGGTCGAGTCTTCCGCCGCTTGTCCACTGCACGTTGGGAAGGGCCGCGATGGCTACGTCGTCACGCAGCACTTTCAGGGCCGCCACTGTCCAGTCGCCATCCTCGGGCCAGGGGACAATTGAAAGTGTCGCGCCTCGATCTTCAGCCAAACGTTGCCACGGATAGTAATTCGACGGGAATTGCTCATCGAGGACAAGAATGCGTTGTCCCTTGCGGACTGGCAAATTTAATGCTGCCGTCGCGATCCCATAACTCGCTGACGGAACAATCGCCACACAGTCCGCCGTCGCGCCTATGAGTTGCGCTGCGGTCGTCCGAAATTCTTCCGCGCCGGTGAAGAACTTATCGGGAGTAATCTCCCAAGGATGTGCCTTGCGAGCCACGCCCCTGTTTCCCTCTTCGACTACTGACCGCATCAGCGGCGACATGTAGGCGCAATTCAGGTACGCGACGTCTTCGGGAATGTCGAAAAGATGGCGCTGACAGGGAAGCATAGTCTACGCTGTGGAGCTATCAGTGTATCAATCGAGGAAGGGTCGTTGACGATGACAGGTTACATTAAATTACATTGTGGAATTGTTTTGTTTCTCGCTCTTCTGACGATGACACCGTGCGTTGTCGGGCAAAGCGCAACGGGTGCCGGCTCCTCGCCAGCCTTCGCCCGCGCTCAACGCTTGCGTCGCGGAATCAACCTCAGCGAGTGGTTCGCTCAAGTCTGGGACCAGCGCGGCTACACGCGTGAGCACTTTGAAACATGGACCACGGCTGACGACATTGCGCTAATCAAGTCGATGGGCTTCGACCACGTGCGCTTGAGCGTCAACCCGCAGCCGATGTTCACGATGAACCAGCCGCAGAAGCTTCCGCCGGAATATCTCGGCTATCTGGATGCGGCCGTAAAGATGATCCTTGACCACGGCTTGGTTGTCGTCATTGACATGCATCCGGAGAGCGACTTCAAGCAGCGCCTGACCAAAGACGATGCCTTCGTGGAGCAGTTTGCCGACTTCTGGCGGGCCGTCGCGCAACACTATTCAACGTGGGATCGGGAGCGGGTCATCTTCGAAGTCTTGAACGAACCGGAATTCACGGACCGCTATCGGTGGCTAGGCGTGCAAGCGAAGCTCGCGGCCGCGATCCGCGAAGGCTCGCCCAGTCACACGATCATCGCGGCGGGAGCGCGCTGGTCGAATGACGACGAACTGCTTTTTCAGGAACCGCTGCGAGATCCGAACGTTATATACAACTTCCATTTCTACGAGCCGCACATCTTTACGCACCAGGGCGCGACCTGGGGCGAGTACTACTGGCATTGGCTGAAAGGACTGCACTATCCGTCGACGCCGGAGTCGGCAGAAGAGGTCGCGACGCTAGTGCCAAACGAAGTGGACCGCCTGCGGGTGATTCGCTACGGACGCGATCACTGGGATGCAGCGCGGATCGAGTCCGAGATGAAGCAGGCAGCAGAGTGGGCGAAACGCCGCAACCTGCCCCTGGTCTGCAACGAGTTCGGAGTGTATCGGTCTTTCGCGGAACCTCGAGATCGAGCCGCCTGGATTCGCGACGTTCGCACTGCTCTCGAACACAATGGAATCGGCTGGACGATGTGGGACTACTCGGGCTCGTTCGGAGTCGTTACGAAAAAGGATGGCAAGGCCGTGCCCGATGCAAGAGTGCTGAGCGCGCTGGGGCTGAAGTGAATGACGAGAGACCTGTGGCCTTATCCCACCCTCGAAGCTGGATTGCGCCCGCTCTCGCACTCCGCTTCCGCAAGAAATTCTTGTCCCAGAGTCCGAGCGACCGCATCGAGATGCCTAGCAAACGCCAGACGCCACTTCTCCACGGATTGCTGTGCGAGTGTCTCGATTTCTTGCCCGAACGATTGCACCGCCTCTTCGCCTTGAGATTTCAACGAACCGGAGAACGAGTTTTCAATCCGGTTCTGGATTGTTCTCAGCTGTCCGCACACTTCGTCGAGCCGCATCGCAGCTTCGTTCGAGCCGCGTACTTGCAGGTCTCTCAGCACCACACCCACAGTGCTCTCAAGTTGAGTGCGCGTGTCGGAAACGATTTCGGCAGCGATCGTTTCCAGATGCGCGTCAAGCTCCGACTCCAGCTTCCGCACGGACTCGTTCAGCGTAGCGACCCTCCGAGCCAGATCCCCAATTTCCGCTTGAAGCGGAGATAACTTTTCTGCAAGATCAGCCTGGGTTTGTTCGATCTCGCGGCGGTGAACCTCATGCGTCTCTACCAGTCGACGCTCCAACGAGCTGACGAGCTCTGCGCTTTGGGTGGTGAGTTGCGCGCCTGCGTCCAAAGCTTGCCGTTGCAGCTTCTCGGTTCCCGCGCGAACCTGCTGCCGCGTCGCGGACGCGAGCTCGTGCGATAGCGCCTGCGCCCGTTGTTCAACAGCGTGCAGTTCTCCCGCAAGGCGGTGTCGGAACTCAGCCTGCGCTTCGCTGATCTTTTGTTCAATGGCCACCTTCGCGGATCCGAGAGCTTCTTTGGACTGTTCTCGCGTTTCTTCCAGAACCCGCGTCCCCAAATCCTGTCGCAGGCGTTCCCACAATTTCTGTTCCACTTCCGGAGGAATTTGCCCGAGCGATACCTCGAAGCGATTGCGCCTGGCGTCACGCGAAAGTTTTTCTCGCAGCTCACTGATTTCCGTCTGTAGCGGCTTAATGAGTTTCGCCAGCAACGGGCGCAACCGGTCTTCGGAGAGATGCTCCTCGACTTTGTCGAGAATGGCCTGTGAAGACACGGAACGAGTCTGAGGCTTGTGAATGGCCACCGAGCGAACTGACGATGGCCGAGAATGTTGCTGATCGGCGGGCGACGGTATCTCCAGCACTCGCCAATCTTCCGGGCAAGCTTCCAAGCCCCAGAAATTCTCCGGCCGGTCGAGCCTCGCACCGAGCCTCCAGGCCTGTCCATCGGAGCCCAGCGGTTCGCAGGCAACCACGTACGCAGTAGTTTGGCGGCCTTCGCGCGTGTGCAGACGCAATGCGCTTCCGGCATGCAACCGAATGGGAAAGCGAAGCGCACAACCGTGCGCGCTGACGACTAGAGTCTCGCAGACCTCAGAGAACTGGCCATTCGGCTCCAGGCTTGTGACACGTACAGGAACATTCACCGGTACTCTCGAACTGCGCCGTAGTGCGTGACCATTGGAAGCAGGCATTGTGGTCCTCGTGTGACGAAGAGGCGTAAGCACCAAAGAGTTTTTGGTTCAGTAATGAGGGTAACGCGAGGTGGGAGATAAAACCTGTCTCCGGAGTGCCGTTCAGAAATGTTCGAGTGGGCAGGCGCGAGACTGCCCGTCCGTCAAGACAGCGGTGTACTTCGGACCAATCCCGGCTAGTACGGTTGGCGCTTGCCGCTCAAATATTTTGTGCATTGTGAACGAGGTTACGGGCCTCGTTAAATCTCCTGTGTCTTCCACTTCCCGCGCTTGAACAGCACCGCACTCACCGCCGCGATGGAACATTCCGCGACCACAATTGCATAAAAAGCGCCGTCCGACCTCAAGCGCATCGGAATCGCCAGCCAGTACGCCAGCGGAATCTCCAGCAACCAGAAGCCGAAGAAATTCACGACGGTCGGCGTGACGGTGTCGCCGGCGCCGTTGAATGCCTGGAGCATCACCATGGCATAGGCGTATCCGATGTTTCCATAACTAACGATGCGCAGACACTTTGCCGCGAGCGGAATGACCGCCGGATCGTGAGTAAAGAGGCGCACGATCGGCTCTGCGAAAAACACGAAGAACACGCCCACCGATCCCAGAAACAGCATGTTGTAGAACCCGGTGCGCCACACGGCCTGCTCGGCGCGCTCAGGCTTCTTCGCTCCCAGGTTTTGTCCTACCAGCGTGGCGGCCGCATTGCTCAGTCCCCAGGAGGGAAGAATGACGAAGACGACGATTCGAATTGCAATCGTGTATCCGGCCAGCGCCGCTGCGCCGAAAATGCTCACGATCCGTACCAGACCAATCCAACTGGTGTGCGCGATCGCAAACTGCAAAATTCCCGTCAGCGAAACGCGCACCAGTCGTAGCAGCACCTTGATATCGACGCGAATCTGGCGGGCCATTATGCGGATTCGTTCGCTCCCGCGCAGCAGGCGATAGAACTGGTATGCAACGCCGATGCTCCTTCCGGTGAATGTCGCCAGCGCGGCGCCGGTTACACCCATGCGCGGAAAGGGTCCCCAACCGAAAATGAGGCAGGGATCGAGAACAAGGTTGATGATGTTCGAAACCCAAAGCAGCCGCATGGCGATGGCCGCGTCGCCCGCGCCACGAAAGATTGCGTTATTCAGAAACAGCATCAGGATCGCCCCGCTGCCGCCGAGAGCGATGCGAGCGTAACCGCTACCGCTCGCAACAATGTCACTCGAAGCGCCCATCACACGTAATAGATCCGGCGCATAGATGTAGCAGGGGATTCCGATCACGATCGACGTGATCAGACCCAACACGATTGCCTGTACTCCGGCCACGGCTGCGCCTTCCGGATCCTTTTCCCCGATGCGTCGAGCCACCATCGCTGTAGTGGACATGCTCAGTCCAATGCCGACTGCAAAGATCAGGCTCAACAAGGACTCGCTGAGTCCTACCGTTGCGATGGCATTCGCGCCCAGTCGTCCGACCCAGAACACGTCGACCACGGCGAACAGCGACTCCAGCACCATCTCCAAAACCATAGGAACCGCGAGCAACAAAATTGCCCGGTTCAGACTGCCGGTCGTGTAGTCCTGATGCGATCCCCGAATCGCCTCCCACAATGATTCCCATAAACTGCTCGGAGCCGCGGGCGGAGGAGAATTGATGATCGAGACTGCTTCCATAAAACACCTGGCAAACTTTCTACGCTTGCTTCTGCTGAAGGAAGCATGATGATGCTTGGTTTTATTGAGTGAACGAAGAGAGATATCCGCGCAAGCGGATCATCAGGCTGGCGAATTAGACGCGGTCGAACATCGTAGAGTCCTTATGCAATCGGCTATCTTGCAGTGAACCTTCCCGATTGAAAACATTTTACCCGGACGAAGAGTAGTCGGCAATACGGAAAAACTTCAGTCCAGACTGCCTTGTTCAAGCACGACATTTTCCCGCACGATCAGCCGATGCGCAGCCACCTCCCGCAAAAGTGGTAGCACGTGGGTGACATGCTCGTCAGTATCCACGAAGCTGAGAACGACCGGCGGTTCGCCGCCCGCTTCGACCAAATGAGCCGTGTGTATGCGGCCGCGTCCCAGAAAACCGGCGATCGCGTGAAAGGCTACCGCGCCGTAGACTTTTTCCTCGCGCAAATATTCCAGGATCTCCAGATGCAGCGGACGATGATGCCAGGAGTCGCCTTCGGTCAGATAGATTGTGACCTGAACCGCCATTGCATCTGTCATTTTACAGCCCGCGAGCCAGAGCAGCGCCCGCCAGCACCGCAGCCAGGCAAAGCAAGTTGCTCGCCAAAGCATTGAGACCCATGAGAAGCCACTGGCCCTGCTCCATCAGTGCGAAGCTCTCAAAGGCATAGCTGGAAAACGTTGTGTACGACCCGCAGAAGCCAATTGCGATCAGCAATCGCCAGCGCGGATCGAGTAGCACGCGCTCCGTTGAGTAGACGAGAATGAATCCCAGCACTAGGCTGCCCGTGAAGTTAATGAGGAGAGTGCTGTAAGGAAGGTTGCCGCAAAATTCCGGGCGATCAACCCGCTAAAGAAGTACCGGGCGCTCGCCCCAACCACTGCGCCAACAGCGATCCAGAGATAGTTCACGATGGAGCCCTCCCACAGAATTTCTGTCGCCCTTCTGTAGGAGTTATCAGCCCGAGGGCGGTTAGCGGCGAACCCCATCACCAGAGACTCAGTATATCGGAATAGCTATTGGCCACAGTGCAGACTTTTACAGTCCTTTGACTCCCCGGTGACATTCCACGGTCCCTACGCAAATACGCTTCAACAAGGATCGACCTGCGGGGATAGACCCCAGCAGCATCACTTTTGAATATGATCGGAGTTAAAAGAAATGGCACCCGAAACCCTCCCAGCCAATGCATTGTCCACCGTTACCGATCAACCCAATACCGAACACGCGTCTCCTTCCCAGGGGCCAGTCAAGCGGCGTTCCTTTCTCAAAGGCCTGGGCGTTGTCGGAGCGGCCCTGTCCACTGGGTCGCTTCTGACAGCCATCTCGGAAGCGCAGGGACGCAATGACATCATCACCGTCGGCGACGTCGCCATCCTGCGTTTTTTGGCAGCTGCCGAAATTCTCGAGACCGATCTCTGGCAGCAATACAACGAACTGGGCGGCGTCCAGGACAGCGAAGTTCCGGGCGGCAGCGGCAGCCGTCTCTATACCAAGGCGCTCGAAGTCCTGGACGGAGACATGCCTCAGTACATTCACGACAACACCGAAGACGAAATGACGCATGAACTCTTCATCAATGCTTATCTGGCTTCAAGAGGTGCTGAGCCCGTCAGCCTGGAGCAGTTTCGAAATCTGCCCAGCAGCCAGGCCACCGGAGCGCAGCAGATCGGGCGGCTCACCAACCTGATGCAACTCTCGGTCGACACCACCTGGTACACGCGCTACCGCAGCCGCACCGGCAATCCGGATCTCGGCGACACGTTCCCGCAAGCTATCCCGAGTATTGCCATGGGACAGCATCCGGCGATTCCCAGGAGCGACGCGGATGTGCAACCCGATCCCTCGAAGCCGCACCACATCTCCGACCTCACACAGGCCATCGCCAACACCGCTGGCTTCCACTTTGCGACTATTGAGCAGGGTGGCTCCAGCCTCTACCCAATGCTGGCGCAAAGGACCACTAGTCTGGAAGTGCTGCGCGTCGTTCTCAGCATCGGCGGCACTGAGATCTGCCATTTCCAGACCTGGTCCGATAAAGCCGGCAACGCGCCGCACTTAAGCGTGGTCGATCCAGTCACCGGTTTGACTGTAACTTTCCCTGACCTGAATTCTCCTCCGCTAGGCGGCGAAGACTTTCAGACCAACCTGATCATGCCTGAACCCACTGCCTTTCTCAGCAGGAAGCTCCCGGCAGTTTCGATCATTCGCCCGACCGCAACCAAGGGCGCCGCTATGGGAGCGTTGAAAGCTCTCACCGCTGACGGCCTTTTCATTGGGCAGTCGCCAGACTTCTTCAAGTTCATGCGGACACTGGCGATTGAGGCGGACTTAGCGGTGCGACAGTAACAGTCGCGCAACAATTTGAGAATTTTCTTCTCATGCGGCGCCATGCTGGGATATCCGGCAGGGCGCCGGTATTTCCCAATCAGTGACTGTCACGGCGAACCGCCGATTTGCATCTATAGTTGATAGAGGAGCGAACCATGTTGGAAGGACTGTTTCAGCCGATGCATCTGCTGGTGATCTTTGGGATTGCCCTGCTCATGTTCGGACCCAAAAAACTTCCGGAACTCGGCAAGGGAATCGGAGACGGCATTCGAGGTTTCAAGTCAGCGATGAAGGAGCCAGAGGAGTCGTCTGCAAAGGCCGCTGCGCCAGAAGTTGAAAAGAAGAGCTAACGGCCCGACAGGTTGGAGCTTACGCCAACTCCAACTCAATCTTCTTGGCATCCTTGTCTAGCTTTGTGATTCGGAATTTGCGAATCTGGCCGCTGCGGGCGTCTTCGGGTTTGGTTTCGCTGGCCGCGGGGCCGCTCTTCCAGCGCGCCTGTAACATCGAACCCAGCGAGGACAGGTCAGCCTTTGCGGGCGCCGCCACAGGTGCGGGCTTCTTCGCAGAGGCGCTTTGCGATTCCATCCGGCATGCAGCCGAAACCCCTTCGCCCAGTTCCACTCGCGCCTGCTCACCAGACACCTCGACCAACCGGCCTGTGACTACGTCGCCAACATTATGCTCGGCAATGTACTCATCCAGTCCGGATGGCACCATTTGTTTCATGCTCAGCCGCATGTTCCG
>Ga0137359_10001004_pt1 | contig 22123 bp, 20 predicted proteins | sample Mad1_40_16metaG_FD_108281 | JGI IMG/M metagenome (GOLD analysis project Ga0137359, IMG submission 108281) | Vadose zone soil microbial communities from Angelo Coast Range Reserve, California, USA - Mad1_40_16 metaG | ecosystem: Environmental > Terrestrial > Soil > Vadose zone | place: USA... | reverse complement strand
GTTGCCGTCTGAGCAGGAGTCCTTCGGCCTCGCGGCGTTGGAGGCAATGGCCTGCGAGGTGCCGGTCATTGCTTCACGCGTTGGCGGTCTGCCGGAAGTTGTTGACGATGGCGAGACCGGATTTCTTAGCGCAGTTGGCGATGTCGACCAGATGGCTAACGACGCCATCAAGCTCTTAACCGATAAGAAGCTGCGCCGCGAAATGGGCAAACGCGCCCGTACTTCTGCAATTTCGCGTTATAGCACCGACCGAATCATTCCGCAGTACATTAATTTTTACGAGCAAGTTCTCGCTGCGTAGTTAGATCGCGCCAGTCGCGACGAACTCGAAAAAGCAGTATCCTTCAACTGAATTTCAGACTTTTAAGGTTCGAGACACGTCTTTTACTTTGAACGAACCTTCATCCTAAGCTTTCCCCAACCCGATCGTCTGGGAGGCTACCTTGAAGAAACACCGCCTGCTTTGCACTGTTCTGCTCGCGCGGCTAGGCGCGAGCGCTTTCGGTCAGCAGCCGAGCACCACTGCTCCGACCCCACCGCCACAGCCGTCGTCGCAAGAGATTCAAAAGCCGGGATCAGATGATGTTGTACGCATCACAACTAACCTGGTTCAGGTTGATGCGGTGGTTACCGACAAGAACGGCAAGATCGTAACTGACCTGAAGCCCGAAGAAATCAAGATTCTGGAAGACGGCAGGGAGCAGAAGATCACGAACTTCGCCTACTACGCCACGGAGACTGTGCCTGAGTCTGCGCGCCAGCAAAAAGCGGCGGCCGTAGACAAGAACGCACCTGTCGCCCCGCCCACTCGCCTGAGACCAGAGGACGTTCGTCGAACGATCGCGATTGTGGTTGACGATCTTGGGCTCTCTTTCGAGAGCACCCACTTTGTGCAGAGCGCTCTCAAGAAATTCGTCGCCGAACAAATGCAGCCCGGTGATCTGGTGGCAATCATTCGCACCGGTGGCGGCATGGGAGCATTGCAGCAGTTCACTTCGGATAAGCGCCAACTATACGCGGCCATTGAGCGGGTGAAATGGAGTTCGATGGGACGCGGCGGTGTCAGCGCATTTGCGCCGCTCGAGCCGCCAACGGCCGGAGAGGCGGGACCCGACATTGATGCAAGGAACGAGGAGTTGAACCAGTTTCGCGAGGACATGTTCTCAGTCGGAACGCTCGGCGCCATCAGTTATGTGGTGAAGGGCTTGCGGGAGTTGCCGGGTCGCAAGTCAATTCTCCTGGTGTCGGACGGATTCAGGATTTACAGCCGGGACGACCCGACGCGAAACTACCTGGCGCTGGAAAGATTGCGCCGCTTGATTGACGAAGCAGGCCGAGCTTCCGTTGTGATTTACACAATGAACGCCACTGGGTTGCAGACGTTGGGCTTGACCGCTGCCGATAACCCGGGCAGCGGCGACGTTGAAAAGATGTTAAGCAATCGCCGCACTGCCGCTTTCGAAACCCAGGAAGGGTTGAGCTATCTGGCGCGGGAAACGGGTGGTATCGCCATTAAGAATAACAACGACTTGAGCGGCGGCATTCGACGCGTGTTGGAAGATCAAAAAGGCTATTATCTGATCGGATATCGCCCTGATAACTCGACCTTTGATCCGAAGACCGGACGACGTACTTTTCATAAGCTGTCTTTGAAAGTTACTAGGTCCGGAAAATTCAACGTGCGCATGCGCAACGGGTTTTATGGAGTCACTGATGAAGATCGTCACGCACCGCTGCAACGTACCCTCGCACAGCAGATGGTTAGCGCTCTAGCGTCGCCATTTGGCTCGACGGGAGTCCACCTTCGATTGACCTCCTTGTTTAGTAACGATCCAAGAGCAGGTTCGATATTGCGTTCCATGTTACATGTCGACGCGCGTGACCTCACCTTCACCTCGGAAGCCAACGGCAAGCATAAGTGCGTCTTTGACGTGCTGGCTATGACCTTTGGGGATAATGGCGTTACGGTGGATCAAATTGGGCAGACCTACACCATGCAATTGACTGAGGCTATTTACAGGCGGGTACTGCGCGAAGGTCTGGTCTACTACCTATCCGTCCCCATTAAAAAACCGGGCGCATATCAGTTGCGAATTTCTTTTCGTGACACTAGTACGGAACGAGTTGGCTCAGCCAGCCAGTTCGTCGAGGTTCCCGATCTCAAGAAAAATCGGCTGGCGCTTTCGGGCCTTGTGGTACGAGGGGAGAATCCCGTCGAAAGAACTACGGCCGCAGCGGGCGCAAACCCTTCGGCCGTGGTCGCGGGGAATCAAGCGGCGGCGAACCCTGACTCTGCGACACAGGATCAGGACGCCGCAGACCAGCGCAACCCCGAAGCTAGCCCGGCCGTGCGCCATTTCAGTCGCGGGCTGCTGATGGACTATCTCTTCATTATTTATAATGCCCACCTCGATAAGACCACGAACAAGGCGCAATTAATTTCGCAAGTGCGGTTGTTTCGGGATGGAAAGCCGGTGTACACCGGCAAAGAAAGCCCTCTGGATTTCTCCGGCGTGGTTGATCCAAAACGGGTGGTTAGCGGTGGCAGCATCAGGCTCGGCAACGATCTCGTGCCGGGAGACTACGTGCTGCAAGTAATCGTCAAGGACATGCTTGCGGATGAAAAGCACCGCACCGTCACTCAGTGGATGGATTTTGAAATTGTGAAGTGAAGCAGTCAGGAGCAGAGCGATCCACGAATTCACACGAAACCTCTCGAACTGAAGACCGCATTTCGTGCTCGCTTCGTGTAGGTTTAGTGGATCGCATTGACTCTTAGTGCAGCAGCAGTGGCAAACCTTCACTCGCTATTGCTTACCGCAAAGCTTCTGCGCAATCAGCTCCGCAGCCAACTGATGTCCTTTCGCATTCCAGTGCCCGTTCCCGATATCGCTGCCAAATCCATGTAGGAAGACTTTGTTCTGGTCCGCATAGCCCTGCATAGGCCCGGCCAGGTCAAGGAAATCGATCTGCTCCCGCTCGGCCAGCGCCTTAAGTCTCAGGTTTGGATAGAAGATGCTATCGGCGCCGACATGCTCCAGAAACTTTTGTCTAACGACCGGATCCGGATAGACCTGGATTGCATTACTCAGTGTGACCAGATAAAACCTGGATTTCTTTTGCGCAACATCATCACGGATCTGCTTGATCAATCCTTCGGTGACCTGCCAGGCCTCTTGCCAGTTTTTATCCCGCGGCTCGATATAAATCATATTGTCGATGCCGATGTCTTCGGCGTTACGGACGGCCGGTGTAGAACCATCAGTCGGCTTGATCTGATTTTGGGCCGCCAGGCGTCGCTTGTTTCGCCAGTCAGTCAACTTCAGCTTGGCGACGAATTGCACGTAATGAATCAACTGCACGACGCGAAGTTCGTTGTGCAGCCAGCGGCCCAGCCGGTTTAGTTTTGAGTCACGCTGACGATACGTAGGCGAGACGCGGAACGATGCGTCATACGTCAGCTCGCCATTGCGATAGACGAAGTAAGGAACCTCTTCAGTCCGGCTCAAAGCGCGCGAGTTATCATAGATATCGTTGTAAGTGGTGAACGCCAACACGACCAGATCAGGAGAGTAGTCCCAAACCTTCTGCCGCAGCGTCATTAACTCCTGAGCAGTCCCGTAACCTGAAACACCAAAATTAATCACCTCGACCTTTTTGCCGGGAAAGGCGTCGCACTCCTGAAGTTTGCGCTCCAGCAGAGACCAGAAGGTTTGCTCCATCGGCACGTGCATAGCTTCCGAGAAGGAATCACCGAGCACTGCGATCCGCACCGTACCGGCGGGTTTGGCCCTGGGGTGTTCACGATCGCGCAAGCCGTCGCTGTTGATGCGAACGTCCGACTCACCTTCTCGCTGATAGTGACCTGCCACTCCCGGTTGCAAAGCAAAGCCGCGGTAATAATCGGTCGTGTAAAAGAGCGGATACGAATAGCCGACGACGCGCAAGAAAATTTCGCTCATGAAAAGGCCGAAGAGCAACCCAAAGGTAATGAGCAGCAGTTTCTTCCTGAGGTTGCGCGGACGTTTCATCCTGTGATCGAATTCAAATCACTCTCTAAAAATCTGGATACCTCAATTTGCCGGGAGCGCGGACGTCCCGTCCGCAATGAGCGCGAAGCGCGAACCATGTCGGCTTGCACAAATAGAGCGTGCTACGCAAGCTGTGCGGGCGGGACGTCCGCGCTCCCAGCTTTGGGTTGCCTATAAACTATCCAGCACCAGGTCGCCAGGTTGTAACGCTCGAGGAAACGATGCCAACTGCCTGCTCGCCAGGCGGGCTGTTGGGTCTGCCGGCGGGTGATTTGTAAGCCACTCTTCTCACCCAGAATTTCCAGGCTCTTGATCGAGAAGACCCAGTTATGATGCCCAAGAGCCAGATGTTTGTAGGGTCTGCTTTTCAACTTGAGCGCCGAGAGAACATCCTTAATCCGCGAATCCAGACTCTGATAGTTAGGCACCACCACGACGATATATCCGCCTTCATTCAATAATTCCTTACACCTCCTCAGAGTCGAAAGCGGATCGCCCGTATGCTCAAGCACGTGCAGCATCGTGATGATGTCATACTTCCGCGTGAACTCGATGTCTTCAATTGCACCGTGGTGTATGGGAAAACCGGCCTTCGCCGGAACGTTCTCGCTCACGTGCTTTGAAAGATCGGTGCCCTCCACTTCATAGCCGCGGGTGCGGGCCGCCTGAGGTAGCAGTCCGCTGCCCGTGCCTACATCCAACAGAGACTTGCCCTCCGTGTGTCTGCCGATGAAGTCGAGATAATCCCGGACTTGCCGGTGGACTGACTGATCGAAGCGGTCATAATCGAATTCAAGGTTACAACCCCAACCATCGAAGTATTCCGGATCATCATAAAGCGCGATCGTTTTCGCCGCCGCGGCGATAGGCGTAGCGACATATTCACAGTGATCGCACTTGTAGATCTGTTTCCCCGTAAAGTCTTCGCCAATCCGGCGCATGATGCGGGCGCAGAGAAGGCATTGAGATTCGGGTTTGCTGTATGAAGTCATTCGAGATTGGGTTTTTGGACCGAGCCGCTCTCAACTGGGTTGAATCATTTTGTACTATACCCGATTCGCCGAGCTCAAGTTCAGCGTTGCCGAATAGCCCTTGCTGACGCACGGGCTTCTGACACTCTGACGATAAATGCGTGTCAGAAGCCCGACCGTAAGGGAGGGCTCGATTGTGCTAGAGTTTCTTCCAAAGGAAAGCTTTCGATGAAGATTCTGCAGATATGTTCGGCTCGAGAGCTCGGTGGCGGCGAGAAACATCTCGCCGATCTGGCCAACGGTCTCGCCCGTCGTGGCCACGATGTCTATGCCGCGGTGATCCCGTCCTCGCCCCTCCTGGCTGAACTATCGTCCGTTCCCAAAAAGAACATAACGGAACTACCAATGCGAAATTCTCTGAATGTCGCAACCGGTTTGAAGCTCGCTCGTTTTGTCCGCCAACACGAAATCGAAATTATTCACGCGCATGTGGCACGTGACTATCCTCTGGCTGCTTTGGCCGTACGGCGCACGGGCGCGCGGCTGGTGTTGACCAGGCACGTCCTTTTTCCGCTTAACAGGATTCACCGGCTCACACTGCGCCGGACCGCTCGCGTCATCGGCGTTTCTCAGGCGGTCACTGAAGGACTTCGCGCGCAAAAGATCTTCGATCCCGATAAGATCGTTCTTATTCACAATGGCATCGACGTTGATCGATTCGCAAAGGGAAGGGAAGACATTGCCCGGGGCGGACAGAGCACGAATAAGAAACTGCAGGTAGGCATGATTGGACATCTGGCGCAAATCAAAGGACAGGAGGAGTTCATCCGCGCCGCTGCAATCGTCTCTGATCGCCACGACGACGTCGAGTTCATCATTGCCGGCGCGGACAAATCACGCAACCGTGAAAATCGACAGAGCTTTGAAGCTCTCATTAAGAAACTGAATCTCAATCAGCGCGTGCGCCTGGCTGGTTGGGTCGAAAATATCCCCGAACTTCTCGGCACCTTCGACCTGTTCGTTTCGTCTTCGCGCTCAGAGCCTTTCGGCCTTTCGATTGTGGAAGCGATGGCCGCCGGTGTGCCGGTCCTGGCCACGATGTCCGAAGGCGCGCAGGAGATCATCGAAGATGACAAAACCGGCCGTCTGGTGCCGATCGGAGATGTGAAAGCACTGGCGGACGCAATCAGCGAACTGTTATCTAATCCTGAAGAACGCTTCCGTCTTAGCAAGAATGCCCAGAGCGACGTTCGTGAACGCTTTTCGCTGGACAGAATGTTGTCGGTAACTGAGCAGGTTTATCGGGACGTTCTTAAGAGCGAAGCGCCTCCTGGATTTCAATCACAAATAACTTGATCTCGGCAGAGTCTTCCGACAGTCGCACCATGCGCTCGTACTTAAAGCCCATCTTTTCGAGCAAACGAATTGAGCTCTGATTATCTGAATTAGTAACGGCTGCGACTCGCTTTAACCCGAGCTTCTCGCGCGCATATAAGACGACTGCAGAAGCTGCTTCCAGAGCATAACCCTGCGACCAGAACTCAGGGAGCAGGGCGTATCCGATATCGACATCTTCAAGCGCGTCTCGCTTCAACAGTCCGCATATTCCGATAGGCGTCAGGGGCGATTTGGTCTCAACCATCCAAAGACCAAAACCGAACTTTTCATAACTAGTGATCGGTCCTTTCACGATATAACCGCGCGCATCGTCCACCGTGTGCACGCTGCGATCACCGATGTTTTGAATGAAAGAAGGTTCGTTGAGCAGACGCAGGATGAATTCAACGTCGTCAACCGAGAGCCGGCGAAGTTGTAGTCTTTCTGTCTCAAGAATCATGATCACCGTCCAGGCTCGGAGTCCCGCCTTCGAGCGGAATGATACAGACAAAACTATCCGCCTGAAGGCGCGATTCCAAACAGGCTTCGCAAACTAACGGCTTCGCTTAATCGCGAGGTGCCTGATCAGTCGCAGTCTCTTTATGCGCATAGGGGCGGGCGCCAAAGTCGAGTTCTCCAGCACCGAATAGCGGATCGACTTTTTAGCCTTGTCATATTCACCTAACAGAAAGACGATTTTTTCCCCCGCAAAAAACTCTTTTTTGGAAGGGGCTTCGGCCCCATGAAAATACTCGATCACATCGCCCTGGCGGAATTTACCTTTGAAGGGCTCGATCACTTCGGCCACGATCTTCCAGTCATCATAGCCGGGAATGCGATTAACTATTTCAGCCTCGCGGATGCGGACATGGGCGACGACTCGCACTGACCTGTAATCGCTTCTCAGGTAATTGAGCGGCGGCCAGGTGTTGTCAGTCTGTGCCCCAGCAAACAAGGGCAGCAAAAGCAAAGAAAGAAAGACTGTAGCTGTTGTTCTTATGGACATCGAGAAATATTTTGACAAGCGATCAATGCACTGATGTGTCACAGAGTTGCGTCAGTACTCCTGCGAATGGAAATAATAGCATCGGATCGCAAAGCTTGGCATTGGGAGGGGTCTTGATTACCATGCGTTTAGAGCGGCAACTTTAGTTGGGTTCTTTTCTCGTTCATTAAAAGCTCGATTGAAGTCGGTACTCTGAACACCGCTATCAAAATTAGAACGTAGATGTCACAGGATAGAGCTTGCCGGCCTGCTACTTTGTGGATAACATCGATGGGCAATTTTGATTTAAGCAAGTTTTTCAGAAGACACGAAAAGGGGAGAGTAGGATGCAAACACCGAGATCGATACTTGTAATCAGCCTGGGACTTTTAGTCGTCATTGCGCTGGCCTGTAAATTCAGCGCCTCGACAGCGAATATCAGCGGCTTGAAAATTGGAAAGGATAAGAGCGTCACGACCGAAACCAGTACCTTCGGGCCCAACGACACCGTCTATGCGGTGGCGACGATTAGTAACTCGCCGGGCAAAGTTAAGGTGAAGGGACGCCTGGTTCCGGAAGATGCTCCCGACAAAGGCAATGAAACCACGGTCGAGCTGCCGAGCAGCGGCACGGCTACGTTTACCTTCACGCCGCCTTCGTCAGGTTTCTCTACCGGCAAGTACAAGATCGAAGTGATCATGATGGATGAGAATGGCGAGCAGAAGGATACAAAGTCCGGGACCTTCAGCGTCTCTTAATCTGTCTGCTTCATGTAACCTGACCAAGTGTCGGTGGTCCCGCACCACCGGCGCCGGTTTTCTTGGCGGCTAAACAATCAGGTGTCGATCATAGCCTGATCTAACCAACTCCTCATAAGCCGACCAAACCTCCGCAGGGATCTCCTGCGGAATCTGAAAGTCCCGCTCCGCATACGCCTTGATTCGCTGCAGGTCGCCAACCATGATGCTGATGACATCATCCGCGGAGAGTGCCTGGTTGGTATAAGAGCCAAGATACTCAGCAAACGCGACCTGTGGTGAAGTGACGATTACATCTTTCTCGGGCCACATTTTCCTGAACGTGGCAAAGCTGCGGCGCTCCATATAAGGCTTCTGTACCACGATGAATTTTCGCGGATCGAATCCTTTCTCAATCAGCAGCTTCCCGGTGAAGCGAAAGTTTTCGCCGGTGTTGGTCGAGCGATTCTCGATCAGAATTCTTTCCTGCGGCACGCCAAGGCCAATCGCGATCGCCGCGAACTGATCTGCTTCAGGCTCAGTCCAGAAGGTTCTGGTGATCGATCCCAACCCGCCCGAGAAGATCAGCAGCGGCGCCCAGTCTTCCAGGAACAACTGAGCGGCTCTCTCAGCCACTCTGGTATCGTGACTACAGAGGACGAGAATCGCATCGCTCTTCTCGATCTGCTGGGTCAGCTTCAGGTAATCCCAGAGTTTTTCGGCTAAGGCGAGTGTCTGATGGTCCATTTGGGTTCTTTCGTTGGGATAAAAAGGATCCACGAATCACACGAAATCGCACGTACAAGAAGCTCGTTACGCGGTACAGAACTCGGAGGTGGCGACGGGTCCGGCCATCCGGTTCAGTGGGTCGAATAAATTAGAGGCCTGTCTCCGATTCTATTGCGACGAAACGTTGGGCTACCTGACATCCCAAGTGTTGAGTCCTTATCCCGGTCGCTACCGCTTCCGGTTCTGTACCGAGTAGCAACATCGACGAATTGCTGGCGCCCGATTCGAACCACGCCCGTCAGTGCTCGTCAGTGTTAACGGTCAACCAGTTGGCGAAGCCAACGGGATATCAGTAGCCCACAGCGCGAGCTGTGGGTAAAGTTCGACCGTCTGAGCCAAAAGCCCCAGAGGGGGCGGCATAACGTAGTTGCGACGATCGACCCTTCGAATTATGTCGCTCGCTTCGCGAGCTTGGTTTCAATTGCCGACGTGAACCCACAGCTTGCGCTGTGGGCTACTGACATGCCGCCCGCGCTGCGGGCTCTTGCCAATATCCGAAGCGATGCAAAGCCCCACGAGTGTTTTGTTGGTTCCAATCAATACAAACGATTCAAAGACCTCGCCACCAATCCGTAGCATCAATGTTCTTTCGAGGATAGCCCGGTACAGAACCCGGAGCGGTAGCGACGGGATCCAGCCATTCAATTCTATGAGTCCATGTAACATTCCTGGTCATTGATCATTTGCGATCACCTGTCATCGTTGTTGAGTGTTTGACCCGGTCGCTACCGCCGCGGTCCAATGGTTTGTTGGGCGCATCCGAAATCGGCACGTCTGATTAAGATCGCCAGTCGGGCAACGTCTTCTCCTCATTCTCCGCAGGGTACACTCGTAAGGCAGCCTCGCGCCTGCTGGAACATCTGGGGTAACATAGGCATCTAACAAACCCATGCCGGCACAACACAGCATTCCGGAAGAGCCACCGCGGCGGACGCTGATTATTGTCGTGGCCGTGGTGGCGGCCATCTTCATTGGCGGATTCTTTTATCTGCTGCTGCGCGCTACGAGCACCAGTAATCAAACGCCACGCCTTGCGAACGCGGTTCGCCCAGGCTCGCCTGACTTTGAGAAGTACAAAAAACTAATTGCGCTCGACGAGCCCGAGGCCGACGAATCACCACGTGCCCTGGGAGACATCGTAATGACATTAAGTACGACGGTGCGCAACTTCACCGGACGCACGATCACCGGGCTGGAAATCAAAGGCACTGTGGTCGATCACGATAACAAACCGGTGAAAGAGAATACGGTGATAGTGATTCCTATCAAACAGGTTCCTGAACTCGAGCCGAATAAGACCATGCACGCGTCAGTGTTGCTGGAAGGTTTTACTGACAGCGACGACCGCGCCAATATCAAGATGGAAGTGACGGGCTTTACGCTGAGGTAAGGATCATTTTCCATTCGGGCATTTGACAGTTTTCATTTTGTGAATTCAGGTTTGACGTGCAAACGAAGGTTTGGCCTTCTAACTTGAACAGCTTTACCGCGAAGCGGTTATGTCCCAAAGCCCAGGGTTGCCGCTGCGGGCAACCCTGGGTTATCGAATTGAATAGCCAATTCAACCGCAACGCGGTTGCGTCCAAACTGGCGCAACCCGTTCCGGGTTGAGAAGGATGTCGACTTGCTTACCCAGGGTTGAAGCAACCCTGGGCTTTGGGACATAACCGCTTCGCGGTATCACTGTTCCGCTATTAATCCACAAACAATTCTTCCAAAGACTGCCGCACCGCTGGACTGAAACGGCTTTAGCGAAGTGAGCCCTCCCTGACGGTCGGGCTACTGCCCCGTCCTCAATCCAGGAACAATTCTTCCAAAGATTGCCGCACTGGCTGAACTGAAACCAGCTTCCCATGCACCTGTCGCAGGGCGGCGATCACGGCATCAACTTCACTTTCATTCGCCACCTCGATGCGCAAACCGCTTGGCGTCGTCGCGACGGTGGCCCCGGCGTCCAGCCTTTGTTTCAAGGCCTCCGGGTCCGCTCCCGTAGCGATGACTTCAAACATATTCGTTTCACCGGCCCGCAGTTCTGCCAGCGAACCGGAGTGGGCCAGCCGGCCGTGCTTAAGTATGGCCACGCTGTCGCAGAGGACCTCAATGTCCGAAAGTATGTGCGAGCACATGAAGACAGTCTTGCCGCTGGTGCGCAGCGAGGCAATTAGATCGCGCACTTCCCGGCGTCCCACTGGATCCAATCCGCTCATGGGCTCATCGAGAAAAACAATTTCCGGATCGTTGACCAGCGCTTGCGCCAGGCCGACGCGTTGCAGCATGCCCTTGGAAAACTTGCGCAGTTGCCGGTCCCAGCCCCTGGTTTCCAGATTGACGCGTGTCAGAAGTTCGTTTGTGCGGCGCTCCCGGGTGGCGCGATCCAGGCCGAACAATTCGCCGCAGTAATTAAGAAATTCTCGCGCGGTCAGGTAATCGTAGAAGTATGGATTCTCAGGCAGGTAACCGATGCGAGCATGCATCGCGACGTCGTTAATGTCGCGACCCAGGATGCGCGCCGTGCCGCCAGTGGGATATATCAAACGCATCAGCAGTTTCAAGGTCGTGGTCTTGCCGGCCCCGTTCGCGCCGAGGAAACCAAAGATCTGACCGCCCTCAACAGTGAGCGACAATCCATCGAGCGCGCGCGTTTGGCGCTTGCGCCAGAAGCCGGTTTCGTAGTCCTTCGTCAGGTTGTCGATCTCGATTGCTATAGTCATCTATTTGGAGTGCGGTTACTTGTCAGCGCTTTCTGATTGCATCGATCCTACCTCGCAGGAGTACCGGAGCCCCTCCCTCACGGTCGGGCTACTGCCCCGCTCCTCGAGATCATCGCCCCAGTGCAACTGTCCTCACCGCGTTCGTACGGCCGCCGCTATTGGCGCGGCAGCGCTGAGTGCTCGTCCAGATCAACGTCGCAACCATTCTTGATTAGATGATAGGGAACGTTCGTTGGATCAAGCGGCTCGCCGGAAGCGTCAATGCGCAGGCCGGCCGCAAATAAGGGAGCACTGATTTCTCTCCAGGACGTAACGCAATGGCCGCGACCGTGTGTGTAATCCAAGAGGACGCGACGGATCTTTTCGCGCTCGGCAAGCGAATCAAGCCGCATCAATTGCGTCTTGACCATTTGTTTTACGGTCGGGTCTTCGGAAGACTCGGCCAGATGCGTATACATTTCGCGGGCGGACTGGCTGGCGCCTCCCTCAGCTTTCATCCGCGCACTCATCGCCATCATCCAGGGCGGCACACCCGGAATCTTTGCTCCGGCGGCGTACACATCGCTCGCCTTGTTGTAGTCGCCACGCTGCCAGTAGATGTAGCCGAGGTGTTGATAGAGCCGCCACTCGCGCGGATTGGCGGCGATACCTTGATTAAGCAGCGAGATGGCTTCATCGGGGTTCAGAGTCGGAAGTATCAAAGCGCCATAATAGTAAGGCTCGAGAAACTGCGGATCGAGAGTCGTCGTCATTCGCAGCAGTGACGGCAACACTCGCAGGTCAAGGTAAGACAGACTATTCAAATCAAGGTTGCCTGTGTGCGTGTCTTCATAAGCGACCATCTTGCGCCCTACGTATTGCAGCGATCTGATCCAATACCAATCCGCCGCAACGCCGTTGAAAGCAAGCGTGATCCGTTTCATTGCCGGCCCGTTCAGATACAACTGTTCGTCGGCAAATTGCACCTGTGGATCGCGGCTATGCTGCTCGTTCCAGTGCGTCAGCAGCGCCGCGGCCGGCAGGCCAACGACAATAACCAAAACCAAAAAGAAGTTTCGCTTCATTTCAAATTTCGCCGGCTGAAAATCAGAGTGGTTGCGGCCAGCAACACTCCAATGTAAGCCAGGCCATAGCCGGCACCCGCCAGCATGGCTCGACCGTCCGCAACCTGGCCATGGGCGGCGGCAGTAATGGCGTTGTAGTTGGCGAAGTTGGGAAGCAGATAATAAAGCCCGGCAAACACCCAACGACTGGGCGCAGTGCCCATCGAAGTCGCCAGCGTTTTCAGATCAGCGCTGAAATGCCCGATCACGAAAACGAAAAACGCCAGCAGGGCGGAGAGCGCCGGCGATGAAAAAGCAGAGAACAGCATGGCCACGCCGGTCAGGATCGCCAACTCGATATAAATCAAAAAAATTACCGGCCAAATACGAACCACCAAAGGATCCCACCCGCGCTGAACGTAAATCAGCGCCAGTGACAAACCGAGGCCCATAATGGCAACGTTGACCAATAGAGTGAGACAAAGGCCGAGATACTTGCCTAAGAGGAACTCGCCGCGACCGATAGGTTTCGAGAGAATCGCGTACAGAGTGCGGCGCTCAATCTCTTTATAGACCAGGCCCACACCGACGAAGATGGCGATGAAGACTCCGAAGAGCAGGATCGCGCTTAGTCCCAAATCGACGATGATCTTCGCTTCCTGGCCGGCGGAAATCTCGCCCAGAAAGATTGCTCCGGCAATTAGGAGCAGGACAAACACGACGAGGTTATAGAGGACTCGATCGCGCACGGCTTCGCGAAATGCGTTCCGCGCAATCGCGAATACGCGTCGCCCGGCGACTATGTACGTCGCTGGTTTCACGCTCTCGGCCAGATTGGGATAGTCCATTGGATCGGCAGTTGGTCTGCTCATGACGCAAGCCGGTTAGGCAGATTAATGTACCTCAAGCGCGGTATTTGCGAAAGAGGTTTCTATGGACTGCACTGAACAGATTGATCCGGGCAATGCCATTTTGGTCTCAACAAAAAAAGGGTGCTGGGGTTGTGTGTTGCTAGCAGTCGGGTCGTAGTGCGGGGCAGTAGCCCGACCGTCAGGGGAGGACTCCGATGTGCATTAATGGAGCCCTCCCTGACGGTCGGGCTATTGCCCCGGAGATTAGCGATACACTTTACCCACTACCAAAAAAAGAGCGGAGGCGGAACATATGCTCCGGTCTCCGCAGAGTTGGTGGGCGCGATAGGGTGAGCTTTAGTTTCTCATAGGAGGAATAGCCTGGACCGCGGTTTCGTCCGCGGGGGCTGAAAGAGTTGCGTCCGCGCGTATGACGCCGTCTTCGGTGATGGCAAATCGCCGGGTGCCGGTGGCGCCGACACCTGAGGTAGCCGAGGGGAGTGCATAGGCCCAGAATTGTGAGACCGGCCCGTTTTCCGGAGTTACTACATAGTAGTATCCGCCTTTAGCGTGGGCGGCATCGACTGCGGCCGCTAGCACCGCATCGGTGAGAGTCTTCGAACCCAGGGTGGTGAGATCGGCGTAGACGCCGCCATAGGTGGCTTGGTAGGTGATTTCGCACGAACTTATCGTGCGGACAGAGGACATAGCTGAAGCTTCGTTGGCTGCTCGTCTCGAGGCCAGCAGATTTGGAATGGCTATCGAGGCGATGATCCCGATAATCGTGACGACAATGAGCAGTTCTATGAGAGAGAACCCCACTTCACGTTTGGGCTTTTTCATGACTTCTTGACTCCTAAAAGAAGGGCCTGGGGCTCGGCCAGTTGATCAGTCTTGGCGAAAAAACGTACGGAGGCGATAAACAGTCTCGCCCCCGTACCCATATCTAAACCATTTCAATTCAGATTAGTTAAGTGGGGCGCCACCGGTAACAGCGCGTGTGGTGGCGTTACCAGCCGGCGCAGTGCCCGAAGACACGAAGTACATGACGCCGGACTCGTTGGTGTAAAAGCTGCGAGTGCCGGTGGCGCCGATTCCGCCGTAGGTTGACGGTACCGCGGTAGCGTCAAAGAACGGCGAAGCCCCGCCTGCGACCACCGCAGCCGTGAATCCAAAACCGCTCTTCGGTACGGTAGCGCTGTTCACAACCACTGAGTCGACCAGTCCGGCTGTGCCCAGAGCGGTCAGGTCACCGTATGAACCGGCGCCCGTCGTTGATTGATAAGTGGCTTCCGAACTGAAGATGGTGCGCATGGTCGCGATCGCTGAAGATTCGTTAGCGGCGCGGCGGGAAGCGAGAAGATTGGGGATGGCGATAGCGGCGATAATGCCGATGATCGCCACGACGATGAGCAGCTCGATGAGCGAGAAGCCCTGCTGACGTTTGTTGGTGTTCATTCCTTATTTGCTCCTTTTGAGATCGGTTGATGGTTGGTGTGCCTGATAGCGTACTTACACGATCCAGCGGGGCCGTGGGGGGCCCCGCCTGCTGGATCGCAACCACTTCAGGTGTTAGTTAAGTGGGGCGCCACCGGTAACAGCGCGTGTGGTGGCGTTACCAGCCGGCGCAGTGCCCGAAGACACGAAGTACATGACGCCAGACTCGTTGGTGTAAAAGCTGCGAGTGCCAGTGGCGCCGATTCCGCCGTAGGTTGACGGTACCGCGGTAGCGTCAAAGAACGGCGAACCGCCCCCTGCGACCACCGCAGCCGTGAATCCAAAACCGCTCTTCGGTACGGTAGCGCTGTTCAAAACTACGGAATCGACCATTCCGGCGGTGTTCATATTGGCGAGGCTGCCGTACGCGCCAGCGCCGGTCGTTGCCTGGTAGGTGGCTTCCGAACTGAAGATGGTGCGCATGGTCGCGATCGCTGAAGATTCGTTCGCGGCGCGGCGGGAAGCGAGAAGATTGGGGATAGCGATGGCGGCGATGATGCCGATAATCGCCACAACGATGAGCAGCTCGATTAGCGAGAAGCCCTTTTGATTCTTGTTCATCATTTCTTTGTTTGCTCCTTAAAGAGATTAAGCTGGTTTTTTTGATTCGCGCCACCGGCTTTATCTCGTCGATCGAACCGCAGCGCGCGATTTGGTCACTCCATGCTTATCAAGGCTCGTGCCACGACGATTGTTCAAGTAAGAAGTTTTGCAATGCGGGAAAACTCTAAGGCTTTTACCGATGGAGCCGGAGAGCGTTCGGCAAGTGAGGGTTACCGAAAGATGATCTCTGACAATTTATGTCAGAGCCGTAGTGACGGTTTTCGTCAAGAGTAGGTGGCTGCCCGACCGTGAGGGAGACACCCTAATGTGAGGGTTTACTGCCTGAAGTTTTTATCTGCGTTGCGGCATTGCTCAAAGAGTTTACTCCCTCGAGGAATCAGGGCAGCTCCTGATCTTCGTCGCGTAGCGGCGGTTTGAATGTAGCCCGGTCTTTCAAGGCCGGGGCAGCGCCAGCGCCGTCAACGTCGTCGCGTCAGCGACGGCTGAAGCATTCACTCAATCGTCGCCGACGCGACGTAACCCTACTTGCCTCTTCGATCCCGGCCTTGAAAGGGTAATAATATACTTGACTGACCAAGCGTTTTGTGCTATCTTCACAGCATGGAAACGCCAAAGACTTTACAGCAAGCGATTATATACTTTTCCGAGCCTAAGAACTGCGACCAGTTCATGACGATGATGCGCTGGCCGGACGGTCAAGTCCGCTGCCCGCGTTGTGGCTCTGAGAAAGTCACCTATCTGGAAAAGGCCCGCGTCTGGAAGTGCTATTCCAAGCATCCGAAAGCCAAGTTCTCGCTTAAAGTCGGAACCATATTCGAAGATTCCCCGTTGGGCCTCGACAAGTGGTTTACCGCGATGTGGCTGATTGCGAATTGTAAGAACGGCATTAGCAGCTATGAACTTGGGCGGCATCTGGGCATCACTCAAAAGGCGGCTTGGCACGTCAACCACAGAATCCGGCTTGCGATGCAAAACGGATCGTTGGACAAGCTGAGCGGCTTTGTCGAAGTTGACGAGACGTTCATCGGTGGCGCGGCGCGGAACATGCACAAAGGCCGACGCAAAGCGCAAGGCACCGGGCATGGCGGCAAGGTCGCAGTCATGGGCATGTTAGAGCGCAAAGGCGAGGTTAGAGTCGCGGTGGTTAATAGCACTCGCCGCTACGCGCTTCGGCCTCACATTGATGAGAACGTAGAGTTCGGATCGGTTGTCTTTACCGACGCGCACAACTCGTACACCGGTCTGAATGACGAATACATTCACGCGGTTATCAATCATGCCGTGGAGTATGTTAACGGGCACATTCACACTAACGGAATTGAGAATTATTGGTCGCTTCTCAAGCGAGCGATCAAAGGCACGTATGTTTCCGTCGAACCGTTTCACTTGTTCCGTTACTTAGACGAACAAGCCTACAGATTCAACAAGCGAACGCTAACTGACTTCCAACGGTTTGTTGGGGTTGTGGAGATGGTAACTGGTAAGCGATTGGAGTATCGTCAGCTTATCGGTCGGCCCTCATGCTAGGGATGGGGGCAAGCCCCGGCAGAAACGGGGAAAGAGATTAAAGCAAAAACAAAGGCCGTGAGTTGGCGCTCACGACCTTGCCCCTCTGATGATTGCTTTATAAAACTGAACTGCTCGCACGGTGTTGGACGCATCGGGTGCTGGCGGCTCGCTACTTGTGTACCACAGGAGGCGAGCTAATGGCAAGACGAAAGAAAGTCATAGACATCTACAGAGGCCGCGACCCGCGCGAGATTCCTACCTATGGGATTTGGGAGTCGGCGTTCCTGTTGAAAGTTCCAACCAACACCCTGCGAAGCTGGATTTTCGGACGGAACTATGACACTGAACGGTACGGGGAGCGAAAGTTTCAGCCGTTGATTATGCTCCCAGACCCGAATTTGCATTTGCTTTCGTTCGTTAACCTGGTAGAGGCGCATGTGCTTGATGCAATTCGCTACAAGCATAAAATCCCATTGCCAAAAGTTCGCGAAGCCATCAAGTATCTTCGCTCGAAGTATGGCTCGAAACATCCGCTTGCTGAATACTGGTTTCAACAAGCTGGACTTGATCTAATCGTTGAAATTGCAGGCCAACTCGAAAACGCTTCGAGGCACGGTCAGCTTGAGATACGGGAATGGATCACGGCGTATCTCAAGCGAATCGAACGTGACCCGGCGGGCGCGGCTGTTGCATTGTATCCATATTTGAGCCGCCATCCTCAACAAGCGGAGGACGAACCAAAGCTAGTTCTAATCGATCCGCGCATTTCGTTTGGTAAGGCTATCTTGGTAGGTGCTGGTGTGCCAACGGCAGTAGTGGCAGACCGGCATAAAGCGGGCGAGACGTATGCAGAACTAGCACTCGATTATGGGTGCGAAGCGTCAGAAATTAAAGAAGCAGTCAAGTACGAAGACGCACTACCAAAGGCAGCTTAGGCGAACCACGTTTTTCCTTGACCGTGCTTTCGGCGGCAAGCTGATACTTGAAAAACTTCGCAATGCTGGCTTGAAAGTCGAGTCGCATCACGTGAGGTTTCGGCACAACACGCCTGACACTGAATGGTTGGCAATAGTAGGGGAAAAGAAATGGATCGTCCTAACACGCGATGCCATGATCGGTCGCCGGAAGCTCGAACTTGACGCATTACTCGCGGCGAAGGCGCGGGTGTTCGTCGTCGTAGCAAGAGAATATACTGACGCGGCGAGCGGCGAGATTATAATTGCCGCACTTCCCAAGATAATGAAAATGCTTGATGACAATCGATTCCCCTTCATCGCTAGAATCAGAGCAGATGCTTCCGTTATCCTTTGGAAGAAAGAAGTAAAAAAGCATAAAGGAATCCACACCAAAACGCACTGAGGGGATAATGAAAAAAACTAGGCCAACTAAACCACCATCAGAGGAATACTCTCGCTTTGAACAACTCGCACGGCAAGTGCTATCTGTGCCTAAGAGTGAACTCGACAAACGTGAGGCAGCGTACCAGCGCAAGAAAATCGCAGAGAAGAAACGGAGGTTGACCGTTCAATAATCAATCGTGTCATTACGCGAAGCACTTATCATGAGAGCAAGGGAAGTGGGCGGGCGGCTTAGGGTTCGCAGCGGCCTTAATCCTATGCTGTGGCTGTGTGGGATTATTACGATGCCATCCTTAATAGTCTACGGCTTGAAGGAAAACCCATCTGGCTGGTTATTGGTTTTTGCTGTGGCACCGGAGGCTACGGCGATTCTTGGCTTCCTCTTTTTTATGCTTTTCGACAGACCGTACTTGCAGTCAGAAAGCTTTCAGATCCGAAAAATGGAAATCGAAATGATCGAGGAAAAGGGAAGGCCAGCCATCGAAGCGGCAACCGTGGACGGCTTAGTGCTCAAGGCTGAAGAGTTCGAGCAACTTTCGGGACAGGTAGGCGACGAGTGACTGAGAAGGCAGAAAAACATTATCTCTTTGTTTATAGTTCAACTCTTGGAACGCGCGAACAGATCAAAGCGTGTCTCGATAGTATTCCGCAGATATTGCGTTGGCGCACTGACCTACCAAGCTCTTTCTACCTTATCTCAGGCGGTGAGACCGCTAACGAGCTAACCGACTTAATAGTTGAGTGCATGGGGAAACACGGCAGGTTCATCGTCGCGGAAATAGGCCCAAATACTCAAGGCTACCTCCTACTTGATGGTTGGAGATTCATAGGACGAGGCAAGAACAAGTAATCAACCCCCCCCTGTCCGGTCAGTCAAGTATATTATTACCCTTGAAAGGCCGGGCTAAGTTCAGCCGTCGCTCTGCGACGACCGAGAACTTGTTAACCAGGCTGATCAATTTTTTTTGAGCAAAGCCCTGCGTTGCTGAGCACGGCTGCCTTCACGGTCGGGCTGCTGACAGAACTCAGGTTTCGCCTGCACCGGCGGCGTGGCCGGAACTGTTGGGTCGTTCTTCAGAGTCTTCATCTCGCAGGCGTGGGTAGGGATCGTTGGCGCGGCGGCGCGGAATCGTGTCCGCCCCGCGGCGTTCATCGCGCATCTGCGCGGTGTGTTTGCGAATGCCGTGCTTGTCCAATAGATGACGCAGCGAGCGGACCGACATTTTCAAGAGGTCCGCCGCGCTGGTTTGGTTGCCGTCAGTACGGGTCAGGGCCTCCAGCACATAAGTCTTTTCCAGTTGATCTAAATGAGCGGTGAGGTTGATTCCGTCTTTTGGTAGTTCCAATTCCGACGCGACCCGGGCGGCGTTGTAGTGTGTGACTTGCTCTGGTAGACGTTCCGGTTGAATCGAATCGGTCTTTTCCAATGCCACCGCGCGTTCGATAGCGTGCTCCAGCTCGCGTACGTTACCCGGCCAGAAATAATTCTCCAGCAGCCGCAAGGCCTGGGGACTGAGTGAGACCTGACGACCCGTCTGTTGGCAATACTTTTGCACGAAGTGATCGCTGAGTTCAGCAATGTCGGCGCCGCGGTCGCGCAACGGCGGGAGCACCATTGGAATGACCGAGACACGATAGAAAAGATCCTCGCGAAATGTTCCGTCTTTAACCAACGAAGAAAGATCGCGATTCGTGGCGGCGATCACGCGGGTATTGACTTCGGTTTCTTCGTGAGCGCCGACCGGACGTACTTTGCGTTCCTGCAAAACACGCAGGAGCTTGACCTGCATTGCCGGCGACGTTTCGCCGATCTCATCCAGAAAAATCGTACCTTGATCGGCTGCTTCAAACAGTCCTTTGCGGTTCGTGGTAGCTCCCGTGAACGATCCTTTGGTGTATCCGAACAGCTCTGATTCCAACAGCGTTTCCGTAAACGCGCCGCAGTTAACTGAGACAAACGGCTTTTGGGCCCGCGGACTGAGATCGTGAATTGCCCGCGCAACCAGTTCCTTGCCCGTGCCGGATTCACCGGTGATGAGGACTGTCGATTGCACTTCGGCTACTGTTTCGATCATTTGATACACGGCCTGCATCTGATCGGATTGGCCGATGATGTTGCGTAATTGTCCGCGTGCGCGCTGGCCTTTTATCAGGACCTCGTTTTCGCGCTTGAGTGAGATTTGTTTGAGGGCGCGAGAGACTTTTTCTTTCAGGAAGTCGTTATCAAACGGTTTGTGAACAAAATCGAATGCGCCCAGCAGGAAGGCTTCGTGCGCCGCGCCTTCGTTGGAAAAGGCGGTCATCATGATGATTTCGATATTGGGCTGCAGCTCGCGCGCCGCGCGCAAGAGTTCGATACCGCCCATGTCCGGCATCTTCACGTCAGAGATCACCACATCGGCGGGCTGTTGGCGCAACAGCTCCATCGCCTGACGTCCGTTCTCAGCCGTACGGATTGTGTGTCCGTCACGCTGGAATAGATGCGTCAGAAATTGACGCATGCTGAGTTCGTCGTCAACTATTAAGAGACTAGGCATGGCTTATATAGAGATCATTTTCCATTTATCATTTGACATCTTTCATTTGTCATTTATTTCGGCCGCGCACCGTCCTAAGGGAAGCCGTAAAGACTTTGCAGAGTTCTGAGTTCTCAGCAACAATGCCAGCGATTAACTCTCTCTTCATAAGCTCACTTCGTTCAATAACGCGCAGCCAGATCGACGTTTCGTTTAGTTCCTTCAGAACGATGCGAAGTTTGTGAACGAAGTCTGCTGCGCTCTCGCCGCCTCGAGCCTCACCGTAATTTGGAGCTGGTGACGTTCCTGATCTAAGGATTTGCGCGGCGATGTGGCGACCAGCGGACGTCTTTGGCAAACGGGCGGAAAGTTTAACAATCCGCACGGCAAAATCGATTAAGCGCTCTTCTAATTGGTCGGCGCGCGATTGCCCCTCTTTAGCCATCGCTGTTCCCGATTGCAACTCCCAGCCCCTCCTTCAAAATCGGCGCCTAAATCACAAATGAAAAATCTCAAATGACAAATGGAAATCCTCTGTTCTACTGCGTCACCGGCAACTCAATAGTAATGGTCGTTCCTTCTCCGAGCAGGCTGCGCACGTTGATTGTACCACTATGATCGCGAATAATTTGATAGACAATTGAGAGTCCCAGGCCGGTGCCGCCGGTGGTTGAGGTGAACGGCTCAAACAGGCGTTCTACCTGCTCGGGAGTCATACCGCACCCGGTATCGCTGAACGACAATCGCAGACGGTTGCCGTCTACCTCAGCCAGGGAAACCTTGAATTTGCCACCGTCCGGCATTGATTTCAGCGCGTTCCGCGCGATGTTCCAACAGACCTGCTTCAACTGCTCCGGATCGCCGGAGACGATCGCCGGCCGGGTGGGCAAATCCTCTTCCAGTTGATGGCCGTCACTCAATTCAGCGCTGTTCTTCAGCAACTTAAAAGTGTCGGCGACCAGCGCGCTAATGTCCACATTCTTCAGCTCGGCCGGTCGCGGGCGCGCGTAGTTAAGATAATCGGCGACAATCTTGTTTAGCCGGTCGGACTCGCGCAGGATAATTTCCATCAACTGTGCCTGTTCGGTATCACCCTCCATCTCTGACCGCAGCATTTGAATCGAGCCGCGCATCGCCGCCAGAGGGTTTCTGATCTCATGGGCAATCGACGCGGCCAGACGCCC
>Ga0137359_10001000_pt1 | contig 22159 bp, 22 predicted proteins | sample Mad1_40_16metaG_FD_108281 | JGI IMG/M metagenome (GOLD analysis project Ga0137359, IMG submission 108281) | Vadose zone soil microbial communities from Angelo Coast Range Reserve, California, USA - Mad1_40_16 metaG | ecosystem: Environmental > Terrestrial > Soil > Vadose zone | place: USA... | reverse complement strand
TGGGCGGAATCGTCTTCGAGGGGACGCGCGCGGTCGGCGTCGAGGTCGCGGGTGAGACGATTCGCGCGAACGAGGTCATCCTCTGCGGCGGCGCGATCAACTCGCCGCAGCTGTTGCAGCTCTCCAGAGTAGGGGAAGACCTTCCGGTTGGGGAGAACCTCCAGGACCATCTCGAGGTGTACGTCCAGCACGCGTGCACGCAGCCGGTGTCGGTGCAGCCGGCGTTGAAGAGGTGGCGGCGGCCGGAGATCGGCGCGCGCTGGCTCTTCCTCCGCAGCGGGCCGGGCGCGTCGAACCACTTCGAGGCGGGCGGGTTCGTGCGCTCGAGCGACGAGGTCGCGTACCCGAATCTGATGTTCCACTTCCTGCCGCTCGCGATCCGGTACGACGGCTCCGCGCCGGCGGCGGCGCACGGGTATCAAGTGCACGTCGGGCCGATGTACTCGGACGTGCGCGGCTCGGTGAAGATCGTCAGCGACGACCCGCGCGTGAAGCCGGCGCTGCGCTTCAACTATCTGTCGACCGACCAGGACCGGCGTGAATGGGTGGAGGCGATCGCGGTCGCTCGCCACATCCTCGGGCAGACGGCCTTCGCGGAGCTCGACGGCGGCGAGACGTCGCCGGGGCCGTCCGTGGAGACGGACGAGGAGGTGCTCGACTGGGTCGCGCGCGACGCCGAGACCGCGCTGCATCCATCGTGCACGTGCGCGATGGGGAGCGTCGTCGATCCGAAGACGATGCGCGTCTACGGGCTCGACGGCGTGCGCGTTGTCGACGCGTCCGTCTTTCCCTTCGTCCCGAACGGGAACATTTACGCGCCGGTGATGATGGTCGCCGAGAAGGCGGCGGATCTCATTCGAGGGAACACCCCGCTCGAGCCGATCCGCGTCGAGTTCTATCGTCATGCTGAGCGAACAGCGAGTCGCTGAGCTCCTCGCCGCGATCGGAGCGCGGACGCCGTCGCCGGCGAGCGGCGCCGCCACCGCGCTGACCGGGGCGCTCGCGGCCGCGCTCGCGGAGCTGGCATCGCGCTACGCGGGCGACGAGGAAGGCGCCGTTGCAGCGCAGGTGCTCGGGGCCGAGCTCGTGCGGCTCGCGGACGAAGACGCGGCCGTCTACACGGCGTTCATGGCCGACCGCAACGACGCGACACGCGCGAACATCATCCGCGTTCCGGAAGCGATCGCTGCCCGCTCCGATGAAGTCGTCGCGCTCGCGCTGCGCGCGGCGGACAAGCTGAGCACGAGCGCCGCCGCCGACGCCGAGGCCGCGGCCGAGCTCGCGCGCGCAGCAGCCCGCGTCGCCCGCGGCCTCGCCCGATTCAACGCGTCCGGATAACACGCGTCCGGGGTCTGGCCCCAGTACCGATGTGTCACGAATGTGTGACAGCGCCCAGGCCTCGCGCGCGTGAACAGGGAAGCGTCGCGCAGCGGCGCCAAGAAGTCTTGACACTTTCGTAACCGGGCCTGGCCCCGGACGTGTCCCTAGTTCTTCGGGATCTTGAGCTCGCGGCCGACGTAGAAGCCGGAGTTCTCCTCGAGCACGTACGGCGCCATCGCCGCACGCCGCTGCGACTCGACGTCCGACTTGCGGTACTCGTCGCGCGACTCCGCCGACTCCCACACGGAGATGCCGACGACCTCGTTCCCGTCCGGCGAGTACAGCTCGTACGCGCGCAGCATGCCCTTGGGGAAGTCGCTCGGCTTCCACGACCGGCTGAAGTCGTCGCGCGAGCCCGGCTTGAGCTTCCGCGTCGTGATCCAGACGAACGCCTGGTCGAGATCCATCAGCCGTAGTGTCGCATCCAAAGCGCGAAGGCGGCGAGCGAGCCCGCGTCCTCGAGTCTGCCGAGAACCTCGGCGACCGGCAGCCGGAGCACCTCGATCTCCTCGTCGGCGTCGGCGACCCCGTGCGCGGTGTCCGACACGGATCCGGCGAGCACGGTCACGTGCTCGGTCGAGTACGCGGGCGCCGCCCAGAACGAGCCGAGCTCCGTCCACTCCGCGACCGCGAGGCCGCACTCCTCGGCGAGTTCCCGGCTCGCGGCCGCCAGCGGCGTCTCGCCCGGCTCGAGCTTCCCCGCCGGCAGCTCCACCACATTCCCGCCGGTGCCCGGTCTCGGCTGGCGGACGAGCACGAGCTCCCCGCCGTCGGCGACCACGAGGACCACCGACGGCGGGTGCTCGATCACGAGCGCAACTGTAATTCGCTTACGAGCCGACCTTCGCGAAGAACGCGTCCTCGCCGTGGCGGCCGCATCCAGGGCCGCCCGGCCAGCAGTTCTCCACGCGCATGTCGGTCCAGTATGCGACAACCCCAGTCGACGAGCCCGGGATCGCGGCAATGTTGGGATAGTCGCCGAGGAACGCGGTTGCGTTCGGGAACCCGGCGTTGACATTGCGTGCGAACCAGCGGTCGTTCGTCGTCGGATCGGAGAGCGTCGTCGTCACCTGCGACGTCGAGAACACGCCCGGCGACGTCTCGGTCGCGAGCGTGAACCCGTACTGATGATTGGCGCCGTCGTAGCTGCGGTCGAAGAAACCGATGCGCAGCTTGCCGGAGTTGTCGAACTCGCCCCACGGCATGAACTGGTCGCCAGCGAGCGCGATCGCCGTCGGCGCCGACCATCGCGCGCCGCCGTCGGTCGACTCGGTCACAATGACATCGGAGTTCGTCGTCACCGAGTACGGGTTGAGGTTGGGCGGCGTCAGCTTGGGGCTGTTCCGCATGTCGGACCAGACGACCGCGAGATGCGACGCGTTCGTCGGGTCGGCGGCGATGTTCCCGGCCGCCCACGTGCGGAAGACGCTGTCCTGGTACGTCTGCCGGCCGAGCCCGATGGGATAGTCGGCGGCTCCGTCGATCACCGTCGCGACCTTCACCGGCGCACTGAGCGGCGCACTCGTGCTCGGCTCGAGCCGGACGACCTCGTAGTCGTCACGGCCGGTGCTGATGTCGGTCGTGTTCAGGAACGACGCGTACACGTTGCCGTTCGCGGCGACCGTCGGGATGGCGACGAAGGACTCACCGAGCGACCCGGAGATGAGCGTCGGCTTCGACCACGTCTTCCCGTAGTCGTGCGTGGCCGAGCTGAACACGTTGGCGCTCGTCGTCACGCCCTTCTGGACGTTGCTGAAGTCGCCGAACGTGACGAGGGCGTTGCCCGAGCCCCAGGCGGTGACGTACTCCTTGTCGAGAAGCTGGCCCACGCTCGTCTCGACGCCCGAGCCCGCGGAGACACGCTGGACGTCCCAGGTCCTGCCGCCGTCGCCGGAGTTGGAGACGAGCACGTCGGGGTTGGACGCATTCGCCGGCCCGACGAAGCGGAAGCCGAGCGTCCCGTAGTACGCGTGCCCGGTCGCGTCGAACGCGAGCGACGGATCTCCCGTCGCCTGATACGTCGAGTTCGAGAACACCGGGTACTCGGTCCAGGTCTTGCCACCGTCGGAGGTGACGTGGGCGCGGGACAGAATCGTCTCGCCGATGTGGCCTCCCGGGTTGACGGACAGCTGGTAGTCGTTCACCCCGCCGATCATGTTCTGCGTGTTCGTCGGGTTGACCGCGATCGAGGTCTCGTTGTGCGGGCCGTTCGTCTCGCAGTCGGTGTTGACGTTCGTCGTGCTCTGCGTAGGCGTCGTGCAGATCGCGGTGCCCGTGGCCACGTTCGGGCCGTTCGCCCACTGGGTATCGGCCACCGGCGCCGGGGCGTCGGAGACGTTGTGGGTGATGTCGATCGGCTGCGGGTTGTCGTCGGAGAGTGCGACCGCGGTTCCCAGGCCGAGCGCGACGACGGAGACGACCACGGCTGTCGCGGGCAGCCGCTTGAACAGACGCAAAACCACCAGAAATGCCCCCTATGTACGTTGGCTTGTCGCCTGCCGAGGAGTACCCACTCATCCCGAGGGCATTGGAAGACCTTCCCGACGTCGTGGCCGAGGTAAACGCCCGAATCCGCGAGATCGCGGAACGCTCCGCCGCGTCCACCGATGACTGGGACTTCATCTGCGAGTGCGGCGATCCCGCCTGCCAGGAGCGCGTGACGCTCTCCGTCGCCGAGTACGAGGAGCTCCAGAAGCGCCACGAGCCGGTGCTGGCACCCGGACACTAAGCTCCGGGTTTGCATTTCGGCGCACTCCAGGATCTCGAGCTCCTCGGACTGCTCGTTGCGGTCGGCGCGCTGCTCGTGCTTGCGCCGACGCTGCGCATGCCGCTGCCCATCCTGCTCGTCCTCGGCGGGGTCGCCCTCGGCTTCATTCCCGGCCTGCCGCACGTCTCCTTGCCGCCGGACGTCGTCCTCGTCGGCGTCCTTCCGCCGCTCCTCTACTCGGGTGCGTTCTTCACATCGCTCCGCGAACTGAGGAGGAACAAGCGACCGGTGTCGCTCCTCGCGTTCGGGCTCGTGGCGGCGACGATGGCGACGGTCGCCGTGGTCGCGCACGAGTGGATCGGCCTCCCTTGGGCCGTGTCGTTCACGCTCGGCGCGATCGTCTCGCCGACGGACGCGCTCGCTGCGACGGAGATCACGTCGCGGCTCGGCGCGCCGCGGCGGATCGTGTCGCTCATCGAGGGCGAAAGTCTTGTGAACGACGGTACCGCGCTCGTCCTGTACAAGGCGGCGGCCGGAGCGGCGGTGGGTGGGACGTTCTCGCTCCTCGACACGTCGGGGCGCATCGTCCTCAACGTCGTCGGCGGCATCGCCGTCGGGCTCGCCGTGGGCTGGGTGGTGCGGCAGGTGCGACGCCGCCTCGACAATCCGCCGGTCGAGGTCGCCATTGCCCTACTCAGCGGCTACCTCGCGTATCTGCCTGCGGTCGCGATCGGCGTCTCCGGGGTGCTCGCCGCGGTCACGATCGGCGTGTACATGGGCTGGTACACGCCCGAGCTGACGAACGAGCGCACACGCCTCGCCGGCGATTCGTTCTGGGAGATCTTCGTCTTCGTCGTCAACGCCCTGCTGTTCGTGCTCGTCGGACTCCAGCTGCGCGGGATCGTCGACGCGCTCTCGGGGACGTCCACCTGGCGTCTCGCCGGCTACGCGCTGCTCGTGTCCGGCGTCGTCACGGTGACGCGCATCGTCGGGGTGCCGATCGCCGCGTACGTGCCTCGTCTCCTCTTCCGGAGGATTCGGGAGAGCGATCCGTACCCCCCGTGGCAGTGGCTGGCAGTGATCTCGTGGGCGGGGATGCGCGGCGCCGTGTCGCTCGTCGCGGCGCTCGCGCTGGCGACCAACTTCCCCGACCGCGAGCTGATCATCTTCCTCACGTTCGCAGTCATCGTTGCCACGCTCGTCATCCAGGGCCTGACGCTGCCTGCCCTCATCCGCGTGCTCGGCGTGCACGACGACGGAGCGGCCGACCGGGAGGACGCGAAGGCGCGGATCAAGGCGGCCGAGGCCGCGCTCGCGCGCCTCGAGGAGCTCGTCGCCGAGGGATCCGTGCGCGAGGACACCGCCGAGCGCCTGCGAGGTGCATTCTCCTTCCGGGCGAACCGGTTCCGCGCGCGCTTCGACGAGGACGACGACGGCGCGATCGAGGAGCGCTCGGTCGCGTACCAGCGCGTCATGCGCGAGCTCATCGCGGCCGAGCAGGCGGCGCTGATCCACCTCCGCAACGAGCGCATCATCGACGACAACGTCATGCAGCAGGTGCAGCGCGACCTCGACCTCGAGGCTGCGCGACTCGACGCGGATCGGTAGGGTCCGCGTATGGATCCCGCACGTGCACGCGATCTTCTCGCCGCCGAGCGCGCCCGCATCGAGCGGTCGCTCAAGCGGCTCGCCCACCAGGACGACGCCGAGGAGTTCGACGACGAAGACCCGACGAACCTCGGCTCCGACCTGTACGAGGACGAACTGGACGAAGGCCTCTCCGACGGCCTTCGCGCCGATCTGGCGGCAGTCGAGCGCGCCGAGGCGCGCCTCGCCGCCGGCACGTACGGCCTCTCCGTCGAGAGCGGCACGCCGATCCCGGACGAGCGGCTCGAGATCCTGCCCACGGCCGAGCGGACGGCCGAAGAAGAGGCTCGGCTGGGCTAGCTCGCGCCGTTCGAGCGCGCGAGCTCGAGCGCGCCCACGACCCCGGCGCGGTCACCCAGCGCCGGCGGGACGATGTTCGGAATCTCGAAGTAGCCGGCGGCCAGCTCGACCACACGCGTGCTCACGCGCCCCAGTAGGGTGGGCTCCTTCATCACGCCGCCGCCGAGGATGATGAGTTGCGGCGAGAGGACGGCGATGACGTTGAGGAGCCCGAGCGCGAGGTACTCGGCCTCGAGGTCCCAAACCTCGTCCGCCGCGAGCTCCTCCGGATCCTTGCCCCAGCGGGCGCTGATCGCGCCGCCCGACGCGAGCCCTTCGAAGCAATCGCCGTGATACGGGCACACGCCCTCGAACCGGTCGCGCGCACGGTCGTGCGGGATGCGCATGTGACCGAACTCGGGATGGAGGAGGCCGTGCATGAGCCGGCCGTTCGCCATGCCGCCGCCCCCGATCCCGGTCCCGACCGTGACGTACGAGAACGTCTCCAACCCGACGGCGGCGCCCCAGCGTTGCTCGCCGAGCGCGGCGGCGTTCACGTCGGTGTCGAATGCGACGGGCACGTCGAGCGCCGCGCGCAGCGCACCGACGACGTCGGTGTTCGCCCAGCCCGGCTTCGGCGTCGTCGTGATCGATCCGCGCGCGTAGTCGATCGGGCCGAACGACCCGATGCCGATCCCGGCGATCTTCCCGTTCCGCTGGAAGAAGCTCGCCGCCGCGCCGAGCGTCTCGGCGGGTGTCGTCGTCGGGATGGTCGCGAGCTCGTGCAGGTCGTCGGGCCCGTCGCCGATGGCACAGACCCACTTCGTCCCGCCCGCCTCGATCCCGCCGTACATCACGGGCGAACGAGCCTGCGTTCGATTGCCTCGAGGGATCCGTAAGCAGCAAGATCGCGATAGGCGCCGACGAATGCCTCCCGGAAGATCGAGCTCTCGCGAAGCGGCGCGGTGAACACATCATCGAGCTCCAGAAAGGCCGCGGAATCCGAGAGCGCTGCGTGGGCCAGCTCGACCGCCCGATCGCCGCGCGAATCCGGAGCGCGCTCGGCCGCAGGCACGGTGCCAAGGTACCGGCTCCAGGCTGCGAGCGCGAGCGCAGCACACGCGACCGGCCCGTCGCGCCCGATCTGCGTTTCGACCGTCGGGATCACGAAGCTCGGAAACTTCGCCGTCCCGTCGATGCAGAGGCGTGCAATCTGGTCGCGGACGCCGGTGTTGTCGAATCGTCGTAGGACGGTGGCGGCGTACTCGGCGGGCGGATATCCGGGGATCTCCGTCAGCGTCGGGATCGCTTCCGTCTCCAACAACTGATCGAGATACCGCCGCACCGCAGGAATCGCCATGGCCTCATCGACGTAGACGACGCCGGCGAGCGCCATCAGGTACGCCATGCAGGAGTGACTCGCGTTCAGCATGCGCAGTTTGTAGAGCTCCCAGTCGTGCACGCGGTCGGTGAACAGGACGCCGACGTCCTCCCAACGCGGTCGGCCGGCGGCGAAGCGATCCTCGATCACCCACTGCCGGAACGTCTCGCAGACGACGGGCCAGCCGTCCTCGACGCCGGCCGTGTCGCGGAGCCACGCTCTGTCCTCGTCCTTCGTCTGAGGCGTTATCCGGTCGACCATCGAGTTCGGAAACGTGCACGAGCTCTCCACGAAGCCTCGGAGATCCGCACCGCGTCCGTCGGCGACGGCGGCGATCGCGTTCCGCGCCGTGTCGCCGTTCCCGGGGAGGTTGTCGCAGCTGAGGATCGTCAGCGGAGCGGCGCCGGCGCCCCGCCGAGCGTCGAGCGCCGAGACGATCGTCTCGATCGTCGGGTTGGGGCTCACGACCGAGTATCCACCCTCGGTGATCGTCAACGAGAGGATCGACACGTTCGGATCAGCGACCCGGCGCGCGAACGCCTCGGTGTCTCCGGCGACGAACGCGAAGTCGACGATGCTGCCGATGACGCGCGGACGGGAGCCGTCGCTGTCCCGCTCGATCACGGTGTACAGGCAATCCTGCGCGTGCAGCGTGTCCGCCATGCGACGGTCGGCATCGAGCAAACCGACGCCCCTGATTCCCCAGCTCCCGCCCTCGGCCGCGACATCGTCGGTGTAGACGGCCATGTGGGCGCGGTGGAAGCCCCCGACGCCGACGTGGAGGATGCGCGGATCGAGTGTCTCGCGGGGGTAACGGGGCACAGGGATCCCGAGCGATGCGATTGTCGGCAGGTTGCGCTCGTTGAGAGGAGTCGGCATCGGCGGTCAGAGTGTGACCGTTGCGCGCCTCGCCTCCGCCGCGTCGAAGAGGTGCACGGTGCCGCGCAACGTGAGCCGGACGTTGTCGTCCACCTTCCCGCTGAACGGGGGGTCGACCTTGGCGACGAGTCGCCGCTCCTCGCCTTCGTGCTCGATGACGAGATGGACGAACACCTCCGAGCCGAGATCCTCGACGAGGCGGATCCGCGCGGCGATCGGGCCGTCTGCCCCGATGATCACCGTCTCCGGTCGGAACCCGAGCGTTCCGCGTCCGCCGCCGTCGAGGCCGCCGATCCGGATGTCGGCCCCCGCGAGCTTGACGGAGTGATCGACGGAGACGGGCAGCAGGTTCATCGCGGGGGAGCCGATGAAGCCGGCGACGAAGAGGTTCGCCGGCTCGTGGTAGAGCTTGGACGGCGGGTCGACCTGTTGCAGGTCGCCGTCGCGCAGGACGGCGACGCGATGTCCCATCGTCATCGCCTCGACCTGGTCGTGCGTGACGTACACGGTCGTGACCGCGAGCCGCCTCTGCAACTCGACCAGCTCTGCTCGGGTCTGCACGCGCAGCTTCGCGTCGAGGTTCGAGAGAGGCTCGTCCATGAGGTACACCTGCGGGTGACGCACGATCGCGCGCCCCATCGCGACGCGCTGGCGCTGGCCACCGGAGAGGTTGCGCGGCTTGCGGTCGAGGTACGGCTCGAGGTCGAGAAGCTGTGCAACCTCCTGGACGCGCCGTGCGCGCTCCTCCTTCGCCACCCCCTGCTGCTTGAGGGCGAAGCCCATGTTCTGCGCGACGTCGAGGTTGGGATAGAGCGCGTAGTTCTGGAACACCATCGCGATGTCACGCCCTCGCGGAGCAATCCGCGAGACGTCCTTGCCGCCGATCAGGATCCGGCCGTCGTCGAGCGGCTCGAGGCCGGCGAGCATGCGCAGCGCCGTCGACTTCCCCGATCCCGACGGCCCGACCAGCACGAGCAGCTCTCCGTCGTCGATCGTGAGCTCGAGCTTGTTCACCGCGGGCCTCGTCGTCCCGGGATACAGCCGCGTCGCGTCGTCGTACTGGACGGAGGCCACGCTCAGTCTCCTCTCACTTGAGTGCACCCATGGAAAGGCCACGGATCATCCGCTTCTGTGCCGCCCAGCCGGCGAGAATGACAGGTAGGCAGGCGACGATTGACGCGGCGGACAGCTTCGCGAGGAAGTTGCCGCGGGTCGAGACGTTCGTTATCACCCACTGCGGCATCGTCGATCCGCTCGCGAAGTTGAGCTGCAGTGCGTAGAAGTACTCGTTCCACGCGAAGATGACGCACAGGAGCGCGGTCGCCGCGATGCCAGGCGCGGCGATCGGGAGGATCACCGAGCGCAACTGGTTGAGGATGCTCGTGCCGTCGATCTCGGCGGCCTCGATCAATTCGCGGGGAACTTCCATGAAGAACGAGCGCGTCATCCAGATCGCGAGCGGCAGGTTGATCGCGATGTACAGGACGATCAGGATCGTCCGTGTGCCGATCAGATTCCACTTCTCGGCATAGACGTAGATGGGGAAGATCGACGCGACGACCGGCAGGAACTTCGTCGAGATGAAGAAGAAGAGGACGTCTCGCCACTTGTGCACCGGCCGAATCGCGAGCGCGTACGCCGCCGGCAGCGCGAGCAGCAGCACGATGAGCGTCGACACAAGTACGACGACGAGCGAGTTCATGAACGCCGTCTGGAGCGACAGCGTGCCCGGCGTCGAGTGTGCGATGTCGTGGTAACGGGCGAAGGAGAGGCCTTGATGGAGCGTCTGCGTGGCCGCATCCTGTTCGGTCTTGAAGCTCGTGAGCAACGTCCAGGCGACAGGGAAGATCCAGATGAGCGCGACGAGCCACGCGAGGATTCCGACGCCGAGCACGACCGAGCGGCGCTCGCCGACTCCCAGTCTCGTGCCGCGCCTCATACCCGCTCCTCGTCCTTGAACAGGCTCGAGAGGACGCGGAGAGCGAACGTCGCGATGATGATGGAGAAGACGACGACGACGATCGCGTACGCGGACGCGGACCCGTAGCGGAAGCCGCCGCCGATCGACTCCTGGTAGACGTAGTACGGGATGTTCGTCGAGCCCGGGCCGCCGCCAGTCATGACGTCGATCGCGTCGAACGCCTGGACGATGAAGATGGAGCCGAGCAGCGCGCCGAGCTCGAGGTACCGGCGGAGGTGCGGCAACGTCAGCTGGCGGAAGATGCCGAGGCTCGAGGCGCCGTCGACATTGGCCGACTCGAGGACGTCGCCGGGCTGGCTCTGGAGCCCGGCAAGGATGATCAGCATCATGAACGGCGTCCACTGCCACACGAGCACGGTCACGATCGACGCGAGCGGGTGCGAAGAGATGAACTGCACGGAGCTCAATCCGAGGAAGGTGAGCGCCTTGTCGAGGAGGCCGAAGAGCGACGAGAACATCTGCTGCTTCCAGATCAGCGCCGCGACGACCGGCATCAACAGGAACGGCGTGATCAACAGCGTTCGCACCAGCCCCTGGCCGAGGAACTTGCGATCGAGCAGAAGCGCGAACATCGTGCCGAAGACGAGGGACAGGACGACTGCGAGCACCGTCATCTGCACGCTCGTCCACACCGCCTGCCGGAAGAACGGGTCGCTGAAGATCTGCTTGTAGTTGTCGATGCCGATGAACTTCGTCGGCTCCGGAATCAGCGACTGCGTCTTGTCCTTGAGGTTCGTGAAGCTGTAGTAGATCGAGACGAGAAACGGCAGCTGCGTGATGGCGATGCTGTAGACCAGCGCCGGCAGCAGCGGCAGCCGCCGACGCCACGCCGAGGAAAACGGATCTCCGACCCGTCCCTTCAGCGCGACGTCGGCGGCGGCAGCGGTCAAGGGAGGGTTACTTGATCGCCTGTGCTGCGATCTGCTGGCATTGGCTGATCGCGTCGGTGTCCTTCATCGAGCCTGCGATCACCGACGAGAAGAGCTGCGTGCAGCGGTTGCCCACGTCCTGGAACTGTGGGATCCCGACGTACTGCACCCCCGGCAGACCAGGTCGCTTCGTCGTGCCCGGGTTCGTGATCGGGGCTGCCTTCATCGCCGCGAGGGTGATCGAGGCGAACGCCTTCGCAGCTGCCTTGTACTGCGGGATGGCGTAGGTCGAAACGCGCGTCCCGGGCGGGATCGACGGCCAGCCGCCCTTCGTGTGCGTCCCGGCGGCTTTGATGTACGCCGCACTCGTCGCCCAGGAGATGTACTTCCACGCGTCTGTCGGATCGGGCGAGCTCTTCGGGATTGCGAGCGCCCACGTCCACAGCCAGCCCGAGGCCTTCGTCTGGTCGACCGGGGCGAACGCGTAGCCGTTCTTCCCCTTCACCGGGCTGTTCGATGCCTCGAGGAGGCCCGCAGCGACGGTCGCGTCGTACCACATCGAGACCTTGCCGGCCTGGTACGCGGCGAGGCACTCGTTGAAGCTCGAGTTCGCCGCGTCCTTCTCGCCGGCGTCCTGCGCCAGCTTCGCGTAGAAGTCGAGCGCGGTCTTGAACACGGGCTGATTGACCTGCGCCGCAGCCGGCTGGCCGCTCGCCGTCGACGACCACCACGTGCCGCCGAACGTGTTCAGCACCGTGGTGAACGACGCACCGAGATCGCCCCAGCCCGGCTTGCCGCGCAGGCAGATGCCCGCCGTCGACGAAGTGTTGATCTTCCGCGCGATCGTCGCAACCTGCTGCCACGTCGGATGGAGGGGCATGGACACGCCGTCCTTCGCAAGGATGTCCTTGCGGTACATCAGGAACGACGACTCGCCGTAGAAGGGCGATGCGTAGAGGTGGCCCTTCGCCGACAGCGCATTGCGCACGGCCGGGATCAGGTCGCCGTAGTTGTACGTCTTGTCCGACTTTGCCTGCGACGTCAGATCCTGCAGGAGCCCCGCCGTGCCGAACTGGGGCGCCTCGTACGGGCCGATCATCACGGCGTCGAAGGCCTTGCCGCCGGAGCCGACATCACGCGTCGTCACCTCACGTAGCTTGCCTTCGTCGAGGATCGTGTACTTCACCTTGATCCCCGTCTTCGCGGTGAAGAGCGACGGCGTCAGGCTGGCGATGTCCTGCATCTGCGGGTTCGCCACGATCGCGACACTGATGGTCTTGGCCGCAGGTTTGGCCGAGGCGGTCGCCGCGAGTACGGCAGCGAGAACGCCGACGGTCAGGACGGCGACGAGGATCGTGCGCTGGCGGGCACTTCCGCTCCGAGCTTCATGCATCTGAGCTGCCTCCTCCGGGACGATTGACTGTCGCGCTGCGTGTACGCGTCTGTTTGCAACTGTCGGAGCACAGGCGACGGCTGAAGATAACGTTGTCAAGCCCCTTGTGTCAAGCGCCGGCGTTCGCTGTAGAATCGCGCCCGCTCCCGCCACTCCTTCACTGGAGAATCGTTGTCAAAGCATGTGATCGAGTCGAAACGTCGCCCGACGATGGTCGACGTTGCGGCGCTCGCCGGCGTCGGATTGAAGACCGTTTCTCGCGTCGTCAACGACGAGCCGGGCGTCAGTCCCGAGCTCGAGGGCAAGGTGCGGCGGGCGATCGAGCAGCTGAATTACCGCCGCGACGCAAACGCATCGATGCTCCGGCGGCTCGGCGGCAAGACCAAGACGATCGGCCTCGTGCTCGAAGACGTGTCGAACCCGTTCTCGTCGGCCCTGCACCGGGCGATCGAGGATGCAGCGCGCGACCGAGGTGTGCTCGTCTTCGCCGGCAGCTGCGACGAGGATCCGGATCGCGAACGCGCGCTGGTCGGCTCGTTTCGGGAGCGCCGAGTGGACGGGCTCATCATCGTTCCGGCGAGCCAGGATCACGGCTATCTCTACGAGGACAAGCGGACGGGAACGGCCCTCGTGTTCGTCGACCGACCGGCTGTCCATCTCGATGCTGACAGCGTTGTCTCCGACAACCACGGTGGCGCAATCGCCGCGACCGAGCACCTCCTCGGCCAGGGCCACGCACGGATCGGCTTCCTCGGGGACCTGCTGACGATCTCGACGGCGAGAGAGCGGTTGGCGGGGTACGTCCACGGGCTCGAGCGCGCGCGCGTCGCTCGCGACGACCGATTGATCCGCGCCGACCTGCACGATCCGGACGCTGCCGTCGCCGCGGTGGACGAGATGCTCGCGCTTCCGGATCCGCCGACGGCGATCTTCGCCGGCCAGAACCTCCTGACGATCGGAGGTGTGCATGCGCTCCGGCATGCCGGCCTGCAAGGCCGGGTCGCGCTGATCGGCTTCGACGACGTCCCGCTCGCAGACATGGTCGACCCGGCGATCTCGGTGGTCGCACAGGATCCACAGGCGCTCGGGCGCGCCGCCGCCGAGCTCCTGTTCCGCCGGCTCGACGGCCACTCCGGCGCCGGTGTCCGGCGGGTCATCCCGGTCACGTTGATTGCGCGTGGATCCGGCGAAATCGCTCCGGTCGCCGGACCGACCTAGACCTGTCGGATTCTTGCGATAACCTGACGGCATGGCGCGCCGTCTGGCCGAAGTCGCGAAGTACGCGGGCGTCAGCGAGGCGACCGTCAGCCGCGTCCTCAACCAGAAGCCCGGTGTCGCGAAGGCGACGCAGGAGCTCGTCCTCACCGCCCTCGACGTGCTCGGCTACGAGCGGCCGACGCAGCTGCGCGGCGAGCGAGCCCGTCTCGTCGGGCTCGTCCTGCCCGAGCTGCAGAACCCGATTTTCCCTGCATTTGCAGAGGTTGTCGCGGACGCGCTCGCGAAGCGCGGGTTCACACCGGTGCTCTGCACGCGCACCTCGGCCGGCATCTCCGAGGCGGACTACGTCGAGATGCTCCTCGAGCACCACGTCTCCGGCGTCATCTTCTGCGGCGGCCTCTATGCGCAGGCCGCGGCCGACCACGAGCACTACCAGCGCCTGCGTGACCGCGGGCTACCGGCGGTGCTCGTCAACGCCGCGTACGACGACCTCGGCTTCCCGCGCATCTCGGTCGACGACCGGAGCGCGGTCGAGCAGGCGCTCACGCACCTCCGCTTCCTCGGCCACGAGCGTGTCGGGATGGTGCTCGGCCCGCTCGACCACGTCCCGTCGGCCCGCAAGCTCGCGGCCTTCGAGGCGCTCGGTGGCGCGCTCGAGCTCGTGGAGCGCGGCCAGTTCGGGATGGAGAGCGGCCAGGCGGCCGGCGCCCGGCTGCTGAAGAAGGGGGCCACCGGCGTCATTTGCGCGAGCGACGTGCTCGCCCTCGGCGTCGTCCGCGGCGCGCGGCGCGCCGGCTCGGACGTGCCGGGCGACGTCTCCGTCGTCGGCTTCGACGACTCCGCGCTGATGAGCTGCACCGATCCGCCGCTCACGACGGTGCGCCAGCCGATCGAGCCGATGGGGCGCGGCGCCGTCACGACGCTGCTGTCGCTCATCAACGGCGCGCCGGTCTCGACCGAGGAGCTGCTGTTCCAGCCGGAGCTCGTCGTCCGCGGCTCCACCGGCCCGGTCGCATCGGTCACCGCTCTCCGGACGGCCTCCGGCCAGCTCTAGACCGATCTTGCAAGTTTCTTGCAAGATTGCATCAGTATCTTGCAATCAGTTGTTAGGTGTGCCATGCTCGCGCCCGTGGACGTTCGCGAGGCCGAAGTCGGGACGCGGGAGGAGCCACCGCGCGCAGTCGAGGCGTGGTGGCGCGACGCGGTCGTCTACCAGGTCTACGTCCGGAGCTTCGCGGACGCGAACGGGGACGGGGTCGGCGACCTCGCCGGCGTCCGTGACCGGCTTCCCTACCTCCGCGACCTCGGCGTCGACGCTCTCTGGTTCAGCCCCTGGTACCCGTCGCCGATGGCGGACAGCGGCTACGACATCTCCGACTACCGCGCGATCGATCCCGCATTCGGCACGCTTGCTGAAGCCGAGCAGCTGATCGCGGAGGCGCGCGCGCTCGGCATCCGGACGATCGTCGACATCGTCCCGAACCACGTCTCCGATCAGCACCCGTGGTTCCAGGCGGCGCTCGCGTCGTCGCCCGGGTCGCCGGAGCGCGAGCGCTTCTGGTTCAGGTCCGGCGACACAGCGCCGAACGGCTGGCAGTCGATCTTCGGCGGGTCGGCGTGGACCCGCGCGAATGGCGACGGCGATTGGTACCTCCATCTGTTCGCTCCCGAGCAGCCGGACCTGAACTGGACGCATCCCGACGTCTGGGCCGAGTACGAGGACGTCTTGCGCTTCTGGTTCGACCGAGGCGTCGCCGGCGTGCGCATCGACTCTGCCGCGCTCCTCGTCAAGGATCCGGAGCTTGCGGAGGAGCGGCCCGAGAGCGGCCCTGGCGAGCATCCGTTCACCGACCGCGACGCGCTGCACGACGTCTACCGTCGTTGGCGCGCGATCGCGGACGGCTACGACGAGCAGCGCGTCCTCGTCGGCGAGATCTGGCTCCCGGATGCGGAGCGCTTCGCGCGCTACCTCCGTCCCGACGAGCTGCACACCGCGTTCAACTTCGACTTCCTCGGGTGCCCGTGGGAGGCCCCACGCATGCGCGCGTCTATCGACGCCGCGCTCGCCGCGCACGCGCCGGTGGACGCGCCCGCGACGTGGGTGCTCTCGAACCACGACGTCACGCGCCCCGTCACGCGTTACGGCCGCGCTGACAGCTCGTTCGCGTTCGAGTCGAAGCGGGCGGGAACGCCGACCGACCTCGAGCGCGGCGCGCGTCGCGCACGGGCGGCTGCCCTCCTCGCGATGGCGCTGCCGGGCTCGATGTACATCTACCAGGGCGAGGAGCTCGGCCTGCCCGAGGTGGAGGACATTCCATTCGAGCGCCGCCAGGATCCGATGTGGCACCGTTCGGGCGGCGTCGACCCCGGCCGCGACGGCTGCCGTATCCCGATCCCGTGGTCCGGCGATCACCCGCCGTACGGGTTCAGCGTCGACAACGCGGCGCGCCCGTGGCTCGACCAGCCGGACGACTGGGCGCCGCTCACCGTCGCAGCGGAGTCGGACGACCCGGGCTCCATGCTCGCGCTCTATCGTGCCGGGCTACGCGCCCGCAGGCAGGCGCCGTGGGGCGCCGGCGCATTCACATGGCTTCCCTCCGGCGGCGACGTCCTCGCGTTCGCGCGCGGGGACTCGTTCGCCTGTCTCGTCAATTTCGGCCCGGAGCCGGTCGTGCTGCCGGACGGGGCCGAAGTCGTCATCAGCAGCAACGATCTCGAAGGAGGTGCGGTTCCGCACGACACGACGGTCTGGCTTTTGAACCCACTAGGTCAAGGAGAGAGAGGACGATGAAGTCCCTACGGAAAATCGCCACAGCCGTCGCCGTCGCCGGCCTGGTGGCAGCGTGCGCAACCGCCGCGGCGATTGGCTCGCCGACGAAGTCGGTCACGATCAGCGTCGCATCGCTGATCCCAGGCAGCACCCAGGCGGCAGTCGATCAGTTCAACGCGCAGGTCAAGGAGTTCGAGAACGCGAACCCGACCATCAAGGTCAATGCGGTCGAGTATCAGTGGACCGCGCCGACGTTCGCGGCGAAGCTCGCGGCCGGCACGCTGCCGACCGTCTTCGAGGTGCCGTTCACGGACGCGCGGACGCTCGGCGACAACGGTCAGCTCGCCGACCTCACGAGCTACGTCAAGAAGCTGCCGTACTTCTCGAAGTACAACCCGGCGGTCCTCGCCGAGGGCACCGACGCCAAGGGGCAGATCATCGCCCTGCCGAAGGGCGCGTACGCGCAGGCGCTCCACTACAACCGCGCTCTCTTCAAGGCAGCGGGCCTCGATCCGAACAAGCCACCGACGACGTGGACGCAGCTGCGGGCAGACGCCAAGCAGATCGCGCAGAAGACCGGCAAGGCCGGCTACGTCGAGATGGCGAAGGACGACAACACCGCCGGTTGGATCCTCACCACCGTCGTGTACTCGCTCGGTGGCCGGATGGAAGTCGGCACCGGGACGAACGCGAAGGCGACGCTGGACAACCCGAAGACGATCCAGGCGCTCAACCTGTTGAAGGCGATGCGCTGGACGGACAACTCGATGGGCTCCAACTTCAATTACAGCTGGGGCGACATCAACCAGGCGTTCGCGGCCGGCACCATCGGCATGTACATCAGCGGCTCGGACGTCTACACGAACCTCGTGCAGGCGAGCAACATCAATCCGGGCATCTACGGCCTCGGAACGATCCCGCTCGCGAAGAGCAAGAACGCCGGCGTCCTCGGCGGCGGCACCCTCGTCGGCGTTCGCCCTGACGCGAACGCGGCGGCGAAGGCCGCGGCCGTGAAGTGGATCGACTTCTTCTACGAGTCGCCGCTCGTCTCGAAGTCGCAGGCGATCCGCAACGCGCAGACGCTCGTCGCGAACAAGCAGCCCGTCGGCGTGCCGGCACTGCCGCTCTTCAACAAGCAGCAGTACGATCTGGCGAATACCTGGATCAAGCCGTACATCAACGTGCCGCTCACTCAGATGAAGCCGTTCCTCACGGGCATCTTCGGCGAGACGCTCGTCCCCGAGCCGGAGGCCGCGACCCAGAGCGTGTACCACTCGCTCGACGCGGTCGTGGAGGCGGTCCTGACGAACAAGAACACGAACGTCGTGCAGATGCTCCAGCAGGCAAACAGCACTGCGCAGGCGGCGATCCAGCAAGGCAGCTAGTGGGCTGAGCTTGGCTGTCGTCGATCAAACGGGAGAGCCCGCGCTGTCGAGCCGGCGCGGGCTCTCCCGCGACACGGCCGTACCGCGGCGGACGCCGCTCACGTGGGTGCGGGGAGGCGGCCTGACGACGCTCCTGTTCCTCCTGCCGCTGCTCTTCGCGTTCGGGGCGTTTTCGTGGTATCCGATCGTGCGCTCGGTGCTCATGTCGCTCCAGCACACGAACCTCGTGCAGCCCGCGACGTGGGTCGGCTTTCAAAACTTCGAGCAGGTATGGCACGACCCGCTCTTCCCGGTCGCGGTGAAGAACACTGCGTACTTCGCGCTGCTCGCGCTCCTCTTCGGCTATCCGATACCGCTCGTCGCCGCGGTGCTGATGAGCGAGGTGCGCAAGCGGCGCGGCATCTACAGCGCGCTCGCGTATCTGCCGGTCGTCATTCCGCCGGTCGTCGCCGTCCTGCTGTGGAAGGTGGCGTATGACGCGAGCCCGTTGGGCGCATTCAACACCGTTCTCCACTGGTTCGGGCTCGGTCCCTATCCGTGGATCCAGTCGCAGCAGTGGGCGATGCCGTCGCTTGTCCTCGAGTCGACGTGGGCGAACGCCGGCGCGACGGTAATCATCTATCTCGCTGCATTGACGGGCGTACAGACGGAGCTGTACGAGGCTGCTTCGGTCGACGGCGCGGGGATCCTGCAGAAGGTGTGGCACATAACGCTGCCGCAGCTGCGCGGCGTCCTGCTCGTGACGATGATCCTCCAGATCATCGGGACGGCGCAGGTGTTCCTCGAGCCGTACCTGTTCACGTCGGGCGGCCCGGCGAACGCGACGCTCACTGTGCTCCTCATGATCTTCAACTACGCGTTCGGGAACTCGCTCGGCGGCGACTACGGCGCCGCGACGGCGCTCAGCCTCATGCTCGCGGGCTTCCTCGCGGTCTTCTCGCTCATCTACCTGCGTGCGACGCGCTCCTGGAGCACACGATGAGCGAGCCGGAGACCGGCGGCCTGATCTCGCCGCAGGAGTGGGAGAAGCCGAGCATCCGCTGGGGGATCGGCGGGCTCCAGGCGTTCCTCCTCGTTGCGCTCGTCGTCGGCGGCCTTGGGCCCATCCTGTGGCTGGCGAAGGGCGCGATCACGCCGACGATCGACACGATCTCGCACCCGTTGGGTCTCTTCCCTCACGGCACGGCGTGGAGCAATCTGAAGGAGGCCTGGTCGACGGTGCACGTCGGCCGCTACTTCTGGAACACGATCGTGATCGCATTCGGCTCATGGGCGTCGCAGATCGTCGTGGCGACGACCGGCGGGTTCGCACTCTCGGTGCTCAACCCGAGGTACGCGAAGCTCATCAACGCGCTGCTGCTGACGACGTTGTTCGTCCCGGCGGTCGTGCTGCTCGTGCCGCTCTACATCGAGATCGTCCATCCGCCGCTCATCCATCACTCGTTCATCGACAGCTACTGGGCCGTCTGGCTCCCGGCGGGCGCGAGCGCGTTCAACGTCGTGCTCGTGAAGCGGTTCTTCGACAACCTCCCGCGCGAGATCTTCGAGGCCGCGCGCATCGACGGAGCCGGCCCGTTCCGGCTCTTCTGGTCGATCGTGCTGCCGATGTCGAAGCCGATCCTCGGCGTCGTGTCGATCTTCGCGGTGCTCGCGTCGTGGAAGGACTTCCTGTGGCCGCTGCTCGTGCTGACGAACCCGAACGAGCAGCCGCTCTCGGTCCGCCTGCCGAACATTCAGGCGCAGACATCGCTGGGCGTGTTTCTCGCGGCGATGTTCATCGCCTGTCTCGTGCCGATCGCCGGTTTCCTCATCTTCCAGCGCTCATTCCTGCGCGGGGGCGGGCTCGGCGGGGCGATCAAGGGCTGACGACCGGGTTCCGGAGCACGCCGACGCGCTCGATCTCGACGTCGACAACGTCGCCCGGGACGAGCCAGTGCGGATTCGCGCTGCCGAGCGCGACCCCAGGCGGCGTCCCGGTTGCGATCACGTCGCCCGGCTCGAGCGTGACAGGCGGCTCACGTACGCAACGATCTCGGCCACGGAGAAGATCATGTCGGCGGTCGTCCCGTCCTGGAGCGTCTCGCCGTTCACGCGGCAGGTGATCCGGAGCGACTGCGGGTCGCCGACCTCGTCGCGCGGGACGACGCGCGGCCCGATCGGGCAGAACGTGTCGAGCGACTTTCCCAGCGTCCACTGGCTGTCGGCGAACTGGAGCACGCGCGCCGAGACATCGTTCAGGCACGTGTAGCCCTCGACCGCCTCGAGCGCGTTCTCGACGGAGACGCCCTTGATGCGCGCGCCGATGACGGCTGCGAGCTCGGCCTCGTAGTCGACGTGGTGGACGCCCGGCGGGACGACGATCCCGTCGCCGTCGCCGACGACCGAGTTCGGCCACTTTGCAAAGAGCAGCGGGTGGTCGGGCAGCTCCAGGTCGACCTCGCGCGCGTGGTCGACGTAATTGAGTCCGACGCAGACGATCTTCATTCGATCACCACGTGGACCTCGCGTGGCCCGTGGACGCCGACGACGAGCCGCTGCTCGATGTCGGCGCTGCGGCTCGGGCCGGTGACGATCGCGAGCGCGCTCGGGAGCTTCCCCGCCAAGGCGGCGAAGAGCGCGGCGAGATCGGGGACGACTGCGTCTTGGCGCAGGAGGGACACGTGCACCTCCGGGAGCAGGTGACGGGAACGAGGCTCGTCGGGAGACGAGGCGACGACGACGCTACCGGTGGCGGCGATGCCGTAGGCCGCGCGCGACACGCCTGCGCCGGGAAGCTCCGGCGCGGCGACGCGGTGGACCACGAAGCCGGCCGCAGCGGCATTTCGCGCGAACGTCTCCACGAGCTCGTTCACGCGCGGTCCCGATAGCGGCGGCGGGCGAGAGGCGGTAGTGCGCGGCCAACTGCCCAGGTCCGGCCGGGGCCGGCGATCGCGCCGAGCGGCCTGCCGAGGCGACCGAGTGCCGTCGAGAGCCGGTAGAGCGCCGGCCGCGACCAGAGGAGCGACCAGAGCGTGAACGCAAGGCGTTCCCTCCGCGACACGATTTCCTCGCCCACGAGGTCGCGGCGAAGGTCGAGCAGCAGCTCGTGCAGCGGGATCTTCACCGGGCACGCCGTGGTGCAGGCGCCGCACAGCGACGACGCGTGGGGGAGGTGTGGCTCACGTTCGAGCCCACGCAGGAGTGGAACGAGGACCGCGCCCATCGGCCCGGAGTACACCGGTCCGTACGCACCTCCGCCTGCCTTTCGGTAGACCGGGCAGACGTTCAGGCACGCACCGCAGCGAATACACGCGAGCATCTCGCGGTAGCGGCCGCGCCGCAGGTTCGTGCGCCCGTTGTCGACGAGCACGACGTGCACCTCGTCCGGCCCGTCCTCCTCGCCGTCCCGCCGCGGCCCGGTGAGCAGTCGCGTGTACGTCGTCAAGGTCTGTCCCGTCCCGCTCCGCGCGAGCAGCTGGAGCAGCACGGAGAGGTCATCGAGCGTCGGCACGACGCGCTCGATGCCGAGGAGCGCGACGTGGACACGCGGCAGCGCGGTGACGAGGCCGCCGTTCCCTTCGTTCGTGACGAGGCAGATGGAGCCGGTCTCGCAGACGGCGAAGTTCGCGCCGGTGATGCCGACGTCTGCCTCCTCGAACACTCGTCGGAGCTGGCGCCGCGCCGCCTGCGCGAGCGCCTCGAGGCGGGGCTCGACCGGCGCTCCGTCGACGGCCGAGAGCAGCGCCGCGACGTCGTCGGCGGTCTTCTCGATCGCCGGCGCGATGATGTGCACCGGGTGCTCGCCCGCGAGCTGGAGGATGTACTCGCCGAGGTCGGTCTCCACGACGCCGACACCGGCGGCCTCGAGCGCGGCATTGAGGCCGATCTCCTCCGAGAGCATCGACTTCGACTTGGCGGCGAGCTTCGCGCCGCTCTCCAAGCAGATCCGCACCACGGTCGCCCGCGCCTCCTCCGCCGTCGCGCACACGTGGGCGCGGCCCCCCGCCGCCTCGAGCGCGGAGACGAACCGGTCGAGGTGCGCGTCGAGGTCGTCGATCGCCGCCATCCGGATCGCGTGCGCGCGCTCGCGCAAGTCCTCGACGTCGTCCAGCTGAGCCCATGCCTCGATGCGGCCGTTGAGCAGGCGCAACGTTGCCGCGTCGGTTGCCGCGAGCCGGTGCTCGTCGAGGACGGGGAAGCTCATGCGGCGCCTCGCGCGAGCGCAGTGGCGAGGTGGACGACTCGGACGGCGCCCGTCCGGGCCGCGCGCGCCTGCAGGTGCATCAGGCAG
>Ga0137359_10000995_pt1 | contig 22200 bp, 24 predicted proteins | sample Mad1_40_16metaG_FD_108281 | JGI IMG/M metagenome (GOLD analysis project Ga0137359, IMG submission 108281) | Vadose zone soil microbial communities from Angelo Coast Range Reserve, California, USA - Mad1_40_16 metaG | ecosystem: Environmental > Terrestrial > Soil > Vadose zone | place: USA... | reverse complement strand
TGTCGTGCGTGCCGACGGCGGATCCTTTCCGCAGCCGATTGCGACCGCGCGGCTATGGGTGCCCGTCGCCGGTGGTCCGGGTTTCCTCCTCGGCGAGAACTTCTACGCGGTCCGCTCGTACAATCCGTCGATGAACTACACGCTCTGTCTCGTCCATCTCGGCGACCGCGTCGTCGGCGGCGAGCCGTTCGTGCAGCGCTTCCCCGCGAGCGAGCGCCCGCCGACCATGAGCGAGGTGCAGGAGATCCAGCGCCGCCTCACCGCGCTCGGCTTCGACACCGGCGGCACCGACGGGCGCGTCGGCAACGACACGATGCAGGCGGTGCGGAATTTTCAGCAGCAGTTCGGCATGACGCCGGTCGACGGCTACGCGGGTGTCGCGCTGCTCACACGACTCCGCGAAACGCACGCGCCGTGATCGAGCGCAGCGGTCGACCTGCTCCTGATCACTCCGGCTTTCGCGGACGCGGCTTCTCGCTCGGCGCGATCGAAGCTTCTGTCGTCGCCGCCACGACCTCGTCGGCACGCGGATCGTCGTCCAGCAGCAGCGCAAGAATCAGCAGTTGAAAAGCGATGGGATCTTCACGGTCGCGCATGTGCTCCCCGAGGTCGCGGTTGGTGGAAGTGCGGGCGCTCGGCGTGCAGCGTCAGCTCGCGACCCGCGTTCGAGACCGACCCGCTGATGCAGCCGAGTGTGGGCCTCGCCGGCGCCACAAGCGCTCCGCCCTACGCCGGAACGATTCCGAGAACAGCTCGAGCTGCCGCTCACCCCGACCGGCCGCGTATGACATCTGGCGTCGCGCCGCCTCGGCGACGAGCGCCGTGCCGCCGAGCGCGATGAGCGCCGCCGCGCGGAGCGGCGTCACGATCATCCCGGCGGTCTCGATGAGCGGTGTGGTGATCGCCACACCGGCAGTCTTCCTCGCTTCGCGCTCAGCCATGGCTCACCTCTCTCATGACCACCGCTCGTGCGGTGGTCGGTCCGCGGATTGACGTGCGCACGTTGCGCCCGTCCGCCGCCGGCGTCAACGATTTTCTTCCCCTACGGACTATACGGCAGGCGGTCCGCGGGTGCCTCACCCGAGTCGAGCCTGAAAACGAAGAGCTGACCCTTCGGCCGCCGCGCCGACGCTACTTGTAGGCGATCGCCGCGCTCGCCGGGCCGCCGAGCGGGAGCACGTCGACGCGGCGGAAGCCGGCTTCCGCGCACCAGCCACGAAAGTCGGCGGCGGTGTAGTCGAAGGCGTCGCCGAACTCGACGAGCATGTTGAGTGACATGAGGAGCCCGAACACGTTCGCGCGCCGCGCGTCGTCGATCAGCTGCTCGACGACGATGAAGACGCCGCCGTCGGCGACCGCGGTGTGCGCGGCGCGGATGAGGGCGCGCTTCTTCTCGAGGTTCCAGTCGTGGAGGATCATCCCCATCGTGATCACGTCCGCGCGGGGCAGCGGATCGCGGAAGAAGTCGCCGGTGGCCGTGCCGACGCGCCCGGCGAACCCACGGCGCGCGATGTTCGCGCGCGCGATCGGCTCCACGACCGGCAGATCGAACGACGTGCACCGGATCTCCGGGTAGCGCGCGGCGACGGCACACGAGAGCTCGGCCGCCGCGCCGCCGACGTCGCAGAGCGTCCGGTACGGCGAGAAGTCGAAGCGCTCCGCGAGCGCGAGGAAGTTCGGCCGCGAGATGCCGCTCATCGCCGCCATGAACCGCTCGAGCCGCGCCGGATCGCGATAGAGCTCCTCGAACATCGACCGCCCCGTGTGCTTCACCTCGTTTTGCGGCGCGCCGGTGCGGAGTGCCTCCTCGAGGTCGCCCCAAAATCGGTACAGGCGATCATGATACATCTCGATCATCCCGCCGACGTAGTCGTCGGCGCCCGGCACGAGGTAGCGCGCCGCCTCCGTTGAATTCCGGTAGCGCGCCGCCGAGCCCTCGCCGTCGCGATCGAGCACGCTGAGCGCAACCAGCGCATCGGGAAAATCGGGAATCGCCCGCGGATGGAGCCCGAGGCGCGCGCGGATCTCTTCTCCCGTCAGCGGACCGTCGACGAGCGCCGCGAACAGGCGCAGCTTCGTCGCGACCTGCAACACGCGCGCGCTCATGAACCCACGTGCGACCTCGAAGATCACGGCCGGCGACAGCGCTTCCGACATCGACTCTACCTCCACTTGATCGAGCAGCCGATGGACGCAGTCTGCTCGCCCGTCGGTTCGCGTCCCTCCAGCAGGGCATCGAGCGCCTCGCGGATCTCGTGGCGCTCGACCTTCGTAGCATCCTTCCAGTTGTCGTCGATCTCGCCGTGGTACCCGAGGCGCCGCTCGCCGTCGAAGACGAAGATGTCGGGCGTGCACACGGCGTGGAACGCGCGTGCGACGTCCTGTGACGCGTCGATCAGGTACGGGAAGCCGTAGCGCTTCTCGCGCCAGCGGCTGAGAAGGCGCTCCGGACGGTCATCGGGATAGTCGGTCGGATCGTTCGAGCAGATGCCGACGAGCTGCACACCGCGCGGTGCGTAGTCGCGGTGGAGCCGGATGATGCGGTCCTCGACCGCCTGCACGTACGGACAATGGTTGCAGATGAACATGACGACGAGGACCTTGGCCTCGCGGAAATCCTCGAGCGCGAAGGTCTCGCCGTCGACCGACGGCAGCCGGAAATCGGGGCACGCCGTGGCGAGCGGAAGATCGCGATTCTCGGTGAGCACCACGTTCGTGAGGTACCGCGCGTCCGCGTGTCGCACAAGCGCGCGTGAGCGCAACGTGCTCGCTCACGTCTCCGGAGGCCTGGCCCCCGCGAAGATGTGAGTCGGCTCGGTGCAGTCACACATTGAGCGGCCGACCAAGTATTGACGCCGAGCTTTCACGCACAGGTCGCCGTTCAGATCCGATATGTCCCCACAGTTGGACATCCGCCTCCGAGACCTGTGCGCGCTGTCATGTACCCCGCATGCGCAAACGTGTGGCACGGCGAGTGCAGCTCCACTCGAGGCTTCGGGAACGGTATGAGACTCGTCGGCACCTCTCCGCATGCAGAGAGCGCTCCGGACACCGCGCAAGCCGTATTGTTGTTGCGCTGGGTGCTCATCATCGCCACCTCGTACCTCGTCGTGTTCAGCCGACCACTCGGCCAGAATCCGACGAGCGCGGCGTTGTATGTCGTCGCGTACTTCGCCTCGAACATCTTCCTCATCGAGCTGCGGCCGTGCTTCCGTTCGCAGTCGGTCTTCGACATCAGCGTCGTCCTCTTCGACATCCTGATGGTCTCGCTCGGACTGGCGCTCACCGGCGCCGCGAGCAACGAGATCTACGTCGTCTATTTCCTCGTGATCTTCACGAGCGCCCTCACCGATCGTTTGTTGCTCGTCGTCGGCGCGGCGGTCCTGATCAGCATCGCGCATCTCTACACGGAGTCACGCGTCGTGGACCTCGGGCACCTCGTGACTCCGGCGTACATCCTGCGCGTGCCGTTCCTGTTCGTCGTCGCGATGTTCTTCGGACACCTCGTGAGAGACGTGCGACACCGCGAGCGCGAAGCGGCGGACGCCGACGCGCACGAGCGCCGCATGGAGATCCTCTCCGGCATCAGCCACGATCTCAGAAACCCGCTCAGCGTCGTGCAGTCGATGGCGACGCTCCTCCTCGAGGGCGGCGCCGGGGGGCTGAACGGGGAGCAGACCGACATCGTCCGCCTGATTCACGCCAACGCGCGCCACGTCGGCACCTTGGCGCTCAACCTCATCGACGCCGAGCGCATCGACGCGGGGCACCTCGTTCTCCGTCGCGACCCGATGAGCGTCGCGGACCTCGTCGAGGACAGCCTCCTGAATGCCCGCAGCGCCAGCGACCTAAAAGGCATCACGTTGCGATGCCGGGTCGCTCCCGATCTGCCCGTCGCGCACCTCGACAGACTGGAGATGGAGCGGGTGATCGCCAACGTCGTCGGGAACGCCGTCAAGTTCACGCCTGCAGGCGGCACCGTCACGGTCTCGGTTTCACAGGCAGGAGAGCACGTCGTCCTCTCCGTCGCCGATGACGGCCCGGGCATTGCCGCGGATGAGCTGCCCGCGGCGTTCGAGAAATACCGCACGCTCGCGGCGCGCGGCCACAGCACTGGCTCGGGGCTCGGGCTCTTCATCGTCAAGCGCATCGTCGAGGCGCATGGCGGCGTCGTGGAGATCGCGAGCACGGTCGCGGAAGGCACGACGGTGACGATGCGGCTGCCGACGCGGCCGCCGGGTGCGACGCAGCCGTCCGCCACGCATTCGCCGCACGCGCGGCGAACCTGGTCGGCGTTCACGATCGTTCGGCAGGCGTTTCTGCCGCGGTGATGAGGTCGCGCCGCCGCGGCCGCTGACCTGACGCGCTTCACACTACGAGATCGCGATCACGAGGAACTCCGCTGCCAGCCATGCTGTTGCAGGAGCTCATCGACGCGGGCTCGAATCTCGTCGCGGATCGCGCGGACCTGCGCGATCGGCTTTCCCTTCGGGTCGTCGAGCGGCCAGTCCTCGTGTGCGAGACCGGGCACGAACGGACAGCTCTCACCGCACCCCATCGTGACCAGCAGCTTCGCACCCGAGAGGAGCTCATCCGTCAGACGCTGCGGCGTCGCCGCGGCGAGATCGATACCGACCTCGCGCATGGCGTCGACGACTTCCGGATGCACCGTCCCTGCGGGCTCCGTACCCGCCGAGCTGGCGCGCGCGTTCGTGGGATCGCCGAGCGCATTGAAGAACGCCGCCGCCATTTGCGAGCGCCCCGCGTTGTGCACACACGCAAAGACGACCTTCACCACTACGGACGTCCTGCCGCCCGCACCTTCGCCACGACGCGCGGCGCCTCCGTTGCGAGCGCGGGAACGAGCCAGCGAAACAGGCTCGTCGCCGCGGCCGCGCCAAGGAGCTGGGCGACGATGAACGCCGGCACGTCGCTCGGCCGGATTCCGGCGAATGTATCCGTTGCCGCCCGCGCGAGTGTCACTGCGGGGTTCGCAAACGAGGTGGAGGCGGTGAACCAGTAGGCCGCGGTAATGTAGGCCGCCACCGCAAACGGAACGACCGACGACCGGCGGCGGCCGCACCCCCACACGACGGCGAGCAGCCCGAACGTCGCCACGAGCTCGCTCAACATCTGCGAGGGGCCGCTCCGCGCATGACGCGAGAGCGCATAAACCGGCTCATCGAACATGAAGTCAGCGACACCTACCCCGACGAACGCGGCCGTAATCTGCGCGGCGATGAAGCTCGGCACCTCCGACCAGGCGAGATCGCCTTCCCAGGCCGCCGCAAGCGTGACCGCAGGATTCAGGTGAGCGCCCGAGATCGGGCCAAACGTGAGGAGGATGGCGACGAGCGCTGCGCCCGTCGCCAGCGCATTTGCCAGGAGCGCGATCGCGACGTTTCCGCCGGCAAGGCGCTCGCCCATGATGCCGGAGCCCACGACGGCCGCGAGTAACAGCGCCGTCCCGACGCCTTCGGCAACGACGCGCCGCCCGAGTGTGACGTCAGGATTCGACGACATTGACGCCCGTCGATGTATGCCCTCCATCGACGGTTGTCAATATATTCCGCGGGGACGCCGCTATGAGCGGATGCGGACCGAGATCTCTTGGACGGCGTTGTTGCCGTAGCCGAGACGATTCCACTCGGGATCCAGCGGTTGCGCGCGGCCCGCAAGGTCGGTCGCACGCACCCGTATCGTGATTGTGCCCGGCCGATCGATGCGCGCAATCAGCTCCCACCATTGCCAACTACGCCGGCTGCGCTCGCCGAGGAGTCGAGCGTGCTGCCACGGACCTCCGTCGACGCTCACCTCGATCCGCGCGATCGGCGCCGCCCCGGACCACGCCACGCCGCGAATCGCCAGCTCGCCGGCGGCGATCTCATCGTCGTTTTGCGGCTCGGTGATGAGGGCGCGAACGCGCTGCAGCGTGACCGGCTCTCGCACCAGCTGCCCGTCGCGCTCCCACTCGAAGAAGTACGTCTCGCTCTGATAGTGACCGCTGAAGGCGCGGTCGATGACCTCGATGTCGGTCAACCCATTTTACCGCGGTCACCGCGTACCAGCTGGGCACGATGAGACGCAGCGGATAGCCGTGCTGGATCGGCAGCGGCTCGCCGTTCATCGCGTAGGCGAGCAGGGCCTCGGATTCCCGCGCATCGTCGAGCGTGAGGCTGCGCTCGAAGCGGATCGTCGCCGGGCGATCCGCAAGCGGGCCTGCGTCGGCGCCACGGAACACCCACCCCGCGGGCGCCGGCGCGGACACCGGCGCGATCGAGGACCTCGACGAGCGGAACACCCGTCCACTCGGCGGTGCTCACGGCGCCGAGGTTCCACTGCTCGCCGGGAACGCGCGGCGCGAGCCGCGATCGGCCGTTGCCGGCGCATTCGAGCGTCACGACCATCGTCCGCGACGGCAACGTGGTGAGGTCGCGCAGGCTCAGCTCGAGCGGGCGCTCGACGACTCCGCCCACGTGCAGGCGCCACGTCGCTGGATCGAGCCTCGGGATCTGAAAGTGGTTGCGGACGTAGAAGTGCGCATTCGGCATGACGACACCGCCGATCAGCGCCGCGACCGACGTCTCGCAATTCAACGGATGCGCACGATGGACGACGAGCCCCGCTTCGATCGCGCTCTGACACGCGTCCTCGGGATCGAGCGCCGGCACGACGTCGTCGACGACCGGCAGCGGCGCCGCACATCCTCCGCTCGCCACCACCCTGGCGCACGTCGACGCCGGATAGACATCGACCGTCCCCGCATTCGCAAACGGCTGCATGAACGCGCGCACCCGCTCTGCATCGTCGGCATCGACGATCATGTAGAGCGTGTGCTCGCCCTTGATGACCGCCTCCCCCTGAATCGCGATGCCGTGTTGCCGGACATTCGGCCGACTCAGGTAATTGAGCAGCGTCGCGCCCATGTATGGATCGGTTGCGGGGCAGTGATCGGGATCGTGCTGGTGGCGGACGATGAACAACGCCATGGCGTTGCACTACACCAGATGGTCGATCCCACCAACCGACATCTACGCACCGAAGCGACACCGCCCAGTCGTGGGCGTCGGCGGCCTGAGCCCGACCTTAGTCGAGGACACCAAACCACAACGCGAGCTGCGAACCGATGAACCAAAGGCCGAAGAGTGACTCCAGCGACGCAGCACCATACACCGTGAGATTGCGACCAATGCGCGATGACGGCGCGGTCATCGTCAAAACCATGCCCAGGATTAAGGCGACAAGGCCGAATCCGACAGAGAATGCCAGACCGCGGACTACGGCCTGAGCGAGTCCGTCTTTCGTAAAGAGATACCAGCCGGACGCAATCGGGTTGACGACCGTCAGGCCGCCGACAACGAAGGCGAGAATTGGTGTTGCGACACCCCACAGGCTGGCGGTAGGGGCTGGCGGCTCTCGGCTGACCTCTTGGAGGGAGGGCGCCTCCCGAGGGCCGGCTACCCAGCCCCCAAATAGCTCGAACGGTCGCCGTACGTGGATCAACACCAATGCGCAATAGACGCATGCGACGATGGAGTCCGAGAGCGCCGCCGCGAGGTGAGCCACCGAATTCGACCCGCCGACAACGAAGCGTCCGAACGGGTTCGCGAAGTTCATGGCAACCGCCGACCAAAACATCGTCGCTGGCACGTTGCCAGCGCGCCATGCGGCACGAATACACACAATGACAACGAACGCGGTTGCCGCATCGCCGATGATGCTCCCAGGCGACAACGGCGAAGTTGGTCCGGCTGCGGCGGGCGGCACGATTGGCCGAACGTACATCCGCCAGGTCGTGGCCGCAGAGATGATGGAGACGACCGCAACAAACGTCAGCATCCATCTAACAGCCGATTGGCGCGATGCGTTCGTCATACGGCCCAAGGAATCAAGCGATGTTGTGGTTCGGAATCTCCGCTAGCACAACTGGCGATCGGGGTTGGAACTTGTCGCATGAGCGTATGCAGCGGCCTGGTGTCGTTGATCTCACTGCGCGAAGCTCCGGCTCGGGGTGCGAGGCGTTAGGATGTTGACATCGTTACCGTGGATCGCGACCTGGTAATATTGGAATAGTACATGAATGATATTCTGTACCGGCTCGTTGGGATCCTGGCCAGCATCACTGGTAAGCATCGATTGGACAATGACCGCGTCGAAGTAGCGTTCTCGTATGCGGTGCAGGAGTGGTTCGGTGCTCAGACCCCCCGTGTCCCACAAGGCCGTAAAGAGGTAGGGGTCATCGACGTTAATTCGGCCCTCGCGGGCGTAGTCGAACGTCACGGGTGAGTCTTTCAAGTTGAGCAGCTCGCCATGAATACCGAGCCGGTTCATTGCCTCGGTGACGAGCTCCCGATTCCGTCCATGCGCGGCAGTATTGGCAGCGGTAGTGTACCGACACTCTTTTGTATTTCGATCACGAAGTTCAGACATGCCGCACACGCTCAACATTATCACTATACCGGCAAGGATCCAGCGCGACGACACCGACCGAGGAAGCTGCGTACTTAACCAGACCAGCCACAGGAGTACGGCGAGAATAGGTTCGAACAAGTAATGATTGGCTGCGCCGACTCCCGACAGGACGCGAGTTTGTACCGCCAACGAAATAACGAAATACATGACATACGGTGTCGCTGTGAATACGGTCGTCCCGCGGAGAAGGAATGCTACGAGCGAGGCGCCCCCCGTGGTCGCCGCGATGAACGTGAATACCGGCTGCTTCCACATGTCGTTCCAATGCTGGAAGAATGCCTCCCAATCACGGGGATAATGAGTGAGCGGAAGGAGAATGCAGTACCAGAACCCGCGTCCCCAGCGGAGCGTCGCAAGTGCTGCAAGGGTGCCGACAACGCTCGCGAACACGAGGACAAACAGCGCGCACGCGCGCCGGTCACGCATGATCAGGAGCAGGAAGCAGGTCACGCTTGCGGCAACGAACGCTTGCTTACAGGCGAGGGCGATCGCGGAGAAGAATGCGGCGAGGATGATTCCGCGGCGTGTGGGAGCTCGGGCGATTGTCAGGATGGCCATCACCGAGAAGAACACTCCCGCATGGTCGGAACGGAAATAGGCGGTGTTCCCGACGATGGGGCGCACGAGAAAGAAGGAGGCGAACGCTGCCAGAGGGATGCCCAGCCAATCGCGCCGCGGCGCCACGGCAAACACACTCGACGCTGCAGCGAAGAGGAAGAGCATCGCGACAACGCGCCCCGTGAAGAAGGGATTTGCAGGATCGGCGGGCAGCATCGCGATCACTGCATGATAGAATGGCAGGTAGGGAACTAAGCGGAAGGGTGAATCAAGGTGCGACTCTGGAGCGTAGATGTTGAAGCCATCGCGTACTGCGATCATCAACTGGAGATGTGGCCCTTCCGAGATCAGATCGAACGGCGCCACGAGCTGGTCGCGGATGATCGGGATGAGCCGGGCCATTGCGCCCATGGTGAGGACCATCGCGCATACGGCTATAATCCCGTCCAATACGACCGTGCCGGTCAACACCTTGGGTGTACCGTGAAGGTCGATGGATTTCATGCCGCTTGCGATACACGCACGGGCATAGGTGATCAATCGCGAGAAGGCGGTCGCGCAGCAATCGGCCTCGCGACATAACCGACAGGAAGGCGCCAGTCGTTAGTATGCGGTAGGTTGAGCAGCCCTTCGTGTGTATGCGACGGCGGGAGTTGCCGTCAGCGTTCCAGCGCATAATGCAGCGCGCGGCGCGCGGGATACTCGGAGAAAGCAGCCTATCAGGCCGCCAGGGCACTTACCGCCCAGCTTCCCGCCGCCGCACATGCCGACGTCACCCGTCGAGAACGTACGTCGCGGTTTCTTCGAGCGCCCGGACTTCGAGCGTGTGGCCGCCCTGCTCCGCCCTGACCTCGCGGACGCGGCGCGCTTCGCTTACCTGACCGGCGGGCGAAAGACGGAGGTGACGAGGCTCGAAGGCGGCCGACCGGCAGCAGGCCAGCGAACGGTCGGTCGGGCTCGATCTCGTGCGGTCGAGCGCCCGTTGGACGCGATCTACATCACGCGGACGAAGATACGTCTTAAAAATACGTGCATTCGTCGGCGCCGGGTCGAAGAGGAGCGTCCGATACTCGACTTCGCTCCGGACATGCCAAGCGCGCTTCTCTCCGGGAGACGTCTTATGCCCGTGATTCTATTGCGATGTCCGCGAGAAGAGTGGACAAAATGTCCACTTCCATCCGAAAAATCGAAGGTGCGCCGATTCTCTGAAGGATGTGGCCATTTTGTCCTGATCCTTCCAGCGTACTTCTATATTTCATGTACTTATCGAAAGCGTAGAAAAGGCAAATGTGTCCCCACTTTCCTGATGCGTTCGGACAGAGGCGTTTCGAGGGTGAAGAGCGTCTACTCCAAGTTGTCGAGCAGCTTCTTTGCGTCTTTCAAGTCGCGCGTGGCGAAGCCTTCGGTGAACCAGGCGTAGAGCGGGGGCAGCAGATCACGGGCGGCGGCGCGCTTGCCCTGGCGCTGCCAGAGCTGCGCGAGGCTGGTGGCGGCGCGCAGCTCGAACGTCTTGGCCTCTTGGCGTCTCGCGATCTCCAGGGACTGGCCGAAGAGCGCCTCTGCCTCCTCGACCGCGTTGCCGTTCAGTTCATGATCTCCGCCGAAGTGCCGCGATGGCGACGGTACATCTCGGTTGCCCAGGCGAATGCGCGATGGCCCGCGAGCGACGCCTGAAAGCTCGCCGCCGGCTCGGGCCACGGCCCGGGCGGCGGATACGGATACTCGGGCGGACTGATGAGCGGCGAGAGCAGCGCCGCCGCCGTCAGATCCGCGACGCTGAACTGCTCGCCGACGAGGTAGCCCGACGGCTGCAGCTCCGCCTCGATGCGGTCGAGCGCGGTGATCACCTTCGCACGACCGAGGGCCGCGCCCTCGTCGTCGATGCGCATGTCCATCCGCATCACGACGCGCAGCGCGGGAAATGCGGCGCGATACGCGGCGCGCACGAGCGGCGGAAAGTCGGTCGTGAAGAGCGCCGCCGCGTAGTCGGTGTGCGGCAGCACGTCGTGAAACAGGCTGCGGCGGAGATGCGGGCCCAGCTCCTCGTCGAAGAACTCCTCGAGCTCGAGGGCGCGACGCCGCTCGGCGGGCGCGGCGGGGTAGAGCGACGGATCGGGGCGGAGCGCCTCGACGGCGGCGATGATGCGTGTGGAGTCCGCGATCGCGCGGCCGTCGAGCACCAGCACCGGCACCGACTTCTGCCTGGTCATCCACACGACGCGCGGCACGTGCAGCCCCGGCAAGAGCGACCGCCGGACGTGGCGGATCCTCTTCCAGTCGAGCGCCCAGCGCGCCTTCTCGTTGTAGTGCGACTGGCGGAACTGCCAGAGCACCGGAATCTGCGCCGACATGGCCGCGCGCGAGGCGATGAAGACGCTGTAGCTCACAGCTTGGCGAGCCGGCGCTGCAGGAGCTCGCGCTCGGCGTCGGTCGGCGCGGCGTCGAGCGCGCGCCGCACGTGCTGGCGGGCCAGCTCGACCTGGCCGGCGCGGCGGTGCAGCTCGCCGAGCACCGCGTCCCACAGGTAGAAGCCGAGCAGCCACGCGGGCGGCGTCATCGCGGCGAGCAGCGCGAGGCCGGCCTCGGGGCCCTGCCACTCGGCGATCGCGACCGCGCGGTTCATCGTGTGCAGCGGCGACGGTGCGATACGCTCCAAGATCTCGTAGAGGTCGGCGACCTCGTGCCAGCGCGTCGCTGCGAACGAGGGCGCGAAGCAGTGCTCGGCCGCGATCGCCGCCTCTGCGTGGTAGCGAGTGTAGGTCTCGGCCGCGCGCGCGCGGGACAGCATCCTTGCGCCGCGCGCCATCATGTCGCGATCCCACAGCCCGCGATCTTGCTCCTCGAGGAGCAGCAGGCGGCCGAGCCGATCGACGCGCGCGGGCAGGCGTGCGCCGTGCAGGAGCATGAGCGCGAGCAGGGCGTGCGTCTCCGGCGTCGCGCCGAGGGGGTGCTCCGCGAGCAACCCGGTCAGGCGGATCGCCTCGTCGCACAGCTCGCGGCGGATCGCCTCCTCTGGCTGGGACGACAGGTAGCCCTCGTTGAAGAGGAGATAGAGGACCTCGTGCACGCTCGGCAGTCGCGCGCGGAGCACGTCGACGGGCGGCGTCTCGGTGCCGCGGCCGAGCTCGCGCAGGCGATCGCGCGCGCGCGCGAGGCGCTTGTGCACGTTCGCCTCGGTGGTGAACAGTCGCAGCGCGATCTCGCCGGTGCCGAAGCCGCACAAGGTCTTGAGCGCCAGCACCAGCCGCGATTTCTGCGGCACGCCCTCGTCGCAGCAGACGAACAGCATGCGCAGGAGATCGTCGTCCACCTCGGCGGTGAAGCGCGGTGCCACGGGAGCCTCGAGCGGCGCGTGTCGATCGTTCGTACCTTCGAGGATGCGCGCGCGTCCGGCGTGGCGGCGCAGCACGTCGAGGACGTGGTTGTGCGCGGCGCGATACAGCCACGCGCTCGGATCGTCGGGCCGCCCGCGCTGCACCCACACGGTCAGCGCGCTCATCAGCGCGCTCTGCACCGCGTCCTCGACGATCTCGAGGTGCTGTGCGCCGAAGACCCGGGTCAGCGTCGCGACGACGCGTCCGTACTCGTGGCGAAAAAAATGATCGACCAGGCCCGAGGCTGTGCTCGGACCCGGTCGATCTTCGCTGGCGCGCTCGTCGCTCAGACGGTAAAGCCCATCATCTCGCGGATCTCGATCTTCGAGCCCGGCATGTGCACGATGGGGCACTCCTTGGCGACCGCGACCGCGCGCTCGTAGCTGTCGGCCGAGATGATCGAGAAGCCGCCGACGATCTCCTTCGCCTCGGCGAACGGGCCATCGGTGACGCTGCCGGTCGCGAGGACCTTGCCGCCCGGCTTGAGCCCGTCGCCGATGTCGAGGACGTTGGCCTTGAACTTCTCCTTCCAGCCGCCCCAGGCCGCGTACATCTGCTGCATCTCGGCGGGCGAGGGCGGCGCGGTGCGGGCGTTGTCGGCAGGGCCGCGGTAGATGAGCAGGAACTTCTGGTTCGCCATGGTGGTCTCCGTTCGTGTGGGACGCGGTCATTCGCGCCGTTTGATCCAACGACGCGCGAGGGGGCCTCGGCTGGACACCCGGGCGGTCGATTATGCGAAAAATTGGCGTCATGCGCGATCGCGGGTGAGGCTGGGTCCTTCGGTCGGCTCACGAGAGCCGCCGCGCGAAAAGGAGCCATCATGCGCGCATTGTTCATCATCTCCGTCGCTGCCGTCGCCGCCGCCGGCTGTGCCCACCGCAACCAGGCCCGCACCGGAGGGATCGGGCTCGCCAGCAACGACGCCTCCAAGGACGGGACCAACGGCGAGGAGGGCGGCCCCTGCGCCGTCCGTGTCCACTTCGATTACGACTCGAGCGAGATCGGCGAGGGCGATCGGCCCGCGCTGGCGTCCTCGGCCCGCGTTGATAGGAAACTCTAGCGGGGTTTTCGCTCGGGATGGGTGACATATTGCCCATTCTCGGACGTTGGCCCTTGTACTGCCGTTCGCCACACGCAGACAAACCGGCGGGTGCGGCGCGACCGGGCCGATCAATAATTAGCGGAGAAACTTCGCACGCCGGGAGCCGTGCGTCCACGGGGAAATCGGGGAGGAACCCGACACGTTGGCCGGAAATGGGACGGGAACGGCCATTGCGGCCGTGCAAGGTGGCGTCAATTGAGCCATTCTGGGGCACTTCCTGGGCAACCTGCCAACCTGCCTCCGGCGACTTGAGCCGGCCCGCCAAGATCCGCAGTCACGATGAGCAGGACCCCGTAGACGCCACGTCGAATCAGTCTCCGTCAATCGACCCGCGATACTGTACCCAGACTGCCGTCTGCCGGCCTCCACCGTGGACAACTTGTCGAACAATCTGCTAGCCCAGCGCGGCCGTTCGTACAAAGCTCATACCGGAGGACAAGCTCATACCGGAGGACCCGATGTCCCACCGTCGCTTGCTGATCATCACTTGGGTCACTTTTCTTATAGCTCACCCCGCCATCACGCGCGGTGCATCCGGTGGTGCGCAGTGGTCCCGTGACAAAGAAGTGATCGTCGCCCAGAAAGATGTGGGCAACGAACGCTGGGCGATTACGCTGAACCTGCTTGATCTATCCGCCACCGGCAATGTGTTCTTCACTGACGGTAGGCCACCGCAGTTCGTGTCGTGCGACGCGCAGAGTGTCATTCACAATCTGCCGAACCTCACAATCATGTACCGGTGCTTCGGCAGCGGCTCAGCGCAGACCGTCTTCGATTCGAACGACTGGCAGTTGATCGGAGACAACATCCCTCTTCCTGCCTCGTTCTTCGGCCCCACGCCCGGTCCATGCCAACTGTCGGGAGCGTCCAACGGCCCAAACGCCGCACATGCCAACTCCTTTTGGGATTGCACGGGCATCAACCCACCCGACCCTGTCGAGTTCGAGCTAGGGGTCTTCGATGACGGCACTGGGGTTACGGACCAAGGGGGTCGTTCCAGATATCATCGTCGAGTGGCGGCTGCGGCTTTGGCGAACTGAGCGATGGCAGCGCGTTCAGCGCATCGTACGCGCCTGACCGGGACGTTCTCAGCTTTCTGGTCGTACCTGCGGGGTTCAATTCGTTCTTACTGAGCGAGTGTCATCGGCAGCTACCGCAATAGTCCGACTGGATCGTGGCTGCGAGTTGCCCACTGCGGGCTGGCCGTCTGGCGTTCGATCCCCGCCGCCGCTCCTGATTCCCTGTTGCCATTCCCAGGCTCAGCTCCGGCGTGCGGATGTTGCGCCCAGTTTGCGCGCGGCCGTTATTTCTTCTGCGTCTTATAGTGCAGCCCGTCGTCGCTGTTGACCGTGTTCATCGTCGCGCCGATGCAGAGGCCGTCGCTGGTGACGATCTGGACCGTCGTCGCGACGTTCCCCGCGAGCTGCGCGACGACGCCCGTCGGCAGTGATGTGAGGCCCTTCGCGGCGTTGTTCTTGCCTTGGCCGGCGGCCTTGCCCCCGCCGGCCGTGCCGCTCTTGAAGTTCAGCTTCACGATGCCGTCGGCGACGCCGGTCTTGTCCTTGTAGGCGTAGCCCGTCGTGCTCTTCGCGACCCAGCAGGGCTTCCCGTCGCAGAGCTGCGTCGCGCGATCGATGACGAAGCCGCGAATCAAGGTGTCGTCGTCGCGGTAGAGGCAGAGCGCGACCAGCGTCGTGCCGTTCACCGGGTCGCCGAAGTCGGTCTGCGTCGTCGCCGTCGTGAGGTGGTTCCACTGCAGCTTCAACTGCTCCTTGCCAGGGCTCTTCTCGTTGTAGGCGAGCTTCGCTTTCGCGGCGACCAGGCAACCGGATACGGGCGCGGCGGCGCACGGTTCGAGCGTGCACGTCGGCGAACAGCCGTCGCCAGCCGTGGCGTTGCCGTCGTCGCACTCCTCGCCGGAGTCCAGTACTCCGTTCCCGCAGGTGCCTGGCGTGGCGGTTGCCGTTGGCGTGGCGGTCGCGGTCGGCGTGGCGGTCGCGGTCGGCGTGGCGGTCGCGGTCGGCGTCGCCGTCGCGGTCGGCGTCGGCGTAGCGGTGTCCGTGGGCGTCGCTGTTGCGGTGGTCGTTGCAGTCGCCGTACCGGTTGCGGTCGCAGTCGGTGTCGGTGATGCGGTCGCGGTCGGCGTCTCCGTCGCGGTCGCTGTTGCAGTAGGTGTCGCGGTCGGGGTCGCCGTGTCCGTTGCGGTCGGCGTGGCGGTTGGAGTCGGCGTGGCGGTTGGAGTCGGCGTCGCGGTCACGGTCGCCGTCGCCGTCGGCGTAGAGGTGCCCGTAGGCGTCGCTGTTGCGGTGGTCGTTGCAGTCGGTGTGTCCGTTGCGGTCGACGTAGGGGTTGGAGTATCAGTTGCCGTCGCGGTCAGCGTCGGCGTCGGAGTCGGGATAGGTGTCACCGGACACACGATATTCCCAGAATTCACAACCATATTGTCGAATGCGACCCGTACGTTCTGATGGGTGAAAATCCCGTCGTCACTGTGAGCATCTAGAACAACAAAGATATCTTCCAATGTTCCCGTGCCGTCCGCTAACTTAACCCATCCAGACGGTCCGAGGTAATATGCGGTGTATTTGTTGTCTTGGCGGACCTCGCGCAAGGTCCCTTGCGTGTCGGTCGTCGCGGTTATCCCTTGAACCGCATACGAAAATCCCGCGAGGTACACTTCTCTTGGGCTGCCTGGAAAATCGTTCGCGTTGCCGAAGCTTACGCGACCAAGACCCGGGGGATTGCCTGGAAACGGAGGAACAACACTCGATACGATGAGGTCGCAGCGGACGCCGTTTGCGCTCGGCCAGTCGAGCAATGCGAAATCCGCTTGAACGTCGAAGTCTCCGCGGAGCGCGCACGTGCTCGCATATTCAGCCGCGAACACATTGTCTGGCCCATTCACAGAGGTCGCGGGGACGCTTAGCTCGACTCGTCCATTCACCCGCGCGACTGACGGCCCCGTCCCCGCGATGACGGCAGACCAAGATGACGTGTCCGATTGACTGAAGTCGTCGCAGAATACTCCGCCACACGCTGCTTGCACTGACGAGGCTGCCAGACTTAGCGCTGCCGCCAATGCGAGAGGCAACGCTCGACAACGCGCAAATGACCTCATGGTTCGCCGTGAGTGCAGAAGGCCCCTCTACTTTGGTTGTCGATGGCGAACCCCCTCCTCTCGCCGTAAGGGCGATTCGCTCGGTGGGTACGAGTAGGGGGATGAGAGATCATCCCGTCGGGCGGGCCGTCCGGTTAGTGCGAACGATCCTCCGCTAGGGGGGGTCGCCTCGTCAACGAAAATCGACGGGTTCGATCACCTCATGTGTCTCAAGGCGATAAGTGACTGCACCAGCGACGACAAAAATAGGCGGTCGCTGCACCGAAATGGCGCAAGTTCGGCAGTTGCTCGCCCTCAGCGGCGAGGCGTACCACAAGTCGCGCCACAGCAAGGGGATCGTAGAGGCTTCCGCATTCGACGGGATTGTCGTTGGCGTTGGCGATCGCGTCGAACTGGAGGACTCGAAAGATACCTTCTCATTTTACGAATTTTCCTCGACCAGAAATCGATTTGGCTCAGCCCAGACGTGCCTACCAGCCCATAAGGCTGAATGAGGCGGAGGCTTGCTTGCGAAGGATTCGGTGCGTTACACGATGGTACACAACGCGTGCGCGCTTTCCGAATACTGCCTCTTGTCGCGGTGGTGCTTGCGAGCATCGGCTGCGCACCCCCGGTCCAGCAACGAGTGGCTCCGTATCCCGCCGCCGGGCAGAGCGCCTCGCAGGGACAAACAGACAGCATGGACTGCGAAGCGTGGGCTCGTGCCAATGCGGGGAGCGCAGGGGATGCCGCGCTCGCGGGCGGCGCTGGCGGCGCTGTCGCGGGTGCCGCGGTCGGGGCCGCGATTGGAGCAATTGCCGGATCTTTCTTCGGGGCAGCTGACACCGGCGCTGCACTTGGTGCAGCGTTGGGAGGGGCACAGGGGGGTCTCCAGGGGGCTGCCGGCGGGGCGAACGCCCAGGACCAACGGTATGTGACCGCCTACCAAAACTGCATGGCCGCCCGCGCGTATGTAGTAAACGGGACCGCGGTCATCCCCGTTGCCCAGCCACAATCGACTATCGGATCCTCATCAGGGAGCGCACAGCCCACCGTTGAGGATCGCTTGGTACGGCTGCGCGATCTGCGCCGGCAAGGGTTGATCAACGAGAAGGAGTACCGTGAACGACGGCGCGCGATTTTGGCGGACTTGTGATCGACACCTGGAAGCTCGCATCATGGTGAACTCGATAAATCGACTATCGATCACTTTATGCTTATTCATCTTCATAGCGGCCGCGTGCGCCGGGTGTGCGTTCGGGACTCGTCAAGTAAATTTAACCTATGGGCCTAGCATGCCTCCCGTACCACTCCGCCCGCCGGTGTTTGGTCAGGTCGGAGTTGCGCGGCTGGGCGATGCCCGTAAACCCGAGCAAGGTACCGGCGTCCTGCTCGGAACGATCCGGAACGGCTGGGGTATAACAACGGCCTCGGTGCTCGCTAATCAGGACCCGGTCATGTGGGTCACCGAAGGTGTGGCTCGCAGCTTGATCGCAGAGGGCTTCACCGTCCAGCGTTTGGCCTCGCCAGCCGATGGCGGCGATTTCCCGGTGATCAGCGGCACGGTGATTCGTGCGTCAGGCGGGCTGCAGGACTCCATGGACGCCCATGTGTCCGCGCTGCTGAATATTCAGCAGCGGGGTAACGTCGTCGCCAGAGTGAACTGCGACGGGTACGCGTCAAAGGTCGCATGGACCGTGTCAGCAGACGAGTATCGGACCGTGTTCGAGGCTGCGATGGACGATTTTGCAAAAAGCTGTGGACCAAAACTGACCAAAACTCTCACCGAGGGCACGCAGTAGGTGCGGCTCAGCCGTGGGCTATCCGCTGTGGCGATCATTTTGGGCGGCTGTAGTTACTGGCAGGCTCTTCCAGTCGGCGATACCGCTCCGCCGTCGTGGAACGGCCCTTTCGGGCCTACGAGCCGAGGTGCCCTAGGTAGCGTAGCGGCCCCGCAGGAAAGGGCGGCGACTTCTTCCGTTGAGGAGCGCCTCCGAAACCTCGAACAGCTGCGGAGGGATGGATTGATCGGGGAGCGGGAGTATCTGGAACGACGCAAACGGGTCCTCGCTGAGGAGTTCTAGAGGTTACCGACGATTCGCGCCCGCGTTTTACGGTATTCCTCTTCCGTGATGAGCCCACGGTCATACATGTCTTTGAGACGTTGCAGCTTCTGCCCCGCGTCGCTAGCCGCTGGTGGCTCGACACTAGCCGGTTCGCTGCCAGGGACAAGGCGTGGAACCAACGGAGCGCGTGGAGCTGTCGCCGAGGTGGGACCGGCGGGCGGCGCAGAGGACTGCAACTCAAAGTCGTGTTGTTCGAGGAAGGCGGTTGGTCCTCGGAACATGAACGGGATGCCAAACGCGAAGAAACCACCTACAATGCGCCCCGTCGCGATGCGAGTTCGCAGCGTGCTGGTGACCGGCTCGTATCCATCGCGCTCGATCCGAACCGGGATGCCGTCGCGAAACTCGGCGCGAGGGACTTTACACCTCACCGGCGACACGCCCACGAACTGTCCATTGACGTACACCTTGGCGTCAGGTGGAGACGTCCGTATCATCGTCGACTCCGTGCAAGCCGAGAGGAGTGTGGAGACAACGATCAGCGCGTGCGAGCGGCGCATGTGAAGGAAGGTATCACGGCTCGGGTGAAGGGCGTCAATCTCGCTCCGAGGTCTACGATGTCATTCGAGCCCTAAACGCGGCTGATTCGGTGGCGATGCACTACCGGAGACGGCCCTTCCAGGCTGCCGAGCGGGGCAAAGAAATGACGACGAGACGGGTTGGTCGTGCCGTCCATGGTGCCGCGCTTGGGTGAAGGTCCAGAAGCCGTTCTCGATTTTCGGCGAACGTACCCTCGCAACCGTTGGCACCATTGGCACCACTTTCGACGGAGGAGGATGAGGAGAACGAATCGCTAACTGCGGAAGCTACCGAGGGAACTTCGAGTGCGCCCAGGGTGATTCGAACACCCGACCTTTTGATTCGTAGTCAAACGCTCTATCCAACTGAGCTATGGGCGCGTGCGACCGACCATCTGTAACAAAGCAGGCCGGCAAGTCAACGTCGCACGCGCCGGATCCGATCTCTGCACCGCTCACGCTGCGCGCGAGCGGCTCGCAGTTACCGGTAGTAGCGCTGCGCGGCACGACGTTGACAGCCCTCGTAGGCGAGGCGCTCGATCGTGCGTCGCCGCTTCACTGGGTTGCGATGGTACGCGGCGCGGCGGTACTCGGCGTAGCGACACGGATCGTGGCGAACGATCGACCACGCGCGATCGTAGCGGTAGCCGTCGCGATAGCGGTAGTCGACGTGGCCGTAGCCTGACGAATCGTTCGAGTGCGCCTCGGCGGAGCGGGTAAACGCGGGCGCGCCGAGGAAGCACGCGAGCAATGCGACGGTGGTGAGGGTGCGCTTCATAGACGTTCCTCCTTGCCTCGAGTCTAACGCGGAGGTTGTCGGAACGTTGCGGTGGTGCGCGGCGACGCACGAAGGAGCGGAGAGGGAGGGATTCGAACCCTCGGTAGAGTGTTACCCCTACACACGCTTAGCAGGCGTGCGCCTTCGACCACTCGGCCACCTCTCCGGCGCGGGTCGACTCTCGATCGTTTACCGCACCAGCGCGCGACGCGCCAGTGATTCCTTGACAACGACGGGAGCGGCTCGTAAGCACCAGCGCGATCAGGCAGGAGGAGGTTTCACATGGATGTGATGAACTTGATCGAGTCGCTGTTTCGCTGGTTCCATGTATTTTTCGGTATCCTCTGGATCGGCCTTCTGTACTTCTTCAACTGGGTGAACGCGTTCTTCGCCGCGACGATGGACGCGGAGACGAAGAAGAAGGTCGTCCCGGAGCTGATGCCGCGCGCGCTCTTCTGGTTCCGCTGGGGCGCCGCCTTCACCTGGATCACCGGCGTGTTCTTGCTGCTCCTCGTCTACTACCACGGCAAGGCGGTTCTTGGGGCCGAGCAGCGTTGGACAGGGCCGATGCTCCTCATGATCGTGCTCGTCTTCGTCGCGCCCTTCATCTACGACTGGCTCGTCAAAGGTCCGCTGAAGGATCCGACGACGACCTTCTGGGGCGGGCTCGGCATCGCGTTCGTGCTGCTGCTACTGTTCGATCGCTGGGCGGGGATGAGCTACCGCGGCACCGCCATCCATTTCGGGAGCCTGCTCGGAACGACGATGGCGTTCAATGTATGGTTTCGTATCTGGCCGTCGCAGCGCACGATCATCACGGCGACGAAGAACGGCACCGCGCCCGACGCCGCGATCGTCGCGCTCGCGGGCTCGCGCTCGAAGCACAACACCTACATGTCGGTGCCGCTGGTCTTCATGATGATCAGCCAGCACGCGACGTGGGCAGCGTCGTGGACGCCGGTGATGCTGACGATCATCGTCGCGCTCGGCTGGGGGACGGCGTACCACATCTACGATCGTGCGAAGAACGTAAAGGGTTTCTGACGGGGGGCATGGCCGCGCGGCACGCTACGCTGCCGCGCGGCACGCCGCCGCGCGGCCACGAACCGATCGCGCGGCGACGACACCTGCCGCGCGGTACTCAGCCCGCGCCGAATGAGAACGTGACGGTCTTCGTCTCCTTCGGTCCCACCGTCACGTTGGCGGTGCGGGTCCCGAAGCGTTCGTGCCAGGCCTCGACGACGTAGGTGCCAGGCGGCACGTCCTTCAGCGTGAAGCGGCCGTCGGCGCCGGTCACCATGAAATACGGATGGTCGTAGACGCCGAGATAGGCCTGCATCCACGGATGGATGTCGCAGCGGATCGGGACGACGGCCTGCGGATCGTCGACGTCCACCGTACGCTCGGCACCTTTCAAGCCGAGGCTGAAGTTCCACCCCGACGACTTCGGCGGCGTACCGTGGACGTTGTGCGGCAGCGGATCGCTGTTGAGAAATTTGACCGGCTGGCCCGCCTGCGCGGCGGCGACGCGCGGCGTGAAGAGGCACCCGCGCTGGTCGACGGTGACCGACGTCTGCGGCACGGCGAAGACGCGGTCGCCGAGACCATCTTTGATCGCGACGATCGCGTTCTGCACCTTGCCGTCGTGGACGAGGACGTCATCGGTCTGCACGGCGCGCGGGTTCGACGCCGCGCAGTCCTTCGCGCTCGACATGTCGACGACCGTCGCCGCCGGCGGCGGTCCCGTGAGGCGCACCTCTCCTTCGATCACGCCGACCGTCGCCAGGTCGAGCGGTGTCGGCGCGCGGCGCTCCGCCTTCTGACTGCATGCCGTGATGGCGACGATCACGACGACGCCCCACCCTGCCGCTCGCATCCATTTCATCATAGGCTCCGCTCCCGTATGTCGCTGCATGCGCCTCGTCGCGGCAGAGTGCCAGACACGGCCGCGCAATCAAGGGCGACGCTGCGAATCGCAGCCCGACGACTGTCGGCACGACGAATCGCCGCGCTCGCTTCACTGCTCGTCGCGGTCGCGATCGGCGCGGCCTGCGAGCTCACGATCGACGCGCCCGACGCGAACCGCACGCCGACGCCGCTCGACGCGTCGATGACGGGCGCGATCACGGGACACATTCGATTTCACGGCACGAAGCCGCCACCGCGCCACGTCCA
>Ga0137359_10000990_pt1 | contig 22227 bp, 19 predicted proteins | sample Mad1_40_16metaG_FD_108281 | JGI IMG/M metagenome (GOLD analysis project Ga0137359, IMG submission 108281) | Vadose zone soil microbial communities from Angelo Coast Range Reserve, California, USA - Mad1_40_16 metaG | ecosystem: Environmental > Terrestrial > Soil > Vadose zone | place: USA... | reverse complement strand
GTGCCCATCTGGAAGACTACGTATCGCATCGTGCTGCCCGCTAAAGCGGAGAAAAAACCGCTGCTGCAAGGCTGGGCCATCGTCGACAACACGGTCGGCGAAGATTGGAACGATGTCGAGCTGTCCCTTGTTGCTGGCGCACCGCATTCGTTTATTCAGCAGCTTTCCGAGCCATTTTACGGACGCAGGCCGGTGGTCGCTTTGCCGGAAAGCGTGCCGCCCACGCCTCAGACCCACGCCGCCACGCTGCTCGGCGGAAATGGAACGCTCACCGGAATGGTGACTGATTCCTCCGGCGCAACGGTCGCAGGAACCACTGTGAAGCTAGTGAATCAAGATGGAGCTGTCGTGGCGCAAACCACTACGGACAGCAACGGACTGTATTCGTTCGCTTCGCAGCCCACTGGCAACTATCGAGTGGAGATGGAGCATTCCGGATTTCGAAGAAACGTCGTGAGCAATCTGAACCTGACGCCAGGGACGAGCCAAATCAATGCGCAATTGCAGTTGGGTAATGTCGCAGAGACGGTGGAGGTAAGCGCCTCGACACAGCAAGTGAATACGGAGATGTCTTCCCTCTCGGGCACGCATGGAAAGTTGCCAGTTGCGAATAGAACTCACGTTAGCACCGGTTTCGCCGGCGGCGTACCCGGCGGAGTTGCAGGAGGCTCGATGGGAGGAGTTATTGGAAGCGTCATCGGAGGCATAGGAGCGGGCCCGGCGAGTCTTGATTCGGCGCGCGCCATGGTTCAGGCGGCGGCAACCGGGCAAGGACTTGGCGACTTATTCGAATACAAGCTGAAAGACCGCGTGACGCTCAAGAAAAATCAGTCCGCACTGGTTCCCATTGTCCAGACGGAGCTCGACGCAGAAAGAGTTTCCTTGTGGAGCGGCGCCGCTGGTTCGGGCCGGCCGTTGCGAGGATTGTGGCTGAAAAATACCAGCGCTCTCACCCTGGACGGCGGCAGTTTCAGCGTGCTCGAAAACGAAGTGTTCGCCGGAGAGGGCCTTACCGATCCCATCAAGCCCGGTGAGCGGCGGCTGGTTTCGTACGCGACTGACCTCGGAATGTTGGTGCAGGCCGAAGCCAACGAACGGCCGCAACATGTGACGCGCGTCAAAATTTCCAAAGGCGTGCTCACGCAAATCAGCGAACTCCAGCAGCGAACTATGTACACCGTGCGAAATGAAGACGAAACCGCGCGCCAACTGATCATTGAACATCCGGCGCGCTATGCGTGGACGTTGGTGAAGGGCTCGAAGGAGCCGGAGGAGAAAGCACCCGGAGTCTACCGCTTCCGCCTGGAAGTGCCCGCAAAGGCCACCGCCACCCTACCGGTCGAGGAAGGGCACGTTCAAGAGACCACCTACCAGCTGTCAGATTTGAACGACGACCAGATTGCTCTATTCGTCCGGCAGCGCACCATCACGCCGGAGATGCAGCAGGCGCTCGCGAAAATCACGGCGCAAAAAGCGGTCATCGCCAAGCTCGAGGAAGAAATGGAGAACCGCCAAAAGGACATCGAGCGCATCGTCGACGATCAGGGCCGCTTGCGCGAAAACATGAAAGCGCTACGTGGTAGCGCGGAAGAAAAAGCACTGTTGCAGCGCTACACGCGGCAGCTCGACGAACAGGAAACGCGGCTGGATGGATTGCGCAAGAAAATCCAGGAAACCGAAGCTCAGCGCGACAAAGAAAATGTGCTACTGGAAAAGATGATCGACGCTCTGCAGATCGAGACCACCATGTGAGCGCCACCCCTGCCTTGCAAGGTGAATGGCTTACAAAACGTTTTTGCGCCGATACAGCGCGAAGCCGCGGGTGGTGAGCTTGGCGAGCTCGCGGAACAGGGTAGGTTCAGGGCCGGAAAAGTTAAAGCAGGTTTTGCCTTGCATGCGTTTCTTCAGGCTTGCCGAAACGCCTTTGAGCAAGGAAGGCTCCCAGTAGAGCGGCATCAAATGGAAGCTAACGTAGGCCCGGCCGCGAATCACCGCGCCGAAAAAGAGCGGCTTCCCCTTGTAGCTGGGCGACTTGGTTTCCAAATAATACTTTTCACGTGTGTCGGCGCTGACGTGCAAATGGCGTTCGTACCGCGCAAAAAGCAGCTTCAAGGCGTAGAAAGCCCTGGCGAATTCATCGGCGCGATCCGCCGTGACCGGGGTCGCGTGACTCTTCGTTTTGTCCATCAAGTCCCCTCAGGAAGGAGAATACCGTTCTTTGGCGCGAGTATACTGGCTGCGCCGTAGCGTGAAAAGGGCCGTAACTCCGCGATTACGTGATATTTGCGCATGCCCGCGCGGAACCCGTCCGGCCCGATCCTGAATACAGGGAACGTTTTTCGGCGCGCCGCGTATTATTTGACATGAGCCTCTTTTCCTCTCTTCGCTTGACCTTGCGCCAAATCAAACGCAGGCCTGGCTTCTTTGCCGTGGCCCTGGCCGCTCTCGCTCTGGGCATCGGCGCGAACACCGCCATTTTCAGCGCCGTGGAAGGAGTATTGCTGCGGCCCCTGCCCTTCGCGCAGTCCGACCGCCTGGTCATGGTGTGGGAAGACGCATCCTTTATCGGCTTTTCCCACAACACGCCGACACCGGCCAATTATGTCGATTGGCGCGCGCAGAACCGGGTGTTTACCGACATGATGGCGGCGCGCTACGTCAACGCGGCTCTCACCGGCGACGGCGCGCCGGAACAGGTGCTCGGGCGAGGTGTGACTCCGAACTTTTTCGATGTGTTGGGAGTGCAGCCGGCGATCGGAAGGCCGTTCACAGCGCAGGAAGACGCGGCCAAGAGCCGGGTGGTGGTGCTGAACTACGAGTTGTGGCAACGACGATACGCGGGCGACCCGGGAATCCTCGGCCGCTCGATCATCATGGACGGCGAACCGGCAACGGTGGTGGGCGTCATGCCGCGAGGTTTCTTTTTCTCCGACCGCGAGACGATGTACTGGACCCCGGCTTCGTTCACTCCCGAAGATCTGGCGCGACGCCAGCGGCATTACCTGAATGTGGTGGCGCGGCTGAAGCCCGGCGTGACTCTAGAGCGAGCGCGGCGCGATATGGACGCCATTGCCAAACGTCTGCAGCAGCAATATCCCGACAGCAACACGAACCTGGGCGCGGTGGTGATTCCCCTGCGCGAAGACTTGGCAGGCGACACGGCAACCGGATTGTGGGTGCTGCAAATCGCGGCTGTGCTGGTGCTGCTGATTGCCTGCTCCAATCTGGCCAACCTGTTGTTCGCGCGGGCGACCGGGAGGCGGCGCGAAATCGCCGTGCGGATCGCGCTCGGAGCGACGCGGGGGCAGATCGCCGCGCAACTGGTGGCGGAGAGTTTGCTCTTATCCGTCGTTGGAGGCGCCGCGGGCTTGCTGGTCGGCCGCATCTGCTGGAGCCTGTTTCAGAACCTGGTGCCCACGCAGATGCCGGGCGCCGGGTTCTCGCTGAACGCGCATGTCTTGCTCTTCAGCGCGGGGATTTCCATACTGGCGGGAGTTTTCTTCGGGCTCGTGCCGGCCATGCGCGCGACCGATGTTTCGCTGCAGGAATCGCTGAAGGAAGGCCGGCGCAGCGGTGAATCGCGCGGAGGAACGCGGCTGCGCGACGCCCTGGTGGTGGCGCAATTCGCGATGGCTTTTGCGCTGCTGGTTGGCGCCAGCTTGATGATTCAAACGCTTTGGAATCTTCGCAACGTGGATCTGGGTTTCCGCCCGGATCATTTGCTTACCATGATCATTCCGCTGCCCGACAAAAAGTACAACAGCGATGAAAAGCTGCGCGGATTCTATCGCGATGTTCTGGATCATACGCGAACACTGCCGGGGGTAAAGAGCGTGGCGTTCGGGTCCGACGCGCCGTTTACGTCGATTGGAGATACGAACGGCTACCTGATTGAAGGCGCGCCGCTACGCCCAGGCGAGGAAAACGATGCTTTGTACCGCGAGGTGACCGCAGGATACCTGGAGACCATCGGCGCGAGCCTCCTCGAGGGACGCGCGCTCGAGGACCGCGACACGCCGGAGAGCATGCCGGTGGTTGTGGTGAACGAATTCCTGGCCAAGCGGCACTGGCCCGGGCAGAGCGCCATCGGAAAACATCTGAAGTTCGGCGACCACGATAAGCAATGGCGTACAGTCGCTGGCGTCGTAAAAGACGTCCGCGAGCGCGGCCTGCTCTTGGACATGAAGCCAGCCGTTTACGTGCCGGTGACGCAGGTGAAGCGTCCTTCAGCGGATTACATGGTGGTGCGCACGGCGCAGGAACCCGGGAGCATGGTGAACGCGCTGCGCAGCGCAGTGTGGGCCGTGGACAAAGATCGCGCCGTCGCGCTGATTCGCACCATGGACCAGCTCATGGAACAGGACGTCGCCGATCGGGCCCGGCCGATGACTTTGCTGGGATTCTTTGCCGGACTGGCGCTGGTGCTAGCGTGCATCGGCGTTTACGGCGTTCTGGCGTACGCGGTGGCGCAGCGCAGCCGGGAAATTGGCGTGCGCATGGCGCTAGGGGCGAGCCCCGGCAATGTGACGCGCATGATTCTGGGGCGGGGTTTGAAGCTGAGCGGTGTGGGGTTGGCCGCGGGCGTGGGGTTGGCCGCAGGATTGAGCCTGCTGCTGCGCACGTTGTTGTATGGCGTGAAGCCGTCCTCTCCGCTGGTTTATGCCGGAACAGCGTGCGCGCTGATTGTTGTGGCGCTGGCGGCCTGCGTCATTCCCGCGCAGCGCGCGGCGCGCGTTGATCCTGCGGTGGCGTTGCGCGACGAATAACCTCTCATCTGTTCGCCATTTTGGGGCGGCGCTCCTGTACTTGCTGGCAGGTAGATAGTAAGCACAAGGGCGCGTGGGAAAGCTCCTTGCGCACGCTGCGGGTCTACACTGGCGGAAGGTTGTATCGGATGAAATGTTCACCCTTAGAGGTGGCATCTCGAAAGCGATGGAGAGTATGAAACGCGTATACATTTTTGCGGCGATTTTGCTGATGGTGTTGGCTGCGGGGCAGGACGCCGCTGCACAGAAAAAAGGTTCCGGAGTGCTGAGTGGAATAGTGCTTGGCCCCGACGACAAGCCCGTACCGCATGCAAGCGTAAGTTATCAGTCTTCGGCGGGCATGGCGCCGCATGCGGTGCACGCGGATTCCCAGGGCCACTTCACCATATCGAAATTGCGCACCGATAATTACGATTTGCGCGCTTCCGGCAAGGGCGTTTACAGCGAGTGGGAGAAGAATGTGGCAGTGCGTTCAGGGCAAACCAAAACTATTACGCTGCGATTGATTTACGCCAGGCAAATCCCCAAGGCGTACACAAAGAGCAAGGCGAAGCCGTAGGTCTTTCGCAATTCGCGCACGACAGCATTACTGCATCAGCAGGTGCTGGAGTTCATCGAGATCTTCAGGTGTGACGTCGGATACCGCGCACATTTCCATTCCGCCCTTGCGCCAGTCAATCCAATGATAGCCAAGCTGTGAGCCAGACAACGGTTCGGAGTCGGGCTCGGTCGTGGGCCACACAAACACGTTGATGAGATGCTTGCGTCGCGCGTAGACGAGGACCGCGACGCTGCGCCCGTGCACGACGTCCAGCCGCCCACCCTGCAGCGGGAATCCTTGGTTCACGAAATCGCGCACCGGCGGAGCGAAGTCCAGCTTGCCGTCGAACCACGGTTTCACCGTGTGCTGATCGCTGGACTGCACGTCCTCCAGGTGTCCGGGCTGCAGCGAGCGGAGATGCGCATCCACGATGGCGGACGCCAGCGCGGTTTCGCCCCGGTTGCCTCGCACTATCGGAAGCAGGCGCCAGCCCAGAAACACCGCGAGAAGAAAAGTGGCCGCAACCGCAAGCCATCGCCAGGAAGCCGGCTGGGAAACCGCAGCCGCAGAAATGCGGCCGGAAGCTCCCACTGCGGCGTGAAGTTTTTGACGCAGCACGGAAGGCGCACGCTCATAAAGCCTCGCGCCTTGAAGAGAAGAACGCAGCGCTTCGTGTGTCTCCAAGGCAGCGACGCACTGCGCGCACGAAATCAAGTGGCGCTCGAAATCGGCTGCGCGAGCGGCATCGAGCTCGCCATCGAGATAGCCATGGAGGACCATTGTGGTGAGTTCACAACTCACGGCCAGCCTCCTGTCGCTTGTGCGCTTCGTCTTGCGTGAGTACGCGCTGCAAACGCTGCCGCGCACGAGCGAGCGCGGACATCACCGTGCCGATGGGAGCGGAGGTTATCGCGGCAATTTCCTTGTAGGAGCAGCCCTCGAGTTCGCGCAGCACGAGTACTTCGCGAAAGCGCGCGGGAAGCTCCTCGAGCGCGCGAGTGAGCCGCTCGCGGTTGTCGCCCGCGATGGCCAGCGTTTCCGGAGTCGCGCTGGGCTGCGCGTGCAACTCTTCATCGAATTCTATGGTCAAGTCCACGGGACGATTTTTCTCCAGCCACGTGTAGCAGGTGTTGCGCACAATTTGCAAAAGCCAGGCTCGCGCATCGCCGCCATGAAACCCTCGAAAAAAACGAAACGCGCGCAACATGGATTCCTGTGCGACGTCCTCCGCGTCAGCGCGCCCGCGCAACAGCCAGCGCGAAAGGTTAAAGGCAGCGTCCAGATGCGGCAGCACGAGCTGCTCAAAACGCATCCGGTCCTGCGGGTCCAGCACGTCCCAACCTTTCCCTTCGATACCTGAACTCATAAAGGAAACCGCCCGGCCTGTCATTTTATTCCCGCTTTGTTCGATTTACGTAACGATTTAAAAAAACTTCGCCAGCAGGAATAAGCGCGGCGCGCCTGCGGTCTGAATAAGCGAAACACGTCCCAGAGCGGCGCGGGGCACCCTGCAGCAAGATCCCTCGCGCTGCTCTGATTTTGGAAGCCCGGCGCGTTTCGAAAAATTGCGACGTATTCAGGGAGAACAATATGGCGAAGAAAGTCAACGATGAGCTTCTGCACGATCACAACAACGACGGAATCGATCGTCGCGGATTCCTGAAATGCATGGCATGGGCTGGCACCGGCGCACTGTGCGTTATGCAAGGCGGCGTGCTGAAGTCCTACAGCTTGAGCCGGATGTCGGACTTGGGAGCTGCGGCGGCCACCACGGGCGAATTGAGCTTCGTGCAGATTAGCGACAGCCACATGGGTTTCAACAAGCCGGCGAATCCCGACGTGGCGGGAACATTGAAAGCGGCGGTCGACAAGATCAACGCCCTCTCGACACCTCCTCAGTTTTTGCTGCACACCGGCGACATCAGTCATTTGTCGAAGCCGGAGGAATTCGACAACGTCGACCAGATTTTGAAAGGCACCGGGAAGGAAGTGTATTTCGTTCCTGGCGAACACGATGTCTTGAACGATGACGGCGCACAATTCCGCGAGCGCTACGCAAAAGGCTCGAAGGGCGCTGGATGGTACAGCTTCGACCAGAAAGGCGTGCACTTCATCGGGCTCGTGAACGTGATGAACTTGAAGGCCGGCGGGTTGGGAACGCTGGGGCACGAACAGCTTGAGTGGCTGGAAGACGATGTGAAACACCTCAAACACAGCACGCCGATCGTGGTCTTTGCGCATATTCCGTTGTGGTCTGTATACCCGGAATGGGGCTGGGGCACGGAAGACAGCGCGCAGGCTTTGGCGTATTTGAAAAAATTTGGATCGGTGACGGTGTTGAACGGGCACATCCATCAAATCATGCAAAAGGTCGAGGGCAATGTGACCTTTCACACCGCGGCTTCGACGGCCTTTCCTCAGCCGCAGCCAGGCAAGGCTGACTCTCCGGGACCGATGAAGGTGCCGGCGGAACAACTGCGCGGCATTTTGGGCATAACCGACGTGAACTACGTTCGTGGACAACACGCTCTTGCGGTGGTCGATTCTTCGTTGGCTTGAGCGGAATCGTTGCGGCGAAACTCAACATAACAAAATTCGAAAAGGGAGATAAATCATGAGGAGAAGTGTGAGGATTTTAGGATTAGCAGTTGGTGTGGTTGTGGCTCTGGCAGCCTTTGCCGCTGGTGCTAGGGCTTTCACAGCCAGAGCACAGCAAGCACAACCGGTGAATGCGGAGGTAAAGATCGACAACTTTAGCTTCGGCCCGGCTTCGCTCACCATTGCGGCAGGTACGACCGTAACGTGGATCAACCGCGACGACATACCGCATACCGTCGCTAGCGAGGACAAGCTGTTCAAGTCCAGAGTCCTGGACACCGACGAGAAGTTTTCCTTCACCTTCGCAAAGCCTGGAACCTTCGGCTACTTCTGTTCGCTGCATCCCAAAATGACCGGCAAGGTGGTGGTGCAGTGATTTTGAGTGTGAATCCCTTCGATCCAAAAACAGTGCTGCTGGCCAAACACGCTCAGCACGTAGTGCTGGTGCATTTTCCCATCGCCCTGTTCATAGCAGGTGTGGCGTTCGACATTGCGGCCCATTGGTCGAAGCGGCAGGGCTTGGCCGAAGCCGCATATCTCAATCTCCTGGTCGCTGCACTGTCTGCCATTCCCGTGCTCGCGACTGGCGTCCTTGCGTGGCAATTCCAGTTGGAAGGACAGAGGCTGAAGGGCGTTTTGCTGCTGCACTTGATGTTGGCTGGGGCGTCGAGTGTGTTGATCGGTGCATCTTGGTGGCTGCATTTTCGCGCAAGACGGCGCGGAGTGGCTTTACCTAGCTATCGCATCCCACTCGAGTGCATCGGGGTTGGTCTGATCGCCTTGACCGGACACTTGGGTGGCTTTCTTAGCGGAGTAAACGGAATCCGCTAAGAAGGACAGGTCTTCATTTAGAATAAGCCACGCATTATGAATAATTTACGGGCACGCCACGATGGGACCAGTGAAGCACTAGTACCACGACCCGCGTACCCCTTTCGTGGCTCCGCTGGGCCATTGAGCCGTGCAGACGCTAACCGTAACGTGCTAAGAACGGGTTGGGGGCCGCGCGGGGACAGCGGCCCCGCAAGGGGTCGTGTGCGAGCTACCCAACCCGCCAAATTTCTTCCCTCTCTATCTCCGCCAGTCTAGAGCGTCGCGTTAAGCCTGCCCGGCGCACCGTCGGCATGCTACGTGCATCCCACTGATGGTGCGGATCAAATATAGCTTAATTATAGGGGCATAACCTTTGCTATATGAATAACTTACAACGGACACCTCCCGCCTCGGTGGGCCGGGGGACATGGCACTTGGCGCCTCTGGGCGACACTGGCTTCGCCCGTTTACTCTTTCTGGCCGTCCTACTAGTAGGATCGCCGCTTACGGCGGCTTCGGAAGTGGCAGTGCCCGCGCCAGTAAGCCTGAAACAAGCAACGACGGCGGCATTCGACGAATATGTGCAATTGACCGAAGCGCGGAACGCCGGCGAACTGCAGCGGGGAGCAGGCAGGCTTTGGATTGATAGCTTGAACGACCCCCAACGCACGCAGGCCTACGAAGCACTAAAGCGCGGCGAAACCAAAATGCAGCGCCTGGAGACCCGCAACAGCGGAGAGAAGGTCCGTTGCCCCGGAGGCATGATCCATCATTGGGCCGGCGTGGCGTTCATTCCAGGCGCGAAGCTGGCGGATGTGCTCCGCGTGCTGCAAGACTACAACCGACACGCGCAGTATTACGCTCCGGATGTGGAGCGCTCCAAAACAGAATCGCAGGACGGCGATCACTTCAGGGTTTTCTTGCGTTTTCGACGGCACAAGGTAATTACCGTGGTGCTGAACACCAAACACGATATTCGTTATTTCCATGATTCGGAAACGCAAGCGCATAGCCGGAGCTCCGCGGTGCGCATCGCGGAAGTCGAGAACGCCGGCAAGAATGACGAGCGCGAGAAATCGCCAGGGGAAGACGGCGGGTTTCTGTGGCGCATGGAAACGTGGTGGCGAATGGAAGAGCGCGACGGCGGCGTTTACGTGCAGAGCGAGGTAGTGTCGTTGACACGGGATATTCCGGCAGGATTGGGCTGGCTGATCGGCCCGTTTGTCACCAGCATCCCGAAGGAGACGTTGACGTTTACGCTGGACGCGACTAGAAAAGCTGTCGAAACAAACGCAAAGAACCAGAATCCCTGAATTGACGTTTCGCCTTAGCTTCGCTCTCTTAGGGCACAAACCAGAACGCCGCTGCTATTGAGAAGGGGATGAAACCAACTGCCGGCTTTCTCCCCGGCGGTAGCAGGAATGAGAATTATGCGGTCGGCCCATCTGGAAACAACGTCCCATGAATCGTATACGCTATAAGAATAAGAAACGCCGTCACCTTCGGTAAGCATATAGCCCTTCCCAGCAGTACGAAGGAACGTATACATTCCCCAGAGTTTACTCTTGCAAAGGATTAGCTTTATCAGCCGCGCAGCCCGCGAACCTTGTCCAAAACGATTGCTATCGGACAGAAAAACGGCCCTTCTCGCGACCCGCAACATTTCTGCAACGACGGCGTTAGGATTCGCGGCGTGGTGCAATATACCGAATTCGCACACCGCATCGAAGCTGGCATCCTGAAAAGGAAGCGCTTCTCCGGTTGCACGCACCGCGCTAAAACTTGACGTATTGCCGTCACGGACGGCCTGATCCAGTAACGCACCGACCGGCTCCACGCCGCAAACAAATAAGCCTGGCAGCGCAACCTTCAGATCGCGCATTCCACGGCCTGTGCCCGTCCCTACATCGAGTATCGAACGGACTTCGAGCATGCGTAAATGTGCGTGCAGGAACTTGGTGATGCTTGTATCCGTGGAAGCCTCGTGCGCATGCATTGAGTCATAACAGGCGGCAGTTCGTGTATAGTAGGTGCGCTGAATTTCCACCGCGCGACTCGATTTACTCATCTGTTCCCCTGTTCAAGGCATCCGAAAAAATAAGTGGCGGCGCCGAAAGCTCAACTCCCAAAGGCGCAGGCTTCACCGCAGTTTGGCGCTGGTATTCTCCTTTCTCGCCGTTCCCAGACCCTTCTCCGTGAACGCCAACATCAGTACATCCCAAATTTCACGTGCGTTGCGATCCCAAGTATAAGATTGCGCCGTCCGAGCGGCATTCTCGCCCACGCGCGAGCGAATTTCAGGGTGTTCATACAGCCGCCGCACCAGCGCACTCAGCGCGTTGATATCGAGGGGATCGACGAGCACGAAACCATCCAAGCCTTCGGTAATACTTTGTGATCCGCCATTATTAAGGCTAGTGATGATTGGAAGTCCGCAAGCCATGGCCTCCAAAGGAGGCAGCGCGAAGGAATCCTCGAGCGACGGACTCGCATACAGATCGGCAGCGGCATAGAACAGCTCCACCTCGTCCGTCGGCGGGTGAAACTTGACGCGATCCTGCACGGCAAGACGCTCCAGTAAAGGAAGAAAGATACCAGGGTCGTCCCGCCCAACAACAAGCAAGGTGATCGGCAAATCGCGGCACTCCGCAAGGCAATGGGCGAGAGTTTCAAAACCTTTCTTCGCCCAGTCATTGCCAATCATCAGCAAGGAAAAATTGTCCGACGGAAGATGCAACGTCGCACGAGCGGTTTCGCGGCGCTGAGCCCGAACTTGCGGAGTAAAGCGGTCCGTGTCTACCGCGTTCGGAATGACCCTGGCGTCTGAGCGCCCAAAAAATTCCTCCAGGTGACGGGAAACCAATTGCGAGACAGCAACCAGGCGTGTTTCTCGGCGCGGATACACCACGCGCTCGAGCGTCATGATCAGCCGGTAGTAAAGACGGCGATGAATAAGCAGCGGCCACCTGGGTTTCGAAGAAGCGTCAAGTTTCAAATGCAATCGAATGCGTCGATAAAATTCGTGAAAAACGATATGAACAGCGATGACATCCGCATCGAAAGCGTTGATTCCAGGCGAATACAGCACATCGAACTTTATTCCTCGGATTCGCGAATCCCAAAAACGCTGCAGATGATTGGCAAGAAACCACCAAACGTATGTCAAAAGATGAGGCCCTGGGATGGCCGGAACCTTGTGCCACAATATAGGAGCGGAGGAACTGGAGTTGCGGTCCCGGGTCACACCGCGAAGATCTTCGACACGCTGTGCGTAAACATGAATCTCCAAATCGTCACGCGCGGCCAGCCGCTCTAGTTGCTCGATAATGCAGCGTTCCGTGCCATGTTGGCGGTCCAAAAACGGAGATACGACGGCGAGTCGCAATTCAGCGAGACCACCGGTTGTGGAGTGTCTGAGCCGCTGGACTGGGTTGTAGCTGCGCGGACAGCGCGAGCTTAGGCAAGCGAAAAAGAATCCCCAGCAAAAGCCACAGATATGCATTCATTATGAAATCCTGGTATTGGGTGATCGCCGCAAAGGTCATCGGAAGAAGTAAAAGAAATGCGTAGAAGAAGATCATAAATCCTAAAGGAAACCACGGCGAGCCCCTCAATGTACGGACAACCTTCCAAGCGGAGAGCAACACAGAGAAGCTCATGACTAACCAGAGCGCGAGGCCCACGATGCCCATCTCCACCACGATCGCTCCGAATCCGCTCTCCACCGACGCCACCGGGGGCCGGGCGTGAAAAAACTTGTACACATATTGAACACCATTGGAAGTCGTGCCGATGCCATATCCGTACGGCCACCGAGAATAATCGAACGCCGCCAAGAAGTTAGCCAGAGGGTAGTCTCGGGCCCTATGAATCAGTTCGCTCTTTGGACTTCGTGGGTCCAGAGTTTCAGAATACACAGCTAATCTTCCAAGAAAAGCCTCCGGGTAGGCAAAAAGTAGCACCACTATTGCTAGCGCTATTCCCATAAGGACGCGTTGTAAGGTCCGGACGACACGGAGGACCTCACCCTGACGCCATGGTGCGCCCCAGATGAAAGCTACCGCTCCGACTACGCTGCTGCCGAGCGTCCAAGCAAAAACACCCCGCGACGCGCACATAAGGCATCCCGCCGCCGTCACGGCTAAACCCACAAAAGCCAATATCCTTCCGCGCCGATGCCGCAACAGAAGGTAGCCACTGAACCCAAACACCAGCATCCACGAGACAATTAATAGGTCCGCGAAGCGCCCGGCACTGACAAAAACGGAGGTGGGGCGGTAAACAATCGCACCGGAAACAGGTGCGACTCGATACGTCTCGCTCAACAAACGGATGTCCTCAGCCATAACCTCGGGATTGAGGAATCGGGGCCCCGCCAGGGACTGCACTACGCCCAAGAGGATGACCACCAGCATCAAGCCCAAATTGAAAAAGAAAAACTTGCGTAGCTTGACTTCGGAGTCCAGCAAGTAGTAGCCCACGATGACCAATGGCACATAGCCGAAATACAGCTTCATTCCCATGGGGCCGAAAGCAAAGCTCGTGGAGGCAGGATTAAACATCTGCATGGCCCCGAACCAAATCATCAGCAGCACCGCGATACGAAACGGGGGACGAAAAGGCTCGATGCCCTTATTTCCAGTTCGCCGGTGCGTAATGAAGAAAGCAAGATAGATAACCGCGAGGATTACATCTTTCGCGAAATAGATGGCCATATTGTTGCCCAGGAACTTTCGGGCGAGGTCCTCGAGCAGCAGCCATGTGAGAAAGAAATACAAACCGCTACGCCAGTTATTGAAGATGGCGATCACAATCGCCCCGCCGGCAAAAACAATGCCAGCAAGAGCTAGTCCTTTAAGGTCGTCGGCTATGATGTAGCCAGCAATGACGTACGCGGCACCGAGAGCAAACAGAAGCAGACAAGACGCAACAAGCCGGCGCCGAAATTGGTCGGGAAAGGATTGTGAAATCAGGTTCACTGAATTAATGCCCTCACGAAGGCATGTAATGATCCGTCTTGAAAGCGGGATCGACGGTGTCGCCACTCCCGCGTTGAGAAACCTGTGCGCGGTCCGCCGTCACTCGAACAACGGCATCCCTGAACGCGGCAGCGCTGGCGCGCGGCGACCACTGCCCAATACGGATGCTAGCCGCTTGGCCGATCTGTGTCAGCCGTGCGGGTTCCGCAAATGCATTCCGGAGAGCTGCAGCCAAAGCGCGCCGATCCCCGCAGGGATACACAAAACCCGTGCGGCCCGGAAGAATCAGGTCGCGGACGGCGCCGACTTTATCACTCGCGATCACCACACAACCGCATAGCATGGCTTCGTTTACAACCAAACCGAATGGCTCGTATTCCGACGGAATCACCATCACGTCAGATGCTCGGTAGACCGCCGGGAGACCCGATTGGTTTACGAAGCCTAGGACGCGCACACGGTTACCAAGGCCGAGCGCGGATACTTCCGCTTCAATGATTGTCCGCGAAGCCCCGTCCCCGGCAAAGATGAGCGTCGACCGCGGAATCTCCGCCGCGGCAAATGCGTGCAGTACGTCCAGTGGTCGCTTCCAAGGCTGCAGCTTGGCGCAAAAAAGAACTATTTTTTCTTGGCTATCCAAGCCCCAGGATGCGCGCACCGCGTCGCGATTAACGCGCGAAGCTTGCGTACTCCACCAATCATTGTCCACGGTATTCAAAGTCATGGAAATTCGGCTTTCAGGAATTCCCAACGAACGCAACATGTCAAATCCCGCGCTGGACGCCGTGAGCACTTGGCTGAACATTCGGAACAATCGTGGCCAAGCGAGGCTCTTGACCAAAGTCTTCCATTTTTTCCCGTCGCGAGGTTCAATCGAAGAGGCATCTGTCAGGGACAGAAAGGGGATTTGGCGGCTGCGAGCCGCGAAGTAAGAGATCCAGAAACTACACCTCAAATAGATCAGCTGGCAGAGCACCGCGTCGAAGTGGCCCTCGCGAATTAGCTTCCACAATGCCGGATGGTACGCGCCGAAGAAAGACTCATTACCAGACCCTCGGTTTGAGATATGCGTCCACTTATACCCGTCGAGCAGCGGCACGTCCCACTGAACGCTGCGTCCAAACTCCGGGTCGTGACCACCTTCTGCTCCCCGGAGGCTGCAGTACGCCACTTGAAAATCAAGTTTCGGATCTTGCGCCATCAGCCGATAGATCGGAACCGCGTATTGAACCGGGTGCGAAGCAATGACCAAGACTCGAAGGCGTCTCTCAGGCACAAAGGTACTCACAACCAAGCATCAAAAGTTTGACCCGCAAGAAAGGATCTTGGAAACGCGTATGCATAACCTGAGCGAAAGTATACCACCCCGTTTCACCGCGCCGCCGGCTGTGCTAAACTGCTTCGGTCCGCAGGTTTGCAGTTCACTTAGGTCTCCGAATCGTGATCTGTGCGTCGCCAGCGCGCCTGGGTAGAGCGCCGGGCGAGCCAAATTTTAACCACGCCGAGCGCAGCGGGTTGGGAATTCGCTGAACCTGGCATCGCCGGCCGCAAAACAAAAACGAGGAATTGTCATGTCCGGGCATTCAAAGTGGGCCACTATCAAGCACAAGAAAGCGGCCACCGACGCCAAGCGCGGCCGCGTTTTCACGCGGGTCATCCGTGAAATTACCATCGCCGCACGCATCGGCGGCGGCGATCCCAACTCCAATCCTCGCCTCCGCACTGCCATTCTAGCCGCCAAGAACGAGAACATGCCCAATGAAAACATCGAGCGCGCCGTTCTCCGCGGCACTGGACAACTCGAGGGCGAACAGTACGAAGAGGTGACTTTTGAGGGCTACGGCCCAGGCGGCGTAGGCATGCTGATCCAGGCGGTGACCACCAATCGTAACCGCATCGTTGGAGAATTCCGTCATTTGATGAGTAAGAACGGCGGCAACCTGGCGGAAGCCGGGGCTGTCGGCTGGATGTTTCACCGCAAAGGGGAAATCGTCGTGCCAAAGGAACAAGCCAGCGAGGACAAGATGCTGGACATTGTTCTGGAAGCGGGCGCAGAGGATCTGAAAGACGATGGCTCGGGATGGTATGTGGTCACTCCGCCGGAAGCTATTGAAAAGGTGAAAGAAGCTTTGACCAAGGCGGGAATCACTCCCGCCTCCGCGGAGATCGGCATGGTTCCGCAGAATTACATCAAGCTGACCGGGGTGCAAGCTACGCAAATGGTTCGCTTGGTCGAGGCGCTCGAAGAGCACGACGACGTGCAGCACGTGTACGCGAACTTCGACATCGACGAGTCGGAGATTCAAGCGGCGGTCGGCGCCAACTGAACTTCGACGTGAATTCCAAGGCGGTCACCTTTGTTCGGGGGCCGCTTTGCTTTTGGATGAGCACCGTTCTAATTGCTCGTGCTCGAAAAGTTCTGGCACAAGCGGGGAAGTTCGCCTTAGACTGTCTTTCGATGCCTTCAATGAACGGCAGCAAGACTGCCAGTTTTTGCATGCGCGTGCTCGGACTCGACCCCGCTGCCGCGGGACCCACGGGCTACGGAATCCTGGATACTGACGGGCGAAATTGCCGGGTGCTGCATTATGGTGCATTCCGCGTCCCACCCGCGCGTCAGAAGGAATCCGCCGGAGCGGCGCTGCAGGATGTACACGAATTGGTCTGCGGGCTCATCAAACGATTTGCGCCAACGGTAATGGCTGTGGAGTCCGTGTTCACCGCTTTGAATATACGCACGGCTCTCCGCCTCTCGGAAGTTCGCGGCGTCGTCCTCCTGGCCGCGGCGCAGCATGGGTTAACGGTGTACAGCTATTCGCCGAGAGAAGTTAAGGCGTGCGTCGCGGGATACGGTCACGCCGACAAACACCAGATGCAATTGATGGTTCGTGCGCTGCTCTCCATGGCCCAGACTCCCGAGCCCGCCGACGCCGCGGATGCCCTGGCTGTCGCTCTGTGCCATTTGCAGGCGGAACAGGCGCGCTTGCGCTTCGGCCTTCCGGACCCGAAAATGTCCGGAAAGCTCCGCGCCGCATCTCTGGTAGCGAACACCGCTCGGGTCGCAACGCGAATACCCGCACGACGCATCGAATCGACACGATGAGAACTTTCCTTTACCGCTCCATTCGGGTAGCGATGCTGGTCTCCCTCGCTAGCGCTGCCCCGGCTTGCTGGGCCGCGGTTTCTTTTCTTCCCCCTTCGGCGAAAGCCGACTCGCTTCCCGTTGCGGCGGCGCCGGGCGCCAAATTGACTTTCCGGCGCGTCTTCAAATCCAGCACCCCGGAATTCATCGAAATCTCCGTTCGCGAAGACACGGACGATGCCAGTTGTGAGATCCGCCAGCTCGATGATGATCCCGGCGCTGCTCGCTTCCAGGTGAGCCCCGCGCTGCGCTCAAAAATGTTCGGCTTGGCCGGACAGTTGCATCATTTCCAGGGACAAGATCTTGACGTCCATCGCAAAATCGCCAACCTCGGCGAGAAAACTTTTCGCTGGGAGCAGGGCACAGAAACCCACGAAGTAAAGTTCAACTACACGCTGAATTCGACAGCCGGTCAGCTGCTGCAAATCTTCGAGGGCCTGGCTCGCCAGCAGGAATTGCTGATGCTGCTGGAGCGGCGTATGAAATATGACCGCCTGGGAATCAATGATGCGCTGCTTCAGTTTGAGACCGATCTGAACCGCAAGCTGCTGCCGGAACCCGAACGCGCGCTGCCCACGCTAGATCAAATCGCCGGCGATGCCCGCTTCGTCGAGATCGGCCGCCAGCGCGCCCGCAACTTGGCCGAACGTATCCGTCGCCAAAGTTAGCTGCCGCCTCTTCCTCGCCAATCTCGCTCCAGAACTGCGAATCCGCCTCCCCATCCTTGTTCCCCGCCCAATCTCTTCCAAAATGCGTATGACTTCCGAAAAACCAAACTGTGTTATGGCCCTCGAATATATGCGTGGGAGATTAAGGTGAGCAAACTCTTCCGCGGCCTACCGGAGCGAGTTGTTCTAGAGCCGCAAGTAGCGCTTTTCAACATGTTCAACTATCAGAACCACGATCCGTTCGGGAACGTTCTCACCGGTGTCCTTAACGGGGCGGTCGGATCGGTGAACGGCACAACCGCGCATGGTCCCTTTGGGCGCTCAAACTTGGTCACACCCGGATCATCGTCGGGCGTGAATTGGTACGCGGTTCCACGCCAGGCGGAGTTCGGCGTAAAACTTAAGTTCTAACTCGATCTCTGTTGAACAAAGCGGCGGGAAGCTTCGAGGCTTCCCGCCATTTTCTCTTCCAGCTCGTTGAATTCGCTGGCCTAGACCATCCTTCTTGACCGCCTGTAATTCCAGACGCTCCCCACGCGTATGTTAGGATGTGAGCACTGCCGTTACTCCTATGCCTCGCGCATCGACCATGGAACTCACGGAGGCCGTGTCTATCGCCACCTCCAGCCTCTGGGCGCACAAGCTGCGCAGTGTACTCACACTCATCGGCGTGGTCATCGGCGTCACTTCCGTCATCACCGTCGTCAGCCTCATCAACGGCGCCAACCAATACGTCGCCACCCGCGTCTTCCGTCTAGGCGCCGACGTTTTTGGCCTTTCCAAGCAGCCTTCTATCGTCACCAATGTCGATGACTGGCTGGAATTCCAGAAACGCAAGCGCATCACCTTCGAAGATTTCGAGGCAGTGCGCGATCTCTGCCAATCCTGTAAAGAAGTAGGAGCGGCGCTCGGCGGCCGCGTGGAGGCTAAGAGCGGAGTCAATTCGCTCAAAGACACTAACCTGCGCGCGTGGACTCCACAGATGGCCGAGCTCTACGACGTGGACCTAGTCGCCGGCCGGCACATCACGGAAACCGATTTGCACAGTGCCGCGCCCGTCTGCGTCATCGGCAGCGACCTCGTCGAAAATCTCATGCCCGGGCTCGATCCCATCGGCAAGGAGCTTCGCTGGAACAACGCCCCCTGCCAAGTCATCGGCATCGGGAAAAAAGAAGGCTCCTCGCTCGGCACTTCGCTGGACAACTGGATTATTTTGCCGCTGACCACGTACAACAAGGAAAACGGCAATCAGCAGGATTCACTTCGTGTCACTTGCCGCGCCGGCGCGGCCGGCAAAATTCAGGAAAGTGTCGATGAGGTCCGCCAGATCATGCGCGGCCGCCACCATCTCGCCTACGGCACCAAAGACGATTTCGCCGTGGAGACCAGCGATTCCTTTCTCGAGCTCTGGAAAAACATCAGCGGCACCTTCTTCGTTGTGACCATTGGCATCGCCTCCATTTCCCTGGTCGTCGGCGGCATCGTCATCATGAACATCATGCTGGTCTCGGTGACCGAGCGCACCCGCGAGATCGGCCTGCGCAAAGCCATCGGCGCGCGCAGCGGTGACATCTTGCGTCAATTCCTGATTGAATCTTCCACTATCGCAGTAATTGGCGGAGCGCTGGGCGTGCTTTTCGGTGTGCTGCTCGCCAAGGTCGTATCGTGGGTCTCGCCGCTGCCCAGCGCGGTGCAGCTCTGGTCGGTAATCGGCGGGTTGCTTGTGGCGCTCAGCGTCGGGCTTTTCTTCGGCACCTATCCGGCGTCCAAAGCCGCGAAGCTCGACCCCGTGGACGCGCTCAGGTCGGAGTAATCACAGCGATCATGGCCACACTCGGCAAAACCTTTCCGCAAACTACGGCGCTGCCGGTTCGCTCGCTCGGACGGAAAGAGAGCGCCTTGAAATTCGGCGAGGAAGTGCTCCTCGCTCTCGACACTTTGCGGAAGAATCCGCTGCGCTCGGCGCTAACCATTCTTGGCATCGTCATCGGCATCACCACGGTCATCACCGTGAGCGCGATGATCAACGGCTTGAACGACAATGTGCTCGCAGGCATTCGCGAGCTGGGCTCGGACACTATCATCGCCTATCGATTTCCCTGGGCATCGCTGTCTCGGCCGCCCAGCGAATGGTTTAATCGCAAGGAATTGCTGCCGGAATGGGCCGAAGATATGGAAAAGCTTCCGCATGTCACCGCGGCCTCACCGTCCATGCGCATCTTCATGCCGCAGTTCGGATCCGGGACAGCGGACGTGCGTCGCGGCCAATACCGCGCCAAAAACGTGATTTTGCAGGGCAATTCGCCATCCATCGAGCGTATTTTCGACATGAAGATTCAGTACGGGCGGCAATTCGATGAAAACGACACCGAACATCGCGCGCCAGTCGTCATGCTTGGCTACGATACTGCCAGAATTCTCTTTCCCGATCCGTCGAAGAGCATCGGACAGGAAGTAACCTTGAACGGGCAGTTGTTCACGGTGATCGGCACGATGGAAAAACGCAAGCAGGGCATCTCCGGCGGCGCCAATCCCGAAGGCAATATCGCCGTCATGCCGGTGACCACGCTTCGCAAGCTCTACCCGAATCGCAAGGATTACGTGATTTTCGCCAAGGCTTCGGATCCCCAAAAGGTCAGCGAGGCCGTCGAGGAAATTCGTGAACTCCTGCGCCGCAAGCGCCGCCTGAGCAACGAAAAGCCCGACGACTTCGCGCTTTTTACCTCCGACTATTTTCTCGATTTGTGGAACAAGATCAGCGGCCTAATCTTCCTATTGATGTTCGCGGTCGCTTCCGTGGGCCTGATCGTCGGCGGCATCGGCGTGATGAACATCATGCTGGTAAGCGTTACCGAGCGCACGCGCGAAATTGGCGTGCGCAAAGCCATCGGCGCGCGGCGCAACAGCATCCTGGCGCAATTCCTGATCGAAGCAGTGACGCTGAGCGCCGTGGGCGGCGTCATCGGCGTCATCTTCGGCTCCGGGCTCACGCTGCTCCTGCGCTACGGCTTGACCGTCCCCGCCACGCTTTCGTTTTTCTGGATTGTCACCGCGCTTGTGATGTGCGCCCTCATCGGCATCATCTTCGGTGTCTACCCCGCTTGGAAAGCCGCGCGCCTCGACCCCGTCGAAGCCCTGCGCTACGAATGAAGCCAACATTATCGGCAACTCCGCCCCTTGGGCAAAATTTCCATCGACTTTCGCCACGAGCCGCAGCGAACCTCGCTCACTGATCATTGGGTTATTGGAAGTTCGCTCGGCGTAGGAACGCTGCGAAACGCGGGTCGCCACGCAGGGGATCGAAGAACGGATGTACTTTGAGGAATTGCGTGATGTTCGATCGTTCTTCGGCGGCACGCTCTAGCCATACAAATGCTTCGTCCTTATCACCGAGTCCCAGGTAAGCATTGAGGAATGCGGCTGGCGGGACGTAACCCTTCTGTTGGCGCCGGTGTAGCTCGCCGAGAACCCGTAGGGCTTCCGTACGGCGGCCGGCGCCCGCATAGGCATGCACGAGCACGCCCAGCACAGCCGAGCTGCGCTCAGAAACGGAAGCGGCTCTCTCCAGAGTTGCGATCGCTTCATCGAAACGTTCGGCCCCGATGAGCGCAAACCCGAGAAACCAGAGGGCAGACGGTTTCTCCGGTTCTACCGCCAGCACACTCCGCAACTCCCGAATCGCCTCGTCGTAGCGGCGAGCTTGAAATAGGATCCAGCCGATACCAGTATCTTCATAAGCCAGCGGATCCAGTTCGCGCCCGCGTCGGGCCCATTCGAGCGCTTCCTGAGTACGCCCTTGGCATAGCAGCCATTGGGAATAGCCGCCGTGAGCACCGGCGTCACTCGGATTAAGCTCAATGGCCTGCTTGTATTCTGCCTCGGCGTTCGCCCACTGCCAGTCCTTCTGCAGGGCGTCTGCTAGAAGAACACGTGCCTCAACAAGCTCGGGATCCAGTTCCAATGCCTTCCTGGCGGCGGCAAGCACCTTCGGGCGAACTTCGAGAGGGGAAGCCCCAAAGAAAACGGTTCCTAAGTCATTGTAGGCGACCGCCAAGCCCGCGTAGGCCGGAGCAAACGTGACGTCGGCATCGACCGCGGCTTGGAAGTGCTGAAGGGCCTCCTCGAGGCCGGCCCGGCCCTTCTTATGCAGGGCAAAACGGCCCTTCAGATACGCTTCGTAGACGTCGGGCGCCACCGTACGCGGGGCAACGGGAGAGCCTCTTTGCGCGCCAGTAACCGCGCTCTCAATGTGACGCGCGATGCCCTGGGTCACATCGCTCTGCAGCGCCAGCACGTCCCGCAGTTCGCGGTCATACGTACCAGACCACAGGTGCTCGTCCGTGTCGGCCCGAATCAACTGAACACTGACGCGAATCTTGTCTCCCGATCGCAGCACCGAGCCTTCGATTAGCGCATCGACGTTTAGCTCCTTCGCAATCGCAGGCGCGGACTTGTGCGTGCCCTTGAACTGCATCGCGGAAGTGCGCGAGATCACGCGCAGGGCGTGAATTGCCGAAAGCCGGGCAATCAGCGCCTCCGTCATGCCATCGGAGAGGTAGTCCTGCTCAGGATTACCGGAGAAGTTCTGCAGGGGAAGAACGGCGAGCGACCGGACGCCTCCGTTGGCACTCGCCGGTTGTATGGTGGTCCGCTCTCGCACAAGCCATATCAGGCCAGCCGCTAACGCCAACGCCAGCCCCGCGAGCAAGATGGCGATTTG
>Ga0137359_10000989_pt1 | contig 22237 bp, 18 predicted proteins | sample Mad1_40_16metaG_FD_108281 | JGI IMG/M metagenome (GOLD analysis project Ga0137359, IMG submission 108281) | Vadose zone soil microbial communities from Angelo Coast Range Reserve, California, USA - Mad1_40_16 metaG | ecosystem: Environmental > Terrestrial > Soil > Vadose zone | place: USA... | reverse complement strand
CTCTTCATCGGCTTTGCCCCAGTCGCGATATACCAGGCCAAGGGCGTAGTAGGCGTCGGCGGAGTTGTAAGGATCCAGCTTGATTGCCTGACGGTATGCGTCTGCGGCTTCGCGGTATTGTTTGAGATAGAAGTTGGCCAGGCCAATGTTGAAATATGATTCCGCGGAAGGCCTGAGAGTTACGGCTTTTCTTGACGCTTCTATTGCTTCTACATGCTTACCTAACTTTTCATTACAGAATCCGCTCTGCGCCCATGCCTCCGCGTAGTTGCTGTCCGACTCAACTGCTTTTGCGAAATAACTTAGGGCTTTTTCGCAGTCGTCCTTGGAAAGAAAACTCAAGCCGTCGCGAAAAAACTGAACTGCCTTTGCGCGTTTGTTCCTGCCCGAAGCCACTACCAGATCCGATAACGACATCAATGACGAGGTTTGTTGTAGCTGAGAAATGCGTTCTGACGGAATAGCAAAGTTGACACTTTGTCCGCCCGTGACTTGCAGCGTGGCAATCCCGATCACCTGGCCTTGCATGTTTACAACGGGGCTGCCGCTTGACCCCGAAGATATGGGCGCAGTGATTTGAATTATTCGGCCGAACGTGGGAATGTCACGCACCGCTGAAACGATTCCATTTGTGACGCTTCCTTCAAGACCAAGCGGGTTGCCGATCACAACTATACTTTCGCCTTCCTGGGGCGAGGTTCTATCGAGCCGCAAAGGTCTCACCGCAGCGGCAGGAGCGTCGATCTTCAGCAACGCTATGTCGCCTTCAGCATCAACGGCAAGAACACCCTTGACGGGATAGACGTTGCCGGTCGACGAATGCACTTCGGCGCGATAAGCACCTTCAATGACGTGACGATTTGTGACGATGCGGTCAGTATCGATAAAGAAGCCGCTGCCACGTGAAAGTTTTTCGCCGTGAGCGTCAAAGGTCTCAATTGCTACAGCGGAAGGCTTAATGCGGCGAACGAGTTCAGGAAGTAGGTCTTGAGAGTATGCCGGGAGTAGTGACCCCGTGAAAATGATGATAACGGAAAGAACGATGGCGGTGTTACTGCTTACCTTCATAGAGCACGAATATGTTTTCAGAAAGCACTGACGAAAATCAAATCCAGCCGAGTCTTTCTCCGAGTTGAGGTGGGTTGCTACGACCCTGCCAGCGCCAGTTTTTGCACCCGCGCTACAACGTCGCCGGTCTTGACGTCTTCACTTTTCTTTGCGCGGCGATCAAATAACTCTACAAGGCCATCAGAGATTTTTTTGCCAACAGTAATACGATAAGGGATACCAATTAGATCGGCATCCTTGAACTTGACTCCGGCACGTTCGTCGCGGTCGTCGATTAAAACGTCGAGACCTGCCCGCTGCAGGTCCTGATAAATCGTCTCACCTGCATGGCGCAATTCATCCTGTTTCATGTTGGTAACGGTCACGACAACATCAAACGGCGCGATCGACTTCGGCCAAATGATGCCATCCGCGTCGTGTTGTTGCTCGATAGCCGCTGTGAGTATCCGCTCCACCCCGATGCCGTAGGAACCCATTACGATAGGCACTTCTTTTCCGTCTTGCGTGAGCACGCTGGCGCCCATCGATTCTGAGTATTTCGTCCCCAGTTTGAAGATGTGGCCAATCTCCATCGCCTTGTAAACTTCCAGCACGCCGGTCTCGCACCGCGGACACCCCTCGCCGGATTCTACAAAGCGAAGCTCTGCCCAATCGTCTACCGGAATGTCTCGGGCGATATCAACACCCCGCAGGTGATGGTCGTCTCTATTGGCGCCGGTTGTCATGTTGCGGCGCCCTTTTAAAGCGGAGTCGGCCACAATAACAAGGTCTATGTTCTTAGGAGTGCTCTGCATGACGCTGTACCCCGGCACTATGGCAGTTTGAAACGGAGACCGGGCGACTCTTTCTTTAGCTCCAACCCCGCCCAAACTACCGGCGTTTGCGCCAAGCAGATCGCGTATCTCTTCCGGATTGGCAGGACGAACTGCAGTCGCGCGTAAGCTATCGGCAAGTTTTGTTTCATGCAGTTGATGATCGCCACGCAATAGCACCAACACAGGACGAGACCTACCGTTGACTGTCGCAATGAAGACCAACGACTTGATTTGATGGTCAGCCTTTGCTCCGCCCGGAAATGTCGTCAGATCCTCAATGGTGCGCACGCCGGGAGTCGGAAATTCCTCAGGCGCATCCGGGCCCGGTTCGTCGTGGATTGGAGCCAAACGCGAAGTGGCTTTTTCAAGATTTGCCGCATACCCGCAGTTGGCACAGCTTGCAATCAGGTCTTCACCGGCATCAGTTTTGGCGACAAACTCGCTCGACTCCGAGCCGCCCATCGAGCCCGAAGATGCTTCAACAATCGCAAACTCGACACCGCAACGCGTGAAGATCCTCTTGTAGGCTTCGCGCTGATCCACAAATGATTTATCCAAACCCGCTCGGTCAACATCAAACGAATACGCGTCCTTCATGATGAAAGTGCGCAGTCGCATTAGACCTGACTTCGGTCGTGGCTCGTCGCGAAACTTAATCTGAATCTGATACCAAACCTGTGGCAGTTGTTTGTACGAACGAAGCTCATGTCGCGCGATCGAAGTAAAAACTTCTTCGTGCGTCATTCCTAAACACATGTCTGCACCCTTTCGGTCTTTGAGGCGAAACATGTCCTCACCGATCGCGCTCCATCGTCCTGATTCCTGCCAAAGCTCGGCTGGCTGGAGAGCCGGGAGATAGAATTCCTGACCGCCGATAGCATTCATCTCCTCACGCAGAATCTGCATGACTTTTAGTACGGCACGCTGGCCCAGCGGTAAATAGGAGTAAATGCCCGCCGAGAGTTGGCGGATAATACCCGCGCGCAGGAGAAGTTTGTGCGAAACGACTTCGGCGTCAGCCGGATCTTCGCGAAGAGTGGGAATAAAGTATTGTGACCAGCGCATAAGTTTGACGATAGACTAGCGAAAGTGATCTTAAGTTAAAACGTCTAGCATTCTCGCTTAGCAGATACGACTAACGCAAACCGGTGGGTTACGCGTCAGTACTACTGCGCGGTAAGGACTATGTGAAAGATCGATTCCTAAATTTCGAAGACCTATCTCTTTGTAGGTTGGATCTGAACCATCCATCAACTTCCGACGTTGTGAAAAAAGCGTTACGGCTTTTACCCCGTTAGGGGTGGCATGTTTATAGCTCGAGGAACAAAACCCCTCCCGCGGCGTTCGGAGGAGCGGAAATGTGCTTGCGAGCTGAAGGTCTAGTTGGATTCCGCTCCTCCGAACGCCGAATGAACGCTTTGTTGATCCTTTGTTTGCGAGCGTGAGGGTCGTGATGTAACATCACCGTTCTTCTTAACAAACTCTTCACAAAGGTTTTTTGCACATGAAAATAGCGCTTGCAAGCGATCATGCCGGGTTCGTTGCCAAGGAGAACTTGAAACCGCTGCTTTTTGATCTCGGTGTCGAGTTTGAAGACCTGGGCACGGTCTCTGAAGAGTCTGTGGATTATCCAGACTACGCGCGAAAGGTTGCGGAGCAGGTAGCGCGCGGACTGGCGGAGCAGGGTCTACTGGTTTGTGGTTCGGGAACAGGAATGGCGATCACGGCGAACAAGGTTCCAGGGGTGCGCGCGGCCGTGGCTTGGTCGGAGGAGACGGCTCGGCTCGCGCGCCAACACAACGATGCCAACGTACTGGCAATCGGCGCCCGCACAACACCGCAGGATGACATCCCAAAGATTGTGAAGGCCTGGTTTAGCACCAATTTCGAAGGTGGGCGACATGCCGAGCGCGTTGCGAAGATTACGGATGTGGAGCGAAGCGCGATAGGTCGAACGAGGTAAACACACAACACAGAATTCTAAGGACAAGAATCAAAGATGAATGATCTCAAAAACGCCCCACTAGCTGAAATCGATCCAGTGATCGCTGAGGCCATCGACAACGAAGTTGCTCGACAAGCAAACGGCTTGGAACTAATCGCTTCCGAAAACTTTGTGAGCGAAGCGGTGCTCGAGGCAATGGGCTCGGTGTTTACAAACAAGTATGCCGAAGGTTACCCGGGAAAACGATACTACGGCGGTTGTGAGTACGCCGACGTCGTGGAGCAGGCGGCAATCGATCGCGCTAAAGAACTGTTTGGCGCTGATCATGCCAACGTACAGCCACACAGCGGCGCCCAGGCAAACATGACTGTCTATCTCGCGGCCATCCAATACGGCGACCAAATACTGGGAATGAACCTTTCCCATGGTGGCCACCTCACGCATGGTCATCCTATGAACTTTTCCGGTCTCAGCTACAAGGTCGCCGACTATGGCGTCGCGCGAGAAACTGAACAGATCGACTACGACGAGTTGCAGCGTATTGCAGAAGAGCACAAACCCAAACTGATTGTCTGCGGCGCCTCAGCTTATCCGCGCATCATCGATTTCAGACGCATCGGTGAGATCGCCAAAAGCATTGGCTCACTTATGTTTGCCGACATCGCGCACATTGCCGGACCGGTGGCGGCAGGCCTCCATCCTTCGCCTGTCCCGCATGCCGATTACGTTACCACCACTACTCACAAAACTCTGCGTGGCCCACGGGGCGGATTGATTCTCTGCAAGGAAGAGCACGCAAAGGAGATCGACCGAAAACTATTTCCCGGTGTGCAAGGTGGACCGCTCGTACACATCATCGCTGCCAAAGCCGTGGCCTTTGGCGAAGCCTTGCGCGACGACTTCAAGGAATACCAGCGTCAGATTCTTGCGAATGCGAAAGCGCTCGCAAATGAGTTGCAGGAGCAGGGCCTGCGTCTTGTCTCGGGCGGTACGGACAATCACCTGATGCTCGTCGACGTTTGGATGGATGGCAAAGGTATCACCGGCAAAGTTGCGGAGAAGGCATTGGAAGCAGCGCTGATAACGGTCAACAAAAACACGATACCGTTCGATCAGAACAAGCCGTTTGTAGCTTCGGGGTTGCGGATCGGCACGCCGGCCGTAACCACACGTGGCATGAAAGAACCACAGATGCAGGAGATTGGGCGTTTGATTGCGGAAGTGATTCACGCGCCTGAGTCGGAAGAGGTTCGGAATAAAGTACAGCGTGGCGTTGCCGACCTCACGGCGCGCTTTCCACTCTACTCGAAGCGATTAAAGAAGAGCGCATCGCATGCGGTTTTGGCAGAGTGAAAAAGCGATTGATTTTAAGCAATGATAGATTCCAATTAGACCGAAAACCTCTCAGCCTTTTCTCATCGCACAGTCTCAGTGTATGCTGTTGTTAGGGAGTGGCTCATGTCTGTTCAACGAGACAAAATAGAAGAACTGCTGAAACAGTTGCCTGAAGAACTGCAACGCGAGGTTCTTCAGTTTGCGGAGTCGCTTCTGAAAAACATCGATGATGACAATGCGACTGGGAACGGAACGCGATCAGTACGTTCATGTTTCGGGGTTTGGGATAGCGGTGATCCTAGCTCGGCTGACAATGATCGAATCGATACGGACCTTGCTAGTGAGTATGCGGGACCTCACAAGACAGACTCATAATGTTTCTCGACACCTCCGGATTGATGTGTCTCTTTGATCGACGAGACAGTCGACACACTCACGCAACAAGGCACTACGACCTTGCCAGGGTTAGACTGTTGCATAACTATGTGCTTTTAGAGTTCGTCGCTCTCGCTTTAGCAAGGAGGGCTCCTCGGAACGAGGCCCTTCGATTCGTGGATTCGCTTAATAAGAGCCCGGAAATTGAAGTGGTGTGGGTGAGCCGCGATCTGCATGAACGAGCAATGCAACTCTTAACCGAACGGAATGACAAGTCGTGGTCACTCTGTGATGCAGTTAGCTTTGTGGTAATGAGCGATCAAAATACGCGAGAGGCTCTGACTACGGATCACAACTTCGAGCAAGCCGGCTTCGTCCGTTTGCTCGACCAGTAAGCACGCTGAAACGATGGAAGAAGTTTTCGGCCCTGAAGGCCTAATCGCCCAGGCGCACCCAGAATACGAATATCGTCCCGGCCAGATTGAAATGGCGCGAGCGGTGATGCGCGCCTTTGAGGAAAAGCGACATTTGATCGTTGAAGCGGGCACCGGGACCGGAAAGACACTGGCCTACCTCGTTCCTGCCGTTGCCGCAGCCCTTGGTGGACGTGGTCGGGTGATAGTTTCGACTGGCACGAAGAATCTGCAGGAGCAACTAATGGAGAAAGACATTCCGTTTCTCCAGGGCATCTTGCCCAAGAAATTCACGGCCACTTACATGAAGGGTCGGAATAACTATCTTTGTCTTAACCGACTTGGACGGGCACAGGCATCGCCGGTACTCGAAGGGCTCGAGGAGGTCGACTATTTTGAGGAAGTGGTTGATTGGTCAAGGGAAAGTGAGATTGGCGACCGCGCAGAGTTGTCTAATCTGCCGGAGTCGCTTTCGTTTTGGCGCCATATTGATGCTCGCTCCGAAAGTTGTTTGGGACAAAAATGCCCGGACTTCGATCCATGCTTTATTACGCGCATGCGCAATCGCGCGCAAGAAGCGGACATCGTGGTTGTAAACCACCACCTGTTCTTTGCCGACCTCTCGTTGCGTAACAGCATGTACGGCTCAGTGCTTCCAGATTACACGGCCGTCATTCTCGACGAAGCTCACCTCATCGAAGATATTGCTTCGGAGTACTTCGGTTCGCAGGTTTCGAACTATCAAATAGAAGACCTCGTGCGTGATCTTGGAATGATCAATATCGAGGAAGCGGACGTTGACCGCGAAGTAACAAAGTCAGCGTCTCGGCTCTCGAGATTTGCCGAAAACTTCTGGATGGGCTTTCGGGATGGACGCGGTGAGGAGGGTCGATACCCGATTATTCCCGGCACGTTCGGTGGGAGAAACAGGGAAGGGGAAATCACGCCCACTGCTTTGGGTGAACTGTATTTGGTTGTCGATGGCGCCCTCGCCCGTGTTGAGACGACGCTCGACCTTTTGAAAGAAAAGCCCGCCGACGTGGAGAACCTTATCAAGCGGATACGGCAGGTTCGGTTTGATCTGCAGTTCATTGTCACCGGCTCAGACAGAAAGTTCGTTTACTGGCTCGAGCGTCGCAACCGCGGCGTGTTTCTGCGAGCTTCGCCTATCGATGTTGCAGGCTTGCTGCAAGATAAGTTGTTTGATGAAGTGCCGACAGTTGTCCTGACTTCTGCAACCCTTTCGAGCGGGGGTAACTTCGCGTTCATCCGCGACCGTCTTGGATTGGACAGTGCCGATGATCTCATCGCCGAATCAACTTTCGATTATGAAAGCCAGGCCGTGCTTTACCTGCCGCCAAAGATGCCAGACCCGCGCTCGCCTGCCTGGGCCGAAGCTGCAGCCGCCGAAGTGATCAGAATTCTGCAAGCCACAGAGGGACGTGCTTTTGTTCTATCCACAAGTTTGGCGGGCATGCAGTCTCTTTATGAGCGCGTTTGGGCGGAAATAGATTATCCGTGCTTCGTGCAAGGCAGTGCATCCAAAGGACAACTGCTAAGAAAGTTTCGCGAGACGCCGAATGCGGTGCTGTTTGCCACATCTAGTTTTTGGCAAGGTGTGGATGTGCGTGGAGAACAGCTGTCGTGTGTGATCATCGACAAACTTCCGTTTGCAGTTCCCACCGATCCGATTGTATCCGCCCGGCAACGTTATATCGAAGATACAGGCGGATCGAGTTTCCATGAGTACAGCATTCCTCAGGCAATCATTGCCTTGAAGCAGGGCTTGGGGCGATTGATTCGCAGCACCAGCGACAGGGGCGTGCTTGCTGTGCTCGACCCGCGTTTGCGCACCAAAGGATACGGGCGAATATTTCTACAGAGTTTGCCACCTTGCCGTGTGACCTCGGAGATTAACGACCTCGCCGCCATCTTTCATCATCAACCCACTGTTTCCGATCCCGTATCCGCAGATTTCGCAGATTACGCAGATTCACAATAAAAGATGTCAGGGCAGCCCTGACCCTTTTCGGTTTTGTATTGGTTTGTAATCTGCGAAATCTGTGTAATCTGTGGATACGGATCTGAAGCGTGCTTGCGACTTTGGACTCGGGACTTTAGACTTCGTACTCAACTATGCCCGGACAATTCGAAGTGATGATCGAACGCAACTTCTCCAGCGCGCACCAACTGCGTGGCTACAAGGGGAAGTGCGAGAATTTGCATGGACACAATTACAAGATTGAGATCTATGCCCGCGGAGCCGAGCTGGACAACATTGGTCTGCTGGTGGACTTCGTTGAATTGAAAGCTGCCGCCGATGAGGTTGTGCAGTATCTTGATCACAGAAACATAAACGAGCTGCCACCCTTCGACGAATTGCAGCCGTCAGCTGAGAATCTTGCTAAGTACGTGTTAGAGCGCATCGCAATGAAGGTTGGAGATGAGCGCGTGCAAATCTACAAGGTACGATGTTTCGAAACTCCCACGAGCGTTGCCACTTACCAGATAGTTTAACCAGGAGCCGGCAGAGGGCAGGATCAGCGACAAGCATTAAGCAGATTCCGGTTCTAAACTAACCGCTTTATTCTCTTCTACGTAATCTGTGTAATCTGCTGATTCCTTCTTCTTTCGAGACTTCCTTATGTAAGGTCGCTCGCAGAACCAGAAAAAGACCCAGGCGAAAAGGATAGTGGCGAGTATGACTAAAGACGTCTTGAGAACCGGAGATAGAGTCGAATCGATGAAACGCCACGATTGCATGATCACCATCTCGTGCGTCAAATAGATTGAGTAGGAAAAGATGCCCAGCGTTGCGAAGACCGATACCAATCCTGGGAAGCTAAGTCGCCGCAGCCATCCGTTCTCTGCTAGCACTGCCCGGTTCACCAGAATAAAGAACCCGAGTCCCCACATTGGATGAATGAGAAACCAACTTAGATTGTGCAGGAACGTGTCCTTCGGAATGTTGGGCAGCAGTTGAGAAATAGCCGAAGCGCCGACGATCAGTACGCCCGACAATGAAAGACTCCGGCACCACCTGGGCAGTTGAATCAGACCAAATGCCGCCTCCACTCCGATCGCTCCAAGCGCCCAGGTAAACCAGTGTGACGCTGCTGCTTCAGGAACAGGTACTCCAATGCCGGTAGCCAGCCAAGCGAGGTGGCTGAAGACAATCCAACCCAGCCGTGCCAATAAGCAGACAACTATTGTTCGTCCCCAACCCCAGCGAGTGCGAAGGAAGAGCAACAGAAAATAAGCGAGATAGAGCTGCTCTTCAATCGCCAAAGTCCAAAATACGCCGTTAATGCTATAGCAGGTCCTCGGATCCAGGTTGTGCAGCATCAGCACATGCATTACCACGTCGTAGGCAAGGAAGTGGTTGAGGTTAACGCCATTGATGAGAGCAGGCAGCAGAAGGTAAAACGCCAGCGCGATGAGATAAGGCGGATAAAGCCGGCGGATTCTTCTTTTCCAGAAAGCCCCAAAGCGAATCTCCGCCTGCTGTCCCGCTGCGCGCGCTCGAGCCCATTGAAGATGAATGCAGAAACCGGAGATTACAAAGAACAGGAAGACACCAATGTATCCAACTGAGCTGCCATACTGAACTACATAACCTGGCCAGTTAAGAAGGCTGGTAGGAGTACCATTAGCGGGCCGTGGCACCGAGTGATACAGAACCACACCAATAGCGGCAATACCACGCAGTGCATCGATGCTGCGCAAGCGTGTACCTTGCAGCATCTCGGTGTTGTTTGAGTTCATTTGCGATCTTCAAAAAATAGAGTGGCACACGGGCCACTCTATTCTGTCAGAACTCGACTTCTCGTTGCCACGGGCTCAGGCGGAAACTAACGACCCCACATCAATATTGTACTTTCTAATCTTGCTGTAAAGCCTTGGCCGATAGATCCCCAACAGATTGGCCGCCGCCTGCTTGTTGCCGCCCGTGCGCTGCAACGTTCTCTCAATAACCAGGCGCTCAATATCTTCGAGTGTCATGTTTGGAGGAACGTCCCACTCCGTTCCCATCGACGTTCCTTCTGGCAGGCTACCATTGTCAAACGGTAAATCGATGGGTTCAATTTTCGTGTCTTTGGCGAGCAACACTGCGCGTTCGATCACGTTTTGCAACTCACGCACATTACCTGGCCAAGTGTGGCCAAACAAACGCTGGTATGCAGCTTGAGAAACGCCGGTGATGGGTCGCTCATATTTCTGAGCATACATGTGCAGGAAATGCTCGGTTAGAAGTTGTGTGTCTTCACTTCTTTCCCGCAGTGGTGGGACGTGAATCGTGATCGTTGAAATACGGTAAAAGAGATCGTCGCGCAACAGTCCGTCGCGAATGGCGTCCGCGGGTGGACGGTTTGTAGAACATATGAGACGAAAATCAACGGCGTAGGTCTTTTCTGATCCGATTTTCCGGTAACTTCTCTCCTGCAAAACGCGCAGAAGTTTGGGCTGCAGTTCGACCGGCATTTCAGCAATTTCATCGAGCATTAAGGAGCCGCCGGCGGCGTGTTGCACCAGACCTTCCTTGTCGGCATGGGCGCCTGTGAAAGCTCCCTTCGTGTGGCCGAAAAGCTCTGATTCAATTAGTTCCTTCGGTAAAGCCGCACAGTTTACCTTGATGAAGGGTTTTTTTGAGCGCAGGGAATTGTAGTGAATCGCATTTGCAATTAGTTCCTTGCCCGTGCCGGATTCGCCGACTATGAGCACGTTGGCATCAGACTTGGCTACCGACTCGATAGTTTCATAGATCTGCTGCATTGGTTTCGACGCGCCAATGATGTTGAAGTACTCCGCTCGCGTGGAGAGCTGTCGCCTCATGTTTGTGGTTTCGGCCATGAGTTCGCGACGCTCAAGAGCTTTTTCTACCAGCGGCTGCAACTCTTCAAAGTCGAACGGTTTCTCTACAAAGTAGAATGCACCGGCCTTGGTAGCTTCCACAGCTTTCTGGACCGTGCCATAACCTGTCACTACGATGACCTCTGTGGTTGGCCTCGCATCCTTCATATGACGCATGACTTCCAATCCATCCATGTCAGGCAGTTGCAAATCGCAAATCGCCAGGTGATGGCCGCCTTGATCGAATAGTTCTATCGCGGCCGCACCCGTTGCAGCCGTGTCGACGATATAGCCTTCTTCAGCAAAATTCTGTCGCAGGGAATCGGCCATCGTTGGCTCATCGTCTATCACCAGAATTCGCACGTCTTTGTTCTCCACCTTTCTCTCCTCTCTGGAAAGCGCCGCACCTTCAGTGCTCATGATTATCACCCCTTCTGCATCGTCGATTCGAAGATGCAGCTCTTCATTCTGATAGCGGTAGCTTCACAACCAAACGGTTGTTTTGTTGTTCTGTCGAGCCTCCATGGGCTTCGACGATTCTTGCCGCCAGCGACATTCTGATTTCGTCGCTGCCGATAAAAGAACGAAACGGATCGTGATCCAAATGGCCCAGTCCCGACCACTCAACGATTGCTGCTGCATCGTTGGCGCTCCGCTTCACCGTAACTGAGATTTGTCGCGGCTCAGTCTTGTCCTGCTGAAGCTTTGTCGCCCCGATTGAAATCCACTTGAGCGCATCGGACAACATTGTGGGATCAAATTCGCCCTTCAGAGGCTCGGGCTCCGAACTGAACGAAATTTCGCAATTTGTCTCTGTCAGATTCGAGCAAATACTGCGCAGAATCTTTTGAACGTCCAGACCCGCCTGCTTTTTCAACTCTATCGGCCGGCCGTACTGTACGATGGTCGAAAGATCATTCGCAGCCCGCTCGAGTCCGCTGATTAACTTCCCGATAGTTTCCTGCTCGTCATGCGGTCTGTCGCTCTTTTCCAGCCGCTTGCGAAGGAACGTGGCATAGAGTTTGAGACCATTGAGTTGGTTCTTAAGGTCATGGACAATCTGAATTGAAGCTCTCCCGAGGTCCCGAAGCGTATCTCCATCTTCCGTCCTCGACAATAATGGCTTCATAAAGCGCTAGTCTCTCCTGATTCTCTTGGGATCGCGGCGGGGGAAGGGGGATACCTATCTTGATGACAAGTGTACTAATTGAACCCGAACCACTCTCATTGTTGTGTCGCGTTTCGGTGCGCCATGGTAGCAAAAAACATCGGCGTATTCTAGTCATACAGTAAAATCAATAACTTGGGAGCTTCATAGGTCTAGAAACCAACTTGAGCGGGCAAAGCAATCAAAAATGAAAACTCAAGATGATGTGGATACGGTGCTGTTGGTTGAGGACACCGAAGACAACCGCTTCATGATGAGACGACTGCTGGAAATGAGCGGTTACCGGGTTGTTGAAGCGCGGAATGGTGAAGAAGCGGTCAGGACGGCGGAGGCACAAGAGCCCGAACTGATTCTGATGGATCTGAGTCTGCCGTTGATTGATGGCCTTGCCGCGACCCGGCTCATTCGCAAGCTTCCAGCCTGCAAGCAAACTCCAATCATTGCTGTTTCCGCCCACGACACCGCTGATTTCCACTCGGAAGCTCTCCAAGCCGGCTGCAATCGTTACGTTACAAAGCCCATCGATTTTTCTGAACTCGAAGAGTTGATTTCGGAGCTTTTGCGGAATCGCACGAAATTGGATAACTAATGTCGTTCGCATTTACCAATTCCTGGGGAACATCGAAAGGGGATTGGCGTCTAAATTATCTTTTCTCAACTGATTGGGAGGCGACAGTGGTGTTCTAATTTGTAGGGGCGTCCCTCCGTGGGCGCCCTATCTGCTGACTTGTCACTCAAGAAAGGGCGCCCACGGAGGGACGCCCCTACAAATTAGGGCACTACCCAGCGACGAACAATTGCAAAAGAGTTTTCACGAATCTACAATCCCAGCCACCATGCCAGGTCCCGACCATCGAATTGACGCTCGCCTACATGAATCGCGACGCACTTTGATCATTATCATCGCGATAGTGGCAGCAGTTGTCATCGCGCTCTTCTTTTATCTTTTGATGCGCGCAAGCGGAGGTACCAGCAACGCCGAACCGACTTTGCAGGGAGCTATCAGACAGGGCTCACCTGAATTTGAGCAGTACAGCCCGCAGATCGTTCTTGATCAACCAGAAGCCGAAGAGGCAAAGCGTGCCTTGGGCGATACGGTGATGAGTTTGCACACCACGGTCCGCAATTTCACAGGTCGCACGTTAAATGGCCTTGAGGTGAGGGCCGCGGTGGTCGATCACCAGGGTAAAGTGGTGAAAGAAAGAACGGTTGTTGTCGTGCCTACCAGACTGCCAGAACTGGAACCTAATAAGACTATGACGGCCCAAGTGATGTTGGAAGGGTTTTCCGACACCGATGACCGCGCCAACATTAAAATGGAAGTGACGGGTTTCAAGTTTAAGTAAGCGCTGGAAGATTTACCTTGGTTCGAGTGAAGATATTCGGAAGAGTTTTCCAGCGCCTGTTTAGAGTTCTCTGAAACGGGTTTTCCCGTCTGACACACCCGCAGGAAGTACCTTCGCCAAAATCATATTTAGCAGATATTCTTAACCGGCAACGTCCGCGTGGCTCGCCACAGGTAAGTCGGCTAATATGCGAGTTCAGTCTGAGCTTGTCTAATCATGTCATCTAAATGAAGACCTACCGGATGGAGTGGCGATGGGGCTTGGCCGCTGCCTTAGCGATCATGGTCATAGCGATGCTCCCGCAGGTCTTGTTTTTGGCCGACCGCGGACGTGACTGGCACGGAGCCAATGCTGCTATGCACCCTGACGAGGTCGCGTACTCGGCCTACACCGCCGCTCTGATTCGCAACCGGGCACGCCGCAACGATCCGTACACAGGGCGTGAAGACCGCCCCAATCACCCAATTGCCGAATCTCTCTTCTCGATCCAGATCGTTCCAGCATATGTAGTAGCGTCGCCGGCGCGTTGGCTCGGTCTAACGGCCGCGAATGTATTCATGGTATTTCCGATACTGTGTGCCGCAATCAGCTCGCTGGCGATCTTCTGGTTCATTACTTTACTTACACATGACAAGTGGCTGGGAGCTGCGGCTGTCTGGATTGTGCTTGGCCTCGGAACTCTGTTCGCCCGCCAGGGGATAATACGTCACATTCCCAACCTGCCTTATTTGATCCCGCAATGGGTGTCGGATATGGTCGGGCCACCCTCTGTATACCATCTGCCGTTTCTACGGTTTTACCAACCCGCCATCGCATTCCCTCTCTTCTTTGTTCTTGGTGCTTTGACCTGGCTTGCCTTGACGGAGGCGAATAATCGCAAAGCCGTGATAGCAGCGGTGGGTGCCGGGACCACGTTTACGTTATTGGTCTTTTCCTACTTCTATCTATGGACCGCGGCCGCGGCGTGGCTGATTTGTATCTGTGGACTATGGTTATCTGCGCGTAAAAGTGAGCGCGAACGTGTGCTAGTTGTTTTCGGAATAGTAGGAGCGTTTGCACTATCCACCCTGATTACATATTTCTGGATGCTATCTCACCGCGCCCCAACGGTGGACACTACGCAAGCGCTCGTAACAACACACCTACCTGACCTGTTTCGTCTTTCCGAAGTCGCGGCACTAATCGTATTGTTCCTATTGTTGCTCGGAGTACGACGGCGGATCTTTGAGTCAAGCGATGGAGTTGTGCTGTTTACTGGTTCATTAGCACTGGCCGTTCTAGTGGTCTTCAACCAGCAGGTAATCACCGGCCGATCCCTGCAGCCAATTCACTACGAGTGGTTCATTGCCAACTACTGTGCACTCGTTGCACTTGTCCTGACGGCTAGTCTCTGGAGGCGTAACCAGGCACGCACGCTACTCACAAACAAACGGTTGGCGATTGTTGCCGTGACTGCCTTATTGTGGGGAGGTGGCGAGGCATGGCTAGCCGCTAGTTTGAACCTCAATTATAACCGTCAGGTTGATGAAGTGTTACCCGTTGCCAAAGTCCTGACAGCCTTGGCCAACACTGACGGAACCACGCAAGCGCAGCGAAGCGGCGCTGCGATTCCCGTCGTGTTGATGGCAGATTTGGCTTTAGCCGATCGTCTGCCCACTGATGCACCTCAGTCTGTTTTATGGGCTCCACGCATGTTGGTCTTTCCCGCAGTGGTGGAGAGTGAAAACCAGGAGCGGTTCTTTCAGCAGCTCTATTATCTTGGCTTTGACGAGAAAAAACTCTACAAGGAGTTGGATCGCCGTGACTGGAATTTCTATGCAGGCCTGTTTCCCTATTCCCGGCTTAGTCCAATGGTAAGCGGGAACACGAGCCCGATCTCATCGGAGGAGATTAGAATGCAAGTACGCAACTATCTGACATTTGCCGGGGCTTTCAGCCGAGAGCGCGCAGCTTCGCCCGTACTCTCCTACCTTGTGTTGTCCGCAGATAACGAACCAGATTATTCAAATCTTGATCGCTGGTATCAACGCGACGCGGGAGCACGAATTGGCAGATTTGTGATCTACCGGCTCAAACTGAGAGATTAAAATCAGGGGAAACCGGCTGGTATCGTCATCGCGTTCCAATGTCTGACCCAGATAAGTCATATTCTGCACACGTCACAGAAATTCTTTTTTGAGGACTAACAAAGGATGGATATAGTCACAGCCAGTGACCAACAGGAGACCGCAGCCGCCTGCGAGCTTACCGTATTAATGCCCTGTCTAAACGAAGCAGAGACGCTGGGTACGTGTATCAGCAAAGCTAAGGCCTCCATCAAGAGCCTCGGATTGAATGGCGAAGTGCTGATCGCGGACAACGGCAGTACAGATGGTTCGCAGGATATCGCCAGAGGCCTGGGCGCACGGGTTGTGAACGTAGAGCGGAAAGGTTACGGGAACGCGCTCATGCGCGGCATCGCCACTGCCCAGGGAAAATACGTAATTATGGGTGACTCCGATGACAGCTATGATTTCTCTACTCTTGGGCCCTTTGTGGAGAAGCTGCGAGAGGGATATGACCTCGTGATGGGGAACAGATTTCTTGGTGGTATTCAGCCTGGGGCGATGCCGCCCCTGCACCGTTACATGGGTAATCCGGTTCTGACCACCATCGGAAGGCTTTTCTTCAAAAGTCCGTCAGGTGATTTTCATTGCGGATTGCGGGGCTTCAAGCGGAAAACAATACTTGATCTGGATCTGAGAACGACCGGGATGGAATTCGCTAGCGAAATGGTGGTTAAGGCCTCGCTTCACGATTTGCGCATCACCGAAGTACCCACGACTCTGCAACCGGATGGGCGCAGTCGAGCGCCTCATCTTCGGAGTTGGAGCGATGGCTGGCGACATCTTCGGTTCCTGTTGCTATACAGCCCCCGGTGGTTGTTTCTGTATCCAGGGATCTTGCTCATCGCCTTCGGGCTGATTGCCGGAGCGCTTCTGCTTCAGGGTCCGGTTTTTGTCGGCAGTATAGCCTTCGATGCGCAAACGCTGCTCTACGCCGCCGCCGCCGTAATCCTGGGATTTCAGGCGGTTGCATTCAGTGTATTTACAAAAGTGTTTGCTATCAGCGAGGGACTGTTGCCCGAAGATCCAAAGCTAACCTTCAGTCAGATTAAGTTGAACCTGGAAAAGGGGTTGATCCTGGGGGCCTCTCTGATATTGACCGGCCTGGTCTGTTCTGCTTACTCCGTGTGGACTTGGAGGCGACACAGCTTTGGAGTGCTGGATCCAGCGCAAACCCTTAGAATCATTGTTCCGGCTATTACGGCTTTGATCATCGGAGTACAGATAGTTTTCTCCAGTTTTTTCCTGGGCATCTTGGGACTCAGACGCAGGTGAACGCACTTAACGAATGACCAAGCTGACCCAGTTCAAATTCAGACTCTCTGATCCAGTCCTGCTTATTTACATTGCCGCCGTGACCCGTCAGTTCCTCTGGGGTCTGAAAGGCCAGACATTTCCTTGGGTGCTGACGGCAGTCATTTCTGCTCTGATCCTGTGGATGCACGCCATCTTTCGCGAAGATTGGGCGGAACGTGATAGTAAGGACGGACCTTCAAGCAAACTGATCCTCCTTGTTTTCGCCGCTCCTATTGTCGCCGTTTTCCTGGTGCGCGCGCCATTTCCCGATTACACCTATGACGTCCTCAACTATCACCTTGAGCATATGGAGCGGGCGCTTAGGGGCTGGCCATTTATTCCTGGTGACTTCTTTCCATCAGTTGCTCAGTTCAACCCGACTGCGGACATCGCTATCGGAATCTACAAATACTTGCTGGGATTTCGCCTGGGCCATCTTATCAATCTCGCTGCTGTTCTCTGGACAGCGAGCATCGTCGAACGATTTCTGCGCGACTACATTGGAAACACGTACCTCCGGCTTCTGGGCGCCCTGGTAGTGGTTTCAACCGAACTGATTCTTTTCCTTCAGAGTATCTATCTCGTGGATCTGCTGGCGCTGCCGCTGCTCTTGGAGGCGACATTCCTCGCCGCAAACTTCAAGAGAGTGGAGCGCAAAAACTATTCGTTGATACACATTGGACTCTTCCTGGGAATCAGCCTGGCGTTGAAACTCTCGAACGTCGCCTTCATCATCCCGATCGGGGCTCTCGCTGTCTATCAAGCTTATATCTACCGGAGGGATCTGGCCTTGCCGTTGTCGGTTGCGGGGATGATGGCGGCCATCATCGCGCCGTCGGCGCCATTTTTTGTCTTCATGTTTATGGAAACGGGAAATCCGGTCTTTCCGTTTTACAACGGAGTGTTTCGTTCGCCTTATTGGCTGCCGGACAGCGTTCCCGCCACGCCCATCGGCCCGAAGAGTATTTTACAGATTTTGCTTTGGCCCTTATGGGTCTACGTTTTTCCTGAGCGCGGTACTGAGTTCCTGGGCGGGACCCTTCCATATACCGGCAGAATCACTTTCGGCTTCATCTTCGCTATAGCTAGCTTGTTTACTCCGCGATTCAGTCCACCGGTTAAGCTGCTTGGGCTCGTGACGGCTTCGAGCATCTTTCTATGGAGTGCTTCCTCGGGAAATCTCAGATATGGGATGTTTGCCGAAGTGCTAGGGGGAATCGTGGTGCTGGCCGTACTCGCGTCGCTGCTTACAAAATCGGGAGACGTGGAACCGCCACAACGCAGGAAACTTGCCGTGCTCGCGGTGAGCTTCTCCGTGCTAATCGCCCTGCAGGTTTTTAGTTCTTACAAACAAGCGCTGACATTAAACCAAACCTTGTACCAGGAAACAGTAAGGGCAACAGTATTCCAGGATCCGAGAGGATACCTACGCGAATCTGCCTACCTCTTTCGTGATCGGAACATGGAGCGCTTTCTCAGCTCTGATGAACAGCGAACCGTCGATAGTGTCGACGTGTGGGTAAATAGCTACCCGGCCACGGTGGGTATGATGGCCAGTTTGAAACCCGAGATACCGATCATCGCCGTCACATTATTTGGACCGGAAACGACTACTTACGATCCGCTCAAAACGGCGGCCGCATGGGATCGATATGAGATCGCCAAAAAGGCGGCGGTGGGCAAGCGGCTTTACTCCATTGCCTTCGAAGACCACCTGGACGAAGCCCTCGGCCATATCAAACGGGCAGGGTTGCGGCCGGCTCGCATACAGATGTGGCAACTACCGTACTACTCACCCTATACGCACCTGAAAGTGGCGCTGATCGAGCTGGAAAATGCTGCGCCCACTCAGTCAAACAGTGACGCGCCGGTGGAGATCGTTAAATAGGATTGTTGGACCAAGAATTTGCGTAAACACCTGAAGACTGTAGCGCTCTTGTTGATCGCAATCTGTATTTTGTGGCGGCTCTGGCGCCGCCTAAATTGGACTGAAGTGAGTCAGAGCTTCAGCCAGGCTAACAGCTTTCTGGTGGCAGCGTCCGTGGCCGTATCCTGCGGAACCAATTTATTGCGCACCGGCCGCTGGCGCACACTGCTCTCGCCCCTGGTGCGTACGCACCTGCACGAAGTATTCGCGGCAACGAACATCGGTATCGGAGCAAGTTTTGTTTTTGGAGGAGCTGTCGGTGAAGTCGTGCGGCCGTTGGCGCTGTCACTACTCAGCAAGCAAGTGCGACCCGCCGCCTCGTTCTTAACGATTGTGGTGGAGCGCGTTTTTGATTTGTGCGCTCTCTCAATGCTTTTCGGTCTAACCCTCCTATGGCTTCCGCAGATTACCGGTCGTCAGACAGCAGGCCCGTATCTTAGTGAACTCGGAACCATTCTGCTTGTGCTGCCCGCCCTGGCGCTTTGCTGGCTGGTCCTATTCAGAAGTCGACTCGGGAGTTCGCCAGGTTGGGTCGATGAAAAGCTTGTCGGTCGGCATTCCAATCCAGGCAAGGTGCGTCGTGCGACTTCGGCCTATCTGCAGAAACTCCTCGGCGCTTTCAGCGTATTGTCGAACACGCGCGAATCGCTTGTCATTACTCTGTGGACCATCGGTCAATGGCTCTCTGTTCTGCTGACCAATTGGCTTATACTGCGCGCATTTGGTTTGCCATTCGGTTTCAAACAGGCGCTCCTGGTAATGTGCTGCGGACTCATAGGAGCCCTTGTTCCCACTCCGGGTGGGGCTGCTGGAGCCTTTCACGCGGCCCTGAGCGGCGGACTGATTTTTCTCGGAGTAACGCTCGGGCAGGCGGCTGCCATTTCAATTACCGCTCATCTGGTTGGTTTTGTGCCAGCGCTACCGTTCGCCGCGTTTTATCTTTTGCGAGGCAACATCAATCTCAAGACTTTGCACCACGAAATGTCCACGACGACAGACCCGGCCAATTATGAGTTGAAATGAAGGCGAGCGACCTTTCAATTGTTATCCTCACAAAGAACGGAGGCGAGCTGTTTGCAGATGTGCTGGCGCAGCTTTTCGCGTGCGATGGCATTCTCGAAGCCGAGATTTTGGTAATCGATTCCGGCTCAACCGATGGAACGATCGAATACGCAATGCGCCACCCGCAGATTCGCATACATAGGATTCCAGCTGCCGAGTTCGGACATGGAAAGACACGCAATCTCGGCGCGCGGATGACTACGCGACCCGTCATCGTTTATTTGGTACAGGATGCCACGCCGGCCAGGCCAGATTTCCTGACGCGATTAACAACGCCACTTCTCGATGAAGGCTTTGCGGGTGTGTATGGCCGACAATTGCCGCGGCCCTGGACCAACAAGATCGAGCGCATCTTTCTGGGCAACACCTACCCCGACACCCGAGAGGTTCGCGCTTCGGTGGAACAGCGACCGTTGGGCATTCGGGATATATTTTTTTCAAACGTCTGCTCGGCCATTCGCCGCGACATCTGGGCACGCATGCCATTTGATGAGTCGCTGATCATGAGCGAAGATCAATTGTGGGCAAAGCAGGTTCTGCTAGCGGGTCAGCGACTCTTATATGAACCGGGCGCCACGGTCTTTCATTCTCACAACTACGGATTGAGAGAAGTGTTTAAGCGCAACTTTGACAGCGGCGTATCATTAGTAGGAATTGCCGAGGACACGTTCTCCACCATGGTGATCTACGAAGCTCGACACCTGCTCCAGTGCGTAAGAAGACTTCTTCATGGGGCCGACCTGCTTTGGGTTCCTTACTTATTGGCCTACGAAGCAACGCGCGCAACTGCTTTCACCCTGGGCCAACGAGCACATTATTTACCCCGCTGGATTAGGCGAAGGCTGAGCCTGCACAAGTACCACTGGGAAGGCGAGCGGACGGTCGTTCCGCGATAAACCATGCGTTCAGATCTTCAGTGACAATGATCAGCACAAAAAATGACGACTACACTAAGCGTCTTTTAGACCAAAGCGTCTGGTGGAAACGAATTCTCGATGTTCAGAGGCCGTATCGTATTCACCTTCGACGGCTCAATCTCGGATCTGTACTCGAAATCGGCTGCGGCATAGGGCGCAACCTCATTAATCTCGGGAAAGACACCCGGAGCATCGGTATCGACCACAACCCGAACTCTGTTGCGGTCGCAGCTTCTCGCGGACTTGTTGCGTTTACTCCGGAGCAATTCTTAAGTTCTCACTACGCTCAGCCCTCGAGTTTTGATTCTCTTCTCATATCGCACGTAGCGGAACACATGGGAAGAGAGGCCATTGTTTCGCTGTTGAAGGAGTACCTGTTGTATCTACGTTGTGGGGCGATGGTGGTGATTATCACCCCTCAGGAAGCGGGTTATAGATCGGATCCAACACACGTGGAGTTCATGGATTTCGATGTGCTGGTCCGCGTTCTGGAGGACGCAGGACTAATTGTATTGAGGTACTATTCTTTTCCTCTACCTCGGCTGTTCGGGAAGATATTTAAATACAATGAGTTTGTGATTATTGGCCAGAAGGAACAGTTGTAAGGCTCTATTGTGTCTTAAGGGTCCTTGATGCCGCGCGATGCTCAACATTCATTCGTTACTTGTGACGCGCTCACTCGCTAAATGAATCTCAAAAATTTACTTGTAGATCACCGATTCTATTCCGTAGTAGCAATCGCCTACTTGTCGATTGCCTTGTTTCCCGGAAACTATGTTCCACTTGATGTGGGATTGGATCCTTCGTGGCGGTACGCGATCAACTACCTGCCACATTCAGCTCACGTTTTCGGCCGAGACGTGGCATTTACCTACGGTCCACTCGGTTATTTTCTTGTCCCGCTGAATATTGGTTCAAATCTGGTTCAGGCGAGCTTGTTTCATGTAGTCATGCACGTACTGTTGATTCTCATTCTGCTCGACTTTGCGTTGAGAAGAAGGAGATCTTTGCCATGCATTTTTCTTGTCGTCAGTTTCGCACTCGCGCCTCTGCTTGGCATAGGATTGAGTGACCAATACGAATACTCATATTTGATCGTGAGCTGCCTGCTAATTGCCCTTTCTTATGAGAATGAAAGGCTGTCAAACGTTGCGGACTTTATCAATCCGCTGTTAGCGGGGATGTTTCTCTTCATGAAATTCAGTTTGGGTCTGTCCTCAATTCTGATGATTGTAGCCCTGGCAATCGTCAGAATATTCAAAAGGCAAAAGAATGCTTGGCGATCTGCTTTGATGGTGTGCAGTACTTGGTTAGTCACCACGATCGTTATTGCCATTCTATATTATGAATCTCCACGAAACTTTGGCGATTGGCTCGTCGCCTCATGGCAAATCGCTAACGGGTACAGCATAGCAATGAGCCTTTTGGGAGAGACCCACGTTGTTGCATGGGCACTAATAGCTCTGGCAGCCTATATTGCTCTGGCGATTCTCCTGCGTATTGATAAGTCTCCTCTTTTTGGTGTTGCAATGCTTTTTGCGATTGCTATCTTTTTTTGCTTCAAACACTCTTATGTCAGGCAGGACGCTCAACACTTTCTGTACTTCTTTCCCT
>Ga0137359_10000987_pt1 | contig 22263 bp, 25 predicted proteins | sample Mad1_40_16metaG_FD_108281 | JGI IMG/M metagenome (GOLD analysis project Ga0137359, IMG submission 108281) | Vadose zone soil microbial communities from Angelo Coast Range Reserve, California, USA - Mad1_40_16 metaG | ecosystem: Environmental > Terrestrial > Soil > Vadose zone | place: USA... | reverse complement strand
AGTGGAAGCCCCGGATGATCACGTCGTCGTCGTAGATGCCCCAGCCTGACGTGATCATGACGAGCATGACCACGGCGTTGACCCAATGCATGATCCTGAGGGGCCAGGGATGTAGCCGACGTCTCCTGTGTGGCGTCGGCGTAGGCACACCGGGCGCCAAGTTTTCAATCTGATTCATGAATTTGATCTCGCCGCGACCGGCGACGCTGCGCACCGGAGAGGAAAGCTGCTACTTCCTCCTCTTTACCGGGCTTGGCCTTCAACTCAACGAACAATGAAAAGCGGGTCATGGGTAGGTCCTCCTGGTTCAGACGGGAAATAGAATATCCAGGCATTCTGAGAGAGGCGAATAGTCTCATGCAGCCAGGGCAAATCCTCGGTTGGAATTTCAGCCTCTTTTTCGCGCTTTCCAGGCGATGAGCGTCTTGCCGCCAGTAAGATGGGGAGTTTGCCGTCTGGCAGTCGTTCAGGCTGGCCTTGGCGATGCCGTAGCACTTCTATCTCGCCGTCGGGATTGCGGCGGTGCCCGTTTCGGCGTCGGCAAATGGCGCAATAGCAGCAAGCAGGGCCGACGTGGCAACGACGGAAAACTTCATTGTGACATTCCTACTATGTCTATGACGGAGCAAAGCGAGTTCGTCCGCCGCCCAAGGTCCTATAGGCCCTTGGGGTTGCCCAGGAGCAGTTTGACTGGCCCTTCGGTAGAGCCGTCGATTAACTGATAGACGATGGTGTCTCCACTGAGAATCAGCAGGACGCAGCCCTCTATCTTGTTGTCGCTCGCTGCCGCCCAGCACATGAGATCGTCGTCGCGGATTGACCATTTCGCCTTGTACTTGCCGCTTTTAGAATCGATACCATGAACCACCCCATCCGACGTGTAGTACTCCGCATAGGTAGAGCCGCTCGATGTCGTTCCGGTCACGCTGTTTCCAATGACCTTGGACAGGATCTCGGCCTTGGTCATCGCGCCCGTATACGCCCAGTGGCTCAACGCTGCCGAAGGTGCCAGTATGGCGCTCGCCAGGCCCAGGGCGACCAAGGTCTCTTTGCGAATCATGTTCGCATCTTCCGAAATTGTCGCGAGAGGCTCCAACCGTTTTGGATAGGACCTGTCGGCGTTCTAAGATTAGCTTTCGGCGGGCCCAAAGCGACAATGCCGAGTCTCTATCGATTTGATGCAGGACAGCTATCACTGGGGTGCCTCGCTTCTCGGTCACCTCATGGACATGAACAGCACGGCCAAACCACGGATGCCATGGATATCCCAGAGGCGTAGCTCGCGCGTGACGCTGAATCGCGTTACCACGAACCAGCCGGAGAAGATCGCGAGCGAAAGAGCTGCCCAGGCGAAGCCCACGAGCACCGAGCGGGATCGACGCGGTGTGCGAACGATCGGCCGGACGTCCTGATCGAATGTTTGATGCGTCACCGATATCCAACAGGATCTGGCCGATCGCAGCGTCTTCAATACCGCCAGGATGTCTCCGGGATCGAGACGGTTGCGATAATCGACATCGATGGCGGCGAGCGCGACACGGCGATCCCGGTCGATGACGTAGGTCGCCGGAACCGGTATGTTTCCGAGCGCCCTTATCGTTGGGGAAGTAGCCTCGGCCGCTACGCGTCCGCGCTGCCTTGCCAGGGGTAGCGCTTGACGGCGCGCATGAAGGCGGCGACGGCGGGGGAGAAGCGCCGCCCAGGCAGGCTGACCACAGCGACCTCGCGGGTCACCACCGGATCGACCAGCGGGCGCGTATGCAAGCCCGGCAGGATCGGCGAGAATTCCGGGATGAAGCAAATTCCCATCCCGGCCATGACCATGGTCTGGATCCAGTCCTCGCGCTCGCTGCGGAAGGCTTCCCGCAGGTCGACCCTGTTGTCGGCAAGGAAGTCGTCCCAGTAGTTGCCGTATTCGCAATTTGCCCGCATCAGATAGGCTTCGCCGCTGCAGTCAACGGTGCGCACGGCTTTCATCGGCTCGAATCGATGGCCGGGCGGGAAGGCCACCATGAAGCGCTCGCGGTACAGCGGTTCGACCTTGAAGCGCTCGTCGAAACCGCGCGGATGGGCCATGACAGCGAGGTCGAGCCCGCCTTGCTCGAGCAGCTCGGCCATGTGGTCCGGCACGCCTTCCAGCAGCGACACCCCGACGCCCGGATGCTCCTTGCTGAATTGGGCGAGAAGCCCGATACAGCGCAACGGGCCCACGGTGCACATGACGCCCAGGCGCAGCGGTGCGTCGTCCAGCGTCAGGAAACTCTTGGCCGTCGTCGTCGCCGCCTCGGTGTTGCGCAGGACCTCCTCCAGATGCGGGCGCATCAACTGGCCGAATTCGGTGAGGTGCGTGCGGCTGCGCTCGCGACGCAGCAGCAAGCCGCCGAGCTCCTCCTCGAGCTTCTGGATCGCCCGGGTCAACGCCGGCTGGGTGACGTTGCAACTGTCCGCCGCCCGGGTGAAGTTGAGGGTGCCGCAGATCGTCAGGAAATAGCGAATCTGGTGCATTTCCATGGCCGGCGCCTCAGCCCTTCAGGCTCTCCAGCACGGCGACGATGTCGTCGGGCTCGGCCCGGCGGGTGAAGTCGACGTCGACGAAGGCATAGCGGATGATGCCGCCGCGATCGACGACGTAGCTGGCCGGGACGGGGATGAACCAGCCGTCGTTGCCGTGCCGTTCGGCCAGATCGGTGCCGAAGCCGGCCAGCATCTCGCGGGTCAGCTCGGGTACCCGGAACAGCACGCCGAACTGCATGCCGACCGCGCCGTCGACGTCGGAGAGGATCTCATAGCTGAGGCGATGCGCCCGCCTGGTCGCGGCGAAATGGCGGCCGGTATCGGGCGTCAGCGCGACCAGCTGGCCGCCCGCCGCGGCGATGCGCGGCAGTGCCGCCTCCAGCGCCATCAGCGTGCGGGTGCAATAGGGGCACCAGTCGCCGCGGAAGAAATTGACGACTACGGGCCCTTTCGCCAGCAGCTCGTCGGAGAAGACCAGCCGGCCCTCGGCATTGGGCAGCATGAAGCCTGGCATGGCGTCGCCGACCTTGAGGGCGCTGCTCGCCGTCTGGGCTCGGCCGAGCTGCGCCACCAATGCCTCATAGGCCGCCATAGTCTTGGCATTGGCCGAGGCTTCGGCGCGGATCCGGTCGAGCTCATCCTTCAATGACATCTGGGTCTCTCGAATTCCGGTCGACCATCATGGCTCGACGACACGGCGCCTGATCAAGGATGACAGAACCGTGACCCAACCTCCAATTCCACTTGGTTATGATTTCCATACCCGGGCGTAATCAGGCCTGGGCACTGGCGCTGGCGGGGGCACGCTCCAGTCCCGGGCCCTCATCAGCTTGAGGAACGCGGCCACGCCCGGCCCATGTGGGCGGCCGGCGGCGGCCGATACGATGATCCGCCGCTCGGCGCCGGCCAGCGGGCGGGCGACGACGCCGGCCGGCATTAATTGGCGGTCCGCCGCCAACGCGATGCCGAGCCCCGCGGCGACCATCTGGTGGATGTGATCCTCGCTTCGGCCGCGATGCGACGGGTCGATGCGGACCACGCCGGCCGTGAGGCGCCGGCCGGCCTCCTCGATGTCGCAGCCGGGCCGGCTGCGGGCCAGCAGGCTCGACTTGCCCAGGACCGCGACCGGGATCTCGTCGAGCGCGGCCAGCGGATGGTCGGGCGGGCAGATGACGACGTAGCGCTCCTTGAACAGCGGCCAGTGGTTGAGCCGCTCCGGAATCCGCTTCGGCTCGACCAGCACGGCCGCGTCGAGCGTGCCGTCGAGCAGGCGGGCGAAGAGCTCGTCGGCGCCGCCTTCGCTGAGGTCGAGCTCGAAGCCCGTCAGCCGCTCCCGCAACTCGCGCAAGGTCGGGACCAGCAGGCCCGCCGAGAGCGTGCTGCCGAGACCGAGGCGTAGCGGGGCGCGTTCACTGCGCTTGAAGGCCGCGGCCTGCTGGGCGGCCGCCTCGGCCGCGGCATAGGCGGCTTCGAGATGCGGCAGCAGTGCCTGACCCAGCTGGGTCAGCTGGGTCAGGTTGCGCTCACGGTAGAGCAGGGGGCCGCCGACCTCCTCCTCGAGGCGCTGGATGGCGCGGGTGAGAGCGGGCTGCGAGACGTTGCAAGCCTCGGCCGCGCGCCTGAAGTTGAGTGTCTTCGCCAGGCTCAGGAAATAGCGGACCTGAAAGAGTTCCATCTGCGGCGCACGGTCTCCCACGGTTCGCCCGGGTTGGTGGATTGCACCCGCTCGGCCGTCATCAAGTCTCCCGAGGCGACAGATAGCCTAAACGCGAGTTCGGGGGAAGGCTGCGCCGGGGCCGGCGCGGCGGCCAGCAGCGCAGCGACCCCCCGATAACCGGCAAGCATCGCTTCGATATCCCATCGGCATTTCCCAATGCCGCGGCCGCCGCCGAAGCTGGAACCCAGCAAGATCGCATCACCCGAAGTAGGCCCGAAATGTTATCGCCCGAAGGAGGCTCGCCATGTTGATGACCAGGCCCGAGACCAAGCCCGCAGCGCCGTCGCCGCGACCCCTGGAAGGCCGCGCGGCCATCGTCACCGGCTCGACCAGCGGCATCGGCCTCGGCTTCGCCTGGGCGCTGGCTCTCGCCGGCGCCAAGGTCATGCTGAATGGCTTCGGCGAGGCCGACGAGATCGAGACGATCCGCGCCGGCCTGGCCGAGGAATCGGGAAGCGAAATCCGCTTCGACGGCGCCGACATGAGCCGGCCGACTGCGATCGCCAGCCTGGTCCGAGGGCGCCGGCGCCGCGCTCGGCAAGGTAGACATCCTGGTCAACAACGCCGGCATCCAGTTCGTCGCCCCACTGGAACAGTTCCCGGCCGAGAAATGGGACGCCATCCTGGCGATCAACCTGAGCTCGGCCTTCCACGCCACCCGGCTCGTCATCCCCGGCATGAAGGCGCGCGGCTGGGGCCGGATCGTTAACGCCGCCTCGGCGCACGGCCTGGTCGCCTCGCCCTTTAAGTCGGCCTATGTCGCCGCCAAGCATGGCATGATCGGCCTCACCAAGGTGACTGCGCTGGAAGGCGCCGAAGCCGGCGTCACCTGCAACGCCATCTGCCCGGGCTATGTCCTGACCCCGCTTGTCGAGAAGCAGATCGACGGCCAGACCAAGAGCCACGGCATTCCGCGCGAGCAGGTGATCTGCGGACATCCTGCTGGCCCAGCAACCCAACAAGCGTTTTGTCGGCGTCGAGGAACTCGGCGCGCTCGGGGTCTTCCTCTGCACGGACGCCGGCGCCTCGATCACCGGCACCGCCCTGCCGGTCGACGGCGGCTGGACGGCGCATTGAGAGAACGGAGGAGGTAAAACCATGGATGCCACGGTCCTGACCCGCGACAAGGCGGAGAGCCGGCGCATGCGTGAAACGAGGACGGACGCAGCGCGCGCCGACCAGCCTCATGCGGGAGAGAAATTGATCAACCTCGCCCTTCAAGGCGGCGGCGCCCACGGCGCCTTCAGCTGGGGCGTGCTGGACCGCCTCCTGGAGGACGGGCGCATCGCGTTGGAGGGCATCAGCGCGACCAGCGCCGGGGCCATGAACGCCACCGTCGCCGCCTATGGCATGAGCGCCGACGGCCGCGAGGGCGCCCGCCAGGCGCTGGCCAATCTCTGGCGCCGGGTCAGCCATGCGGCGGCTTTCAGCCCGCTGCAGCCGACCTGGCTCGACCGCATGATGGGCAACCGCGCGCTCGACAGCTCCCCGGCCTATGTCCTGATGGACATGATGACCCGCCTGCTCTCCCAATCAGTTCAACCCGATGAACTACAACTCGCTGCGCGACGTGCTGACCCAGGTCGTCGACTTCGATGCGCTGCGCGCACATCGCTGCCCGGTCAAGCTCTACCTCTCGGCCACCAATGTGCGGACCGGCAAGGTCAAGGTCTTCGGCAACGACGGGATCACCGCAGACGCGGTGCTCGCCTCGGGCTACCTGCCTTTCCTGTTCCAGGCCGTGGAGATCGACGGCGAATCCTACTGGGACGGCGGCTACATGGGGAACCCGGCGATGTTCCCGCTGATTTACAACTGCACCAGCCATGACGTGGTCATCGTCCACATCAACCCGCTCGAGCGGCCCGAGATGCCGCACACGGCGGCCGAGGTCCTGAACCGCATCAACGAGATCAGCTTCAACTCCTCGCTGATGCGCGAGATGCGCGCGATCAACTTCGTCTTGACCTGATCGAGGCGGATCAGGTCAAGACGAACGCCCTCAAGAAGATGCATATCCACGCCATCTCGGCCGAATCCGAGATGTCGCGGCTCAGCGTCGCCAGCAAGCTCAACGCCGACCGGGGTTTTCTGACCGAACTGCGGGACACCAGCCGCGCGACCGCGCAAGCCTGGCTCGATATGCATTTCGATACCCTGGGGCGCGAATCGACCGTAGACATCCGGGCGACGTATCTCTGAGGACGCCGTCATCTGCGCGCGCCCGCTCCGAAAACTGAGCGGGCGTTTCCCGCCGGTTTTTCTTCCGTCGCCCCTGCGTCTTTCTTCACCACCCCCGTCTCTTCTTCCATCACCCGCGAAGGCGGGTGTCCATGCCGTCGGCGTCACGGACGCCTCACGCGAGTGTGATCGCGCCGTTCGATCCGACGCGGCCGACACCTTATCGACCCACCGCCTTCGCGAGGCTGAAGATGAGAGATCCGCAATCCTGGTCCCCCGCCAACCGGTTTCATGCACCTTCGCTATCGAAACAATGCAGACACGGTATTTCCCGGCGGGGCCGTCCGGGTGCACATTCCCCGGCGAGGCTTCGAGGCCGATCGCTCCGAACAGGGGGACGGGCCGGGGCCGCAACGACAAGCGTTTCAACCACCCGACGGGAGAACGACCGATGAAGACCTCGATGATTGCCGCGTCCGCCATGCTGGCCGCCATCGCCGTGCCGGTGATCGCGCAAGCGGGCCCGGCTGCCGTGCCGAATTTCCAGGCCGAGAAGTGCTACGGCATTGCCAAGGCCGGCCTGAACGATTGCCAGACCGCGACCCATTCCTGCGCCGGGACCTCGACCAAGAACAACGACGGCGCCTCCTGGATCTACGTGCCCGCCGGTGCCTGCGCCAAGATCACCAGCGGCAGCACGACGCCGAAGGCCTGAGCAAGGAACCACGGACAGCCGAGGGACGCGCCATGGTCGAGACCCGCGATCACGCCAAGCCAGCGACGCCGCTTGCCGCGGGAATCGGCTTGCGCGCCCCCCATCTGTCCGAGGTCATGGCCAACCCCTCGGCGGCGGGCTGGTACGAAGTACATGCCGAGAACTACATGGGGCATGGGCCGGCGCTGCGCGCGCTCGAGCGCCTGCGCCAGATGAGCCCGGTCAGCCTGCATGGCGTCGGCCTTTCCCTCGGCAGCGCCGAAGGCATCGACGATGACCATCTGGATCGCCTTGCGCGGCTGGTCGAACGGCTCGAGCCGATGCGGGTTTCCGAGCATCTCTCCTGGAGCGCCGCCGACGGCATCTACTTCAACGACCTCATGCCGCTGCCCTATACCGAGGAGGCGCTCGATCTCGTCGCTGCCAATGTCGAGCGTGCGCAGGCGTGGCTCGGCCGGCCGATCCTGATCGAGAACCCGTCGAGCTACCTGCGCTATCGCCATTCGACCATCGCCGAGCCCGAGTTCCTCGCCGAATTGGTCCGCCACACCGGCTGCGGTTTGCTCTGCGACGTCAACAACATCCATGTCAGCGGCCGCAACCTCGGCTTCGACTCCTCGGCCTATCTGGCGGCCCTGCCGGCTGCCGCCGTCGGCGAGATCCATCTTGCCGGCCACCATGGCAATGCCGCCGGCGGCCGCGAGGTCCTGATAGACGACCATGGCAGCGCCGTGGCCGAGACGGTCTGGGTGCTCTATGCCGAGGCGCTCGACTGGTTCGGCCCGCAACCCACCCTTATCGAATGGGACTGCCGCCTGCCGGCGCTTTCGGTCCTGCTCGGCGAAGCCGACAAGGCCGACGCGCTCGCCCGCCATGTCCTGCAAGAAAGCCCGCAAGAGAAACCCAATGTCGAAGCTGCGTGACCTGCAACGCGCCGTTGGGCGCGGAATCCTGGGCCATGACCAGGGCTCGATCGTCGAGGCGATCCTGGGCGACGGGCTCGATCCGGCGGCCCGCCTGCAAATCTACGCCAACCACTACCGCAGCTCCCTGACCGAAGCGCTGAAGGAGATCTATCCGGTCGTCTGCCGCCTGGTGGACGAGCGCTTCTTCGGCTTCGCCGTCGACCGCTATATCGACTCCTCGCCGCCGCGCAAGCCCTGCCTGTTCGAGTTCGGCGACACCTTCGCCGATTTCCTCGCCGGCTTCCCGCCCTGCCGCACCTTGCCCTATCTGCCCGACGTGGCCCGCCTCGAATGGGCGATCAACGCCGCGCTGCATGCGCCGGCCGACGTGCCATTGGAAGCGGGCGCCCTAGCGGCCGCGGCGCCGGCCGACTATCCGCGCCTCGTCTTCCGCCTGCAGCCCTCGCTGCGCCTCATCGCCTCGCCCTGGCCCGTCGACCTGATCTGGCAGGCCAACAAGCCGGGTGCCGAGGATTCGGTCGACCTCGACCAGGGCGGCTGCCGCCTCGAGATCCGCCAGCTCGGCGAGGAGGTGGTCTTCCGCCGGCTCGAGCCGGCCGAGTTCGACCTACGCGGCTTCCTGGCTGCCGGACAGCCGCTCGAGGCGGCGCTCGCCGCCGTCCTTAAAACCGACCCGATGTTCGACCCTGCGATGGCGCTCAGCCGTCTGTTCGGCGAGGGCCTTGTCGTCGGCTATGCGTTCGCAGCCATCGAAATCCCCCAACCCACAGAGATTTTGCCATGATCACCACCGTTGCGGGCGGCGCTCCGGCCAAGCCTTTGCGCAACCTGATCGAGGGCGGCCTCGCAATCCTAGGCCGCTTCCCCTGGGGACTGCTGCAGCTGATCTTCCGCTTGAGCGTGGCCAGCGTGTTCTTCAAGTCGGGCCATTCCAAGATCTTGAGCTGGGACACGACGCTGCTGCTGTTCGCCAACGAATACCATGTGCCGGTGCTGAGCCCAGCGGCGGCGGCAACGCTCTCGGCCAGCTTCGAGCTCGGCTGCTCGGCCCTCATCGCCATCGGCCTGCTGACGCGTCTCGCCACCTTGCCGCTGCTTGGCATGGTTTTCGTCATCCAGACCTTCGTCTATCCCGAGAACTGGGTCGAGCACCTGACCTGGGCGGCGATGCTGATCTTCCTGTTGACCCGCGGCCCCGGCCCGGTCTCCGTCGACCGTCTGCTGAAGCCGCTGCTGCTCGGCCGACGGAGGCTCTGACAACAACCCGCGGTCGAGGTGCTGGCGCTCCTGCCGGCGCCGGCGAGCGGACTTCGGTGGGACTGCACTCCAGCCGCAGAGATTGCAGAGTCGCCGGCGCAGACACGCGGAGGACTTTACCGTGACGCCGATTGCTCGCCTGATATCCGTGGTCAGTGATGTGCTGAGCTTCGCCGAGCGCTTGCTCGGGCCGCTGCTCGATTTATTCATCCGAGTGTGGCTGGCACAAAGCTTCTTCATCTCCGGCCTGCTCAAGGCAGCGAGCTGGAAGACGGCGCTGCTGCTGGCAACCTACGAGTATCCGGTGAGCTGGCTCAATCCGACCGCGGCAGCGGTCACCGGCCTGGCGATCGAGCTGGTCTGCCCCCCATTAATCGCCATCGGATTGCTGACTCGCATCGCGGCAGTGCCGCTCTTCATCCTCTCCCTTGTCATCCAGTTCGCCTATAAACCGCTGCCGGAGAATTTATTCTGGGCGCTCCTGTTCGGCTTTATGATCCTGCGCGGGCCCGGTGCTCTGTCTCTCGACAGACTGATCGGTCCGGCCGTGCTGTCGAGCGCGCTGCCTTTTGCTGGCGTAGCGCGCCGCGTGCTGGAGACCATGGACCGGATTGGCCGCCCAGTTGGGCTTTTGGCGCTACGCCTCTTCATGGCCACCTTCCTATGGGCTTCAGCGCTGCTTGGCGCGACGCTCCTGGGAGCGGGCCTCGCCACCCGTCTCATCGCCGCGTTGCTGCTCGTCATCACCCTGTCGGCCGGGATCATGGGCGCGGGCCCGCCGGAGACGGCCTATTGGCTGGTGGTCCTTGGGCTGATCTGCCTTCGGGGCGGCGGGCCGCTGTCGGCCGACGAGCTCACCTACTCTCGGCTCCGGCACCGCTTCCCGCAGCTCGACGGCAAACCGGCCTTTTCGCTCGCGGGTATGCCGCATGTCGTGATCGTCGGTGCAGGCTTTGGCGGGCTCGCGGCCGCACACCGTTTGCGGTGGGCGAAAGCGCGAGTCACCTTGATTGATCGCCGCAACTATCATCTTTTCCAGCCGCTGCTCTATCAGGTGGCGACTGCCAGTTTGTCGCCGGCCGATATCGCGACCCCGATCCGCGCCATGCTACGCGATCAGTTCAACGCGGTCGTGCACTATGGCCGCGTGACCGGCATCGATCGGGCAGGCCGGACCGTGCTGCTCGATGACCGCCGGTTGCCTTATGACTATCTCGTGCTGGCCACTGGTGCGCGCCACGACTATTTCGGCAAGGACGAGTGGGAGCGGACCGCGCCCGGCCTCAAGAAGATCGATGACGCTACGGCGATCCGCCGCCGGATTCTCGTCGCCTTCGAACTGGCGGAAACTTGCACGGACGAAGCCGAGCGCGGCGCGTTGCTCACCTTCGTCGTCGTCGGTGCCGGTCCGACCGGCGTCGAGCTGTCTGGCGCCATCGCCGAGCTGGCCCGCCAGGGTATGGAAAAGGATTTTCGCCGATTCGATCCCGCCTCGACGCGAGTGATCCTGGTGCAGTCGGCACCGCGCGTGCTGCCGACCTTCCCGGAAGCGCTGTCGGCGCGGGCCAAGGAATCGCTTGAGCGGCTGGGGATAGAGGTTCGGCTCAACAGCCGGGTCACGGCGGTCGATGACGAAGGCGTGATGGTCGGTGATGACCGCATTCCAGCCCGCACCGTGCTGTGGGCCGCGGGCGTTGCCGCGTCACCGGCGGCGAAATGGCTCGATGCCCCCGCCGATCGCGCCGGCCGGATCAGAGTGCTGTCCGACCTCTCGGTGCCGGGCTTGCCGGAGGTCTTTGCGATCGGCGACACGGCTGCTATCGAAGGACCGACCGGCCAGCCAGTGCCGGGACTTGCTCCTGCGGCGCGGCAGGGCGGCGAATATGTCGCCGGGGTGATCCGCGCCCGCATAGAGGGCCGGTCTGTGCCGGGCGGGTTTCGCTATCGCCATCGCGGCAGCATGGCGGCGATCGGCCGCAAGGCGGCCGTCGCTCACCTCGGGCCACTCAAGCTGTGGGGCATGCCTGCCTGGTGGCTGTGGGGCGCGGTTCATGTCGTCCTGCTGGTCGGTGCCCGCAACCGGTTCGCCGTGATATTGGACTGGGCATGGGCCTATCTGACCTATCGGCGCGCCATCCGATTGATCACGGGTGCAGAGTCCAACGTCGTTTCGGGTGACACGGCCCCTGAAAGGAATCTGGAGCTTGTGACATTGCCCTTGTCTCAGGGCGTTCGGTCGAGACGGCGGCCGTAGGTGGCGAACGCGAGGGCGGCGGCGGCAAGTGCGAAAAGCGCCACCGGCCACATTTCGTGCCCGACGAGCGCGGTCCCTTCACCCTTCAGCAGGACACCCCGAGCCGCACGAACGAAATGCGTCAGCGGCAGCATCTCGCCAATCGAGCGCGCCCATCCCGGCATTCCCTGGAACGGGAACATGAAGCCGGATAGCAGCATCGAGGGCAGGTAAAAGAAGACCGCGGCCTGCATCGCCTGCATCTGGCTCTCCACCATGGCTGAGAGCGCGAAGCCGAGGATCAGGTGGGCGCCGGCATACAACGGCAAGGCGGCGAGCAGCGCCCCAAGGCCGGCCGACGACGGCAGTTCGAAAAGCGGCCGGGCGATCCCGATGGCTATCGCCCCTTGCAGCGTCCCGATCAACACATAGGGCGTCAGCTTGCCGACGAGTGCGTCGAGCGCGTCGACAGGGGTGGCTAGGAGCGCCTCCCAGATGCCGCGCTCCCGCTCGCGAACGAGCGTCAGGGCCCCCAGCATCAAGGTGCTGATCATGACGATGACGCCGACCAACCCTGGAACGATGGCCCAGGCAGTGCGACCGTCAGGGTTGAAGAGCCATTTGACCTGGACGGCGGAGCTGGAGCCGAGAGAAAGAACCGTCGCGACGTGACGCCAATAAGCAGTCTCGAGCGCCCCCAGAGCCGGGCGCACGGAAGCGGGGTCGGAGGCGTCGACGACGACACGAGGCGTGGACGACTGCTCGGGCCTGGTTACCTTGACACCGGGCCCGATATCGTTGTCCCTGACATCGCGCCCCTCGTTACCGGCCCGCGGCAGCTCGATCCCGACCAACGCCTTGCCGTCGATGACCATCCGCTCGGCTGCACCCGACGGCAGCCCTTCACCGACGATCGTGAAGTAACCGGTCTCGCCCGCGATGCGAGCGGCGCGCTCGATCGAGGCATCGCCGCCGCCGGCGATGGCGATTGGGACGCTCTTCGGATCGAGATTAACGGCGTAGCCGAAGAGCAGGATCTGCACCGCCGGCACCAGGGCGATCAGGGATATGACAACGCGGTCCCGCACGAGTCGCAAGGTTTCGACGCGGGCGACGGCCACCATGCGCGAAAGGCGTCGTCCTGCCGCCCGCCATGGAGCGCGCCGGCTCATATCCGAGCCTCTCCCATTGGCATCGACGACGCGAGAATGGCATCATCGAGCCGGAGCGCCGCCCGGGCGATTCTCGCTCCGTGCGATGCCGCGAACCGGCGCAGGTGCTCTTCCCCGAGCGGATCGACGACGACGCGCAGACACTCCCCCTGCGGATAGCTGGCGACGACGCCGGTAACCGCGGCGACATCCTGTGCGAGCCGGCGCGCGTCGATGCCGCACAACAGGAACGCGGCCGCGGGCGAACGCACCGCGATCTCATCGGGTGCGCCCGCCGCCACGACTTGACCGTCGGCAAACAAGGCAACCTGCAGACATCGCTCCGCCTCCGCTATGTCATGGGTGGATAGGATCACGCCCGCGCCGGCCGCGGCCAACCGCTCCGCGCGCCGCCACACCTCCTGGCGCGCTGCCGCATCGAGGCCGGCCGTCGGCTCGTCGAGGAGCACGAGTTGCGGCGAATGAATCAGCGACGCAGCGAGCTGAAGGCGACGCGCCCAGCCGCCGGAGAGAGCGCCCGCCGGGCTGCGGGCCCATTGCACGAGATCGAACTCGCCGATTGCAGCCTGCGCCGCCGCGCGGGGGTTTCTCAGCCCGTAGACCGCGGCGCGGAATCGGAGGTTTTCAAATACCGAGAGCTCGGCATAGAGCGACAGCCGCTGCGATAAGTAGCCGACCCGCTCGCGGATCTTTGCGGCATCGCGCAGAAGGTCGAAGCCAACCACGCGCCCGCGTCCCCCGTCCGGCCTCAGAATTCCGGCAAGCATCCGAAGGGTGGTGGTCTTGCCGCCGCCGTTCGCGCCGACGAAACCGCAGATCTCGCCTGCCCGCAACGTGAGCGTCACGCCCATGACCGCGGTTCTGCGACCGTAGCGCTTCGAAAGGCCTTCAATAGCCACCAGGGGCTCTCGTCCGGCCGACGCGGCGGCAATCATCAGGGATTGGCCCGCGCGATCAGGCATGGCGGTAACGGAATCCGCCGAACATGAAGTCGGTGGCCTCGGCACCGACGGCGAGCACGGTCTGGCCCGGTTGGAGGGTCGATCTCAATTGTGCGAGGGCGAGCCAGATGGCGGCCGATCCGGTATTTCCCAGCCGATCGGCCGTGACGACGATCCGCTCGGGCGCGAGGCCCAGCGGTCGGGCAAGGATCGCATCCATGCGGCCATTGGCCTGATGCGGCAAGATATAGTCGGGTAGCCCACTCCCCGCGGCCGCCGCCGCCGCGGCACCGTGCAGAAGCAGGTCGAGGCCCGAACGGCGGATCGCGGCGAAATCGTGGCGGAACTCGGGAAATCCGTTCGTACAGCTTGGGGTGTCGGATCCGCCTTCCGCTATCGTGAGGCCGGAGTCGCGCCCGCGTCCGGCTTGGCCATAATACACATGCGAAAGGCGAGCGCCGGCGTGGCCGTCGTCGCACGCCAGGACTATTGCGGCTGCGCCATCGCCCATCTGTATGAGATTGACGAGCTGTCCCGCATCCTCCGCAACCCGATGCGGGTCGAAGAAGACAGAGCCCGTTTCGGACCCGACGATAGCGACCGGCCCCGCCCCTGCGCGCAACAATCCTTGCGCGAACACCAGGGCGTTGGCAAAGCCGGTGCAGGCTTGACGAAACTCGACGAAGGGGCCGCCATAGTCGAGCAGATCCGCGACCTGACCGATGTTCGGCGGCAGGAGGCGCGCCGGTGTCGCGGTGTGGCCGATCAGGTACGAAAGATCCCGTGGTACGAGACCGGCTTCGATGAGCGCGCCTCGTAGGGCGGCGGCGGCGAGCTCGGGATTGCGGTGCCCCTTCCGTGGTGATTCCAAGCGGATCGCCATGTTGCGGCACAGGTGGCGGGTGCGGATCCCGAGCTTATGAGCGATGCTCCTGCCGCGGCGATGCAGCGACAGGCCGAACCGCCGGTCTACCAACGTCAACAGATCTTCCGTCGAAATTGGCTCGCCGGGAAGTGCCGCACCCGTGCCGAGCACCAGTAGTGGCGTACAGTCGGACCAGAGCGTCCGCGAGGAGGGGCCGGTCATGGGAAGAGCCCGTCCGGCAAGTGCCCGAGTCGCATGAACAACTGTCCGGCATCTATTTCCAAGCGTTCGAAGGCTTCACCACGCTGAGCCAGGACGCCGACGAGGCCGAGTCGGGTTCTCGCGGCCACGACGCCGATGACATCCCGGGAAGCGAGCTCGGCCGCGATGCGCCGCGAGAGTCGGACATGCCCGGCCTCGTCTCGATGTATGCGGCGGAAGATGGCGGCCGCGACCGGCTCTTGCGCGAGGACGCGATCCGGCTCGAGCAGCGCGGAGAGGATCAGGCAAACCGCAGAGTCGAGCGATGTGATCGAGGCAAGGTGCAGGCCGACGTCGGGTTGCGCGATGGCATGGTAAAAGCGGAGCATGGCGCGGCGCAGCTCCCTATCTGGTGTAGGTGCCGGTAGTGCGCCGCGCAGGCCCCGCAGCAGCTGCTCATGGACGAGCTCCTCTTCCGCGATGCGTGCGAGCCCATGACGAGCCGCGTCCTCGATAGGCGAACCTCCGAGACGTCCGAAGGCCAGCGATGCCGATTCCTCGCCGCAGGCGAAGACCTGCAGGAGCTCGGAGAGCGCCTCGGCCTGCGCATCTCCGAGCCGGAGCGGTCCGGGCGGTGATCGGGCAGGAATTGCATCGGCAAGTCGAAAGCAGATCTGGCTGTTGATCCATTCGACCATGACGGCCTCGCTGCGACTGACCTGGCGACGGCAGACGGCGTCAGCTCATCGATTTTCGAGCTTGGGGACCAATGGCCAGTTCCTGTTGCCTTGCGCGATGTTGCCGGATTTGTCGAGAGACCAGAGGGTTTGCGAAAAGAAACCGTTGTTCAAATAGAGCTTGTTATTGACGATCGCCCATTCGTCCGGGTCGATGTCCGCGATCCAGTTCAACGAGATCGCATAGGCGCAGTAGCCGCCATACTGCGGCACAAATTTCTCCGACTCCGCGATAAAGCGGTCACGGTGCTCGGCCGATACGAAACGATACACCGCCCCCTTGTAGCTGGTGGCAAACTGGGCCGAACCCCGCGTCGGCTTGCCGGAATCGAAATAAGAGACGGGATCATAACCTTTGATGGCCAGGCCATCTTCCGTGTTCACCGCCGGGATGGGCGATTCGGCGAACGCGGCGCCGGCGATGAGCAACGAGAGCAGGCAGATGACGAGGATCTGCCGGAAGAGCCTGAGCGAAGAAACAACCGTGAGAGCACCCCATGCTTCCGTCCGGCATTTCCACACGTCAGCCGGGCCAGCCCGCGCGATCATCGGCACGGCAATGACGGCAATCATGGCGGAAGCGGCGACTACCGAAGCGTTCATCGGTTCTCTCCTGTGATGTGGGTTCCGTCCTTCTCGCTCGGCTCCGCCCGCTTTCTCCCCTGAGAGGAGCGATCTGCGTCGAAGCCACGCCCCGAATCTGGAAGCGGGACGGGGCGAATCGAAATGCCGTGTTGTCATCAATTCGATAGCGCCAGTGCATCGAGCGACGGCATCTCAGCGGACCGGATATTTATACTTGAGTGCTTGACGAGCTCGGTCGATCAGCGGCGGAACAGGTCCGGGTGATGTACCGGCAGAGGCGGTAGAGACAATCCCGCTTGCGGACCACAGCATCGACACCGTGGAGACCACCTGGACGTTGTACACCGTACTGGCGGTGCATCAGACTCTTCAGGAAATACGCCGGGTTGCTCAAGCCGGGCGGGATTGGTGGCTGCCACTTGAAGGCCAATTCGGGCCCTGATCGAAAACGGCCGGTTCCGGAATCGCGCGGATTGCAACCAGCTACGTGAAGGGGCCAAAGCCGACGGTGTTTCTCTGAGGCGCCGGCAAGTTAGACGAGGCGTCCGGTCGCTCTACAGCAGCCAGAGACGCGATGACCAGCGGTAATGAAATTCATAGCCTCCCGGCATTTCCACTCCGCCCGTAGCGCACACAAATAGGGAGCCTAGGTCGTCTGGCGATCGGCGCCGGGCAGGGCAGAGCTTGGGGGAGAGGCGATGCTCAGCCGATTCATGCGTGTACAGACGGTCGCGGGCATGGCGGTGGCGCTCGGCGCGATTGTCTCGGCCGCCCAACCGGCGACATTCACCGTCACGATCAAGGCCAAAATACTGCTGGCCGATCAGCGTCGCTCGGTGACCGAGGTCGCCACAGCGTGCGGCTTCAGCGCGCCCAGCAACTTTGCTAATGTCTTCCGCAAGATCACGAGGCGGACGCCGCGCGGCTACCGGCGCAGCTTAAACTAGTTGGTAGATCCACTCACCCTCCCGCCACGCGCGACCAGAATCGGAATGACTGCATCACCTTGTTGGAACAGACCATCGCCAGTTTAACAGGAATGGCGCGGCCTTTGATGTTGGGGAGACCCTTCGCTGGTGTGCCCTACGAGGTCGGGCTTGCGGCTGTCGGGCGGGTGCATCGGCATGTCGGCAGCGATACCACGATGGCGGACTTTGCCTTGCGCAGGACCCTGATCTCCGACGCCGTGACGGTTGCAATTCTGGGCGCCCGCAATCCAGATCAGGCGAGGTCCAACGCCGTGGCAGCTTCATTCCCGCCCCTTACCTCGGACCAGATGATCGATGTCCGGGCGATTTACGAGCAGGATCTAAAGCCGATCGTCCATCAGCGCTGGTAGAGACCGGGCCGACTGGCGGCTCCCGGTCTCTACCCTCACCGTAACCGAGACGCGCTTGGGAGCGTCAGCCCTCGTCCCGTTTTGTTATAACTCAACAGGAGATTTCGATGTATTTCAGCGTATGCAGCTGGTGGCGTGACGGTTGGTCGCATCGACTGCGGCACACGCGGCAAGCGCCCCGTCACGGAGGCAATGCCTCTCCCCGAGCAACAATCGCTCATGGGCTGCCAGCCCCTACCATCCCGTTCCATTCGGGGCGCAGGCCGGATGGCCCTGAGGGCAGGCCAATAGGAACGGCTCGCGGAACATTGGCGCTTCGGCGACAGCCGGCTCGTTTGAAGGCATCGAATGGCCCCGGCAACCTTACCCAAGCGTCGCGACCTTCCCAGTCACCGTCGCTGGCCAAATCAGCGGCCCGCCTAAGCGCTGCCGCATCGCTCACTGGCATTAACCGACCGCGGGCACCGCAGTGATAGCTATCCAGCATCAAATCGATAAAGACTCGGCATTGTCGCTTTGGACCCGCTGAAGGCTAATCTAAGCGCACCGACAGCTCCGATCGCCCTAGGCTTGGCGAGCGCTATGCTGACATCTTCGGCCGCGTTCAGCCACTGGGCGTGTACGGGCGATGACCAGGGCCGAGATCCTGTCCCTGTCAAAGATCATCGGAAAACCCCGTAACCGGAATGACATCGAGCGCCTCGACCTATGCGGAATAACTACACGTCGCGGCCCCTCACTTGTCGAGAGGTTCACCATGAACTCAGCAACCAAACGCCAGAATCCGCTCCGCAGGGCACGACAGGCAGGTAAGCGCGGCTGCTGCGCGATCGCCGTCATGGCGAAGGCATCGTCGGCGGGCCGGACGAAGACCCGGCTGGTGCCGCCGCTGACCCTCGAGCAGGCGGCCGAGCTCAACACCGCGTTCATCGCCGACGTCGCGGACAATCTGGCGCTCGCCGCCCGGCAGGCGGACATCGACGCCTACATGGCCTTCGGCCCGCCGGGCTCCGCGCCATTCTTCGAGGATCACCTTCCGCGCGAAGTGGGTCTAATCGAAACCTGGTTCCCGAACTTCGGCGACTGCCTGTTCCACGCCGCCCGATCGCTCTTCGATCTCGGCTATGGCGCGAGCTGCGTCCTCAATTCCGACAGTCCGACCCTGCCCACCGAATGGCTTGTCAAGGCGGCACGAGAGCTGGCGCGGCCTGGCGACCGGATCGTGCTCGGCCCGTCCATCGACGGCGGGTACTACTTTCTCGGCCTGAAGCAACCGCACCGGCACCTGTTCGATGACATCGCCTGGAGCACCGAGCAGGTCGCGCGTCAGACGCTCGCGCGAGCCGCCGACCTTGGCCTGGAATCGGTGATGCTGCCGTCCTGGTATGACGTCGACGACGCGGCCGCACTGCAGGCACTCATCCGGGAAACGCTTTTTGGCATCGGCTACTCTGCGAGTGCCCGCTCTCACGATGCCCGGCATTCCGCGGCAGCGCTTCGACGCATCATGGAGGACAGGAGTCTCCCCGAGCAAGCCGAGCCGTTGCGTTACGGCCGCTTGAGCGAGGCCGGTCCGGCATGAGGGTGTCTTGGACTGCGAGGCGCCCACGATGTTGCGCTGGTTCTCATCGTCCCGATCAGGATCTTGGCCGCCGCGCGCCAATCGACCATGGAGATAGATGATAATGGCAGTTGCCTCGAGAACCCGTACGCGGCTTGATCCCAGGCGTTACCACGAAGCCGCACCCGCCGCGCCGAAAACCCGCAGCGAACGCCCGCCGGTCTGCCTCTATCTGGAGACGACGAACCGCTGCAACCTGCTATGCACGACCTGTCCGCGGACCTATGAGGAGCTCGAACCCCCGGCCGACATGAGCTGGGATCTCTTTACATCCGTCGTCGATCAACTGCCCGATCTCGAACGAGCCGTGCTGCACGGCGTGGGCGAACCTATGCTGGTGAAGAACCTGCCGGCCATGGTGCGCTACCTGAAGGACCGCGGCGTCTACGTCCTGTTCAACACCAACGGCACGGTGCTGACCGAGAAGAGCGGCCGGGCGATGATCAATGCGGGGCTCGACGAGCTTCGCGTGTCGCTTGATGCCTCGAACGCCGCCTCCTACCGCGCCATCCGCGGCAAGGACTATTTCGACCGCATCCTGCGCAACGTCCGCGCCTTCCGCGAACTGCAGGAGCGCGAGGGCCATGATCGCCCGCGCGTGTCGGCTTGGCTGACGGGGCTCAAGGAAACTATCGCCGAGCTGTCGGCCTTCGTGAAAGTCGCGGCCGACATCGGCGTGAAGGAGGTCTACCTGCAGCGCCTCGTGTTCGTCGAGGAGGCCGCCGTCGGTCTCGCTCGGCCCGACCAGGCGCTCTACGACCGCATGTCGGGCGGCGACACGGTGCATCTCGAGGAAGCCGCGGCGCTCGCAAAATCGCTCGGCATCGCGTTCAGCGCCTCGGGCGCGGCATCCGAGCCCGGGATGAGCCTCAAGCGCCGCGAAGACGGCTCGCCGTGGTCCTTATGCCGGCGACCCTGGACAGTGATGTACATCACGGCCAATGGACGGGCCCTGCCATGCTGCATCGCGCCGTTCTCCCAGCGTGGCTACGAGAACTACACGCTCGGCGATGCCACGCAGGAGAGCCTGCGCGAGATCTGGAACGGCGCGGCCTATCGGTCCTTCCGCGAGGACCTGCTGTCAGACGCGCCGCCCGCGGCTTGCGCGAGCTGCGGCCTTCGCTGGAGTCTGTGAGGATGAATGCGTCACTCGAAGCCATGCACGCCGCCACCGCGGCGCGAGGTCGCCGACCGCGTATCGCCCTCATCATCCCGACGCTGAACGAGGAGGGGTCGATCGGCCATGTTTTAGCCGAGGTCTCATGGCACATCATTGCCCGCGTCATCGTCGCGGACGGCGGCAGCACCGATGCAACGGCCGAGCGGGCTCGCCGCGCTGGCGCGGAAGTCGTCGCCGTGGGGCGCGGCTACGGCCGGGCCTGCCTCGCCGCCGCACAGGCCGCGAGCGATGCCGACATTCTGGTCTTCATGGACGGGGACGGGGCCGACGATCCGGCGACGGCCCGCGAGCTGGTCGCGCCCATCGAAGCCGGCGCAGCCGACTTCGTCATCGGCTCGCGCGTGATGGCCGAGAGGGGGAGCATGGGCTGGCATCAGCGCTGGGCCGGCCTTGGCCTCGGCTTGGCGATGCGCTCGCTCTACGGTGTGCGCTACACCGACATGTGCGCCTTTCGCGCCATCCGGCGCGACGTACTGCTTGGACTCGGCATGCGCGAGATGACCTATGGCTGGAACCTCGAAATGCAGATGCGGGCCGCCCGTGCGAAGTTGCGCATCCTGGAAGTGCCGGTGAGCAGCCGGCGACGGATCGCAGGCGCATCGAAGGTCGCCGGCTCCCTGTGCGGAAGCCTGAAGGCGGGTTCCAGGATCCTCATGACATTCGCCCGCCTGGCGATGGAACGCGACACGCCGTCGCAACCGGCCCGAGAGGCAAGAGGCAAGGGATGACCCTGGTTTCAGGCGACCATCGGCTCGGGCGCATCGAGGACATGCCGGTGGATGATGTGGGGCATCCGGCAAGCGCGCCCCTCGTTGCGCGCACCGACCATGGCGCGCCATCGGTCTTCCGCCCCGAAAACATGCTTCGCGAGGCCCGCCGACAGAAGGGACTTGTGCTGGGCGTGGTAGCGCCGGTTTGCATTCTCGATCCGGACGGCGACGTCGTGCGCCATGTACGGCGGACGAAGGGCGCACGACGTTCGCGCCATTGGGCCTGCTACCACACCGAAATGTGGGAATGGGACGAGGATGGCGACCGCTTCGGCATCGTGGGTTGTGCGGTGGGGGCCTCGTTTGCCGTGCTCGTCGCCGAGCAGCTCTTCGTCTCGGGTTGCGAGTTTCTGGTCAGCGTCGCCTCCGCTGGCCAGATCGCCGACCTCGGGCCGCCGCCCTACCATATCGTCGTCGAGCGCGCGCTCCGCGACGAAGGAACCAGCTATCACTATCTACCGGCAAGCCGGTTCGTGGAGGCCGACGGGGCACTTCTCGCACTCGCCGACGAAGCCCTGGCGAACGCGAGTAGCCGGGTGCATCGCGGCGCCACCTGGACGACCGACGCGCCGTTCCGGGAAACCGCCGAAACCATCGCAACGCGGCGTCGCGACGGGATCCTGGCGGTGGAAATGGAAGCCGCCGCCCTCTATGCCTTCGGTCGGGCGCGCAACAAGGCCGTGCTGTGCATCGCCCATGTGACCAATCAGCTCGGCTGCATTGAGGGCGATTTCGAGAAGGGTGATGACAACGGCGCCCATGACTCGCTTGCGGTCATCCGGGCACTCGCCGGGTTTTGCCGTTGAGGAAGGCTGGCCAGGAGCCTGGCATGATGCTGCACCGCGCCCGACCAGATCGTGTTGTTCATTGGCGACAACCCGCGCCGGCCATAGCGAACGGCGGCATGGCGTTGCGCCCGATCACAGTCCAGCGAGGCCGCCGGCCGCGGCCCCGCCCGGGGTGGCGCGCCGGCCGGGCCGATGGATAGATGAAGGCCATGGCGGATGGCATTCCCGCGGCCCCCGTGGCCGGCGCTGGATCCGGCAGTGGTTGCCGCTGCTCGCGATCCTGTGTGAATCGGCTCGGCAATTGACCCCCAATCGGCGCCGAACCTTGACCCCCGTCGTTCGCGGTGCAAATGATCGGAATAGCTGGAGATTTTGCTACTAAGAAGGGGTCACGGTTGGGCTCTGACGCTATTTTGGTGATGTCGATTCAGCCGCCGCCGATAACGCGTGCTTGGAGCAAGTCGAGCTTTCCACGTCCGTACATCTGGCGCTTCACGAGCTTGAGTTTGGTGATCTGACCT
>Ga0137359_10000985_pt1 | contig 22268 bp, 20 predicted proteins | sample Mad1_40_16metaG_FD_108281 | JGI IMG/M metagenome (GOLD analysis project Ga0137359, IMG submission 108281) | Vadose zone soil microbial communities from Angelo Coast Range Reserve, California, USA - Mad1_40_16 metaG | ecosystem: Environmental > Terrestrial > Soil > Vadose zone | place: USA... | reverse complement strand
TCAGGCCGATCCCCGGGCGAGGTTGAAGAGTCGCAATTCGCGGCCAATATTCGAGACTGCCACCAAAGTTATGGGCGACCTCGAAAGGCAAGCGCGTCTGGAAACGGCAATGATCCGTAAGCTGAAGTCGGGCGGCTATCGCCTTTACTCACGAAAGGTAAATCCGAAGACTGGAAAGCGCCGCAATCTCGGCACTTTCGAGACGCGCGCTGAGGCCGAGAAGCATGAGCGCGCGGTACAATATTTCAAGCGGGTGCAAATCGGCCGGCGGTGAGCCCTCTCCTTGAGTTCGCGATAGCGACCGATCTAGCCCATGTTTCCCTTTTGCGCTCACAACGCATTGATTTTCCTACAGCCGGCTATGCGGTTTGTCACTACAACACGGTTTCACCTGCTGGTGGTGCGGTTGGAGGATCGATTTCGCCGATGCCGAGGGCGCGCAGCACTGTGGCGGCGCGATTGGTGCCGGCTGTGACGGATCGCTTGGTGGTGCCGTCGCCGACGGTCGATATCGACCACGCGGACGGACTTGAGCGCTGTCAAGGCTTCGGTGGCGGAAAGATCGAGGCGGGCGGCCTTGAGCTTTTTTTCGATCGCGCGGTGGAGCAGGAAGGCGAGTGCGGCGACATAGATGTGCGCCTGCACGCGGCTGTCGATCTGGTGATAGATCGGCCGCATGTCGAGAACATCCTTGAGGTCGGCGAAGGCGCGCTTGACGTCCGACAGTTCCTTGTAGAGCCGCACGGCATCGACGGCGGACAGGTTTTGCTCCTCGGTCTGGATAACGTACTTGCCCTCGTAGGCCTGCTCACGGGTGAAGTGGACGGGATGCTCGAAGAAGCGAAACACGCCGTCCTGGTGAGCCCAATCGTAATAGCGATGACCGTGATTGCGCGCGAGAATACGGGCTGCGGCGGCTCCGATCTTCTCAGGCGCATTGAGACGCCCCTCGGCGACACGGCGCTGCAGCTTCTCAAGCCGCACGCGCACCCTGTCCATGGCCTTGGCGCGGTGGCGGCACTCGAAGGCCGCCCGTTCTTCGGAGTGGACAACAAAGACCCGCACACCGGGCTCCTTGGAGGCGACCTCCTGGACCAGGGTCTTGGGTGGCGTTGCCTTCTCGCGCGCCGTGATGCCGACCGGACATTCGATCCACGGGCCGGTTGCGCTTTGGATAAAGTCGAACACCTCGCCGCTGCGGCGGCGGTTGCGGCCGACGATGTAGCCGTGGCCGTGCTCGCGCACGGCGCGCTCTATATCCGATTTGCGCGCCAGCAACTGGTCGAGCGTGCGATATCACTGCTTGAGCTGCCGCATCTCGACCCGTGCGTCTTGCTGGCCCGGCGCTCCCCATCCTCGCGCCACGCCGCAACCCAACGGCGGCCGTCGCGATCGAGACAAAATCGGTCTCCAGCCAGCGCGCCAATCCGTGCTCGCTGCCCGGCGCGGTCAACCGATTGGCGACCAGCACCAGGGCGCGATCGCTCAACGCCGTTGCATCGCTGCGGCCGCGTCTGGCGAGCCGGTCGAGCGTCGCCTCAAGTCCGAGTTCGCGCCAGATATGGCCGGCCACCAGCATTGGCCCCCAGTCCCACGCCGCAACCGCCTGCACGTCCTCGCGCCGAACCCGGCCGTCGGATGCGGCATCGCCGTGCAGCAGGCGCATCAGCTTGTTCAAGTCGAGATGGGACGCCAGCAAGTCGCGCCGCCCGAGATTGAGAACGGTGCGGTGCCGCGTCTTGCCTCGCTCCCGATAGGCTTCGACCACGCGCACGTATTCGTGCTTGACGCCTTGGCCGCCGGCCGCCCGAACCACCCGCAGGAACATGGCTTCCTCCGAAACCTGCCCCTGCCGATATCAACAGGAGAATCAGACAACGGCAACTGCAAACAATGTAAAAATAGATAAATGTCTGTCCCTGCGTTTTAGCGAAAACCAAGGACCCGCCCAAAGAAAATCAATCACTTAACGTTGCCCAATCGCGCGAATAGGGGAAACATGGGCTAGCAACAAATGCGCCGCACACCCACAGGAATGAACCTCATGGAGGCGTTCGTCTCGATCTGTGCGCCCCGCATAACAGCCGCAATCCCCACAGGGATGGCCTATCTTGCAAGCACCTCGATGAGTCCGGTAGCGTGTCGCAGCGGCGCAGTTATGGCCCTGTAACTGCGAGCAGCGCTTCTCTGATCTTTGCCATCGCGTAGTGCCCGGCCGTCTTGAGGTCGATATGGGGAAGGTTAGGCATCTCGTCGGCCTCCACAACGCAATCGACGATTGCCGGACCATCGACCTTGAGCGCCTCGTTGATCTCGGCGTGCAACTCGCCAGGTTTCGTTGCCCTGAACCCGTGGCCACCGCATGCCCGCGCCAACGCGGTGAAATCCGGATTGGGGAATTCGATACCCTCCCTATATGGCGGCAAACCGACGGCTTCGGCTTCCAGCGGAATCAGCCCGAACGCCGAATTATTGTAGACCACGACCTTCACCGCCAGCTGATGGTGCACGGCGGTGAGGAACTCGCTCATAAGCATGTTGAAGCCGCCGTCGCCGCATAGCGCAATGACCTGGCGCGAGCGATCGAGCGCCTGGATGCCGTTAGCCTGGGCTAACGCAGTTCCCACCGCCGCATTGTTGAACGAACCGATGATCCGCTGCGATCCGCTCTGGCGAATCCAATTGGCTGACCACAGCGTGTTGAGGCCGGTGTCTAAGGTGAAGACCGCGTCATGCCGGGCAAGGTCGCTGACCGCCCGGGCGACCGCCTGCGGGTGGATGCGGTCCAGACTACGCACCAGATCAGCTTGCCCGTCCAGCATCTCGTCCCACTTGTGACGTTCCCTGGTCACCCGATCCCAGAATCTGCTGTCGCTCTTGGCCGCGACCCGATCGAGCAACAGCTTCAGCGTCGGCCGGACCGAGCCTACGACGCCGAGCGCAGTCGGGGCGCGCCGGCCGAGCACGCGCGCTCTGTCATCAACTTGAATGATGGAGCCTTTGTGCGGCAGGAATTCCGAATAGGGATAGTCCGTGCCGAGCATCAGCAGAAGCTCGCAGTTCATGACCGCGTTGTAGACGGGCGCGGTTCCGATCATACCGATGCCGCCCATCCAGTGGGGGTCATCGTACGGCATGATGTCTTTACCCTTGACTGAATGGACCAGCGGCGCCTTGAGCTGGTCCGAGAGCGCGCGCAGCTCGTCCGCGGTGCCATGGCATCCGGCCCCGCACATGATCACGACGGTATCGGCTTGATCGACCCGGTGGGCGATTTCGGCGATGTCCGCAGCGCTTGCAGCAAGTTCCGGTCTTGGCCTCAAGGTCGCGACGCTGGAGACCCCGCCGTCGGCCTTTGCCGCGATGACATCTTGCGGGAGCGTCAGGTGCGCAACGCCGCGGTCTGCGTAGGCAGCCGCAATCGCCTGATGAATGATGGCCGGCGCCTGGGCCGGCGAGGACACCGTTTCGGTGTAGAGCGAGACGTCGCGGAATAGTAGATCGGGCTCGGTCGTCTGAATGAAGTCGGTGCCATGCTTCATGCGCGGCATGTCGCCCGAGAGCGCGAGGACCGGCGCGTAGTCGCGGCTCGCTTCATAGAGGCCAGCGACGAGATGCGTGCTGCCGGGACCGGTCGTACCAGCACATACGGCCAGGCGGCCGGTGAGCTTGGCCTGGCCGGCGGCCGCGAGCGCCGCGCCTTCTTCGTGACGGACGCCGATCCATTCTATGTCGCTGCGGCGAACCGCGTCAGCCAGCGGATTAAGCGAGTCGCCAATCAATGCGAAAATGTGCTTGACTCCGATCTGTTCGAGCACGCTGACCAGGATGTTTGCTACCGTTTGGGGCATCCGCGCCTCCTTGCGCGTTATCCGGCGCCTTGCTCAACTCTCTACTCTCTACCTCGGTGTTGGCTCAATCATCGCCCTCGTGGTATTTCCTGGGGCCGATGGCCCTCCTCGTCCTCGTGCGACGTGGGGCTGGTGTCTGGGGACAACTTGCTCGTTCGCAGCGCGTTCCACCATTCGGCAGGGGCAAGTCGTGCCGCGTCACCTGCGATTGGCATCGGTATGGAACGTGTGTCACACATCACGCCGTTCTGGGTTGGACGACCTAGAGTAGCGGGCTGAATTTGTGAGGAGGAATTCAGCGCCGCATTTTCCAATGCGGTTCGCCAGAAGCCTGTCCTAGCTCAGTTCGACGATCATACCCTTCGTTTGTGCCCGACGAGTCCGTTCACGGCCTCCGGGATGGGCCGCTCGGAGTCGCAATAGTCTTTCCACGCGCTGCTTTGCGCAATAATGCTCGGCGCCGAGCGCACCGTGAATCGCTTCGGATCAAGACCTTTCTTCATCTGGCGCCACGTCAGCGGCATCGATATGGGAGCGCCGTCCCACGCTCGGGGCGACAGCGGCGCCACCGCCGTCGACGTACGATCGTTGCGAAGGTAGTCGAGGAAGATGCGCCCGGCGCGCGCCTTCTTAGCCATGGTGACCACATAGCGGTCTGGACTATCAGCTGCCATCCGAACGCAGACTTCGCGTGCGAAGGTCTTCGCTGCGGGCCAGTCCAACTCTCCAGTTCTCGGCACCGAAAGCGGGGTCACCACATGCAGGCCTTTCCCACCCGTAGTCTTGCAAAAGGGGATAAGCCCGAAGGTCTCGAGCCTGTCCCGCATCTCGTGGGCAGCGGCGATTACGATATCAAACTCTACATCAGGTGCAGGATCGAGATCGAACACCAATCGACCCGGTCGATCGGGATCGCAAGGTTGGCAATTCCACGGGTGAACCTCGAGGCCGGCAGCTTGCGCAATGGCCGCCAAACCTTCGACACGATCGATCTGAAGGTAAGGTTTGCGGTCGCCCGATACAGTCGTCGGCTTCAACAAATGGGACATGCCCCGCATGGCATGACGTTGAAGGAATAGCTCACCCCCGATTCCATCGGGCGCCCTAATAATGGAGCAGGGCCGACATTTGATGTGCGCGATCATCCACGGGCCGACAGCCTCGTAGTAGCGCGCAAGATCAAGTTTGGTGACCTGTTCACCATCACCACCGTCCGGCCACAGTGTCTTCTCTGGTCTGATGATCGGAACGCCCATGACGAGACTCTTCGTGCTCACGCTCAAACAGTACCGAAGATCAAGTTGTTTTCCAGCACGATGCCACGGTTGATGCCTGCGATATCGAATGTCATCGAATAGGTACCCGATGGGATGCCGACAAGGCACAAAATGCCGTCAGGCGCGATCCGTCTAATCGCGCACCAACTCGGGCTTTGATCCGGATCGCGAGCGATTGTAAACATGCACATCATAGCCGCGGTGCGTCCCCATTAGAGCTGTGCCAACAAGCCAACCGGACCAGCGCCCGACACCAGCACGACTTGTGGTCGCCAGCACCTCGAGCGGGTTACTATTCGATCGATATGGTCCCAGGCCTTGGCGGCGATACTGGTTGGCTCCAGAAGAACGCCAACGTCGCCAAGCGTCGGTCCGAGAGCTATTGTGAACTCTGGCTCGACGCGAAATCGCTCGGCGCCATAGCCGTTGCGATGCTTGATGCCGCGCTCGGTATAAAGGCCGTTGCGGCACATGTCCCATTCGCCGCAGGCGCACGCCGAGCATGGAACCGGGTCAGGCCGACGAACAATGCCGACCACGAGATCGCCGCCAACGATGCTGCTCTCAGCCGGCGCGGACAATACACCCCCCAGAGACTCGTGCCCTAGGACGAGCCGTTCCCGGCCGGGCGGCGAGGAACCGTATCTGCCTGACACGATATCGCGATCCGTCCCGCACACACCGATCATCAGCGTCTGCACGAGCACAGCGCCGTCGGCATTCAAGGGTTCCGGAATATCGTCCAGTCGCGCCGAATTTGGGACACCTGGCACGACTGTGAGCGCCCGCATAATTCTGCTCGCTTTTCTCGCGTTCTCGAATGTCAACTGCCAAACGGGGCGCATGGTTCGGAAAGCGCAAATCGGGAACTTTTCCGATTCCATATCCGTTTCCAGCCTGACGACCCGATATACAAGGTCCTGCGCAATCCCCGATGCAGAGCTTGCATTGATCGGTCTTGGCCGCATGGGCGGTGGATTGGCCATCCGTCCACTAGAGAGAGGAATGCGAGTAGTCGGATATTCTCAGAACGGTGCCTCGCAAGCGCTCAAGCAAGCTGGGCTGATAGACGTCGCAAGCCTTGATGAATTGCGCCCCTTGCTCAAACCACCCCGCTTGGTCATCCTTTACATTCCGGCTGGCCCCGGGATTGACACCATGTTGGGATTGCTCACGAGCGCCTTGGAGCAAGGTGACATCATTGCGGACGGTGGTAATTCCTACTGGGGCGACTCGATCCGACGGCATCGCCGACTGGCAGGCGCTAACTTGCGCTTTGCCGACATCAGCACCTCTGGAGGGCCGAGAGGTGCGCGTCACGGACCATGTTTCATGATCGGCGCCGAGCGCGAGACCGTCGCGCTCATGGAGCCGGTCCTGCACTCGCTCGCGATAGAGCAGGGCTATGTGCATGCGGGACCACCCGGAGCGGGACATTTCGTCAAACTTGTGCACAACGGTATAGAATTCGGCATGCTACAAGCGATGGCCGAAGGATTCGACCTGCTCACGCATTATCATGACCGTCGAGACATTGGCGCTGTACTGGAATGCTGGCGTCACGGGTCGGTCATCCGATCATGGCTGCTCGATCTCCTCACACAAGCTTATCGTGAGGATCCCAAACTGAGAAAGCCGAGCTCCTACGTGGAGGACACTGGCGAGGTGAACTGGCTGGTGAGTGACGCAATCGGCATGGAAGTACCGATACCGGCCATAGCCACTGCGGTCATGCAGCTCATCGCATCACGCGATCAGCAGAAGAACTGGGCGCGGGCGATCGTGCTCATGCGCCATGCGTTCGGTGGACATCCCGACGCAGCCACAGCACACGAGCGACACGTCGGACGCGTAGGTGACTGCCTCAATCCGAACCTCGTGGAGGAAGTAGGCCGCGCGGGCTGAGGAGGGCTTAGGCGGAGATCAGCCACAGGACACGGGCGCCTGGAGTTCGAGCGATCGGGACCCTGAAATTGCGATCACAAGTTTCTTTGCAGGCGATGGCGTGCAGCGAAGAAACCGACGCGCGCTCGGCGTCTTCGATCTTTCCAATAGGCTCATGCGAGCGCCGACCTGACACCAGCATTCACTCGCCCAGCGGTCGAAAAAAGCATCAAGAATTGATGGTCGTCATGGCCCTTCTGGCGCCATTCGTAGGTTCGAATCGAACCGCTCCCGCACCGGATTCGTTGGATCTCCGTTGGACTGAAATCGGGAAGTGGGAGGTCTACGACGCCCGCGGCACGTTAACGCGGTGCGCGTCCGGCCCCTGTCATCGCGCGCGACACGATAACGCATGGGCGCCATGCGGAGCGCTCGCCGCCGCTGCACGACGTGCCCGACGATAAGAGGAGAGCGATCATGGCCAAGGCAATCGGCATTGATCTCGGCACAACGAATTCTTGTGTTGCCGTAATGGAAGGCAAAAACGCAAAGGTCATCGAAAATGCTGAAGGTGGGCGCACGACGCCATCGATGGTCGCCTTTGCTGACAGCGGTGAAGTCCTAGTCGGCCAGACCGCGAAACGGCAGAGCATTACCAACCCCCAGAACACCATATTCGCGATCAAGCGTCTGATTGGCCGGCGCTATGACGATCCGATGACGCAGAAGGACAAGGGCATGGTCCCCTACCAGATCGTGCCAGGTCCGAATGGCGACGCCTGGGTTGACGTGAAGGGCAAGAAATACAGCCCGAGTCAGATCAGTGCGTTCATCCTCACCAAAATGAAGGAGACCGCGGAGGCCTATCTCGCCACGAAGGTGGAAGAGGCCGTCATCACGGTACCCGCTTATTTCAATGACGCCCAGCGTCAGGCGACCAAGGACGCCGGCCGCATCGCCGGGCTTGAGGTCCTTCGCATCATCAACGAGCCCACCGCGGCCGCGCTCGCGTACGGGCTTGAGAAGAAAGGCATCGGCAAGGTCGCCGTCTACGATCTCGGCGGCGGGACGTTCGACATTTCCATTCTCGAAGTCGGCGAAGGCGTATTCGAAGTCAGGGCAACAAACGGCGATACCTTTCTCGGTGGTGAAGATTTTGACAAACGCATCATCGACTACCTGGCCGACGAGTTCAAAAAGGAAAACCGCATTGATCTTCGCAACGATCGCTTGGCGCTGCAGCGCCTCAAAGATGCGGCCGAGAAGGCGAAGATCGAGCTGTCAAGCACGACACAGACCGATGTGAATCTGCCCTTCATTACCGCCGACCAGAGCGGGCCAAAGCATCTGATGATTAAACTCTCTCGTGCCAAGCTCGAGGCGTTAGTTGATGACCTCATCCAGAAAACGGTCGCCCCCTGCAAGGCGGCCTTGAAAGACGCCGGACTGGAGGCCTCCGACATTAACGAGGTCGTCCTCGTGGGCGGCCAGACACGCATGCCGAAGGTCCAGGACATCGTTCAAAATCTGTTCGGGCGGGAACCGCACAGGGGCGTGAACCCCGACGAGGTGGTCGCGATTGGCGCTGCCATTCAGGCCGGCGTGCTGCAGGGCGAGGTGAAGGACGTGCTGCTGCTTGACGTTACGCCGCTCTCGCTCGGTATCGAGACGCTTGGCGGCGTCATGACCAAGCTGATTGACCGCAACACGACGATCCCCACCAAGAAGGCTCAAACCTTCTCCACGGCCGACGATAATCAGACGGCCGTCACTATCCGCGTGTTCCAGGGCGAACGCGAGATGGCGACGGACAACAAGCTCCTCGGCCAATTCGACCTCGTGGGCATTCCGCCGGCGCCGCGGGGTCTGCCGCAGATTGATGTGACGTTCGACATCGATGCGAACGGCATTGTGAATGTGTCCGCCAAGGACAAAGGGACCGGCAAGGAGCAGGCCATCCGCATCCAGGCATCTGGCGGTCTTACCGAGGCCGATATCCAGCGCATGGTCAGGGAGGCGGAAGCCCACGCCGAAGAAGACAGGCGGCGCCGGGAGCTGGTCGAAGCGCGGAACCAAGCAGATGCGGCGATCTATACGGTCGAGAAGAGCCTTAAGGAGGCGGAGGGTCGCGTCCCGCCAGGCGTGAAGGGCGAGGTCGAGCAGGCTGTCTCCGCAGTCAGAGACGCAATAAAGGGCGAGGACGCCCAGCGCGTCAAGCAAGCAACCGGACGTTTGTCGCAGGTTGCCATGCGGATCGGCGAGGCAATGAGCCGCGCTGCGTCAGGTGCCGAGGCCGGCGCCGGTGCGAGGCCACAAGGTGACCAAGGTGTCGTCGATGCCGAGTTCGAGGAGGTCGACAAGCCCGACCCCAAAGCTGGATGACCGGATCTGCGGCCCCAGTCCACGGGTCATGATAACACCTGGAGATGAGTCATGCGGATCGAGAAGTATACCGATCGCTTGAAAGCGCTGGTGCAATCAGCCCAGAGTCTTGCATTGCGCAATGGGCATCAGCAGCTGACGCCGCTCCATATCCTTAAAGCGCTGCTCGAAGATGAGGATCGCTTAGCCGCGAATCTGATCGAAGCTACGGGCGGCCCCGCTGCCCAGGTGCAGCAGGCGGTCGATCGGGAGCTGGCAAAACTTCCGAAGGTCGAAGGCGCCGGCGCAGGTCAGATATACCTGGCTCCGGAAACGGCCCGCCTGTTCGACCAGGCAGAGCAGTTGTCGCAAAAAGCGGGCGACAATTTTGTCACCGTCGAATACATGCTGCTGGCGCTCGCGCTGGCGAGCGGCACGACGGCGGCGGATATCCTCAAGCAGGTTGGCATTACGGCGCAAAAGCTCAACAAAGCGATCAGTGACCTCCGCAAGGGACGCACGGCGGACAGCGCGTCCGCCGAGCAGGGCTATGACGCGCTCAAGAAATACACGCGCAATTTCACCGAAGAGGCACGCCAAAACAAGCTTGATCCAGTCATCGGTCGCGATGAGGAGATCCGGCGCACGATTCAGGTGCTTTCACGCCGCACCAAGAACAATCCGGTTTTGATTGGCGAGGCCGGTGTCGGCAAGACCGCCATCGTTGAAGGACTGGCGCAGCGGATCGTCAAGGGCGACGTCCCCGAGACGCTCAAGAACAGGCGGCTGCTGGCGCTTGATCTCGGCGCGCTACTTGCCGGGGCAAAATATCGCGGTGAATTCGAGGAACGGCTCAAGGCGGTGGTGCAGGAGCTCGCCGCCGCCGGAGACGTGATCTTGTTCATCGATGAACTGCACACGCTGGTTGGCGCCGGCAAGGCTGAAGGCGCGATCGACGCCTCGAACATGCTCAAGCCTGCGCTAGCGCGCGGCGAGCTGCATTGTATCGGTGCCACCACGCTCGACGAATATCGCAAGAATATTGAGAAAGATGCGGCGCTCGCGCGGCGCTTCCAGCCCGTGTTTGTGGACGAGCCGACGGTGGAGGAAACGATTTCGATCCTGCGCGGTCTCAAGGAGAAGTACGAGCTTCACCACGGGGTGCGCATCGCTGACGGCGCGATCATCGCGGCTGCGACTCTTTCTCACCGGTACATCACGGATCGCCACCTTCCCGACAAGGCGATCGACCTCATCGACGAGGCGGCGAGTCGGGTGAGGATCGAGATCGATTCCAAGCCCGAGGAACTCGACGAGCTCGATCGCCGAGTGATTCAGCTCAAGATCGAGCGCGAAGCGCTCAAGAAAGAGAGCGATCCTGCTTCGAAGGAGCGCCTGCAGAACGTCGAAAAAGAGGTAGCGGAGCTGGAGCAGCGCTCGGCGACGCTCACGGCGCGATGGCAGGCCGAGAAGGAAAAGCTGTCCGGCGTAAAGCGCCTGCAAGAACAACTCGACCAGGCCCGTGGTGAGCTGGAAACGGTGCAACGCCGTGGCGATCTCCAGCGTGCCGGTGAGCTAATGTATTCCATAATCCCATCGTTTGAGAAGAAGCTTGCGGAAGCCTCCGCTGCCGAAAGTCAGTTACTCAGGCTGGAGGTCACCTCTCAGGAGGTCGCCGAGGTCGTATCGCGCTGGACCGGCATTCCGGTCGACAGGATGCTCGAAGGCGAGCGCGAGAAGCTCCTCCATATGGAAGACAAGCTCCGGCAGCGTGTGGTGGGCCAGGATCCCGCTATCATCGCTGTCTCGGACGCGGTCCGGCGTGCCCGTGCAGGCTTGCAGGATCCCAACCGCCCGATCGGCTCGTTCCTGTTCCTGGGGCCGACCGGGGTCGGCAAAACCGAATTGTGCAGAGCACTCGCCGAATTTCTGTTCGACGACGAGCACGCAATGATTCGTATCGATATGTCAGAGTACATGGAGAAGCACTCCGTTGCGCGACTGATCGGCGCGCCTCCGGGTTATGTCGGTTATGAAGAGGGCGGCTCGCTCACCGAGGCTGTGCGGCGCCGGCCCTATCAAGTCATCTTGTTCGACGAGGTGGAGAAGGCGCACAGCGACGTCTTCAACATCCTGCTCCAAGTGCTTGACGATGGGCGTTTGACCGACGGCCAGGGTCATACTGTTGACTTCCGCAATACCCTGATCGTGCTCACGTCAAATCTCGGCTCGGAATATCTAGCTGCCCTGCCGGACGGACAACCCGCTGAGGCGGCACGCGGGCAAGTGATGGAGGAGGTGCGGCGTTCGTTCCGACCCGAATTCCTCAACAGACTCGACGAGATCATCCTTTTCAATCGCCTCGGCCGTGCCGAAATGAAGCGGATCGTCGACATCCAGCTCAAGCATCTGCAGAAGCTGTTGTCCGATCGTAAGATCGTGCTTGAGGTCGACGACAAGGCGAAAACGTGGCTCGCCAATACCGGATACGACCCGGTCTATGGCGCGCGGCCACTCAAGCGGGTGATCCAGCGGCTGTTGCAAAATCCACTGGCCACCATGCTGCTATCCGGTGCTCTCAAGGACGGCGACACGGTTAAGGTCACGGTGCAGGATGGCCAGCTTAGCATCAACGGCCACCACTTTGCACAGGCAGCGTAGGCGCATAGAGCATGGGCAACCCGCACAGCATCGAGGACGAAGCCGTCGACACGGGGACGCTTCTTGCCGAGAACGCGTCGCTGCGCGATCGACTGCTCCGGGCTCTTGCCGAGGCGGAGAACACGCGGCGGCAAGCTGATCGGGCGATCAATGATGCACGCAAGTTTGCGATCGCCGAGTTCGCGCGCGAACTGCTGATCGTTGTCGACAATCTGCAGCGCACGGTGGTGGCTGGTGAGGGTCAGGCACCCGCGAGGGCAGAGAGCCTCTCCCTTGTTGAAGGCGTCCGGGCAACACTACGCATCTTGATGCAGACGCTGCAGCGCTTCGGTGTCCGGCGGATCGAGGCCGTCGGTCAAAAGTTCGATCCGAACCTGCATGAAGCGGTCGCGCAGGTCGAGGACCCCTCGCAGCCACCCGGCACAGTCGCTCGCGTCGTGGAAGAGGGTTACATGATCCACGATCGGCTGCTGCGACCCTCACGCGTCTTTGTTTCCATGCAGCCTGCTCGTGCCAGTTCTGCACCGAGTGACGAGGATTCGGATACTGAACGGCCAACAACCAAATAACGACAGGAGATCAGTTTGGCTGCCGATCCTTACGCGGTCTTGGGAGTCAAAAAGGACGCCTCTCAAGATGAGATCCAGAAAGCCTATCGGCGGCTGGCGAAAAAGTTTCACCCGGATCTCAATCCCGGTAACAAGCAGGCCGAGGAGCGGTTCAAGGAAATCTCGGCGGCCTATGACCTACTGGGTGACCCGAAAAAACGCATTCGTTTCGATCGGGGCGAAATCGATGCCACGGGTGCGGAGCGTCCGCAGCATCGCTTTTATCGCGACTTCGCCGACAGCAGATCTCCCTATGGCAGCGACGCCGGCTTTGCCGATTTTGCTGGTGCGGAGGACATTCTTTCGGAGATCTTCGGGCGGGCAGGACGGGCCGACATCCGCATGCGCGGCTCCGATGTGCAGTATCGGCTGGAGCTCGATTTCCTCGACGCCATCAACGGGGGCAAGCGGCAAATCACGCTCCCCGATGGCTCGGTACTCGACGTCAATATTCCTCCGGGTACGCGCGACGGCCAGATTCTACGGCTTCGCGGCAAGGGGAGGGCGGGCCTCGGCGGCGGCCCGCCGGGCGATGCCTTGGTAGAGATCGAGGTTCGCCCACACCGCATTTTCACGCGCAAGGGCGACGATATCCATCTCGACCTGCCGATATCTCTGAGCGAGGCGGTCCTTGGCGGCAAGGTAAAGGTGCCGACGCCATCCGGCACGGTGACCATGACGGTGCCGAAATGGGCGAACACCGGCACGGTGCTGCGCCTGAAAGGAAGGGGTGTCCCACGTGTGGACGGCAGCAAGGGCGACGAATTTGTCACACTCAGAGTTATGCTTCCAGAAAAGCCTGATCCGGAGCTGGAGAAATTCGTGGCCCATTGGCGCGGCGCATATAGCCCACGGCAGGCCATGGAGGCGTGATCATGGAGACGCGCGAATTCACAATGCAGGCACGCATCAATGGCGATGTCCTGGACAAATGGGTTGAAGCAGGCTGGCTGATTCCCAATCAGATCGACCGCCGCCGACGTTATTCGGAGGTCGATCTCGCCAGGGCTCATCTGATCCGCGACCTGCTCGATCTCGGCGTCAACGACGAAGGCATCCCGATCGTCCTCGATCTTATCGACCAGATTTACGGATTACGGCACATGCTGCGCGAGCTTCTGTCGACGATCAAAGCGCAGCAAAAGGAGCATCGGCCCACATGATCCCGAATCGTCCTCGGATTCGATCCATGCGGGCGACGATGACCTGCCGCATGCCATAGGAGGCTTTCATGTCCATAAGCGACATCTTCTGGCTGTTTTTTATATTCACAGCGCTTCAGCCGTGGTTGCGCCAGCGCATGCTCGAGGTGATGCGCACGCGGAAGATCGCTCAATTGGAGAGTCAGCGGAACTCGCGTGTGATCCTCCTCGTTCATCGGCAGGAAACGATGCGGCTGCTTGGCTTCCCGATTATGCGCTACATTGATATCAGCGACTCCGAGGAGGTCCTGCGCGCGATCCAGATGACGGACGATGAAGTTCCACTCGACATCGTCTTGCACACTCCAGGCGGCATCGTACTCGCCGCATTGCAGATCGCGCGGGCGATCCATGAACACAAAGCCAAGGTCAGCGTGTTCGTGCCGCATTATGCAATGTCGGGCGGGACGCTCATTGCGCTCGCTGCCGACGAGATCGTCATGTCCAAACATGCCGTGCTGGGTCCGATTGATCCGCAGATCGGACAATCGCCGGCAGCATCACTGATCAGGGTCGTCGAGCAGAAGCCGATCTCGGAGATCGATGACCAGACGCTGGTCTCGGCGGATGTCGGTCGCAAGGCGATCGCACAGCTCAAGCAATCGGCTAACGATATCCTGAAAAAGCGACTGCCAGCAGACGAGGCTGACGCGCTCGCAGAGAAGCTCTCTAGCGGAACCTGGACACACGATTATCCGCTCTTTGCGGCGATGGCAAAGGAGCTTGGACTCCCGGTGAGCACCGATATACCCAGCGACATTCTCGACCTGATGAAACTCTATCCGCAGCCGGTACGCGCGCAAGGCGCCAGTGGCGGTGTGGAATATCTCCCAATACCGCGCCATAGGGAGGCCATCAGCCGGGAGGCGTAAGCGTTGTGAGAAGGCTCAGAAATGCCCGCTCGAACGCGGGTTGGAAGAGGAGGTTTTATGACAATCCGGAAGCTTGAGAGGTCAGAGTGGCGCCCATTTCTCGATATCGTATCCAAGCTCTTGGAAACGAAGGAGGCTGAAATCGAGGTTGCCTCCCTCGAACTGGGCGACCAGATCGAGGCGGAATGGCTGCCGCTGCTCGGCATCACCTATGATCCGAAAGACGATGTCGTGGAAGTTGCACTCGATGGAGTTGATCACATGATCCGCGGGCCGCGCGAAATCTACCTGGATAACGGGGCCGAGGCACTGACGAGCATTGAAATCGTTGACGCCAATGGCGTCAAACAGATTGTGAAGCTCAAGGACAAACTCATGCTGCCGGCTCCGAACAAAATGAGTGATCGCATGTCGGGGTAGCTGCGGCATCCGGTTTTGATGACGTAGGCGACAAGTTCCTCGTTCACGCATCTTGCCGAGCTGAAGCTTGGGTCGGTCGGAACGGCTGATGGCGCTCGCCGCTGAAGTGGTATCCACCTCTACCTGTCGCTGAGAACGCCGATGATCAAAGATGTCATGGTTTGGCTGGACGGAAGCCTGTCCGACGAGGTGCGCTTGACAGCTGCCGCTGAGATCGCCTGGCGGTTCGAGAGCCAGGTCATTGGGTTGTTCCTCAACCCGTTGCCTTTGCCCGGTCCAGTCCCGGGGGATGTCGGCGCGTTTGCCACGGCCGAGTTGATCGAGCGGGCGCGCAAGACAGGCGACAGGGTGGAGGCGATACTGGCCAAGCGGCTCGAACTCCTGCAGCGGCCTGTTGAGATTCGGCGGTTCGATGTGTTAACCGACGAGATCGCCAACGTTGCAGCCCGCGAGGCGCGCTCCGCAGACACATTCGTCGCGCTGAGGCCAAATGGTTCGATGGATCCCGAGCGGTTGATCGAAGGCGTTCTTTTCGGATCCGGCCGGCACATTTACCTAATCCCGGAAGCGGAACGGCCCGAGAACGCTTTCGATCGCGTTGTGGTCGCGTGGAATGGCAGCCGGGAATCCGCACGCGCGCTTGCCGAAGGAATGCCATTTCTGCACAAGGCAAAAGAGGTGACGGTCGTCGTCATCACTAATCAGCGCCCGGCCGAGGATCAGACCATGCTAGGCACAGAGGCAGTGAATCACCTCGAGCATCATGGAATAGGCGCAGCCCTGAACCGGATCCGGAGCCGCAAGGGCGATGTGGCCGCCGAACTCATGGCCGAGGCGCAGCGGCGAAACGCGAATCTCATCGTCATGGGCGGCTATGGCCATTCCCGCCTACGCGAATGGCTGCTTGGCGGCGTGACCAACGATCTCATGCACGAGTCGCCCGTTCCGCTGCTGATGGCTCATTAGACTCAAGACCGTGCATCCATTACATCCCGGATATGCCTCGGAGAATGTAGCGATGGGCGCGGCAATTTCGAAATCCTCGTTCCTGTTCGACCTTGACGGCACGCTGGTCGACAGCGTCTACCAACATGTGCTGGCTTGGCGCGAAGCGCTCGAGGCGGAGGGGATCGACGTCTCGATCTGGCGCATCCATCGCAAGATCGGCATGAGCGGCGGCTTGTTGACAGACATGCTTCTGCGCGAAACCGGGCTGCGCATTGACCTCGAAGGAGGCGACCGGCTGCGGCACCTGCATGCAGCGGCCTTTAATCGGCTTTCCGCCTGCATTCGCCCGCTGCCGGGCGCTCGCCAGCTTCTTACCTATCTCACCTATTCCGAAATTCCCTGGGCAATCGGGACGAGCGGACGGATGGAGACGGCGCGGCCGTTCCTGGAAAGCCTTGAGCTCGATTTGGATCAGATCCCGATCGTGACGCGCGATCAGGTGAGATACGCAAAACCTGATCCCGATGTCTTCCTGGCCGCGGCCCCCCGGTTAGGTGTCAGCATGGAGACGACCACCGTCGTCGGCGACAGTGTCTGGGACATGCTGACTGCGCAGCGAGCCCGTGCGCTTGGGGTTGGTCTCCTTTCCGGCGGCTACAGCCAGGACGAACTTGAGCGGGCCGGTGCATATCGCGTTTATGCAGACCCAGCCGACCTTCTGAGGCACATCGACGAAGTCGGCGGCCGACGCCAGTAGCGGTGGTCGCATCCAGGGCCGTTACTTAAATTGATTGAAAGACTTGAGGCCGAGAATGCCTCGCGCACGAAAACCCACTGCTGATCGACAAGGTCGCGAGAGCCCCGCAGCCGCAGCTTAACGGCAGCGCGAAAGCCTACTCTCCGATCATTGTTATTTTGAGGCGCGATGGACACCACTGCGATCTACATTGCCCCGGACGAAAACTTCGACGACTGGGTCGTCCGCGACGAAAGTGGGCATGAGCTTGGTCATTATCCAACTAGGGAAGCCGCCGAGTTGGTGGCCCGGCCTGTCGCGCGACAGCGCGGGGGCGAGCTCATCATTCGCCTCCCTGACGGGCGCACAACTTCCGAAAGATTCGCCACGGGGTGAGCCGCCGGGTCGTTGCCAAGATGAACAATGGGTCTGGGCGGGACATTCAGCTCATTCGATTTGGTCATATAGAAAATGCTCCAGAGAAACAAAATCGACGCCCGGCGCTCGGCAGAACGGCAAACTGACGGGTCATGTCCAACTCGTTTTTCATTCGGCAAATCCGCTAACGGTCATCCGGAGCATCTCTGGCCATGTTGACGTCGCTTTGCATCGGCCGGGTCAAATGACGCAGGAACCACCAACGCGCCAGCCCCGCCACTTCATCGAGTGCTCCAGGCTCTTCGAATAAGTGGCTCGCTCCCGGGACAATGACGAGTTTCTTTTCGCAACGAAGTAGTCGCAACGCTTCCTCGTTGAGCTCGATGACCTGGAGGTCGTTCCCCCCGACGATAAGCAGCGTCGGCGCGCGCACGTGCGGCAATACGGTTCCGGCCAGATCGGGACGTCCGCCGCGCGACACCACTGCGCCCACATGGTCCGGGCGTTGCGCCGCCGCCACCACGCCGGCTGCGGCTCCGGTGCTGGCGCCAAAATATCCCACCGGGAGCCGTCGGGTGTCGGTATATTGGGTGAGCCACTCGGTCGTGGCGACAAGCCGATGCGCGAGCAGGGCGATGTTGAAGCGCAGTTCGCCCGTGAACAAATCGAACTCTTCCTCCTCGGCGGTCAAGAGGTCGATCAGCAGGGTCGCGAGCCGCGCCTCGCTCAGCACGTTGGCGACATGCCGGTTGCGAGGACTGTGCCGGCCACTGCCGCTACCGTGGGCAAACAGCACGACGGCAGCGGCCTCTTGTGGGAGACTAAGGGTGCCTTCGAGCGTCACGTCACCGATGGGGGATGTGGGCCGACCGGTAGTCGATGATTGGTTCTGCGGTCTCAGCCATCGACGTGACCTCCTGTTGCCAGTTGCTTAAATCGCGAAGGGGAATGTCTCCGGCACCTCGCCAGCTTCCCAGTGGGTTGTGGATTCGAGCGGCCTGACCGCCCGCGTCTCATCGAAATGGAGAACGGCGTCGAACTGGTCCGGTAAGCGCGCCCAGAAGTAGTGGCTTTGCCGCTCGGTTTCGGGACGATAGATCACGCCGATCGCCCGCTCGAGTCGCGGCGCGCGCAGGCTTTCAGACACCCTGTCGTTATCGTTCCAAATCAGCAGGAATTGTCTGGGCTGTGTGGAGTGGAACAGGGCTTCGTAGCTGCCGGGAAGTGCCGGGCGGACGCGTTTGCACTCCGCAGGCCCTCCCCAATCGGAGGCGGCGGTAACGGTCCCATGGTGCGTCGTGAAGCCGACCAGCACGGCGTCATTGTCGTATTTTTTGCGCGTGAGTTGACCCACATTCAGCTCGCCGCGCTGGCCCATGTCTGTCGCACGGGCGTCGCCGAGATGGGAATTGTGCTCCCAGACCGCAAGCTTTGCGCGGGCACCTTTCCGAACAAAATGCGCGACCAAGGCATCAAGCGTCTCAGCCATGTGCTGGTCGCGAAGGTTCCATGAGGACACCTCCTCAAGAAACATCGCACGATAATAAGCCTCGGCATTCATAACCAGGCGAGCGTTCTGCTCGGCATAGAACAGGTCGTCTTCCGCCAATCGGCGATCGCGCCGTGCGTAGTCGGCTGCATTGCGCTGCAGCTCGACCAGTTGGCTGACGACCTCTTCTTCGCATGACTTGGAGAGGTTTAGACGCGTCATAAGACCGTAGGCCTGAGTGTCCTCACCGACATGGTCGAAGCAGGAATAGCGCTCGCGTGCCCCCTTGGCGGCCTCGGGGTCGACCTTCTCAAGATATCGCAGCACCGCTTTTATCGAGGTGTGCAGGCTGTACAGGTCAAGGCCGTAGAACCCAACCTTTTGGGCCTGTGGCGGGAGCGCCTCATTGTGCGCCCGTAGCCATTCGATGAATTCGACAACGACCGGGTTGCGCCACATCCACATCGGAAACCGGCGAAAATCGGCGAGCGCTTCCGTCGCGTCGATGTCGTCGCTCGCCCCGCAAACATAGCGGTTGACCCGATAGGCGTCCGGCCAATCTGCTTCTACGGCCACAGCCGTAAAGTTCTTCTCTGTGATGAGCCGCTTCGTGATCTCGGCACGTTCCCGGTAAAACTCGTGCGTGCCGTGAGACGCCTCGCCAAGCAGGGCAAAACGTGCCTCGCCGATTCTGTCCATAAGTGGATCGTAGTCCCGTTCGCTATTTGCCAACGGGTAGGCGGTCGCGCGTAACGCTTCGATGAGTGGACTTTCGACTGAGGCTTGCACCTCCTCACTTCGCTCTTGCGTGTTTCGCAGCGCGAGCAGATCGCGAACCTCCTCATCCGTTGTCTGCGAGAAGTCCCGGTACCAGAGGCCGACGGCGTGGAACGGCTCTGGTGTGATCGCGCATATCACCTCGTCGACTTCAGCCCTCAGCTCCTCACAGGTCTCAGGCGCTGCCGTCGGAACCGCGACGACAATGCGGGCGGACTGCTGCTGTCGCAGCGCTTGGATCGCGGCGTGCATGGTGGCCCCAGTCGCCAGACCATCATCCACAAGAATGACGGTGCGACCCCGAACATCGGGAGGAGAGCGACCGCCGCGGTACAGGCGCTCACGCCGCGCCAGCTCTTGCTGCTCGCGTGTCGCGACCACGTCGATTACATGGTCGGGTATGCCTAGGCGCGTGATGAGCATATCATTGAGCACGAGCACGCCGCCGGTCGCGACCGCGCCCATCGCCAGCTCCTCGTAGCCGGGGACTCCAAGCTTGCGGACGACAAAAACGTCCATTGGTTCGTCAAGGGCGCTAGCGACTTCATACGCGACAGGCACGCCACCGCGTGGCAGCGCCAGCACAAAGACGTCCGGACGATCAGCGTATTTTGCGAGCTTCGCGGCAAGTAGCCGGCCCGCTTCGTGACGATCGCGAAACAGCCCTGGCCTAACGAGTTCTGGCTGTATGCTCATGCTTGATGCTCATGCTTCGTCTTCCTAGGAGGCCGACAGGTTTTGCTTCAGTACCGTCCGCCCAGCGAGCTGACTTGGTGATGTTATCTGCATCATGGTCTCTCTCGCGTCCGCCGCCATGACGGCCGTCAAATTTGGTTTCCGCAGCTTGGAGGGTGACAGGCGCGGCTCCAGCGCCTCCGCCGATCAGCCAGGCCCGACGGAACGCAGGAGGAGCCGAATGAATTACCATTGGAAATCGCGAAGCGTGATCGGCGTACCAGCGAAGTGATGTTTAACGGTTGCATTGTGGCTTTGCCGTTCAAGAAGGGCATTGCCACGCGATGCGCACCTTCGTGAGGCCGGATTCATGAGCGAGGCGTCGAATGACTGCGGAAAGCTCAGTGCCGAGGGCAACGGACACGATTACGGTGCTCGAGGGTTTTGACGCTATGCGAGTTTTTCTTGAGGTTATCTGGCAGCGTCAAGATAGGACTTCCCACGAGATCGGGTTTGTCCTCGGCGGCTCTCGATGGGTGGACGGCTCGCTCGCTGACCCAACTATTTGGGAGGACTGGCTTGTGGCAATTCGAATGTCGCGCCGCCGCGCCCAGGGGGAGCACGATATTGTCAACCACTATGCATAGGGCGCACCGGGCCGCTTGCATTGAAATGCAGGACCGCGATCGCGTGCCTATCGCGTACGCCCCGTTCTGTGCTGGTGAGCCCGGGTTAAACGGAATTGAGGCCGCATCGTCTCTCAGAAAGGGCTGGGTTAACGAGAATGTGTCTGATCCATGATTGCTCCGTGGCTCGCCGGCTGCCGCGACCTTGAGACTGTCTCCGGCGGTTGCGACGTGCTGCCGCCTGGCGCTGTCCGGATACGAGGCCGCGCCGGCCTGCCGCGTGCCTGTCGATGATGTCACCCCCCGGTCACGGCCCGACGACGAGGCCAGTGCTGCGAACGTGGCAGAGAATGACGGATCGCGATCCCCTGAACAGCTTGCCGGCCGAGGCCAAGGCTCAGCTTCGCAAAAAGTCGCAGCCGGAATGGGTTGCGCCGATGTTGGCAACCCTCACGAACGAACGCTTCTCTCGCGAGGGATGGCTTTTCGAGCCTAAATGGGATGGCGAGCGCTGCCTGGTCTTTCGCCGCCATAGTCAGCTGACGCTGTTTTCACGGAACCGGGTGCTGCTGAACGACAGATATCCAGAGATCACGTCGGCTTTCCGGCGACAGGACGCCGATTTGTTCGTCGCGGACGGCGAAATCGTCACCTTCAAGAACGGCATCACCAGTTTTGCGCAGCTTCAACAGCGGATGCAGGTCACGCATCCGTCGGCGGATCTGCTCCGTAAGGTGCCGGTTTGGCTCTATCTGTTCGATCTGATTTATCTGAACGGCTACGATACCCAGCAGGTTCCGCTGCGCGACCGCAAGGAGCTCCTGCGAAATACCTTTGATTTCGGAGGGTCATTAAGGTTCACGGAACACCGCGAGACCGAAGGGGAACGTTACTATCGCCAAGCGTGCCGCAGCAGGTGGGAGGGAGTGATCGCAAAAAATGGGGAAAGCGTCTATGTCTCCAGGCGGACGCGCGATTGGCTGAAGTTCAAGTGCATCAACGAGCAGGAATTCGTCATTGGGGGCTACACCGAACCCCGAGGAAGCCGGTTCGGCTTCGGAGCATTGCTGGTGGGCTACTATCGCGGCGGAGTGCTCGTTTTCGCCGGTAAAGTTGGGACCGGCTTTGATCATGACACACTGCGCCGGCTGGGCGAGAGGCTTGCTCAATTAGAAACACCAGTCAGTCCGTTCGCGGACGATCCGCTGCCGCGCAGCGGAGTGCACTGGGTGAAGCCCAGGCTCGTTGCCCAAATCGCCTTCACGGAATGGACGCGCGACGACAAATTGCGACATCCCCGCTTCCTCGGGCTTCGGGATGACAAGAGGCCTCAAGACGTCGCTCGTGAGACCTGAGCGGCGCGGCATGAGGATTGACGATCTTAGAGTCTGTCCGGAGAGTTCAGGCCGGATTGCAGAGTTTTCTGAGCATGAGGCGGATTGATGCGAGGCGCAAGAACGCGAGCGCCTTTCTGTTGAGGTTCTCCCAATCCTTGGCGAGCCG
>Ga0137359_10000983_pt1 | contig 22295 bp, 18 predicted proteins | sample Mad1_40_16metaG_FD_108281 | JGI IMG/M metagenome (GOLD analysis project Ga0137359, IMG submission 108281) | Vadose zone soil microbial communities from Angelo Coast Range Reserve, California, USA - Mad1_40_16 metaG | ecosystem: Environmental > Terrestrial > Soil > Vadose zone | place: USA... | reverse complement strand
GTAACCGGCGACCAGATTAACCAGCGCCCACAGAACGTTCACGGTTGGCGAGGACAACCCCTTTCCGGGAGGGTGCGCGAACGGTGTTGGAAAGCGGTCACCAGAAATGCCATGCACGAAATGAGGCACGACATTCGCGAGAAACATTCCGGCGAAGAAACAAACGATGTAGTGATACCAGTTCACTGTGCGTTTTCCCTTCGGAACGGGATTGTCGCCTTTAACCGAGAGGTCATTGGGCAGCTTCCGGAACGTCGGCAATCGGATCTGTGTCGCGTGCAGGCAGAAGACCCATCTGTTGGTAGAGTGGCCGCATGACCGCTCTGACTTTGGGCAACTCGAACGTGAACCAAAGTGTGCCGGCGGCGCAGAACCCGCCGGTAAGGATGACCGTGTGCGGGGCTCCTATGCGGTGAGCCAGCGCGCCAGTCAGCAGGCTGCCGAACGGCGCTGCTCCGAAAAACGCCATTGTGTAATAGCTCATAACCCGGGCGCGTTTGTCTTCTGGGACCAGCGACTGAACGATGGTGTTGCTGACGGCCGCGCTCTGCATCAGGTCGAAGCCGACAAAACACATTAGTGTTAGCGATAGCCACAACGTATGCGATATGCCGAAGAGAATCAGCGCGATTCCGAGCGTCGCTGCCGCGATCTGAAGCATGCCAGTCAGTCCGAGGATTGACTTGCGGATGGCGAGCGCCGACGCCAGCGCGCCGATTCCCGCAGCTCCGGTCAGCCGGCCAAGAGTAGTCGCGTTGCCGTGCAGTACTTCTCCAACGAACACCGGCAGAAGCACGGCGAAGGGGTAGCCCATCAGACAGAGAAGCGAAAAGAGCAGAAGAATAGTGCGGATTGGGCGAAACATACGGACATAATCCCAACCTTCACGTATCTGTTCGCGCACGCTGGAGGCAGTGCGGTGGATCTGCGACGGCTTGATGCGCATCATCCGCAACGACGCGATCACCGCGAAGTAGCTAACGCCATCGAGCAGAAAGCACCAACCCTCGCCGACAGCTCCGATCAGCAAGCCGGCGATGGCCGGGCCAACCAGGCGCGTGGCGTTTACCATCAAGGAGTTGATGGCGATGGCGTTACTGAGATCGTTGCGATCTTCGACCATTTGTACGAGGAAGGATTGGCGAGCGGGCATGTCGAATGCGTTAATCAGGCCCTGCAAAGTGGCGAGAAAGATTATTTCCCAGAGGTTGATGACGTGCGCTAGCGTGAGCGCGGCCATGGCCAGTGACTGGATGGAAGCGGCGGCCTGTGTCCACACCAGCAGCTTGCGACGATTGAGGCGCTCTACCCACACGCCCGCAACTGGGCCCACCGCAAACGAAACGATCTGTCCTGCGAAGGTTACGATGCCAAGCAGCAGCGCCGAGTGGGTCAGCCGATACACGAGCCACGTTGTGGCCAGCGCGTCATCCATGTTCCGATCAGAGAGATGCTTTGACCAAAAAAGAAGAGCTTGAAATTGCGGTGGCGCAGCGCTCGCCATGCGTGGGAGATCGAACCGAGGAAAGAGGTCTGCTGGGTGTCGGGACTGATTGCGGGTCTGTTCACAGGCTGCGTTCGTGCGTTCTTGTTGTTCACTGCTCCGTTGGTCACTTCTGGGCCAGGCGTTTGATGATTTCGCCAGCCGCGAACAGCGTTTCCCGTTCGTGTTCGTTGAGCTCGGACACGGCCTGCGTCAGCCAGGTCCGTTTTGCATCGCGGGTGCTCTTGCGCACGGCGGCGCCTTTGGCGCTCAGTTCGATATTCACTTGGCGGCCGTCGGTCGGATGCGGCTTGCGCGCGACCATGCCCATTTCCTCGAGGGCCGCGATCGTGGTTCCCATTGACTGCGGTTTCATGCTTTCCGCGCGCGCCAGGTCGGCGGTGGTTGCAGGACCGTCTGTAGCGAGGCGCTTCATGACGGCAGCCTCGGTCAAGGAAAGTTCATGCGAAGCGGCGGCAGCGCGCACGCGGCGCACCAAAAGGCCAATGGCCTGAGTTAAGTCGGTTACAGCAGCTTCAAAAGTTTTTCGCGGCATAGTACTTCCATCATATACAAACACAGACACACTTGCAAGGCTATCTTGCCAGTTCAACTGTCTATCTACTAGAGGATGAGGTCGTGGGCGTGCGGCGGGAGGCTCCTACAGCAGCCGCCGGGGCGTCCTCAGTATTTAGATGACTATTGTTTTCCTGTTGATTCCGCCCAGGAGGCGGTGGTTTCGGCTAGTTCGCGCAGGACGTCTGCGTCGGTTCTTTTGGAGCTCTTGAGGACGTGGAAGGAATGGTCGGCGGATTCGATGACGTGCAGAGTCGCTCGCTCGCCTAACTTTGCGCAGATGGGACGCAGCAGCTTGAGATCGGCGAATGTGTCGCGCGTTCCTTGCAAGAAGAGCATCGGGACGGTGACTTTTGCGAGGTGGTCGGCGCGTTTAGTTCCGGGCCGGTTGGGCGGGTGAAGTGGAAACCCGAAGAAGATTAATCCTTGAACGCCATCGAGGGGATGTTGTGCGGCTTGAGAAGTCATTCTGCCGCCCATGGATTTGCCTCCTGCCAATATCGGCAAATCGGGAGCGGCTTTTTTTGCTGCCTGCACTGCGGCCACAACGGTAGCGGTGAGCACTGCTGGTGCGTCGGGAACGTGCCGGCGTTGCTCCATGTAGGGAAACTGGTAGCGGAACGTTGCGATGGCGACGGCGCTTAGTTCGTCGGAGAGATTTTCCATGAATGGGTGAGTCATGCCGGCGCCTGCTCCGTGCGCGAGAGCGAGAAGCCAGCGCGCGTTTTTCGGGCGGACCAAGAGAGCGGAGACCTCGGCTGCGCCTTCGACGTGGAATCGCAATGGTTCGGATGGTGGCATTTCGAGGCGATTTTAGCAGAGGACGTGCGGGTTGTGGCTTGCCTTGGCGACCGCGACGGCCGTGCTGTCGGCGTACAGCTCGAGAGCGGGACCAAAATGTCCGGAAACCTCGACATCATCGCGGAATGTCGCCAGTCTGACGAGTCTTGGCTGGGCGTGGTGACCTGAGAGGAGCGCGGCAGGTCACTTCGCGGGGCGAATTGAGGACAATCTGTGTAAATTGTTAGCGCGCCATTGTGTTAGTTGGCTGGAGGAAAGCGTGAAGCGGGGGATTGCGTGTTTTGCGAGTTTGCTGGCGGCGGTGCTTGCAGTGGCCGCAGGCCTGTTTGCGCAGAACGTTCGTTTAGCGACGGAAACGGAGTTGTCGGCGATCACGGAACGAGGGCGTGCGTTGGCGGAATATGACCAGGCGGTATGGCACGCCACAGACGCGGTGCAAATGGCAAATCCAAAGACAGCGGAAGGGCAGCACTACATCGCGAAAAGAGAAAATGGAAAATGGATCGTGGCGTTTGGTGTGTTGAACGCAGACAGAAGTAAGTTTCTAGTCGGATATGAAGCGGAGCAGCTTGCCAAGCCGAAAGAGTTTTCGGTGAAGAAGAATGACCCGGCTCGAGAAGACGTGGGATTTTATCTGTTTGCGGCGAGGGCCATGGAACTGGCATCGGCGGAATTTGGGAAAGTGAACCGGCCGTACAATGCGGCGGTATTTCCGGTGACTGGAGCTGACGCTAAAGAACAGCAGGGACTGCTGTATGTCTATTTTTATCCCGCGCAAACGAAGGCAGGAACTTATCCGCTGGGCGGCGATGCGAGGTTTCAGGTTTCGGCGGATGGAATGAAAGTCATCGAGAAGCGGCAGATGCACAAGACCGTGCTCGATGTCGCGCCCGTGAAAGGAAAGAAAATGGTCGCGGGATATCACAGCCACGTACTGAGTGACGTTCCCGAGGATACGGATGTATTGCATGTGCTGCAGCAGGATCCGCCAGTGCCGGAGATGATCGCGACACCTCATTTTATGTACGAAGTTGCGAGCGACGGAACGATTCGCATCAAGAAGCAGAAGAAATAGAATTCGCGAGTCGACAACCAGGACTCAGAAGGGAATCTTTTTTTGGCATCTCTGGTTTCACACCAGTAGCAGCACTTGGAATTGGAGCCATTTTCGCTCGGGCGGAAATTCCAAAGAGGGTGTCGGTTAGGTATTCGTTGCGGTGACTTTTGGGGACATCGCGGATTCACCCACTCGCTGCTCTTTGCCGGCGTTATCGCGACGCTTGCTCTTGTGGCGGGATTTCCTCGCGCGTTGCCGGGTTTGAGCCGCGGTTGGCTGTGGTTATATTTCTTTCTTGCCACGGCAAGCCACGGGATTTTGGATGCAATGACCAATGGTGGCCTCGGCGTGGCGTTCTTCTCGCCATTCGATAAAACACGTTATTTCTTCTCCTGGCACCCCATCTTGGTTTCGCCGATATCGCTTACGCGATTTTTCAGCGGACGCGGAACGGCGCTGCTGCAAAGTGAACTCATATGGATCTGGATTCCTGCCGGGCTGCTGGCAGTATTGATGCTGGTGTCTCGCCATATATTATCGCTGTCCTCTTCAACCGGAGCTCCTCTGGAGGTTTCAGTGTAGGGGACATTTCTAACTAAGCCAGAAGGGAACATTATCAAAGGTGTAACACGACGCGAGAACCGGGCGGGCGCGCCACTTTCATCAATGAAAAAGGCGGGAGTGGAATTCCAGCGATGCCGGAAGATGCTCGGCGAAATACTGCCAGTCATGGCGGCCGGGATAAATGTGCGCTTCGTGGGGGATGTGCCGCGAGGCGAGAATTTTGTCGAGCGCCGTGGCGCCTGATTCGAAGCCGAAGTCGTCCTCATCGCCGCAATCGAAATAAATTTTCAAACCCGCGAAATTTGCGGTTCGCGCCAGCGTCAGCGGGCTGTTGCGGTCCCAGAAAGCGGGATCGGGCGGGGAACCGAAGGTTGCGCCGAGCACGCGCGAACGCACGCTGCCTCCCGCGGTCGGCGCAGTGAACGCCGGAAGCTTGTCAACGATCGCCGGACTGTGCGCGCTCACCGCAGAAAAAAGTTGTGGATGGCGAAATGCGAGATGCAACGCGCCGTAGCCTCCCATGGAAACTCCGGAAACGGCTCGATTAGCGCGGCCTGGGCGCATCCGGTAACGCGCTTCCATGCCCGGCAAAAATTCCTGCACCAGAAAATCTTCGTAGCGGACTTGCCCGTCACGCGAATTAATAAAGAACGTCGCGTCCGCGTTGGGCGTGGCGATCAGGAACTCGCCGATTTGTCCCCGCTCCCACAAGTCCTGCACCAGATTAAACGCGCCGCCATGGACGAATATCTGCTCGTTGTCGCCGAGTCCGTGAAAAAAATAAAGAATCGGGAATTTGCGAGCCTTGTCCGCGTCGTAGCTGGGCGGCAGGACCATGCAGTAGTTCACGGGATGCGCAAGGATCTTGCTGGGGAGTGAGTTGCACTCGATGCGCGCGGTCGCGGCGATTGACGGGAATGGGACAAAGAATAAAAAAAAGAGAAGAGAGACTCCTCGCTGCGTTCGGAATGACCGCCAGGGGAAACGAATGGGTGACCAACAGCGAATGTCCGACGGAAAGAATGGCGAAGAAGTCACCGAGATAGTTTACTCGTAGCGCAGCGCGTCCACAGGGTTGAGTTTCGCCGCCCGTGAAGCCGGATACAGGCCCGCAATCAGGCTGACTAAAACCGCGAAGCCGATGGCGCCCGCAATTAGCCACAACGGCACGGAAGAAATTTGCACGCCGGGAAGTTCCTGGCGCTTCAAATAAATATTGGTCGCGAGCGTGAGCGCCTGGCCGATCATCCAGCCGAGCAAAACGCCAAGCACGCCGCCGGTAAGTCCCATCACGCCAGCTTCGACGAAAAACAATTGCTTCACATCGCCATCGGCGGCGCCAAGCGCTTTCAGCACGCCGATTTCGCGGCGGCGTTCCAGGATCGCCATCACCAGTGTGTTGACGATGCCAAGTGTCGCAACGGCCAGCGCGAGGCTGCCGAAAATTCCCAGCAGCAAATCGAAAACAGAAAAAAAGATGCGCAAGCTCTTGGAAGCGTCGAGCAGCGAGAACGCGCTGAAACCGAGGTCTTTGATTTTCTTTTCCGTGGCATCAACCAGTGAAGGAGATTTCACGCGCACGCTCAGGCTGGCGTAGGCCGGCTTGTCAGTCGAGGAACCACCGCGCAGAACATCACGCAGATCGTTCACTTGCGCGGCGCGCAACGTTTCAGCGACGGGAAGAGGAATCAACAAACGGCCGCTGCCGAATCCGCCGAATCCCGAAGCCGGTTCGGTTTCCACAACGCCGATAATGCGAAGATGTTTTTCTTTCGGAACGACGGAAAAACCGCCGGAATTCTGCGCGGCGCCGCCCGATTCGGAAGCGAGCGATTGCCGTTCGGCGTAACGCAGCACCAAGTCTTTGCCGATCAAATCCTTGGTTTGCGGAATCAGTTCCTTCGCGAATTCGATTTGCAGAATGGCTTCATCCGCGTTTGGCGAGGAGAAAAAACCGCCCTGCATGCCGTCAAACGCGCCACTCTGCTTTGAGGATTCAGGCATGCCCGCTACCACGGTTGCAAAAGGTTTGCCGTCGAAACGCACTTCAGTGAAGAACCGGATTTGTGGGTAAACCTCAATCACATTCGGCAGCTTCGTTAATTCCGCGCGCGCGTCTTCATCGAGAGGCCGCGCTTTCGGCGAAGCCGCGCGAGTCGCCGGTGGTCCCGCGCCCGGTCCGCGCAGATTGCTTTTCGCGGTCACAAAAATGGAGTCGAAGAGACCGCTTTTGGTAAGGCGGCTGGAAGCGAGTTGTTGCAATCCCACGCCGAGCGAAAGCATGGCGACGAGCGACGCGACGCCGACTGCTACGCCAAGCGTTGTAAGCGAATTGCGAAGAATGGCTTCGCGCAAATTGCGGCCGGCAAGTTCGGTCATGTCGCGAAGTTTCATTGCGCCGCCCCACTGGGTAAGAAGCTGGATGAAAATGCAGCGCTGGCGTTCGTCGAAAGCAGTTTTCCGTCGCCCATCGTGGCCAGGCGGTCGGCGAACTTTTCTGCCAGATGCCGCTCGTGCGTGACCATCACGATGGTCATGCCCATGCTGGATTGAATTTCGCGGAGCAGCGTGAGGATGGCTTCGCCGGTGGCGGAATCGAGATTGCCGGTGGGCTCATCCGCGAAAAGAATTTTCGGGCGATTCACCAACGCTCGCGCAATGGCGGTGCGCTGCTGTTCGCCACCGGAAAGTTCGCTGGGGCGGTGGCCGGTTCGTTTTGCGAGGCGTACGTGTTCGAGCGCTTCGCGCACACGCGCGGCACGTTCGCTGCGTTCGACTTCGGCAAGACGCAGCGGCAGTTCGACGTTTTCTTCGAGCGTCATCCGCGGCAAAAGGTTGAACGACTGGAAAACCATTCCCACCGTATTCCGCCGATAGCGCGCCAGCTCGAGCGGAGAAAGTTCCGCAAGATTGCGCCCGCCGCAATGAATCGAACCCGAAGTCGGCCGGTCGAGCCCAGCCATCAAATTCAGCAATGTGGATTTGCCAGAGCCAGAGCTGCCCAGCAGCGCAAGAAATTCTCCCGTAGGCACAGTCAGCGAGACATCGTCCACTGCGCGAATGGAAGATTCGCCCATCACGTAATGGCGCGAGACGTGATCGATGTGAATGGCAGGCTGGGACACGGCTTGGTCGGTTGGCGATGCGGTAATGGACATGGTTTGGCTCACAAGAATACTACGTATGACCAGCTGCAAAGATTGCACTGTCGGATGCGGAGGTCATGGGAACTGTTGAGCACGCGGCGCTGCCGCCTGTCGCCAAGATAAATTCCTCTCGACTTCGACGTGCCGTTCGCTACACTCTGCCAGACAGCTATGACCAACGTTTCGCGGCGCAACCTGCTGAAAACCGTCGTTTCTGGGGCCACTATGGCTGCGCTGCCGTCCGTCTCCTGGTCGCAGGGAGCCGCTCCCACCAAGCGGAAAGGCAATATCCGGCAATCGGCTTCGCGCTGGTGCTATCAGAAGATTCCTCTCGACCAGCTTTGCGAATATGCCGTGCAGCTCGGATTGAAAGGCATTGATTTACTCAATCCAGATGAATTCGAAGTTCCGCCGCGCTACGGCTTGGTGTGCAGCATGGGCTACGCGGGCGGCGGCGAAATTGCCAGCGCGATGAACCGCGTCGAGAACCACGCCAGGATTGAGGAAGGCTTTCGCAAATATATTCCGCTCGCGGCAAAGGCCGGGGTGCCTAACGTGATTACGTTTTCCGGCAATCGCGGAGGAATGTCCGACGAAGAAGGCGCAAGAAATACGATTCTAGGCTTAAACAGCGTCAAGAAAATTGCCGAGGATCACGGCGTCACGATCTGCATGGAGCTGCTGAATAGTAAAGTGGATCACCACGACTACATGTGCGATCGCAGCGCATGGGGAGTGCAAGTGGTGCAGGCGGTGAATTCGCCCCGCGTCAAGCTGCTCTACGACATCTATCACATGCAAATCATGGAAGGCGATCTGGTGCGCACCATCCAGAAAAATATCGATTGGATCGCCCACTTTCACACCGGCGGCGTTCCGGGACGCCACGAACTCGACGCGACTCAGGAAGTCCAATGGGACGGCGTGATGCGGGGCATTGCCGCGGCAACCTTCCGCGGTTACGTGGCCCACGAGTTCGTGCCGATACATGACCCGCTTACATCGCTGCGGCAAGCCGTGGACCTTTGCGATGTTTAGTGCGCCATTCGCGGCGATTTGGGCAACTGAGCCGAATATTTTCGTAGATGCGGGCGCAAGTCGCAGGGGAGAATCGAAACACGAGAGCGGCTGTACGCGAGGGACCGTCAATGCCAACAACAGGGCCGCAGAATTGGCCCGAGAACGATAAGAATTGGCGGCGCGGTTTCTGGAGCCTGATTGCCACGCAGTTTCAGGGCGCGTTCAACGATAACGGTCTGAAGTTTTTTGTCATTTATCTGATTCTCGGGCAGAACCCTACCACCGCACAAAAAGATTTTGGCGTTTTCCTGATCGGAAACCTTTTCGCGATTCCATTTTTGCTATTTTCGATGACCGGTGGCTTCCTCGCCGACCGCTTCAGCAAGCGCAGCGTCACCATCGCTACCAAGCTCTTCGAAATTGCCGCGATGCTGTTCGCAATTTTTGCGTTCCATCAGGGTAATCCCTATCTGGCCTACACGGTAATTTTTCTGGCCAGCACGCAAGCTGCATTGTTCGGGCCATCCAAGTACGGTCTGCTTCCGGAGTTGCTGCCTCCCGAACTGCTGTCGTGGGGAAACGGCGTTCTTGAACTGACCACATTTTTAGCAATCATCTCGGGCACAGTAGCAGGATCGTTCTTGGCGCAGCAATTTCACAGCAGTCCCGCGACCGCTGGAATGATTTATGGCGCCTGCTCTCTCATCGGTCTCGCAGCCAGCTTTCTGATCTCTCGCGTGCCGGCCGGCGATCCAAGCAAGAAATTCAGGCTCAACATATTTGGAGATTTGCGCGCGCAGCGGAAATTGGTGCAACCGGATCGCGCGCTGAAGTTGGCGATCATCGGCAACACCTATTTTTGGTTTCTCGGCGCGCTGCTGCAATTTGTCATTGTTTTTTACGGCCGCGAAATCATGCACCTGAACGAAACGCGCGGAAGCTATCTGCAGGCCGCGCTGGCGATCGGCATCGGAGTCGGAAGTTTTGCCGCGGGCTATCTCTCCGGAGGAAAAATCGAATACGGATTGATTCCGCTGGGCGGCGTGGGAATGGCCATTTTCGGCTGCTTGTTAGCGCTGCCGGTGTTGTCGTTCGCGCAAGTCTTCGGCTTGCTTGTCGCTCTCGGCTTCAGTGGCGGATTTTTCATCGTGCCGATCAGCGCGTTGATTCAACACCGGCCCGACGAGGACAAAAAGGGCGGCGTCATCGCGTACGCCAACTGGCTTTCTTTTGCCGGCGTGGTGCTGGCATCGGCAATCTATTCCGGATTTACGCACTACCTGCACGTCGGCTTGCGAACCTTTTTTGCGGCCACCGCGGTGGTGTCGCTAGGAGCGGCGATCTACACGGTCAGGCTGCTGCCGGATTCGCTGATGCGGCTGCTGCTTTGGTTTGCGACGCACACGATTTACCGTATGGATATCAGCAGTGCGGAACACGTGCCGGCGCGCGGAGGCGCTTTGCTGGTGCCAAACCATGCCTCGATGGCGGATGCCGCGCTGGTGATCGCTGCGACCGATCGCCCGGTGCGCTTTTTGATGTTCAAGGATTCCTACGAACATCCGGTGGTGAAACCGTTCGCAAAAATGCTGGGCGTGATTCCGATTTCCGCGCAACAAGGGCCCCGCGAAATGATTCACGCCCTGCGCGCTGCGAGCAAAGCCCTGCAAGATGGCGAACTGGTATGCATTTTCCCCGAGGGGCAGATGACGCGCATCGGGCAGATGATGCCGTTTCGCCGCGGCATGGAGCGAATCTTAAAAGGCTTGGAAGTGCCGGTGATTCCCATGCACATCGACGGAATCTGGGGCTCGATTTTTAGTTTTTCCGGCGGGAAATTTTTCTGGAAGTGGCCGCGAAGGATTCCTTACCCGGTGCGCGTGACGTTCGGTAAGCCGCTGCCCGCGACTGTCACGTCCACGGAGGCGCGGCAGGCCGTGCTCGAGCTCGGCGCGGATGCCTTTGCCCGCCGCAAGTGGCAAATGAAAACGATTCCGGAATCGTTTATCCAAACCGCGCGGCGGCATCCTTTGCGTTTTGCGATGGCCGACATGCGCACGCCGAAACTGAAATTCTTTTCGGCGCTAGTGAAAACGATTTTCCTTGCTCGGCGTCTGCGATCATATTGGAAAGATCAGGAAACTGTGGGCGTGCTGCTACCACCGTCGATTGGCGGCGCGCTGGTGAACCTGGGGGCCATGTTCGCCGGAAAAATTCCCGTCAATCTGAATTACACGGCGTCGAATTCAGTGGTGGAATCGTGTGCGCAGCAGAGCGGCCTGAAAACCGTGGTGACGTCGAAATTATTTCTCGAAAAGATCAAGGTGCAGCCGCCGGGGACGCCGATTTATCTGGAGGATTTGGCGGGGGCATCCGGTTTTGTAGAAAGGCTAATCGCGCTATCCGCAGCGCTGTTTTTTCCGATTGGAGCGATCGAGCGAATTTGCGGAAATAAAGAACGGACGAAACTGGACGACGTGGCTACGATTATCTTTTCCAGCGGATCGACCGGCGATCCGAAAGGCGTGCTGCTCACGCAATATAACGTTGCGTCCAACGTCGAACAGTTGAATCAGGTTTTTATGTTGCACAAGGAAGACCGCATCCTGGGAATCCTGCCATTCTTCCATTCTTTCGGATTTACGGGAACCCTGGCTTTGCCAAGTGCAGTGGGAATCGGTGTCGTGTATCACCCGAGCCCGCTGGATTCGCGAACTATCGGCGCCTTAGTGAGTAAGTATAAGGTCACGATGATGCTCGCCACGCCCACTTTCCTGCAGGCTTACACGCGGCGATGCGCTCCCGAAGATTTCGGCAGTTTGCGTTTTGTGATGGCCGGAGCGGAAAAATTGCCGGCGCGCGTTTCCGAAGCGTTTGAAGATCACTTTGGAATTCGGCCGCTCGAAGGCTACGGCTGTACGGAATGTTCGCCGGTGGTTTCCGTGAATACTGCGGATTTTCGCGCCGCGTCCTTTCGGCAAGTGGGCGCGAAGCGTGGCAGCATCGGGCATCCGCTCCCCGGAATTGTTTTGCGCACGGTCGATCCCGAGACGGGCATGGTGCAAAGCATAAACCAACCAGGATTGTTGTTGGTGCGCGGACCAAACGTGATGCGCGGATATTTGAACCGTCCGGAAAAAACAGCGGAAGTTCTGCAAGATGGCTGGTACAACACCGGCGACATCGCAACAATTGATGAAGATGGATTTGTGCGTATCACCGATCGCTTGAGCCGCTTCAGCAAAATCGGCGGCGAGATGGTGCCGCACATCAAAATCGAGGACAAACTGCAGGAAATCGCGGGAGCCGCGGAGCAGGTGTTTGTGGTCACGGCAGTTCCGGACGAAAGAAAAGGCGAACGCTTGATTGTACTGCACACGCTATTGGACGAAGCATTGCAAGCATGCCTCGTGCGATTCGCTGAAGTAGATCTGCCGGCGTTGTGGAAGCCGCGCCCGGACCAGTTTCGCCACATCGAGGCCATGCCCTATCTGGGAACTGGAAAACTGGACCTGCGGCGCGTGAAGGAGCTTGGCAATGAGCTCGCCTGAAGCGCTGCAAGAAATTGTTAATGCGGATGCCGCGCAGCGAGCGAAAGACAGAAAAATCGCAAAGAAGAAAGCTCTGGCCGCGCGAATTCTGATCACCTTCGCCGCACTGGCGATCTGGTTTTGGACGCAATCCCTTTTGGGAGCGCGAAGTTCGCCGACGGAAGGAATCGGTGATGGGCTGCACCGGCTGAGTGCTCCGGCAAATGCATACCTGCACGGCTCGCCACACGCGGCAAATGTGTTGCTGATTGCGAGTTCAGCGCTGATTGACGCGATCGCAATATTTCTTCTTGCCAGTTGGATTTTCGGCGGCATACTTCGCCCCTTCCTCGGGCTTGGGATGCTGCTGGTGACGCGCCAGGTGATGCAGGCGTTGTGCTCGCTGCCCGCGCCGCCCGGAATCATCTGGCACGATCCGGGATTTCCGTCGCTCCTGGTGACGTACGGAGTGGCGAACGATTTTTTCTTTAGCGGGCACACGGCGATTGCGGTTTTTGGTGCAATTGAGCTGGCGCGGTTGCGGCGAGCCTGGCTGACGGCGCTTGCCGTTTGCGTGGTGCTCTTCGAAATTGCCGCAGTTTTAGTTTTGCGCGCGCACTACACCATGGATGTATTCACGGGAGCGCTTGCTGCGGTGTGCGTAGCGCAAATTTGCGGCGCGATTTCCGATCGGTTCGCGCGATTTCGCATCGAGCCGGCGGACTGAACCCCGCCGCCTGAACCTAACGCAGGCGTGTGCTAACATCAATTACTGACACGCAAATATGAAGCCCGCCGAAAAAAACTTTCTTACAGAAAATAATTGGCACGAGGCGCGATGAAAGCGTTGCGGAAAATGCATGCGGCGCGGGGACTTTCGCTGGAAACAGCGACGACGCCTGCATTTGGACCGACGGACGTACTGGTGCGCGTGCGGGCGGCTTCGATTTGCGGGACGGATTTACACATCTATGGCTGGGACCGGTGGTCGCAGGGACGGATTAAGCCTCCGGTGACTCTGGGGCACGAATTTTGCGGCGTGGTGGAAAAGATTGGCAGCGAAGTCTTCGCAGTCAAAGCCGCAGACTTTGTCAGTGCGGAGATGCACGTAAATTGCGGGCATTGCCACCAGTGCCGAGTGGGCGAAGCGCACATTTGCCAAAACCTGAAGATTATCGGGATCGATCAGGATGGCGCGTTCGCGGAGTTTGTGAAAATTCCGGCAGCGAACATCATAAAGCTGGATCCGGCAATTCCGGAGCGCTACGGCGCGATTCTCGATCCACTGGGCAACGCAGTGCACACCGTTTTGGCGGGGCCGATTGCGGGACGAACGGCGCTGGTCACGGGATGCGGGCCGATCGGATTGATGTCCATTGCAGTGGCGAAAGCGTGCGGAAGTTCTACGGTTTTCGCGACCGAAACGAACGAGCAACGGCGCGCGATGGCCAAGAAAATGGGCGCGGACGTGGTGTTGAACCCAGCGGCGGAAGATGCGGTGGCGAAAATTTTGAGCGAGACAAATTCCACCGGCGTGGATGTGCTGCTGGAGATGAGCGGAAATCCAACGGCGATTCAGCAGGGATTTAAGGCGCTACGGGCGGGTGGACGCGCATCGCTTTTGGGAATTCCTACGGAGAATGTGCCGCTGGATTTGGTGAACGACGTCATTTTTAAGGGCGCTACCGTGCAGGGAATCTACGGGCGGAGAATGTATGAAACCTGGGTGCAAATGACGGCGCTGTTGAAGGCGGGAAGGTTAAATCTTGAGCCGCTGTTTGGCGAGCGCGTGAAGCTGGAACAATTTGAAGATGCTTTCGCAAAATTGCAGGGCGGTCTTGCAGGGAAGATTTTGTTGTATCCTGATGGACTGCCGCAGTAACGCGGTAGTAAGCAAGGAAGAGAGTTTGCAGAGTTGATTGCGGATGCGCCCTCCACCCGCAGTTAGGGTGACGTTGGAGACTTCTTGAAGCGATGGGCGCCCTGCCCTCCGTTACGTTGAGATCCTTTCCGGTGAGGAACCGGAATCTTCGATCGCATCGCTCAGGATGACAAAGTTACTGGTCGTGATTGCGAGCGCAAAAATCTCGTCGTCATTACGAGTACGGAAAGAGGGATATTCATGCCGGAACAAGGAACGCAAATGATCAAGCAGAATCCGCTGCAATATGTGAGCGAGCAATTGAAAGAGTTGCGCGAAAAAGGCGTTGCGCCGAAGTTGCGCGTTTTGGAAGGCGAGCAAAAGGCGGTTTGCACATTCGACGGCAGAGAGGTCATCAATCTTGCCTCGAATAATTACCTCGGTCTGACGACGCACAAGGCGCTGCGGAAAGCGGCGGTGGAAGCGGCGAAAACGTATGGAGCCGGGGCCGGCGCGGTGCGCACAATCGCCGGAACGATGCAACTGCACATGCAACTGGAAGAACAGATTGCCAAATTCAAGAATGTGGAAGCGTGCGTGGTGTTCCAATCGGGATTCACCGCGAATGCGGGAACGGTGTCCGCGGTGCTGGGCAAAGAGGATCTGATTATTTCGGATGAATTGAATCACGCTTCGATCATTGACGGTGCGCGGCTTTCGCGGGCAACGATCAAGGTCTTCAAGCACAAGGACGTGAAAGACTGCGAGCGAATTTTGCAGGAACATGCGAGCTTTCCGGGAAAGAAATTGATCATCACGGACGGCGTTTTTTCGATGGACGGCGATCTGGCGCCGCTGCCGGAACTCTGCGCGCTGGCGGAGAAATACGACTGCATCATGATGGTGGACGACGCGCATGCCAGCGGCGTGATGGGACGCAACGGGCGCGGAACCGTTGATCATTTTGAATGTCATGGGCGCGTGCATATTCAGGTCGGAACGCTGAGTAAAGCGATCGGCGTGATGGGCGGCTACGTCTGCGGATCGCGTGACCTGATTGATTTTCTTTATTTGCGGGCGCGGCCATTTTTGTTTTCAACTTCGCATACGCCGGCCACCGCGGCGGCGTGCATGGCGGCGTTTTCGATCCTGGATTCCGCCGAAGGAGAAAAGCTGGTAAAGAAGTTGTGGAAGAATACCAAGACGTTTAAGCGCGAACTGAAGAAGCGGGGATTTCAGTTCAAGGCAAGCGAGACGCCGATCGTGCCGATCCATGTGGGCGATGCGGCGAAGGCTTTTGAGTTTTCGAAAAAACTGTTTGAAGCGGGCGTATTTGCGCCGGCGGTGGGCTACCCAACGGTTGCGGAAGGAAAAGCCCGGCTGCGCGCGATCGTGAGCGCCGGACACAAGAAAGAGCAACTGCTCAACGCGGCCGATACCATGGCCGAGGTCGGCAAATCGCTGGGAATAGTTCCCTCATAGCAAATTCGCAAGCTGATACCGGCCACAGCAGCTGCCCGAAGACAAGGAGTTCTGTTGCGTAGATGTCGGCCGGACGACCCGTACATGATGTGTGGCAAAAACGCCGCGCGAACCCTGTAAGAAGCGGGTACCAGAACCACAAAGTGAGCGGATGGTAGCGTGGCTTTGCGCCATGTCTCCATTGAAATTAAAGGAGTTACAGATTGGAATTGACGTTGCACTATGTCTTGGTGGTATAGTCTCTGACAAAAGTTCCTCGTCCTCCAGCCCGCAGAAAGGAGGCCCCCGATGACACATAAAACAATTGGAGTGGCGCTCCTCGTGATGACGCTTGCAGGCAGCACCATGGGGCAAACCAATATTCCCGAGAAAAAGCTGGTCGTCCAACAGGGACCTGCGGTCACGATTCCCCTGAGCACCGGAACGGCAATTAATGCCAGCCTGCTGGGTTCGCTCGATTCCGAGAAAAGCAAGCCGGGAGATGTGGTGAATGCAATCGTCACAGAATCTGTGGTGTATCAACGAAGCGTATTGCTTCCAAAGGGCAGCCGGATTGTTGGGCACGTCGTTCGCACTGGAGCAGGCAGTGACGGCGATCAGGGCGCCGCGCTATTCGTGGAATTTGACCGCGTAGTTTTGAAAAACGGGGAAACCGCAGAGTTGAATGCCGGTATCCAGGCTTTGGCCCCAGTGGGAGCTCAACCGACCATTCCGTCGCGGGAAAAGTACGAAGAGAGCCGCATGGACGGAACGTTAAGGCTGAACTCAAGTATGGGAACGCCAGAGAACCCGGGAAATACGGTTGTACCATCGACGTACACCGTGCCGCGGCGCACGGAAGTGATGCCGACGCTGCCCAGCACAGCCGGTATTGAAGGCGGACTCGACCGCAAAGGTCTTTTCACGCCGGATAGCAAGGGCGCGTTCAGTGAACCCAATTTGCGGGTGTTTACGCCGGTCTCAGAAGGTTCGCACGGAACGGTGCTTGTCGGCGCGAAACAAAACATTCATCTGGAAAACGGCACGCATCTTTTGATCGTGGTTCAGCCACCGGCTCCTGCACCAGACGCCCACTAAATCCCCTACAGTATTTCCCTTAGCAAAAGCTTTGCCTGGGCCGACAAAGCTACATGGGCGAAGCTTCGTTCGGGCTGACCGCAGTCCATCTAATGGTCAGATAATAAAGACTTTAGCCTGATGGTCTCCGGTGTGCAACATTTCAGGGAAGGAAGGAGACGTTTTATGGCACGACTAATCCATTTTATCGCGGCCGGAGCGTTTCTGGTGAGCGCGTTTGGCCAAGCCACGGGCCAGACCGCAACGCAAAATCACAGCGAGCAATCCGCTTCGCTGGTGGCGGGGACTGCGCTAAATGCGGAATTGAGTCGCCCATTGGATTCTAAAAAGGCGAAGCCGGGTGACGTAGTCGCCGCCCAGACAACCGAGGCGGTAAAAGTCGACGGAAAAGTTGTGATCCCCAGCAACACCAAGCTGGTGGGGCACGTGACGCGAGCAAGCGCGCGAGCCAAGGGAGATGCCGACTCGGTTCTGGCCATGCAGTTTGATCGTGCGGTTCTGAAGGATGGGCGTGAAATGCCGCTGCAAGTGACATTGCAAGCGATTGCAGCCGATCAAGGTACTCCAGCTGTGAGCGGCGACGATCTCCAGCCGATGGGCAACATAGAAGGCGGCGCGGCGGCAGCCGGCGCAGCCGGGAACCGCGGCACGGTTGGAGGTGTGGGAAGTACAATCGGCGGAGCGGCGAGCGGTGCAGCAAGCACCGTTCCGCGCACAGTAGAGCAGAACGGCACAGTGAATTCGAGTGCGGGAGCTGCGAAGGGAGCTGGCCAGCCGGCAGGAGGACTGAATTCATCAGGGGAGCTGAAACCTACCAGCCGGGGCGTTTATGGTCTGAATGGCATAACTTTAAACGCGAACGCAGCAAATTCGACTAATGGGGCGCTGATCGTAGCGGCTGGGAAGAACGTGCACTTGGATAGCGGTACGCGGCTGTTGCTGGTTACGCAAGCGACTACGTCGGCAGCCGCGCAACGGTAGCCGAATCAATCATTTGCATTAATTCCCGGCTGCAGTCAGGACAGCCGGGAATACTCTTTTATCGACGGGCTCCTGGAGTAGGAAGTTGAGTGAGAAGTTCGCAGCTCGAGGCCCCCTGTCCCCCCTTTTTCCTAAGTATGGGTTCTAAAGGGCTTAGCGAACGCCAATTCTGTAAGTATTGATTCTAAAAGAGTTAGCCAGGTCGAGTCGAGGTAAAGTCCAAAAATCGGCGTAGAAGTATCCAGGAAGCAACTATAAGACGCATGTCAATAGCCGTGTTGTATCGGCAATTTGTCATTAGTTTACGAACGCACAGAAAGATTCCTCGCCCTGCTTTCCGCAAAAGCAGGCGGGCGTAATGACAACGAAGTAACAGTTGCCGGAAACGTGAGGCGGCGGCAGCGTTTGGTATACTCGCGCGGATGACCGAACCTGCGAAGAGATTGTTTCTTGTGGACGCGATGGCGCATATATATCGAGCGTTTTATGCGCCGATGCTGAGAATGAATGCGCCGAGCGGCATGCCGACCAAGGTGCCGTTCCTGTTCAACAACATTCTGAAGAGAATCCTGAAAGACTATAAGCCGGAGTACCTGGGAATCGTGTTCGATCCCTCGGGCCCAACCTTTCGCGACAAAATATTCGAACAATATAAAGCGCATCGCGAGCCGATGCCGGACGAGATGAGAGTGCAGTTGCCGTACGTGAAGAAATTGTGCGAAGCGATGCGGCTGCCAATTCTGGAGGTGCAAGGGTTCGAGGCGGACGACGTGATCGGAACATTGGCGGTCAAGGCGGCGAAGAACAACATTGAAGTTCTGATCGTATCGAACGATAAGGACATGATGCAGTTGGTAGGGAAGAATGTGCGAACGCTGCGCACGGGAACGGGCGGTGCGAAGGCCGACGTAATTGTGGATGAAAAGCGAGTGGAAGAAATTCTGGGGGTGCCGGCGGAACGAGTGATTGATTACATGGCGCTCACGGGCGATACGGTGGACAACATTCCTGGGGCAAAGGGAATCGGCGAAAAGGGTGCGGCGGAACTGATTCAGAAATATGGCAGCGTGGAAAACGCATTGGACCACGCCGACGAAGTTTCGAATAAACGGTATCGCGAAGCGCTGCAGCAACAGCGAGTACAGGTGATGATGTCGAAGCAACTGGCGGCGATTTCGACGGATGTTCCGATGGAATTGGATTTGCACCAGCTGTTGATGGGAACCCCCGACGTGCCGGTGCTGGCGGATTTGTACCGGGAATTGGGATTTAATTCGCTGCTGCGAGAGCTGGGGAGCGAAGCATTTGCCGCCGCGCCGGTGGAAACAGGAACGGAAGCCCCGAAAAAGGACTATGCGGAATTTGCGAACGTTGCGGAGTTTCGCGAATGGCTGAAAAAGCTTCCGGCGAAAAAGCCATTGGCGATCTGGCTGACGTTGGATCTGGCGGGGCGCGAAAGTGAAGGATTTGGAACGCGAGTTAAAGGAATCGAATTGTCTTCGGAAGCGGGAGAAGGCCGGCTGGTGTGGGTTGATGAAAAAGAAGAGGCACTGAAAGCGCTGGAGCCGGTGCTGAAGGATGCCAAGCGCGTGAAGATCGTGCACGATGCGAAACTTTTTCAGCTAATGGCGGGGCCTGCGGAAAACATTGTGGATGCGACGCAAATATATTCGTACCTGCTGCGTCCCACAATTGCAAAACACAATTTTGAAGAAGTAGCGTTCCGGCAATTCAATGTGCCGTTGGGAGGAGGTTCGGGAGAACGCGCTGATACGATGCAACGGCTGGCGCCCACGCTCCGCGCGCAGGTGAAAGAAAAAAAGCTGGAGGAAGTTTACGAGAAAATAGATTTGCCGCTGGCGGGCGTACTGGCAGAGATGGAGCGCACGGGAGTGCGCGTGGACCAGCAAGTGCTGGCCGCAATGTCGCTGTCCATGGAAAAAGAAGTGCGGAGGCTGGAGAGGGAAATCTGGGAACTGGCGGGAATGGAGTTCAATTGCAATTCGCCGACGCAACTGGCGGAAGTGCTTTTCGACAAATTGAATCTGGTGCCGGGGGCAAAGCGCGGGCGGCCGAAATCGCGTTCGACGGCGGTGGAAATTCTGGCGGAACTGGGCGCGCGGCATCCGCTGCCGAAAAAAGTGATCGAGTACCGGGAATTCACGAAACTGAAATCCACGTACGTGGATTCGCTTCCGAAGCTGATTCATCCGGTGACCGGGCGGTTGCACACCAGTTTTAACCAAACGGGAACAGCGACAGGGCGGCTGAGTTCGAGCGATCCGAATCTGCAGAATATTCCGATTCGAACGGAACTGGGGCGAGAGATTCGCGCGGCGTTTGTGGCGGAGCCGGGAAAAATCATGCTGGCTGCGGATTATTCGCAGGTGGAGCTGCGAATCATGGCGCATTTTTCAAAAGACGCGGTGCTGGTGGAAGCGTTTCGCAACGGAGAGGACATTCACGCGCGTACGGCTCAGGAGGTGTTCGGAGTTGGGCCGATGGCGCAGACTGCGGAACACCGGCGGGCGGCAAAGGCGATCAATTTTGGGATTATTTATGGATTGTCGCCGTTCGGGCTGGCGCAGCAGTTGGGGATCGAGCAGCGCGAGGCGGCGCAGTTTATTAATGCGTATTTTGCTAGATATCGCGGAGTGAAGGAGTATCTGGACCGCGTGCTGGTAGAGACGCGAAAGAGCGGCGAAACGCGGACACTTTTCGGACGGGTGCGGCCGATACCGGAAATTACTTCTCCGCAGCTGCAGCTGCGGAATTTTGCGGAGCGCACGGCGCTGAATTCGCCGCTGCAGGGGACGGCGGCGGATTTGATCAAGCTGGCTATGATTGCCATCGCGAAACGGTTGAAGAAGGAAAAACTGGCGGCGCAGATGATTTTACAGGTGCACGACGAATTGTTGTTTGAGGCGCCCCCGAAAGAGGTGAAGACGCTGGAGAAGTTGGTGCGGGAAGAGATGGAAGGCGTGCACAAGCTGGCGGTGCCGCTGGCGGTGGAAATTTCTACGGGGCCGAACTGGCGGGATTTGGAGTGACGGTCTCGGGTAAAGGGTGGAGCCCGGATTCGGAAAAGGAAAATGGCAGCTGGGCTGCAGCGCTCCAAAAAGCATCCGCCTCCGAAGGCGGCCGCTACTAAAGGCAGATCCAGCGGTGGGCATTATGATTAGTGGAATCATCTAGAAACGTTTTTGCGCTATACGAGCCTCATGGGTGTAGACTCCGTTGCGGAGATCCCGGACATCGTGGTTTAGCGGCAGGTGGGCCCTAAAGAGGCGCGCCGGGGATTTCCTTGGGAGGCGCTTATGAGCAATATTTTGCAGGTGTTGGCCATCGGGATCGCGATGAGTATCGGGGTTTGGAGCGCACAGGAAAAAGCGCAGGAAAAAGCCGCGCAGGAAAAGCCAGCGGATGCGCCACCGCCAGCGACTGCAGCAGCAACGCCAGCCGCAACCCCCGCGTCGGCAGCAAAAAAAGAAAATCCCGTAAAATCCTCACCGGAAGTGCTGGCTGCCGCGAAAAAGATTTTTGGATATGACTGCGCGATGTGCCATGGAGAAAGCGGGGACGGCAAGGGCGACCTGGTGGAGTCAATGAGTTTGAAAATGAAGGACTGGCACGACCCAGCTGTGATAACCGGGATGTCGGATAGCGACATTTATGACCTGATCGTGAAGGGTAAGGATAAGATGGTCGGTGAAGGAGACCGCCTGACGCCGGCAAAAGTGTGGGGGCTGGTACATTACGTGCGGACTTTTGCGAAGAAGAGCAGTACGTAGCGATCGATCGCAGCGGAAGTATTTTCGGTAGACTTCTAACAAATAAAACCTGTCAGAACTATGCGGATGGAAGAGTAGAACTGTGTTCACGAGTGTTACTCTGGCGAGGGAGAAACAAGAAAGGAGAACTTCCATGAAACATTCGCCACAATTTTTGAAACTGGTCAGCGACGCGAAGACGCGCGTGAAAGAAACAAACGTCGAGGATGTGAAGAGGCGGATGGAGAGCGCCGAGAAATTCTTGCTGGTGGATGTGAGAGAAGACAACGAATGGGCCAACGGACATTTGCCCGGAGCAGTACACATGGGCAGAGGAATTATCGAACGCGACATAGAGACTAAGGTGCCGGAAACCTCGACGAAGATGATTTTGTATTGCGGGGGAGGATACCGGTCGGCGCTGGTCGCCGATAATTTGCAGAAGATGGGATATACGAACGTGGAGTCGATGGATGGCGGGTGGAGAGGTTGGACCGAGGAGGGTTTGCCGACGGCGAAGGATTGAATGGCAAGCCAGAAGGGTGCGGGGTAGTTAGAAAATATCTTGACTTATGCAGTAGAGGGGCATAAAAGGTCAAACAAACTCGCCTTTGCTACCGACGAGTTGGAACCGCACGGTAGCGTTTTTTTGCTGACGAACGATTTGCTATGTCACCGCACAGAGTCCGTCAGCCCGTTACAGTGAGTGGTTCGACCGTTTTTGTTAGCTTCGCCGCGTTTGGAGACAACACGGCGTTTAGCGCAGCTGTGGACGCGCGTCTGGGAACAAGCCGAGAGAGGTCGGGCATTTTCCCTGCGATGACGGCGTAAAGGAGCAGGCTTCCAGCCGCTCAATGGAGGATACTTCGATGAACACAACTTCGATGAACACACTTCGTCTGCGGTCATGGAGACTGATTTTTGTCGTGGCCGTGTGTCTGACTTGG
>Ga0137359_10000972_pt1 | contig 22363 bp, 29 predicted proteins | sample Mad1_40_16metaG_FD_108281 | JGI IMG/M metagenome (GOLD analysis project Ga0137359, IMG submission 108281) | Vadose zone soil microbial communities from Angelo Coast Range Reserve, California, USA - Mad1_40_16 metaG | ecosystem: Environmental > Terrestrial > Soil > Vadose zone | place: USA... | reverse complement strand
ATAACCTTCCAAACGACCACAGCGATTTCGCCAAACACGTCTTAACTCCTGGGTGCCGCTACATATGTGATAGCAGCGCTTGCCCAATGTGTTGCGTCCACCTGACCAGATTCTGGTACGGGGTTCCCAGGCTACAATAGGCTCTTAGGCTTCTATAATTGAGTGCAGTCCTGTGATATACTCGGAGTGGTATCAAGAGTGAGCGTGTAGTTGACGCTCCAGCAACCGAGCCAGAGAAAAGGCCACGGTGCTAACCTTCGAAAGAGGGGATACGGCCTGTAGGGGCAAAAACCACCTTAGTCCACTCCCAAACTTTCGAAGGCATCTTTCCAAACTGGAGGAATGATGTCTTCGCATAACGATTCGTTTGTATCTTCAGGCAGTTCTCCCACTGCTGATTTTGAACTTCAGAATCACGGCAGCATTTTCCTCTTAATTCCGCAGAGCACTTCCGCACGCATTTGGGTTCACGACCACATCGGCAGAGACAACGGCTATCAACCGCACTATCCCACGGTTGTAGTCGAGCACCGCTACATCTCTGACATCGTTAAGGGCATCGTGGCAGACGGGCTGGTGCTCGCATGAAGATGCGAAAGGAATTCGGGCCTTCTCACTACGCCAAGATGCTCGCTGGTTTGCGTCAGGCTGCGGAGCAAGTTCGCCACGAGGAGTTCAACAAGATTGTTGCTCCTGCTTCGGTTCAAATGCGATTTGCATTCATGGATGAGAAACGGCCTGAACTCACAAAAGAAACCTGTGACGCGCCCATCGACGCATCAGCGGGTCTAACTTTAACCGACCACGACCGCGACCTCTTGCGCAACCTCAAAATTGAAGTTCCTGATGACGCTCGCTGGCCCCTGGATGGCGACTCCGCAGACCCCGAGGCTGCTCTGTGATGTCAATTGCAGACGCAATTCGGGAATTACGGCGGTCGAGGATGTTGACCGCATCGGAACTGGCGAAACGGTCGCGCATTTCACGCGGGCATCTTCATCACGTCGAGAACAAGAGTTTTGTGCCGAGTCTGCGAACCCCGGAAAAGATTTCTGCTGGGTTGGGTGTTGGCTTGGGGCGGCTCCTGACTTTGAACTCGTCCGAGGTCGTTCTTGAGGACTCATTCATTCAAGAAGTCAGGCCGTTTCTGCCCTGCTTGAATGCTCGTCAGCGTAAGTTGGTGCTCCGCACGCTACAGGCTGCCCCCACGAATCAGAGGCAGCCCAAGTCGTGGTGAGGCGCATGAAGAACAAGGTGACCCTCAACGAAATGGGCGTTCTGCTCGTGAAGGCCGTTAAGACATTATCGGCGGCCGACCGCAAGCGGCTAGGGGAGTTGCTGATGGAACGGTTAAAGACGCCTGTCGGCGGCTTGAAAAGAAAGTCATGACGAGTGTTGAGGCGAATTCCTGGATGAACTATCTTGTACGCTGCGAATTCACAAATCGATTTGGCAATCCGTTCTGGTGGACCTTCCAAATTGACGCGGATGATTATGCCGAAGCAATCTGGCAAGCGGCCCGAATCTTTTTCCTAGGCTTGACGACCTCGGAACGGACCGACGCTTGCGAGACAGTGTTCATTATCTGCTGGCCGGAAGAACACCCAGAGAAAAGAGACACAGCATGAAACGCCGCAACGTCAGCAGCCCCGACAATAAGACCAAAGCAAAAGCACTAATTATTCGCGCTCGAATCAATGGCGGCGAACCCGAACCAATTCGTGTGCTGCGTTCCACCGAAGACCCTGAACTTGGTGAGATTTTTCGAGGCGTGCCTACACGCTTTAAGACGAACCTTTTTCAAAAGACTCTACGCGTTGAGTCTATCTCTGTAGAGAAAGGAAAGAGCGTTTTTCACTGCACAACCGATGCGACGTCGAGCTAAATGATAAAGCTTAAACCTGGTGACACAGTTCGCGCCATAAGGCGAACGCGGTACGGCGAAGGTCCATGCGATTCTGACCAGCATGCACGGCGCTTTGCTGGAGACGCAAATCGGCGGGTTCCGGTGTTGGAACTTGGATGAACTTCGTTTGGTGGAACGCAAAAAGAGAGCCAGCCGATGAAACCCAAAACCTTCAAGAATACCGAGGAGTTCACTCGTTATATCGAGGGTTTAACAGGCAAGCCGTTCAAAGCAGCCGCTTCGATAGACGGCACAACGGCCCACAAGTATCTAAGTGGCCAGCGCGATTGGTCGGCCCTGTTCACCGATTCGGATTTGATAGCCATCGTAAATGACAAACATGCAGATGGTGGTTTGCTCTATGTGTTTTCTGACTATTCGAGTGTGGTGTACAAGCCGTCTGCCACACACTGAGTCGATGTCAGTCGCGCCGAGGAGGTGCAAATTGAAGCTAACTGACGCGCAAGCGCTGCTCTTTTGGCAGCAATACGACTACTGGCTAAACGTTGAAGGCTCAACGGAGGAAAAGGGCCGGGAATATGCTTGGGAAGATGTACGACGCGAATTCCCGGAGCTACCCGACAAACCGGATGCCGACGCGCTAGAGGCACTAGAACCATAGTGCTCTGCTACGGAGATTGAACGTGCTGACACCGAAACAATTCGCCGCATTCACGCCGAAGCGCAGAGCCGAGATTCGACCAGGGTATGTCTACATTCCGCGCAACGAATACGGCATTCGCTCCGGCTACTACCGAGATGTGGACATCACTCGGCTCCTGAGGGAAAATTTCCGCAATGAGACGGCGATTGTCTATGTCGCCCGGCGAGTCGCACGCGATGAATAGTCTGGAAAAGCTAATCAAGCACGTTAACCGCAAGGACTGGTGGCACGTTCCTCCGGCTGACCCTGGCGCATACAGCAAGCGAGGAAAGTTCCTGGCTTCTACCTACGCGGAGGCGGAGTTCTACGGTCGTCCGCTGGACGAACCGCAGAAAGTATCTATCGCAAAGCCCGTGGTCGGAGACGAAAAGACAATCGCGAAAGCACTCGGCGTTCCGCCACAGTATCAAGGGATGACTCTGGAACAAATCGCGGCTCACGACGCCCGGTGGAAGAAGGCCGCTCTGAAGAAGGGCTTTGATTCCATCGTGCTCATGGTACCGAAGCACTTCGGGATTTGGAAGAAAACGGGAAAGATTCCTCGCAGCATCGAATTGAACATTCTGAACGTCAACGAATCCCAGGGAGGACGGAATGACAGTGCAAGAGCTATACGAACTCACTCAGAAGAAAGCCGACCCGCGCAAGGTCGAAATCCGGCTACGTCCTCACAATGACGAGATTGCCGAAGTCGAGTTCGATGAAGAGGATGGCGAAGTTTTCGCCTGCTTGATAGAAGAGGGCGCTATTCACCTCTAGGCTCCTTTCCAAGCCAACGGAACTATGCGACGGTCATCTGTACCCCAGCTACGTGGTCCCTTATTGCTGAAATAATCTTCTACGTCCTCGCGGATGTAGTCTGGCACTCGATTCGAAGTGAGAAGACTGGAGAGTGTTCGGATATCATCCAGTGAAAGTTCTTGTACCACATCCTTTGCATTGCAGAGCAGTTCGATTGTTTGCAGTATCACGCGCTCTTTTCGATTTTGGACATTCGCCAGAAAATATTTTCGAACGTCTTCCTTGAGTTGCCAGAATTGCGGCAGGACTCGCTTAGCAACCAACAATTTCGCATTAATTTCACGCAGCTGTGCATTAGGAGTCCGCTTGAGCCATCGGCACCAAAGCACTGCAACGTCCATATTTGTTCGGGCCGCAGCCGCTGCACGTCCAAGCTCGGTCAATTTGCCGTGTAGCATAAAACCTAACAACTTCAGTTCACTCTGTTGTTTGGCGTTAGCTTCGCCTGGATTTGCCAGGACTTTTCGAAGGTGGTCGATATTCCGCACGTTGTTCGCTGCGTAATCCATATTGAGGAGTCCAATCGGCAGTTGGATTGTCGCAAGAACATCCTCCAGTGTTTCCGCATCTTCCGGTTCAGGCGGAATGACCTCGGCATCGGCCTCCTCCGCCAATGTTCTGAGGGTTCGAAGACGATTCTTGGCGCGTTCCGCCGCAGCTAAGCGCCACTTCACGTCCATCTCATTCAGCAGTTTGGGGGTAAACGCTACGCTACGGCGATTGAACAAGTCGTCAAACCATCGACTTAATGTATCAACGGCTTTTGGTTCCTCGCTCAACACACCTGCCTCAATGCTCTTTGAGAATGCAGATGTGCTGAGGTTTGCACTGCCAAGCAAAAATCGAGTGGGCCGACCGTTTGCTTTATGCGCGAGAAACACTTTTGGATGGTAGGTGAGGTTTCCGCTGAAGTTGCGAATTTGAACCTCACTGGCTAGTGCTCGTTTCACGGCTTCGGGTTGAGTAATACTAAGCTGGTCAGTGCAAAGAAAGCGCATCTTTGGCAGGCTAAGACCTGGTATGTTCTTGCGGAAGAACTCCCAACCGCTAACCTGTAGATAGCTCACAGCAACCGAAAGCGTTTCCGCGCCTTCAATAAGTTCCTGCAGTGCTCCATGGAAAGTGGTCGAGCCTTTCGAATTATTCAGAATGATTTTCATCTGGCGATGCGACCGTCAGGTAGCTACGTAAAGATATTCAACGACGGAATTCTTGTTATCACCGACTTTGTGGTTGTGATTTCCGTGCGAGTAGCGATGTTGGATTTCCCTTACTTCGACGTTGCGCTTGAACTCCTTCAATAATCGAATCATTTCGTCTCTTGAAGGTATAGCGTTCGATGAATAAGACACAGCCAGCGTCGAACGCCGGAAGTGCCCAAACAGCCGCCTGAATGCGTCCGTCGCTTTGTCTTTCGTGCTGAAGTCCGTTGGATACGAGCGAATCTTCTTCGTGACTGTCTTAGGCATTAGCTCGACGCCGGTCCAAGACCTACATAGTCCTTCCAAGAAATGATACCGCCTGGTGTAATCGCAGTCAGAATAAGGACTGACATAAGGTGGGTCTATGTAAACCAGGTCGTATGGCTCAGGGTCGATTTTAAAAACGTCAGAGCAGAAAGCCCGGTTGCGTCGACGATTTGAAAAGACTGCCTCATTGAATCGCCGTACAGCCTCTAAGAACTGTTCACGAAGACTCAGCTTCAGGTCGTTTCTTCCATCCCATCCTTTTCTTCCCGTGAAGGTGAAAATTCCTCTGGGTCTCTTCTTCATAGCTGCACGACAAGCAGATGCGAGCGCCAATGACTTTTTGAGCGGATTCGACATCTCCTGAATGTTGGCGTTTAGATTGTCTAAGAAGGCGTCTTCCTCGGGCTCGAAGTAGAGGTCTGCAAACGTCTCCTGAATGAAAGTCTTCGCTCTCTTATTGGGGCGCAATAATCGATGAACGTCGTCTTCGTCCAGCCGCGTGGCGTTGTTCTCGATAGTGGCGTGCGCAACTCGAAACGCGAAATGAAGAAAATCATTGGAATGTACCTGATGACCTTGTTGTTTCAGCCCATATGCAACACATGCAGAACCTGAAAACGCGTCCAAAACAGTTTCGAATTTTAGATGAGAGATGCTTTCGAGTATGAAAGGAAGCAGGACTCTCTTGCTTCCCATGTATTTCGTCGGAGGAAAACTCATTGGCCCAGTTCAAGAGGGCGATTGGAAACCAATAGCTCCTTGACTCTGCCTCTGCCCTCACCTTTGCAGTTGATGAAACGCGGCATGTCAACTTTCTCCTGGTACAAACCAGAATATAGTTCCTCGATTTTCTCGTGGTACGAGTTGCTCAGAAGCACAAGACACCCTCGGTCTGACAATGTTCGGAAGGTCTCTGCAAGCTTGCGGTGGTCATCTTCGAAGAAGGTCTCTTTTGTGTATCGCTTGAAATCAGCGTACTTGCCGACCGGAAGGTATGGCGGGTCCAAATAAACGAAATCGTCTTTGTCAGCCTCTTTGAGAACTGAACTATAGTCTTCGCTCGTCAACCGTGCGTTCTTCAAAACCCGACTAGCTCTATGAAGGTTGTCTTCATCTGCCAAAGAAGCCTTGTCATTGCTTCCGAAAGGTGTGTTGAATTGCCCTTTCTTGTTCACGCGATAGAGCCCGTTGTAGCAGGTCTTGTTCAGATAAATGAATCGAGCGGCACGCTCTATAGGTGCGAGGCTCTCAGGGTCCAAGCTTCGTATTCGATAGAACTCTTTCTCATTCACTGGCATCTGTTTCAATGTCTTGAAGAGTTCCGTTGGATAGTCTCGGACGATTTCATAACAGAAAATCAATTCAGGATTGCGGTCGTTTAGTACGGCGGTCTTTGGACCAATATCGAAGAACAGCGCAGCCCCACCAAGAAACGGCTCGTAGTATCGGTGGAACTTGTGTCGAGCTAAAAATATCCTCAGGACCGGCAAGAGCCGGGTTTTGCCGCCAGCCCATTTCAAGAAGGGTTTGGCTTTTGAATCTTTAGTCTCAGTAGGGAAAAGTTCGGATTGACGGTGAATTCTAGCGGTCGCTGCGGAACTCATCGCACCTTGCGGTAGGATAGTTTGAGCATCGGAAAACTGAACTTCGAAGAGCACTATAGACCACCTTCGTTAGATTGCAAGAGTTTTGAGATGAACTGCTGAGAGAACCCTTTGAAAACCCGAGTGCGAGGCTAACGCTGTTAGCCTGACCTGTGGAAAATACCATATTCGCTTTAGTTTCGCCATGCTATTTTTAGGCGAAATTGACCTATTAAGCGGTTTGTCACTTTCACTCTCTGATGCTAGGCTCAAGCAACGAAACAAGGTCGTTTAGGGCTGACAACTGAAAGGCTTCGCTCTCACCTGCAATGGACGCAGAACCGCGAATCGAAATCAAAGCCTGGTATCTGGGGAATACAACTGTTCGCGAAGCACAACGACTTCGAGCGGGGCTAAGTGTGTTAGCCGGGTCACCGCTGAATGGGAATCTGGAAGGCAGGCAGCGGGAGCGGGACTTTGCATTACTGCTAAACGAAGCAGAGGTCGTTCGAATAGACCGCGACATCACCGACCTCACAGAAGACATCACCGACCTGGGCCGGAAATGGCGAGGCGCGTTGATGAAACTTGGGTTCATAACCGCAGACTCAAAGTGCCTCACTGAAAATAAACTCAAGGGTCTCGAACCGTATTCGGTCACTGAAAATGGACGAAGACTAATCGCCTCGGAGTCCTTGCCTGCACAGCAGGAGTGCTTCTTGAGGTCACTAATCGCACTCCGGGTGCCGTCTCCCGTAGAGGATTTTCCAGCACGCACGCCGTTTAGCCCTCTTCACATCGTGCTCTCCGTGCTGGTCAAGCTGGCGCAAGCAGGAGTTGACGCGTCAGTGAGCAAGCTGGAAATGGCCGGAGTGGTGCAATTGGTGACTAGCTTGTCGGATGTTCCCCGTGCAATTGAACGCATACTCCAGTTCCGCGAGCAGATTCGCACCGCTGAAAGAGCAGCGCAACCTAAGCGTGCCGTGGGAGAGGTCTGCCGAGCGTTTTTGGAAGCTGCTGATGCGACGCAGAGCACAGCTACGTTAGGCGACTATGCAGATTCGAACTTTCGATACCTGCGGCTGACAGGTTTGTTCAAGCAAGAAAAGAATCGACTTGGTCTTGCATCGCATCGCCGTCCGCTCATCGACGCGATAGTTGCGCAACCAATTGAGCCGCTATCAGCCGACATTTATTTACGCCAACTGTGGAAGGGTGCGGAATTACCAACGGACAACCGCGAGATTGCCATTGCAGAGACACGCGAACTGGCGCGGACATTGCAGGCTGCTGGAGTACAAGTCGAACTTCCGGCCAACCTGGAGCAATTGAACGCCGCCGACATCCATCGAGTGCTTCACGACCTAGAAGAAAGGCTTCTGCGAACCAATGAGAGGCAGTACGCGGAGGCTCAGGGCCAACAATGGGAGAACATCGTTGAGTACTTGGATGGTCTTGTTGAAGGGCGCAGGCCCGTTCCTCCTAAAGAGGCTCCCGCTTATTTCGAATGGGCAATTTGGAGAGCGTTCTTGGCCATCAATTCCTTGGTAAGCAAACCGTGGGAGTGCAGAAAGTTTCAGGTATACCAAGGGCCACCGCCGTTCGAGTCCTTCTTACCTGTCGGATGCGCAAGAAGTGGCGGACCCGACCTCGTTTTTGAGTTTGAAACTTTTGTGCTCGTTGTTGAGGTTACTTTAACTTCGTCCTCGCGACAGGAAGCCTCCGAGGGCGAACCCGTAAGACGACACGTAGCGTCTTATGCTGACTCGTTCCCCAACAAGCCGGTGTACGGGCTATTCCTCGCGGTGACCGTGGACAGCAACACTGCTGAAACTTTTCGGTCAGCAAAATGGTTCAGACCAGACGACACGGAGGTCTATCTTCGGATAGTGCCGCTCACTCTTCAACAGTTCACAAATCTGTTTAAGATTGCATTCGCACGAACGGGTTCATGGATTACAGACTGATTGAAGACTTACTACGCGATTGCTTGGCTGAGATTAACTCACCCGGACCTGTGTGGAAACGCTCCATAAACTTGCGCGTGGAGAGATTTATTGCTCACCGTCTACAGGGCGCTCAGGAAAACATGGCACGTTTGCAAAATTGAAGGAGGTCAATGTGGCGACAATCAGCGACAAGGCGCTATCAATCCTCAAAGATGCTTGCGGTGTTCACGATTTCACCGACGTGGAGCAGGCACGCATCGAAGTGCTCGCTGCACAACTAAACGAAATCTTGAACGACAGTAAGGAACGGGACAAAAAGAAAGCCGCACCCAAGAACTAAGCGTCTCCTACGGACGAACTTCTGTCCAATCAGTACGCCGATGCCCGCCTACTTCGATACTAACGTTATTCGATATTTGCGAACGGGTCTCAACGGCTCACTCCCTGAGAATTTACGGACCAGAATTATAGTTTCACCAGTGAGCGCTTTAGAAGTCCTCTCTCAAATAAGCGATGCAGCTAGAGGAGAAGAAGCCCTTCAATCCATCCATCGCTTTCGCGATTGGCTACCTCCGCAGACAGTAATGCTTGATTGGCTAGAGACATTTGCTGCCTACCACGTCTTTGGAATTGAAGTCGAAGATGAAATTTTCCCGATTATAGAAGAGCTTTTGCACCGAGCGCTTGCAGTTAACGACGCTGCCGAGCTGCGCGAAGGCGCGAGACACCTGAGACGTATAAATGAACAGGCAAAACTGCGAAAGGCGCGTCTTTTCCAAGAAGCCGCCGACCGTCTGCGCACAGCAAACCTCGCGGCCCAAGAACTGGATGCACAAATAAGACGAGGGACTGCCCTTGGAATTGAAGAGAGAGTCGGTGCCGCTCCGGGAACGCGAACGCAGGCGCAAATTGAAGAGAGTCTTGCTGCGTATTGTGAGTTTCACAGAGCCTCAGTACGGCGGGCTGTTCAACATGCTGGCTTTCGGTTTGATAGCAGAGAACATCTCAATGACCACTTCGACGGAGAGCAGTTACTGTACCTCGCCTTTCCTAACAATCACTTCATCACGAGCGACAGGGGCTTTAACGGCGTGACACAAACCGCACAAGGGCCGCGTCTGCACATCATTTCTGCGGTTATTTTGCAAAACCCCGCAACGGCGGTGCCAGCTTTGGAAGGCGTCATAGCCGCGTGCACGCCAGCGCATACGGCGTGAGATTCAGGTGATTTCCACAGGCTTAGGACGCTACGCTGTATTCGCTTTTACTTCGCCAATGATATTATAGCCCGCAGTCGTGAGTGCAAATCCAGTACCGCTGCCCGCCACTAGCGAGCCTAAGCCCGCTCTTCGTCTATCTGCTTACGCGGATGAATCTCATTACAACTGCGGAAGACATCGCGCCGTAGCGCTCCTAACCTTACGACAGTCGGATGCAGTCTCCTACACGACAGAAATCGGAGAGATTCTGGCCGCGTCGAACGTCGGTGAGTTGAAGTGGAATCGGTTGAATAGTGCACGCGCACGCTTTGCCGCTCAGAAAATTCTCGCCGTCATTCTGGACGGTGCTTCTCGTTCGAAGATTAGAGCTGACGTGCTCCTCTGGGATACACGAGACCGAAGGCACATCGTCAATCGCCGCGATGACATCGCAAACCTGCAAAGAATGTACTACCACTTGATGAAAAACGTTCTTCAAGCTCGCTGGCCAAATTCGAGCGTTTGGAACGTTTTTCCCGATGAGCACACCAGTCTCAACTGGAACCAGGTTGAAGATTTCCTCGACCGCGCAAGCATGAAGAGCGAGGTCGTCCGAAACCTTCTGACGAAGGGCGCATTCAAAATTAGACTGTACAGGGAATTTCAAATAAAGGAGTTGACGCCTAGCAAGTCTCACTTAGAACCGTTAATTCAGGTCGCTGACCTCTTTGCTGGTTTGGGAGCGTACTCCTACGACGGATTCGGGGCTTATTGTGAGTGGAAGAGGCAAAACAGTTCGCAGTCGGAGATGTTCGCGCAACCCAACAGACCCGTTTCTCAGTTGAGTGGTTCAGACCTCGAAAGATGTTGTGTTCTCGAAGGGTTCGACCGTGCGTGCAAGTCTCGCACACTTGGAGTCAGCCTTGAGAGTCATCGTGGACTTCGGACGTTCAACCCGAACAACGCGATTAATTTCTGGCTGTACATTCCTCAGCATGAAAACGACCTCGCGCCGACGCGCTAAGCATGGAAAGTCCCTCATGCATCTCGCTACCACCACTTTGGCACTTTCCCATCCAGAACACGTTGCGCCTCCGACTGGAGAAAAAGTACCTGTCCTTCCAAAAATCGAATATGCGCTTCATTCTTAGGGTCTATTTTGGACGCTCCAAGATTCTTTTGAAGGTAGTCCACGACCTTTGGGTCGTTAAGGTCCGGGTGGCTGACAGCGTTTCGTAGAAACCTCGCATCTGCCGGAGGCTCGTATGGTGTGGCACTCTTTTTAGTTAGCCGCTTTTCCTCCTCTAAAACGTTGTAATAGTTCTTGATGCGTTCGATGGCAGAGGAGCCGTTCTGCCCATGCAAATACCAATTCAATTGCAGGCGTGTGCTTTCTCCAAGATTAGCCACCAAATTGGCGGGTGGCATCGGAATTTGCCGCACCAGCGTGGCAGCTACTTTGACAAAGCCAAGACCAATTGATACTTCCGAAGCAGGTTCAACTGCGTGGGTGTGAACCTCTTCAATATTGGCAGGGCATCCGTGGCCTAATTCGATGAGACTCAGAAGCGATGCAGTGGCCGACCGAGCTTTAGAAATGATGTCAGCGTGTCCCGCTCCAATGTCATGTTCTACAACCGTCTTGAGCGCAGCGAGCTTACCCTCGACCAATGAGACCTCAATTCCGAGATGCGAGTAGTCCTCCTCACAGGTACATGGAATCGGATTTGAAATCACAAGTTTGACTTCAGTTTTCATGGCTTGCTCCACCAGGACATTATAAACTACCGTTCCGTTTCCTCTGCCAGGGAGTGGACCTGTGCAGAAATCAGAATTGCTTAGAGCCTTGCAGCAAGAAATTCTCCGGCACGACTTCTCTTACTTTGTGGATGAACCTCCGTCGATAGCGCAGGGCGGCAATGGGGTCGTAGTGCCGGGATGCCCTACGTGCAAGAAGCCCATCAATACAATGAATCAATTCCTGCATCATCTGGCAGAAGACGCGATGCCTGCTCTGATTGAGAAGCTGTCGGAAACAAGAGGTTTTCATTGACATTCGCAGTGCCGCGCATCGTACCCTCCGATTCAGGAGGCAATTATGCTTAGGAGACAAATATGAGTTGGACGTGGCTTATCGAACACTGGAAGCTCTGGGGAGTTCCTACCATTGCAGTTGGTCTAGTCGCTTGGGCGAACCGGTTCTATTCCTTACGTAAAGCACGAGCGGAAGCACTCTCAGCCGAAATTGCCTTGGAGCAGGCTCGACAGGATTCTAACCAAGAACTCTCTCCGCACGATGACAGGATTCTTCACTTCCTAGAAACCGAAGTTGGGATTGGAAAGCCCTTTGTGGGAGGACATTCACAATTTAGAGCTAACGAGATAGCCGAGGCGCTATCTATTCCGAAGGCCACCGTAGTGGATAGGCTCAAGCGTCTTGAAGCACAAGATAAGGTAAGGCGAAGCAGCGGCACCTTAGACGACACTTCGCCGCGTTGGAACATCGTGCCTACGTAGAAATCCACGTCCCTTTCCCGGAAACGGAAGCACATTGGGTGGAGCGGTGATGATTAGTCTCGTGCGACTTTTTGAGCCATGTGCAGCAAAAGTTTCTGGCCGCCTGGTTCCATCTTCGCAAGTAGCCTGCGCAGTTTGGAGAAGTAATCGGCTTCGCTTCCTTGCTCCCGAATTCGTCCTCCTTCGGAGGCTTCAGCTTGCTCAATCCTTCTGGAACTTCACCAGCATGAAACAGGCGGTACATCGGGACTTCGAGAGCGCGTGTCATCTTTTCAAGGGTTTCAACAGCCGGAACTGTAAAGTAGAGTATTAATTAATTGTTGACTTACCGCACAGATTGAAACATACTCCGCCACCTTGCAGTAGGTCGGCCCGCTGTTTCACACAAACTCAGGATTCCGGAAGAGGTGACCTTGATGCTTGCTCGCCAGCATAGTCAAGCCTCGCGCCTTTTGAATTTACTGCTCCTTGGTTTACTCCCTTTCGCAATGCTTGTGTATTTCTTTCCGGTCCAAGCGTGCTTTGCAGCAAACGAACCATCGCTAGATAAAGTCATTTTCGTAAATGGAGACCGGCTGTCAGGCGAGTTCATTGAGGCAAACCACGACACTCTGACTTTCGCAGGAAGTGTCACCGGAACTCTTTCTATTCGGTGGAACCTGGTAAAAAGGCTGGAATTGGGCAAAGAAGCGATGGCCGTAACAAGTCAAAAGAACCCTAGCACCGGCTCCGTCAGCAAACTCACGGTATTGGCTTCTTCGATGGAAATCGTCGGTGCGGATTTTCTGGTCACGAGTGATAGCGGCAGCGTGGACAAGTTTCCGCTAGCTGAGTTCATTTCGGCTGCTCCGAATTCAGTTTCGGCGACTCCTGCTAGTTCAACTTTGCAAGGACCGCTGAGCGGTTGGCGCGGGATGTTCCAGACTCAGGACTCTTTAGTTGGGGCAACGCAAAAGAAATACGACCTTGGAGCAACTCTGCACATAGCACGTCCGACGAAAGAAAAGACTGCGTTTAGGCATCAAGTCTCGGACATTACGCTGCAGGCGAGTTTCGGTGAAGCGAAAAAGCCAGGGGCATCTCCCGTAAGAACAGTCCTGTATGAAGCCGTTATGCAGCAAAACGTATATCTGACGAATAAGAGCGACTGGTACGGTTTTGGCTTGGCCAATTTCTATCACAATCTTTCTCTCGGAATGAATCTGGAGCAGGCATATGGAGGAGGGATTGGTTGGGACAGTTACCACGAAAAGCATGTGTACGGATTTGCGGCAGACATTCGGTACGTCAATGAAGACATATACGCTCCGGGGAACTCTGTGAGGTTCGCAGCTAGTGCCCTAAGTGAGCACTATTCGTACACCTTCCCTTGGCCAAAGAAAAAACCCATCAATTTCTACGAGCGAATCACCTTTATTCCAGCTTTTAATGAAAATCGCGCATTTCAAGTGAGAGGCTTGACTGGCCTGGACTTACCGCTCACTCCCAAGCTCTCTATCGGACTGCAGCAAACTGACGACTATCTTCGTAATGCTCCGGCGAACTCAAATCAGAACTATTCAAAAGTCCAGCTCAGCATCAAGTACAGCTTCGGCGCACCGCTCTAATTCTCGAAGCCCCCAAAGGAGACCATTGTGGGCAAGAAAAAGAAGGTAAGCAGGGCCAAACCCTCAAGTCGAAAACCTCGAAAAGCCAAGAACCGGGTCACGAAAGCGAGCTTCGAGGTGAAAGACCAGCACGAGATTCGAAACCTAACGGCAACTTCGAATCAAATAGAGAACCAAAAAGCGGAAATCGGTGCCTGCTGGTTCACAGATTCGGGTGGGGCGGACCAGTGTGTCCAGCTCCCGGAAGATGTTTGCAAAAGCCGAGGTGGAGTGTGGACGCCTGGGCCCTGCCCCAATGGATAGCGAGTTGGCACGTTGTGTTCGGAATTCCGAACGGGAGGCAAAGTGCAAAGTAAACGAAAATTTCACTACTTGGCGGTGGCGGCATTCCTCTTCGCCAACGTAACCTACGGTCAGACTCCTAAGTGGTACAAATTCAGCAAAGAATTCATAAACCACAACATCGCGGAAGACAGTGCTCTAGGGCAGCTGGATAGCTCTCAGGCCTTTCCTGCCGGTCGACCACACACGATAAGTTGCGGCGGCGAAGATGGTGAGCTACACATCGGGATTCCAGGAAGCGCCGTAGTCGGTTCGACTGGTCCGATTCTGATTTCTGCCCCTGCGAATGAATCTGACCGAGCATTCGGTATAGTGGCCGAACCTGCTAATGCTTCTGCAAGCCTCGGAACTTTCTTCAGCTCAAACCCAGGGCAGAACATCTCTTTCGTTGGGTACTACCGGGTCTGGAATGAGGGTCACGACGTTGGTGCTCTCCACCCTAGCAATCCCCATCACGTGCTAGAGCTTCACCCCGCATGGGAAATAAAGATTGGGAACCGCACGCTTGTTAAGCCCGACTCTATATTCTCGATGCCCGACTACCAGGGATATGGAGCAAGCAAATTCCGGCCGCTACTCACTTCAATATTGACTTCGAAATGGCTTGAAGTTGCCGAGGACGAGAATTACGTCTACGTCCACCTTGTGAAAGCCGAGAATTTTTATCAGTTGCCGGTAATCGTGAAGGCGGTCAATCCGATTCAGAAAGCTGTTCAAGCAACCGTGGACGTATACTCTGATTCACCTCGCACTCGGCTTGTCTACCCAAATCTTCGAGTCATAGCCGTTGATGGCACTCGAATCGCTACACAACTGGCTTCGGGACAAGAGGCTTATCTACTAGGAATATTCAGCATCAACCTCCGGAGGGCTATGACAGCAGCAAATGGTCATGAAGGCCCCAGTGGAGCGGTTTTTGCACCCGAAACTCTGGAGTTTTTCACATTTGGTATTGCGCAGAAGCCGCCCGTTTCATCGTCATCTGGCTGTACGGGCTGAAGGTTCTGTCCGCGAAGCGTGTTGTTCAAGTATCGGGAGGAGCTGTCACATGTGGCCTTTCAAAACAACGAGCAAGGGGACAGACGAACAGTGGCTGGAGAATCTGAATCATACGCTGCAATTCCTTTTGGCTTGGCTGGCAGGGGGCCTCGCAGTATTGTTCATATGCGCGGCCAGCTTCTTTATTGATAGCCCGACGCGGGAAGGGTTAGCGACGGGCGTCACAATATTCTATCACGGGGCGCTTCTGTCTTTGGCTTTCGCGTCGCTAGGTGGTTTGGTGGGATTCCTATTTGGAATCCCACGGCAATACCGACAGTCGGACGTAAATCAAAATAAGGCGGGTGATGGTAAGAGCACGCAACGTGAGGAACCGCGACAGGACACGACGAATCTCGAACAGGTCTCCGATTGGCTCACGAAAATTATTCTTGGAGCGGGTCTGACTCAGCTAATCAAGGTCCCGGGGCAGCTCAAACTGTTAGGAGAGTATTTTAAGTCGGGCTTCGACGATAGTTCCGTTCTTCCTATCCTGATTGTGATTAACGCTCTCGTGTACGGTTTCTTTGCCGGTTATCTCCTCACTCAACTTTTCCTCGCGCAAGCGTTGAAGAAAGCACAGGATGCGCTCAGGTCCGTGGCCGCGGTGCTTAATACAGCGGGCACTCTCGAACAAATGGGAAAATTCGGAGCCGCTTCGGCAACATTGGAAGCAGCCGTCCACACATTACGACCGGAGATACCCACTGAGACAAAGAAGGCGTTGTTCGAACGTCTCACGTACAACGCTCTATACGAACCGCCTCCGGATGGTTTTGAAAAGGCCATTCGCTATGCAGAACAGTACATACAAGAGGAGCCGAACAATCCTAGCGCTCGGATATGGGTTAACCTCGCTGCCGCGTTAGGCCAAAAATACAAGTACGACTTGGAAGTGCGCAAAGCGCCGAAGCAGGAGCTAGATGAAACTCGCAAGCGTGCTCTGGAAGCTGTACGCAAAGCCATAGAACTTGAGCCACAAATGGAGTCGTTGCTTCGAATGCTATGGAACAAGGAAGACAGGACGAAAGTTGGCAGCGAAGAAGACGACTTGGAAGTCTTTTATGACGACTCCGATTTTAAGAAATTGCTCGGGTCGTGACCAGAGGCCCCTGCCGGAGTAAGCGTCGATGCAAGAATCAACCGAAGAGAGATTCGTGACGAATTCGGGAAAATCTGCGTCCCAAACAGCAGAAACAATTGCTCAAAACAAGTACCTGCCTTCCTCGAACAAGATTCCCAATTCAATTGGGCTGGCATTGTCGGGCGGAGGATTTCGTGCAACGTTATTCCATCTTGGGGCGATTCGGCGTCTTCACGAGTTGGGAATCCTGTCCAAGCTGACAACCGTTTCCTCGGTATCAGGTGGAAGCATTCTTAATGGTTTTCTTGCCAGCCGTTTGGTAAACGGCCTGCTCAAGGGTATTTCAGATTTCACTACGGAAGTCGCTCACCCAGTTCGCCAGTTTTGCTCGCTTAACATCCGTCGCTGGCCTGCGCTTCTGAGATTTGTTCCGGGGTTGGACAATAGCCTGCAGCTGGCCCATCAGTATGACGAACATCTGACCCAGGGCAAGCTGTTGAAGGATGTACCTGACACGCCGAATCACCTTTTCTGTTGCACTGACCTCGCTTACGGCGTGAATTGGACGTTCACCAAAACAGACTGCGGTGACTATCAGGCTGGCTATATGCGCCCGCCGAACGACTGGAAAGTGAGTACAGCAGTCGCAGCTTCTTCATGTTTCCCTCCTGTGTTCAAACCCATGAGCCTGGGCCTCGACCCGGCAAAGCTAAGTGGTGGGAAAGCAACCGCTGGTCCGGTAAGAGACCAATGTATCAAGGCAATGACCTTCACTGATGGAGGCGTGTACGACAATTTGGGCTTGGAGCCTATTTGGAAGAATCACGAGGTCGTGCTGTCGTCGGACGGAGGTGCATTGTTCCCCGTTGGGGGCGACATCGGGTTTCCTTGGGAAATTGGCCGATTCATTTCAATTCCAGAGAACCAAGCGCTTGCTATTCGAAAGCGCTGGCTCATGGCCAGTTTCCTCACCAACAAACTAGAGGGCACCTACTGGGGTATCGGCGGAAGTGCTAACAAGTATGGAGTGAATCAGGGTTACTCAGAGAAGCTCGCCAAAACATATATCGCTACAATTCGGACGGACCTAGACAGTTTCTCGGAAGCAGAGGCTTCTATTCTAGAGAACCACGGTTACTGGTTGGCTGACTCCGCTATCAAGACTCACGTGAACAGGTTGTATCCGTCGGACGCGCCTCCAGTCAAACCCCCAAATCCGGACTGGGACTGCTCAGAAGATAAGATTGAGCGCGTACTTCGACACAGCTCCCAAAGGACTGTCTTTGGAAGAAGCGGGCTTACGTAGGCGAGCGCAGTACAGTAACGGTTCGTGTGATTCTGACCAGGATGCACGGAGCGTTATTGGGAAAAAATTAATCGGGGGAAATTCAGGAATTGGAAGGCCTAGATTCGTGAAGAATCGAAGAAACGGCAAAATTTAGACTCTCGACACTGGAGACCGCGACCGCACATCATCGCAGAGGTTGCCCATTACGAAGACAGTCTGTAGCATCTCTTGAACTGAACCTGATTACGCCGGTTTCGTCACCGCAGAAAAACATAGCTCCGGGCTCCGTTGGGCTTGCGACCCAGGTATAACCCAGAACAATGTCGTTCTGTCGTTTACAGTCGACTATCGCAAAAACGAAACCGTCTTTTCTCCCTTCGGCCAGAGCTCTGTCAATAAAGCCTTCACGGCCCAACAAGCCAAGGTCACACGCAAAACCTGCTTTCGAATGAGCAGCATAGGTCACCTGGGCTTCGTTGATGGTTCGTCCAGAACCCAACGCAGCCATTTCACTATCGGAAACGCGGTGACCAGTCGAACACGAATACACTTGAAGGACGGCAATGACCATCGATGTAGTAGAGGCCAAAAAGAGCATACTCTGCAGAATGTGGCGCTTCGTGGCGGGCCTCCTGCTATTCTGACTTCAGTATCTGGCAGCGTTATCCGAGCGGGTGTCCATTTCGAAGGCAGTCTGTGGCATCTGTCGAACTGAATCTGATTACTCCAGTCTCGTCCCCGCAGAAAAATTTGACACCGCTTTCTCCCGGACGCGTTGGGTTCGCTACCCACGTATAACCTACAACTAATCCTTTATCCCGTTTGCAATCTAACAAGGCAAAAGCGTATCCAGACTTGCTCCCTGCGGCGAGAGTAGCGTCGATATAGCCCACAGACCCCAGAGTGTTAAGGTCACAGGCAAAACCTGACTTCGGATGTTTCGACGCGTAAGTTGCCTGAGCCGTGGTAATGGTTCGGCAAGAGCCCACCGCTGACGTTTCATTCGCCGCCATCTTCGACCTAATTAAATTGGGTATGGCAATCGCCCCAATGATGAGAATGATAGCGACAACGATTAGAAGCTCGACGAGCGAGAATCCGCTCTTGGAATTCCTGTTCTGCAATCGGCTCGTTCGCATATTTTCTTACGCCCGGACGCCCGTTCCTTTCTCTTGGTTTTCTTTCGGTGCGTCTGTTCCTGCGTTCTTTTCCTACGGAGTTATGGGTGCTTCCTTTTTGTCGTCTTGACGGGCCTCCTGTGTATTCCCTTGAGGTCCCTGCGGCGTTTCTGTTGTTCCGCGCCCCAGAATGTAGCCAGACAATCCGCCGAGAAGTGCCGCCAACTCTTTGTCCTGAAGAATTCCTGTAATGCCAAAAAGAATTATCGCGATTACGAGGGAGAACAGCGTAATGAATTGTATTCCTGACTGCCCCGAGAAAATCGCCCGTCTGACCGTGTCGTCTCTCCATGAGACGATAAAGAATCCGACTATAACCAGGGCAACGAGCGCAGCAAAAACTGCACTCATCGTCGTCTTGAACTTCTGCCGTGGTTTCTCGATGTCAATTAACTCGCTAATCCTCTGTTCAATTTTGTTTTTCTGCCGTTTCTTTTCGTCGAGAGCAGTCTTCTTGTCGTTCAAGTCTCTGAGAATGTCGGCCTTGGCCTGGGTGGTCTCGGCAAGGTCAACGCGTGCCTTTGCTTCATCTGCTTGTCTCTTAATTACCTTTTTGAGAGAAGCGGGAGTGTCCGGGCCGACATTCGCATAGGTTTTCTCCAGATAGGCCTTTTCGCGTTCGAGACTCTCTCTTTCTTGAAGCTTTGCGGTGAGCGCATCTACATCTACTTGAAGCGCCGGAATCTCCTTCTCCAGCACTTGGCGAAGTTCAGTTAGTTCTACAAAGCTCTTGTCCTCAAGTGTCGGCGTTTCAGGTTCCGGCTTGGACCGGCCAGATAGGCACGGCACTGTTAAGGAAGCGAAGAGAACAATCAATATCCGATTTAGCCATACGGCCAAACGTCGCGGAAACAGTGTGTTTGATTCGCCGCGCCTTGGATGTTTCCCGTGGTCCGGAGCTAGCCGAATTGACATGAGAGTCCGTCGCCTCGCCTTTTGCTACCTGGATGGTTCAGGGGATATTGAGGATATATCCAGCACAGGTATTAAGCAATATGTAACCGCATCGTGCTTCGTGCTAGGGGTACCCCGAGGGAGACTAGAAACTGACTACTTCAATCAGAGACGAAAACAGAATGACGTTCCTGGCACAGAACATTCTTGAGGGAATCGAGAGGCAGTTCGGGGCTAGTCTCTTGCGACTTTTTGGGCCATGTGCAGCAACAATTTTTGGTCGCCGGGTTCCATTTTCGCGAGGAGCCTGCGCAGCTTGGAGAAGTAATCGGCTTCCCTGCCCTTGCTTCCGAATTCGTCATCCTTCGAAGGTTTCATCTTGCTCAATCCTGCGGGTACTTCACCATCATGAAACAGACGGTACATGGGTACTTCGAGAGAGCGTGCCATCTTTTCGAGTGTCTCGACGGAGGGAACTGTATGGCCGTTCTCGACTCGGGAAATATAGCAACGCAGCAGTCCAGAACGTTTTTCAATGTCGCCTTGCGAGAGTTGTTTTGTTTCGCGCAATTCTCTTAAACGATTCCCAATCACCATGATGGTCTCCTAGCAGGATGTTACCTTAATAAAAGCGAACCAAACCGCAAGAACGTGACCTAAGCTATTGTGAAGCCACGGCTCCATGCCGACAAGTAAGAGCTTATTGGGGAGAGTTTACCGAAGGGGTGCACCATGAAACGCCTTTGGCTCGCAATAACAGTCATCACTGGGACACTCCTTATCGCCACGGCGGGCGGGATGTTATGGAGGCACCATCACGCGCGGCAATTCAGAAGCTACTTTCATGATGGTAAAGACGCTCTAAATTCAGACCCACGGCTCGCGCTGCACCTTGTAGCCAAGATACCCGAAGGCGCTCCAGAATTTGTAGAAGCGCAAAATGTTGAGCTCACTGCACTATGGTTAATGGTGGATGAGGATGAGAAGAATGAGCGAATGGGGCCTTTCTCCGCAAAGAGCAGAGAGGAGTTGATGGCCTTTTGGTATGAGAAGGAATTGGGGCGTCCGATGGACAGCGAGCTGAGAGGCATAGTTAAAAGCGTTGCAGAGTACGAAGACCAGAAGAGAGCATCTGCTAAACGTCGGGATTTCGCCGCCTCATGGCAGGCAAACGAGGTGGCGAAAGGCCATTCCGTTACATATTCGACCCAAGGAGAGTTCGACAGGATGCTCATTTTCGAGAGCTATGAGCTATCGAATATCGGCGCTCTTCAAAGAGTGATGCTTGTCTTCGAGCAAAACAATGCGACCAAATTGTTTTGCGAACAAGGTTTCACGAGCGTCGGGCTAAAAATTCCAGGCGTTTCGGAAGCCGCGAGACAGATTCCACTTGATTGCGGTCCTCACAGCAAATAGACCTGTCAGTTCGCATGTGACAAACCAAGAGAACTCAAGGTCGATTCTCTCACCCCTTAGTCCTTCTCGGCAGCCTCAAGCCAACGGGAAGGCACGTTCTCAGTCCTTCCGTCAGCAGCCTTATCGAGTTCGTTTGAACGAAAGTTTAGAACGTATCCGGAACGAGGCTGCTTTAAGCCTCATTTCAATACGTGCCAGTCGCAGCTTCCAAATCATCAAGGGAATGTTGGATGTTGCTTCGTTTACTTGTTGCTTTCTGTATTCCCATTGTTTCTTGAACGAGAGATATGCTTTGACGCATCCCGCGAACAACTCCGCGTCGGCCTTGTCATTAGTGCCGTGAATCACAAGGATTGAGTATAACCATTTGAGATAGGCATCTCGGGCAATGTAGAGCAAGGGGCCGCCAATAAGCGTGATGCCCACAAATGCAAAAAACAACCCAGAAGAGACCTCATGGTCGGGCTTGAGAGCCGCCCAACAAAGCGCCGCCAGCGAGATGCCGCAAAGTACCAAGGATATAATGACCGTTATCCGCGTGATTATGTGGGCGTGGCGCAGCCCGACGGTCGAACGAAAGGAAAAATCTACGAAGTCAATGCGTTCCCGTTCCTTGAGTTCAAAGCCTGGACAATACTCCTTAATTTTTCGGAGGAGGGTGTCAGCAGCTTCTTCTTTAACTCTTTCGAAATCAGAAATGAGGACCGGGAGCACGGCATTCACGCCACAGGCCAACTGAAAGACGCTGTTCGATGCAGAGAGTGTGGGCATGAAATTCTCCGCTGATGAGCCGCCGTAGGTTGGGAGATTTCGCGGTCGTTGGGAATGCTATCACAGGCTCAAGTGCACGCACCTCTATCTGGGCCTTGCTTCCTCGATTCAGATTGCATGCCAAAGACTCTGCCTCAGGGATTTATCCGCTCGCCTGCCGTACTGGGTCAGTTTTCCATCAACCCGTTTGCGATTTAGCGGCCAGGGCCAACTACTTCCAGAACTTTGTGCAGGAATGAACCTAATCGACAGGTCGTCAGGGGTCTCGCTGACCGGAAACAATCGCAACGAGGTTTATCACAGCAACAGTCGCCTCGGCACAGAGTGCCGCGTGCCTGAAATTGGCTGTCCGCTTGTGTTGCAAATCATTGGCAAGGTCGAACGCTGCCCTCGCGTGCTTTCGCGAGACTTCATTGCTTGCTCCCGCCAATTCGACCGCGATATACGCCTCTATCATCCTTTTGAAGTCAGTGGGACTTGCAGTGACGCCGTCCAGCGTGCGGTGCTTAACGCCGTCGAATACGACCTGCGCCAGTGAAATAAGCGCCTCCCGGCACAGCGTGCCGACCGCTTGGAACTGCTCTTCCGTCGTGGCCTGTTCCAACCGCTGTCGGATTTCAGTTACGGTGCGGTCCACTTTGGCCCAACCTGTCGGCT
>Ga0137359_10000969_pt1 | contig 22375 bp, 16 predicted proteins | sample Mad1_40_16metaG_FD_108281 | JGI IMG/M metagenome (GOLD analysis project Ga0137359, IMG submission 108281) | Vadose zone soil microbial communities from Angelo Coast Range Reserve, California, USA - Mad1_40_16 metaG | ecosystem: Environmental > Terrestrial > Soil > Vadose zone | place: USA... | reverse complement strand
CGAATCGACTATTGCCAAGCTCGAGGCGGCTGGCACCCAGACGGCGCACGACGATGTCAGTCTGGTAATCGCCGCCGCGCTCTCCGGGATGTCGCGGCGATGGCGCGGTCGGTGAGGCCAGAAGCCGGTAGCGCGGCTGGCGGCCGGGTATCAGAGTGGCCGGGAAAAGAATCTCGGCTGACGCAAGCGAGCCATCCGCGTGCGCGTCGCCCACGACCACTTGAATGGGGACCTCACGGCTTTCCTCATCAAGCACACGCAACAACTCGGCGCGAGCCTGACCCGCGGCAAAGCGGGTGGCGAAGCGCACAACCTCGTTGTCGCGGCGCTCGATTCCTGTAGGTTCTTCGAGCTGTATTACCCAACTCCGCCCCTGAGCCGTCGCCATCAGAGCAGCGCCGAGGATACTTAAGACCAGGGCGGCGATCTTGATCATCAACGTATGCTAGATTGGAAATGGTTGTTGTTCAAATCAATCTATTCTTAAGGGTAGATTCCCAGTCCTGATAAAGCTCCGGTTGGCTTCTCGAAGAGCAGTTCGCCGAGAACGTACTCGCCCAGGCGTCGGGAGCTCCGCGAGCTGCGTGTCCCAGCTTGCTCGTTCCAGTCTCAGGGCAACCTCTACAAACTACCTGCATCTGAGTCCCGCGAGGATGAAGGTAATCATGAAAATAAATGTTCGGACTGTCTGTTTCGTTCTGGTTGCGATCGCAGTCTTGTCCCTTTCCGGCTCCGCGAAGACTGAGAAAGACAAAACTCTTTCGCCGTATTTCTTTGTGCAGGGAGATCCCAACGTAGATCACTTACCTCTCAAAGATACACGCGTTGAGATTGACGCCTCAGGCGTCATCGCAGATGTGAAGGTGCTGCAAACATATCGCAATGAGGGCTCGCGGCCGATCAATGCACGCTATGTTTTTCCGGCATCCACGCGTGCCGCCGTTTATGCGATGCGTATGCGAATCGGCGATCAAGTCATAGTCGCTAAGATCAAAGAACGAGAAAAAGCAAAGCAGGAATTCGACGAGGCCAGGCAGGCAGGCAAAAGCGCGTCTCTGCTGGAGCAGAACAGACCCAATGTGTTTTCGATGAGTGTCGCCAATGTCATGCCCGGGGACCAGGTTGAGATTGAGCTTTGCTATACCGAGTTGTTGGTGCCGACGGATGGCATCTATGAGGTGGTCTTTCCCACCGTTGTTGGGCCGCGCTACTCTTCTCAGCCCGAGTCATCAGCGCCACACTTGGTTAAGAGCCCTTATCTTCATCAGGGCAATAACCCAAGCAGTGCGCTCCACATTTCAGCCAGGATTTCAGCGGGCGTTCCTATCCGGGAGTTGAGCTGCACATCGCACCCGATTGTTCCGCAATGGCTGAATCCGAGCATCGCTCAGCTCGTCATGGACGATGCGGATCCATTCCAGGGAAATCGTGACTTTGTTCTGCGCTATAGTTTGGCGGGAGATCAGATCGCTTCGGGCCTCATTCTCTATAAGGGTGAAGATGAGAACTTTTTTCTTTACATGGCTCAACCACCGGGACGAGTAGCGAACGCTGACATACCAGCTCGAGAGTACATTTTTGTCGTAGATGTCTCCGGGTCGATGGAAGGCTTTCCTTTGAATACTGCCAAACGTCTTCTGCGCGATTTGATCGGGCAATTGCGGCCATCGGATTTGTTCAATGTCGTTTTGTTCGCCGGAGACTCCACCGTGCTTTCTCCAAAGTCGCTTCCGGCGGATCAACAAAACATCTCCAAGGCGATTCGTTTGCTCGATCAACAGCGCGGAAGCGGGGGCACCGAGCTCCTTCCAGCGATCAAACAGGCCATGAGCCTCCCCCGTGAAGCAAACGTTTCCCGCAGCATCGTGCTGGTAACGGATGGTTATATCTCAGGCGAGAAAGGGGTCTTCGATTACATCCGCGACAAACTGGATCAATGCAATGTGTTCGCGTTCGGTATCGGCACGGCAGTGAACCGTTATCTCATCGAAGGCGTGGCGAAGGCCGGGATGGGCGAGCCTTTTATCGTGACCCAGGAGGCGGACGCCCCCGCCGTCGCAGCCAAATTTCGGGAATACATTCAGACTCCGGTGTTGACCGACATTCAGATCCGCCCCATCGGGTTTGACATATATGATGTGCACTCCACGCGCCTTCCTGATTTGTTCGCTCAACGTCCTGTGATTCTTTTTGGCAAGTGGCGCGGTCCGGCAGCCGGGACTCTGGAGCTGCTGGGGAAAACAGGACATGGGGATTACCTGACTCGCTTAGATGTTGCCGGCGTCCAGCCGGATGATGCCAATCGAGCATTGCGTTATCTGTGGGCTCGATCACGAATCGCCGAACTGTCCGATTACGGCTCCAGCCAGGTAGATGCGGATCGGATCGGCGACATCACGTCTCTGGGTTTGAAGTACAACCTGTTGACTCAGTACACCTCCTTCATCGCCGTTCTCGAGGCGGTGAGAAACGCCCAGGGAGCGGCTAAGGATGTGGATCAACCGCTGCCCATACCACTGGGAGTGAGCGATCTGGCAGTAGGCGGAGGCACGGAGAGCGGAAGTGAACCAGAACTGGTGTGGTTGGTGACTCTGTCCCTGGTGATCGCACTGATGATGACCCTCCGCTGGCGGCGGCGTCTTGTATGAAACGGGGATTCACCTGGAACTGGGTCGCACAGTGTGTTGTCGTGTTGGTCTGCGCTTACGCGCTCAAGCAATACTACTCGACGGCAAGCGCCAACCAGTTGCGCTGGATTCTCGCTCCTACGACCGCGTGTGTTGAGCTGGTCAGCGGCACGTCGTTTGAGTTCGAATCCAATGCAGGCTACATCAGCAGCGACCGCAGTTTCCTGATTGCCAATTCCTGTGCGGGAGTCAATTTCCTGATCACCGCATTCTTGATGCTTTCGGTGAGAAAGCTGCTGAGTGATCGATCGCAAAATATTGCCTGGAGATTCATCCCGGCTGCGGCCCTGATTGCTTATCTTGTAACGCTCGTTGCGAATACCACGCGCATCGCCATTGCATTGCGGCTGCAACAGAAGCCTGCGGCGGTTAGCGGGTTGAATCCCTATCAACTTCACCGCTTCGAAGGAATATTCATCTACTTCGGATTTCTGCTGCTGTTGTTTGTCGTCAGCGAAAGAATGAGTTCGGAAAAGACTTCGGGTCTGTTCCGCCAATCTGTCTTCCCGCTTGTTGTGTACTACGCGACAACGTTGGGAATGCCGCTGGCAAATGGCGCATACCGCCAGGGAACCGATTTCTGGGAGCACTCACTCTTCGTTTTACTGATTCCTTTAGTGCTGATTCTGCCGCTCGCGGCGTTCCGCTATTGTCGTAAATGGCGCTTTCTCCGGTCTGACATGGGTCAGCGGAGAGTCTGCCCGCCTGAAGGGGAGAGACTTCGATGTGCAGTTTGGTTGGAGTAATATTGACAGCGAGCTACGAACCGACAATCATGACAAAGCTTCGGGCGCGACGCCGAGTCGCTCGCACTCTGCTGTGTAGCTCAGTCCATCGCCAGGAGGTGCGTCTTGTTGAAACCAATCTGTTTGATTATCTCCATCCTCGTTCTGCTGAGCGCCACCTCCGCCAGCGCCGGCGCGCAGACCTACACGCTGCGCTGGGCTGATGAATTCGATGGGCCGGCCGGCAGCGTCCCCGATCAGGCGAAATGGAATTACGACATCGGCGGCAACGGCTGGGGCAACAACGAGCTTGAAACCTATACACGCCGCGGCGACAACGCGTTTCTGGATGGCGACGGCCATCTCATCATCAAAGTCATCAAGGAAACCTTGACAGGGCCGGATGGCATCAAGCGCGATTACACGTCATCGAGGCTGCTCACCAAAGGCAAATTCACTCAGCGTTACGGTCGTCTTGAAGCCCGTATCAAATTACCGTTCGGACAAGGCATCTGGCCCGCATTCTGGATGCTCGGAGCGGATATTGATCAGGTGGGCTGGCCCGCTTGCGGCGAGATCGACATCATGGAAAACGTCGGCCGCGAGCCTGCGGCCAATCATGGCAGCCTGCATGGGCCAGGCTATTCGGGCGGTTCACCCCTCACTGGAATTTACACCTTGCCCGCGGGACAGAAGTTCGCTGACGACTTTCACACGTTCGCCATCGAGTGGGAGCCGGCCGCTGTTCGTTTCTACGTCGACGACAATCTTTACCAGACGAGGACACCGGCGGATACGTCAGGCAAGCGCTGGGTTTTCGATCATCCGTTCTTCGTTATCTTGAACGTCGCGGTAGGCGGCAGCTTCCCTGGCAACCCCGATAACACGACGACCTTTCCGCAGACGATGACTGTTGACTTCGTGCGAGTATATGCAGACAACCGCTTCGCGCCGAAGATCAGCAACGTCGCCGCTGAAAAGAAGAATCTTATTGTTAACGGTGACAACTTCGATAGCGAGTCGCTAATCCTTATGAACGGCGATGTCCAAAAGACTTTACGCGATGACGTTGCGTCCGGCGTGCTGGTCGGCAAGAAGCTTGCAAAGAGAATCGAGTCCGGCCAGACCGTGAAGATTCAGGCGCAGAACGGCGACGGTGAGATCACGGCAGAATTTGACTATACGAAACCTTGAAGCCTGAGGCGCAGCACAGCGGTGCGATCTGATTGCTAGTGCTAATCTCCGAACTCCTGGCGATATCGTTCCCATTGGGCCTTCTCATCGGCCATGAACCGAACGAATTCAGGGTTCTCTCTGATACGATTTAGATAAGGATCGCGCTCAAAAAGAGGGTAGTTGGGAAAACCCGTCGCGGCGGTTTCCTTTAACCATTTGACAGCCTCGCCGCTCTTGCCCGCGAGTGCGAAGACGCAGGCAGCGTCATAAGTGAAGTGATGACGGCTCTCATCATTGAGCCGGATTTTAGCAATGATTCCCGGAACTCTTGCCTCCGCCACGCGAACGTCTCCCTTCAGTGCAAGAAGCAAAGCCTGTTGCATGAAGGTCTCATAGTTCTCCGGGTTTCTTGATAGCCTCTCGTCAATCACTTTGTTCGCATCGTCCAGGCGGGCTTTACGCAGAAGATACCAGGGACCGACATTTCCTCCCGGAGAGAGCTTCTGATAAGCGGAAAACCACTCATCAGTCTCGCCGCGAAGGTAAGGCAAGAAAAGGGTCAAATCTTTAAGACTCTGGCTCGTCGGATCAATATCGAGTGCACGTTGTAATTCGCGCGATGCCAGATCTTCAAGTCCGATGTGTTGATATAGAGCTGCCAATTCACCATGGCTGCTGTTTGGATTGAGTTGTCGCGCCGCGAGCAGCTCATGAAGAGCCGCTTCATTTTGGTAACCTTCGTATGAGCTCCAAAGGAGCATACCGTTGGCGAGGTGAGTTTCAGCAAGCTGCGGGTCGAGCTCCTGCGACCGCTTGATCTCTTCCCTCGCGAGATTCGCCCACTTTGGATCCGCGGTTTGAAAAGACGCAGTCCAGACATAGGCGAAGGCGAGTTGAGCATGGGCCAGGGCGTAATTAGGATCGGCCTCGATAGACTTTTTGAAGAAGTTGATGGTCGTCTCCATTTGCGGCATAGCCTCCGCGTCATAGCCGCGTTGGTCGAGGCTAAAGATGCCTTTTATATAAAACTCGTAAGCGATCGGGTTAGTCGGGTATTTATCATTCAATCCAGCCTTTTGTGTCGAATTTAGGCGGAGCTGTAATCGCGTGGCAACCTGCCCTGCTACCCTGTCCTGAATCACGAAGATGTCGGTCGCGGGCATATCAAAACTGTCGGCCCAGAGCGATGCTCCGTCGCTGGTGCGCAAAAGATTAACACTCACACGCAAACGGTCGCCGGCGCGTTGCAGGGTTCCCTCAAGAACCGAGTCCGTATCTAATTGCCGGGCCGCTGCCAATGCATCCGTGTCCTCGTTAAGATAGTGAAGTACGGCGCTCGTCGGTCTTACCCTTAACTGACCCGTCTGACTGATTCTTCTGATAACTGCATCGGCTATTCCCGCGCCCAGATAATTTTCACTCGCGTCGAGTGATTTGAGCGGCAGAACGGCAAGTGATGTGATTTGTTTGGCCGGCGTAAAAGAACGTTCCTTGACGATCCACACGGCTGCGAATAATAACGAAGCCATAGGAATTGCCAAGATCCATTTCCTTGAAAGAGGCATTCGGCCATTCGGCTTCGAAATTTCTTCTATTTGCGAAAGTGCCGCCGTTTCCTCGGCGACCTCAGGATCATCTCCGATTCTTACTTCCGCGACATCCGCTATAAAGCGGTAGCCGTGTCCCTGGACGGTGGCAATGTACTTGTGTTCCTTCGAGTCATCGCCGAGGACCCGGCGAAGCGTCGAGATGTTGCGGGTGAGGTTGCCGTCTTCAACGAAATCACCGCGCCACACCTCTTCGATCAGTTCATCCTTTTTCAGAAGGCGGCCGGGGTTCTCGGCAAAGACAAGCAAAATGTCGAATACTCGTCCGGTCATCGGCACTTGTTCGCCGCCGCGCAGACATATCCGGTTCGCCGGATCAATCTCAAAATCGCCGAAAACGTACCGGTGACCGTTTGTGGAAGCCCCGTTTTTAATGCCGTTAGCGTTTTCCAAATCTTTTCCGATTTTTTTCCGATTATCCAAACGACACCTTACTGGAATTCTGATACAAAACCGCCGGCATCGAAGAGCCCGATTATAAACCAATTTCCCCGAACCAGCGATGGTGGTTTTCGAGGAACGTTTGAAGTGTGTCTTAGTGCCAATCGCGCCGAGGATCAAAAGAGGACAGGGACATGTCGAAACGAAGGAGTTTCAGCTCACTTTTTCAGGGTTCTACACGGCGTAGATATCCACCTTTGGCTAAGTTTCGCACTGGCTGGGTTGAGGAGTTAGCTGCTGATGGAAATGAAGACAACAACTTAGCTGAACACAGCTGCTCCGCCCAGCTTTGTATCGATTAACAAGTAGTTTGATGAACAGGAGGCTAACAATGACAAGTCTTCGCAGGTCCTACATGCTCATCGCAATTTGCTGTTTGATTGTTGGCGGTGCGCAGATGGCTAACCACAAGACCACGGCAGCAACGGTTGGCTCGAACGACTTGAGTGCCGCCACGCTCGAGGAACTGGCAACAGCTCGAGCAGCAACCGCGAAATACCACGACGTCGCGCGGGCCGAAGCTGACGGCTATATCAATGTTAATGATTATGAGTCGGGAGAGGGATTCCATTTCGTGAAGCCGTCCCTGATTGACGCAACCTTCAACCCTGACGAACCGGAGGTTCTGCTATACGCGAATGTCCCTAATGAGAATCGCCTTGCGTTGGTGGCCGTGGAGTACGCTGTGCCTTTGCCTCTTTCGGCTAACCCGCCCGAAGGCTTTAGTGGAGACGCCGACCAATGGAGGCGAAACGAAGAGATTGGAGTGTGGGAGCTTACCGCATGGGTTTGGTTGCACAACTCCAATGGTATGTTCGCACATACCAACCCCCGCGTGCCGTAGATCGCTGGCTCACATCGATGTAAAACCGCGCGGGAGATCGTCGAGTTCAGATTATTTTCGGGTTATGCAATCTTCTGCATAACCCGAGTTCACTATTCGGACGTTTCTCAGAGGAGGTTGTGAAATGCGTCTGCAAGTTTTCAAGCTCGTTGTTATTGTCGTACTCACAATCGGTTGCGTTCTCGTTGTCATGCAAAACTCCGCCAAGGCCGATCACGATTCGCTCGACCAGGAATTATCTGCCAGACTGAGTGAACTAGGCTTTACTGGCCGCATCCAGACGACTCTGGAGCAACGGCTAGGCCGTCATTTGGACCAAAGGCGGGCCAACCTCGGACGGCTGTTATGGTTCGACACGATTGGCGGACTAAATAACGATAATACGTGCGCGGGGTGCCACTCTCCCACCAATGCTTTTGGCGACACCCAATCAATTGCCATCGGCATCGACAATAACGGAATCGTCGGGCCACACCGCGTTGGACCTAGAAACCAACGAAGGACTCCCATGGCGATTAACACCGCCTTCTTTCCGAACCTGATGTGGAACTCCCGATTTGCAGCGCTCTCGGGCAACCCGTTTGACAACAGCTCGGGATTTATCTTTCCACAGCCCGAGGGCCTTACCCTGTCCTACTTGCCCCAGTTGCTCGACGCGCAGGCCTTCATTCCCCCGACCGAACGGGTCGAGGTGGCTGGCTTCGCTTTTCCCGGAGACAATTTTGCGATCCGCGCCGAGGTACTCAATCGGCTGAACGCAGTAGACGCCTATCGAAAACTGTTTGGCGAAGTTTTTCCCGAAGTGAAAAGTGGGGCGCCGATTGATTTTAATATGTTCGGCAAAGCGACTGCAGAATTCGAGTTCAGTCTGGTCTTTGCAAACGCTCCAATTGACCAGTACGCGCGGGGTCAAGAGAATGCGCTCACTACTGATCAGAAGAAGGGCGCCCTGCTATTTCTTGGCTCGGCTGGCTGTGTCGCGTGCCACCAAGTGTCTGGTCATTCGAACGAGATGTTCAGCGATTTCAGTCAGCACGTGATCGGCGTGCCGCAAATTGCTCCCGCCGCAGGAGACCCGGCTGCCGGAAATGTAACCTTTGATGGACCGGGACAGAACGAAGACTTTGGTTTAGAGCAAATCACCGGCGATGCCAACGACCGTTATAAGTTCCGCACTAGTCCCCTTCGCAATGTGGCTTTGCAACCAACCTTCTTTCACAACGGCGCGTTCACGCGGCTGGAAGAAGCGATTCGACATCATCTCGATGTGCTTGCGTCTGTTAACAATTACAATCCCGCGACTGCTGGGGTTGCGCCGGACCTAAGGGGCCCGCTTGGGCCAATGGCGCCGGTGTTGGCCCGAATTGATCCACGTCTGGCAAATCCTATTCATTTGACAGATGAAGAGTTCCGGCAGTTACTCGATTTCGTGACCAATGGTCTGCTCGATCCAAATGCTAAGCCTGACAACCTGAGAAAGCTGGTGCCAAAATCAGTGCCGAGTGGCAGACCGACACTTAGATTCGAATTCGATGAGAAGTAATCTTCTTTCCCACTTGCGTTCTGACGGATTCGTAACCATCGGTGGATATCCACACGAAGTGTATGCCTCCACCTATGGCTTGAACATTTGCTACGAGTTGCAGCCGCAGGCAGATGATGGGCTAGTGAAGCGAGTAACACTTCCCCCTTGCCAGAGTCTTTCCTCTAGATTTCTTTTGGTGAGGCAACGAATCGACCTCGTCTAGACTTTTCGTGAGTCAATCCCCAACATTGTGCCCTGTAACTAGTTGCGTTACACTTCACCGGTGATCGTAAGCTTTCGTCACAAGGGACTGAGGAAGGTTCTTTGAGTCAGGCGATCTTCGAGGCATTCTGGCGCAGCAAGGAGCCCGAATCCGGCGTCAGCTTGACGTTCTAGACGCGGCGCGGGAAGTGACTGATATGAACCTTCCTGGCTGGAAGCTTCACCAATTGAAAGGCCCCCGAAAAGGAACGTGGGCCGTTGGCGTCTCGGGAAACTGGCGAATCACATTTCGATTCGAGGGCGCTGACGCTTACGATGTCGACTTGGAGGACTACCACTGATGAGTAACGCGAGGACGAACAAACGACAGCGGCGGCCCACCCACCCGGGAGAGCTGCTGCGTGAAGAGATCCTGCCCGCTGCCAAAATCACGCAAGCGGAGCTCGCCAGGCGAATGGGCGTATCGCGACGCACAGTGAATGAAATCTGTCAGGAGCGCCGTGGTGTCAGCGCGGACGTGGCACACCGGCTAGCACGCGTGCTGAACACGACCCCCGACTTGTGGATAAACATGCAGGCCGCCGTCGATGTTTGGGACGCACTCGATGCAAACAGCAGGGATTATCAGAAGATCAAACCCCTGAAGGTGGCCTAAAGGGTCAGTATCCACCTAGCGAGACATCACATAGAGCGCGAACGTTGTGGCGATCAACGGGTCATCCTCTTTGACAAGGTTCACCGTGTTTCTGAAGCTGCCGTCGCCAGCTTGAGGAGGAAGCTCGATAGGCAGATTCGGCAGGACTCGCGAGATCGCGTGCGCGTAGTAGAAGCGCAGTCCCGATCCCCAGGGCTGGCCGGTTCCGTCGTCGAACCCCGGCGCCCGGTCAGCCTGGTGATGATCCTTGAGCCAGGCGATCGCTTTCGCGATGCGCGGGTCTTCGTCGGGAACGCCCGCGGCTCGCAAAGCTAAAACACCATCCGCCGTCGCAGTGCCATAACTAGCAAAGCGGCCGGCGCTCTCGCCCGCCTTGTTGATTTCAGGATTGACCGGAGAGAAGTAGAAACCTCCATCGGGATTCTGGGAGCGCCGCAAGTAAACCAACGCTCGCGTCACCGCTGGATCGGTAGCCGGGACGCCTGAAAGCTGCAATGCCTCGAGCACGTACCTAGTCATAGACAGGTCCACGTGCCCGGTTTCAGGGGGACGATGAATCGCGCCGCCCATACCCCATCCGCCATAAGGAGCGTGCTCTGAAGTCCAGCCATTGGCTTCGCCGAACTGCTGCGCCCGTAGCTGCGCAATCATCGGACGGATGACTTTCTCGTACTCATGATCTTCGGCGCTTCGCACCTTGACCATCGCGCATACGGCAAGAGCGGTCGCGTAGTTCGGATAGTCCGCGGCTGTCTCGTCCATCAGACCAAGCGCGCCGTCGGCATTCGTGTTGGCCTTGATAAACGTGAATGCGCGCTCGATCGCTCCACGCGGCGGTGACGATTCGCTTTCCGGCACACCGAGCAAGGCGACGAGCACAAACGGGGTCAACGATTGTCCGGAGCGCAGCAGTCCGTAGGTCGTGCTGTGAAAGCCGCCGTCCTCGGCCTGTCGCGACCACAGGTATCGCGCCGCGTCCTTGAGCGGCGCGCTGCCGCGCCGCCGCGAGCAACCGGTCGCCATCGCGGCGGCGGTGGTTCCGGCCGCGGCCAGTGAGTTCAGCAGGAATGTGCGGCGGTCAATCGACACGATCGGATGTCAGGTTGAGGATCGCGGCGCTGGTCACCGCGCACCGTCCGGTAATGCAATGGTGACCGGCCCACGTCCCATCTTCATTCTGCAGCTTCAAAATCTTCTGCGTTATCTTTGAATGCCATTCGTTCCATTCCTTACCGCCCGTACGCTTCAAGCCGTCGCTGATGTTGAGATAGGAAAAGAATTCCTCTCCGCCTATCGAACCGTATCCATCGACGAACTTCGAATCGGAGAGCCGACCATTGATGGCGGCGATCTCCCTGGCATTCTTCTTCCGGCTCTCCTCCGTACGGCTGAGTTGCTCGAGGGCCTGAGCATCCTGATACAACGCGACTCCAGCGGCGCCCGCTACTACGACCACGCTCTCAGCAACACCACCGACACCGCCGGCGGCACTGAATCCAACCCCGGCGACGCTACCAACGCCGCCGCGGGCCATTGATTCGCGATCCTTTTGGTTTTTCACGGTGTATGCATCCGCAGCCATCATTACTTCCTGGTTTACCGCTACACCCTTCTGCCCGGCCGCGTACAAACTTCGCGACGCGAGTGAGGTCCCAAGGAGCGGCGCCCAGCCGCCGCCGACATTCCAACTCCCGTCCTTCATTTGGTTCCGTTCGATCTTAGCAACGCATTTTTCCAATCCGCTCCGAATCCGCGCGTTGGCGGCCTTGGCCAAGGTTCCGTCCACCTGCGCCAGCAGCATCGAGGTAACGAAGGTATCGATGTAAGGTCCCAGCTTCCGCTGAACCTGTGTTTGCTGCTTGACGTCGGTGATCGCCAGGCCGTCACCGGGACTGGCCTCGACTCTTCGGAGAATGAAGTCTACTGCGCGTTCGACGTTGGTCCGGTATTGAGCTCCCGCGCGCAGAAGCGCGAGGGCCGCAATCGCGGTGTTTGCCACGTCATTTCCGTTCGATTCGAGGCGATCCGATTGGCGCACATTAGAAGGGTCGCCCCCGTCCTGTCCCCACCCACCATCTGCGCCTCGTACGGAGGCTAGCCATTTGGCGCCTTTTGCGACGGCGAGAGTAGTGGTTGGGTCCAGCGCGATTGAAGTCCTGGCTGCGCCAGTCGGCCGTTGCGTACTGACCGTTTTTCCCCCGTTGCGGGCTCTGTTGTCTCCCTTGCGTCCGGCGTTCTGAGCCCAAATGGCAGCGCACCCCAGGAGCGCAAGCGACACGAAAGCTACTAAGTATTTCACAATGTCACCTCCTTTAGATCCCATGGCGGAAAATGGTTCCGGCAACGCCAGGGAGGATGCCGGGTGCACGGTTATTGACTTGAGAACGCGTTAGCTGATTGAAAGTTGCAACTTATCTGACCGAGGAAGGACGAAGGATTATTCGCTTATGATGTCGACTTTGAGGACTACCACTAAGACTCTCTCAATCATTTAGCTGCAACCAAGAGAGCCGATGGTGCGTTACAGAAGGCGTGCCCTTTCGCATCATATCTTGGGAGCCTTACACACATGGGTCCACGTTCCCTTTGGGGCGCCATCGGAAATAATTCCGCCTGTCTTTCATTACTAATCTGCCTGAAAAGACATGTCGCGATTTTGAGCATCGCGACAATACTCAGTCTTTCGGCTAATGCTGAGTACACACAAGAATCAAAGGCGGAAAAGCCTCAACAGGCCGCCGCGCAGGTTGCTCAAACTGCCGAGACGCGCATTCCGCGTGTGTCTACTCCTCCCAGGATTGAGGACTATCTCGACGGGAAGTCGCGGCCGGATGAATTAAAGGTCACAGGCTTCAAGCAACGCGAACCGGGCGACGGTGCGCCGGTCTCACAGGAGACGACAGCTTATCTCTCCTACGATGACAAGCATTTCTATGTGATCTTCGTCTGTAATGACGAACCCGGCAAAGTTCGCGCGCATATGAACAAGCGCGAAAACATTGGGAACGATGATCTCGTGTTGCTCGCAATCGATACGTTTCACGACCAGCGACGCGCTTATCTCTTTGGTACCAACCCGCTCGGCATTCAACTCGACGGAATCACAACCGAAGGCCAGAACGACGATATGAGCTTCGACACCTTGTGGCATTCCGATGGGAAGGTCACCGCGGATGGTTATGTCGTGTTGATGTCTATACCGTTCAAGAGTCTTCGATTTCACAACGCGGACGTTCAGACCTGGGGCATCGGTCTCATGCGCGGGATATCCCGCAAGAACGAGAACTCCTGGTATCCCTATATCACTCGAAAGGTCGACGGGTTTGCGCAACAGTTGGCGAACCTTAACGGCCTGGAGAAGATCTCATCCGGTCGCAACGTTCAGATTATTCCGTACGGCTTTTTTGCTCGCGCGCGCTTTCTCGACACGTCCGTTCCACAGATCAAGACAGCCACCGACTTTCGCGGCGGCGTCGATGCGAAGGTTGTGTTTCACGACTCCTTCACCCTCGACGTCACGGCGAATCCTGACTTCAGCCAGGTTGAATCCGATGAGCCGCAGGTGACTATAAACCAGCGCTTCGAAGTCTTCTTTCCCGAGAAGCGGCCGTTCTTCCTCGAGAACACCGGCTACTTTAATACGCCCGAGAACCTTTTCTTTTCGCGCCGCGTTATCGATCCGCAGCTCGGAGTGAGGCTCACGGGTAAAGCAGCGGGCTGGGCTCTTGCGGGACTCATAATAGACGATCGCGCGCCGGGCAGGCAGTTCCCCGAAGGAGATCCGCTTCACGGCGAACGCGCGGGCATTGGAGTTATCCGCATTCAGCGTGAACTGCCAAACCAATCAAACATCGGCTTGATCGCAACCAGCCGCGACTTCGGTCCAACTTCGAATCGCGTTATCGGAGCGGATGGGCGCTGGAAACTCAGCAAGACCTGGGTGCTCACTGGACAGGTGCTTCAGAGCTACACCAGAGACTTTGATGGCGAGCACTTCTCCGATCCGGCTTTCAATGTCAGCCTCAGCCGTCAGAACAGGTACTTCCAGGACTTTTTCAACTACACCGATCGGAGTCCGGACTTCCACACCGATCTCGGATTTGTGCCGCGCGTAGATATTCGAGACCTGAGCAACTTCGCGGACTATCGCTGGCACCCGAAGAAAAGCCGTGTGCAAGCCTTTGGGCCGAACCTCTATACGGAAGCGATCTGGGACCACAACGGTAAGCTGCAAGACTGGCGAGTCAACATGCCGTTTGAAATCGACTTCACCGGCAACACTTTTATCTTCGTCCGCCGGGCTGAATTTGCCGAGAGCTTCGCCGGCATTCGCTTCCGCGAACATACCAACGACATAAGCTTCGGCACCGGCTTCTTGAATTGGCTGTCGTTCAACGTCAACTTCACAAGCGGAATCGGCGTGAATTTCTTTCCGGCGTCAGGACTGCCCTTCACGTCAAACATCGTGACTGGAAATACCGGATTCACGTTGAGGCCGTCGTCGCAGTTCACGCTGGATCAGACTTACATCTACACGCGGCTCGCAACGCGAAAGGACCATCTACCCGAGGACGATACAACAACTTCGGTGATCTTCAACAATCACATCCTCCGCTCGAAGATCAACTACCAATTCAATCGAGAGCTGTCGGTTCGGGCGATCTTCGACTACAACGCGGTATTGCCGAACATGCGATTGGTGGCTTTGGAGCGCGACAAGCGGTTCACCGCGGACTTCCTGATGACCTATCTTGTGAATCCGGGCACGGCTTTGCACATCGGTTACACCGACGGTTATCAAAACCTGACGATTGACCCGACCACACCTCCATCGCTTGTAAGAACCGGCGCGCCGACGATTTCAACGGGCAGGCAGTTCTTCGTAAAGATGAGTTATTTGTTCCGCTTTTGAAGCCTTCGCTTCTTTGAGAACAACTAGTCTTGTCAGGTTTATCAGCTAATACGATGGCTTCTTTCTAAAGTGCGCCCGGCACGGCTCAAACGTGCCACTATTTGCTTCGTAGAAAAGGGTCGTGGTGTTTTTGGCAGTGCGATAGGCTCGGTCTGTTCGACCATTATGAGAGACCATTGTGAGGGACTTGAACCTTTATGCGGTACGTGCTACACATACCAGTTCTGAGGAATTTCACTACTGTGAATCGGCACGGCGTTGGATGGCGTCTATAATCAATTGGGGGACTGAGCAAACCCAGTCCCCTCTGGACGATTAGTGACGGTCACTGCTCTGCTGACAATAAGCTGCTCTGGGACCAACAAATTCTTCTTCGTCGATTGACCGCCACTTTGCTTTGTGGGCCTAAAAGGCACTTTGATATCGTGTGTGACGCAGTTCTCACGCGTCGAGAGTCATTCCGGCTGAATTACTCTACGGGAGACCATGATTGTGAACATAGACATCAGATTGGAAAGTGATGATCCGCAGGCTGACAATCTTGCCTTACAAGACTGGATCAGAAGAGAGGACATTGATGGCCTGGAGATCCGGCGCCGGATCCTGCGAGGCCAGGAAGGAGCGATGGGGGACGCGGGCGCTATTCTAGAAATCGTCCTCGAATCCGCCGCGGCTGTACAACTGGTCAGGTCAATTCACGTATGGCTTAAAACAAGAAGACGGAAAATAAAGATTCGCTTGAAGACCAAGGATACGGAGCTGAACATCGATGTAGACAGCCCCGATGACGAGCAGGCGATCGTTCAAAGAGCCGAAGGACTAATCAGAGCTGCCAAGAGTAGATAATGCCGTTATCCATCCTTCAAGAAAAAACGATAGCTGTTCTCATTGGAGCGAGTAATTTTCCAGAAGATGCTGAGAATCTCCAGCCGTTGCCCGGCGTTATCAATAATATCGAGGCACTTAGCAGAATCTTTACCAATGATGAACTCATTGGCATTCCGAAGCATAATATCCTCACGCTCCTCGATGAGCGGGACATCGGGAGGATAGGAACCGAAATGGCGCAAAAGGCACGTTGCGCGACCGATACGCTTATTGTGTACTATGCAGGTCACGGACTGATCGGGGACCACTCCCTTTACCTTGCTACTTCGGGCAGCACCAGCCAGGACTTTGAATACAATTCCATTGCGGTGGAAACAATCAAGCGAGCGATCATTGGGTCCCCCGCAAGCAAAAAGATACTCATTCTGGATTGCTGCTTCAGCGGCAGGGCCTTGAGTATCATGTCAGGGACGTCGGATTTTGTGCGCTCGAGCATTGATATCAAGGGTACATTTGCAATCACGGCCACTCCAGCTAACCAGCCTGCGATGGCGCCTCTTGGCGAGAAGTACACGACCTTTACCGGGGAACTAATAAAGGTGCTGGAGACTGGAATTGAAAACGGCAACGAAGAACTAACTATTCAAGAGATATTCGACGCTATCCACGGGGAGATCGGTAGACGGGGCTTGCCGTTGCCGCAAAAGGTGAATTTTCAAAATGCGGATAAAATAATTCTTGTCCGTAATCGAAGCTTTGGAGAAAGTGTCAAAGCAAAGCTAGACAGAATATACGGTGTCCTAACGGAGCGTCTGGATAAACAGGAGAAACGTATTGAAGAAATGACCAAATCCATTAGCGAGGTCAAAGATAAGAAGGCAGAGAAATTTGAGACAGCGCTTCGTAAGCACATGCTCAGAGACCCCAAGGTAATTGAGCAAAGCATAAGGCTGCTGTTGACGGATACCGCAAAATCGAAAGACGTCTGGAAGGTTCTCTCTCGTGAATTCGTGTCTAATGAAGCTTTGGCGGCCGAGGCGGCAAAGTGGGAACAAAAGCTTAACAAAGCTGAATCGAACCTGCTGGAGATTAGAGAGCAACTGGTCGTCCTGAATCCCAAGAAGTCTGTCGTGGAGCGGGCTAAGGAACTGCTCAAGCTCCGTAGCAGCTAAAACAGGAATTCGGAAGGAGGCGATAGTGCCAGTCAAGCTGTTCCTCTATAATCCATCTGAATACGCGCGCACGGGACATATTGCCGCTCAGTGGGGGCCGATCGAAGCAAGACTCAAAAACGCCGGCATCGCCAGCGAACAAATGAAGATATTTGATCAGTCAAATCGCCCCGTAAGCTTTCAGCTCGACCGACCCGCGCTGCACGACCGTTCGCGCGACATTCTTCTTCTTACTCTTGCCGACGAGGTCCCGCCTGGTCGCGATAGTCACTATTCAAGAGCGACCGGCTTTGTCACTATTGATTCAAGCGGGTTGAATCTTTCCAAGGAAGCCGATGCGAAAGTCATAGCAGTCGGCCCGAAAGGCCACGAAGACGCGGTCATTTTGGCAAATAGCCGCCTGCAGGTTCGATTCAATATGACGGCCTCAGCGGAGGGCATCGAAGGGAATTGGTACGCAGGTTCAGCTACAAGCGTGCAGCTAGAGGGCAGAGTCATTAAAGAGATTCTCGATCCGGCCTCGAACTTTTGGGGGCACGATCCGGAAAAGCGGTGCATGCAACTGGATTTCGTAGATGTGTCTTATCCGGCCTGGAGCGAACGTCCAAGACAACGATTCCATCTTTACGATAAACCATACAAACTGGTATCGGTTTCCACCGGCCCGGTGCGCGCCAGCGTAACCGTAGCGGCAGCGCCGTTCAATTACCGGTACCGGGATCCGTACAGCGGGCATGAGCGAGAGCTATGCGCCTCGCTGTACCGGGTTCTCAGTTTGTTTGCGGAGGCTGACTACGTCATCGAGGAGTTATTCGTCACCGCGCTCGTTGAAGAGAACGAGGGTTTGAAGGAGCCAGTGGATCTCTGGTTTGCGGCACAGTTCTTCTCGTCAGTGTGCTTTGTCCGCCCGCACGTCAGCCGCATCGAAGGCATTCCTGACTGGTTTGCCATCAGTAACCTTTTGAGGCCGTTCGTCAGTTATGGGTTCTGCACGGATATGCATGTGGACTCTGTGTTGAGCCCTCACCCCGATTACCCCTGTACTGATGGGAAGCTACACGCCGTCTCCTGGCAGGTCCCGCGCAGCGAGTCGATAAAGTGCCTGCATCTCTTTTCCCGCTTCCAACCCTCGATCGACCAGTACGAGGGAGAGGAATTCTTTCGCTATGAGTCGCGAAAAAGCCGCGAGGCGAAATTCCATTTCGAGGACAGAGCCGGAAGAGCCTGGTATGAACAAATTTTTAAGCCCCTTCGGGCTGCAGTTGAGGAGGTTGCGAATGCCTGACAGACTGGAGGGCCACGACCTCATAAAAAAGGGGAGCGATGCGAGCTCTGTCACGGCCGCTCGAGAAGCCTGCCGCCAAGCGGAAACCCTGTTGCAAGAAGCGGAGCGCGTGAAGGCGGACGTGGATGCCCTGGAAGCCGCTGCCGCAAAAGATTGGATCGTCGCTTCGAGAGCGATTGCAGATCTAGCTGAAAGCGCGGCGGAGCGCGCGAAGGAAGCGAGTGCCGCCGCGTCCCTCGCACGTGAAAGAGTCGACGGCCCAAACCGAGCGAAATTGCGCCGGGAAGCATCTGCTGCCGAGGAGGCTGCCGGTCGCGCGTGGACCGCGGCTAAAAAGGCTGAAGACCTAAAAAAGATTGCAGGCAACGAATCGGACGCCGCCATCGCCGCTGAACTCAAACTCAATGTGGAGGAATTCTTTGCCGATCACAAGGACCAGATATACAAGCGGCTGCAAGAGTGCGACGAGATCGCAAGGAAGGCAGCATCGAAGAGAGAACTGATGTTCATCGCGGAGGGGTTACCCATTATCAATAGCTTCATCCACGTCGGCAGTTCGCGAGCAGACTTGAATGCCTCTATTGAATGGGTCACTAGATTCTGGGGGATCGACGCCGACCCGTTCGTCGTGCTGTCCGCATTGATATTCATATGGATTGCGAACAAGGGAGTCAAGGAATTCAGAGACGACCCGGACGAAACGAAACGAGCGACTTGGAACCGAATACGAGAGCGAGTGGAGAGACTGATCTAGCTGTAACGCTGTGCAGCCCAAACGGCTGCTCATGCTAAGCCCGACAGTCGGCCGCAACAAAATGTGTCCGCCGTCACAAGACGCTGTTTCCGTCATCACAGAATAGATTCAATCCAGTGGGCTAAACTCCCATTGCGGTCAAGAGTGGACGATTCTTGAAGGAGCCGTCGCGGTAGATTCCGAGCCACTAGCCGCAGTGGGAATTTTTGGAGGGTAACGCGGCACGTGTTTCTCAAAACCCCGAGTTAGCAAATGAGACAGGACGACAACTGCAATAGACTAGTTTGTCCCACCCATTGCGGGAATTGGCCAAAAATCTGTATGGATTTAGAGTTGCACCGTATCGGCACATGCTGTATAAGGGAGCGGTTAGGCTCCCTTCTTGCAGTTGAAAAGCCCCTTTGAAAGTGATCAAGGTTTGAGAAGCGACGAGTGTTTAAGCGAGTCGAGCGACTGCGGAGCGCTCGGCTGTGGCATTCCGGGTGCTTGCTGGAATAAGGGGAGGCCTATGGTTATCAAATCGGAGTCCAATAGGATGAACACTGGGGATTGGTCTCACGGAAAACAAGCTGCATCGTTTGACGCCGCAACGGAGGCGGTCGAGGTATGGCTAGATCTCGGGGGATTCATCGACGATCACAAGTCACAGATATGTGAACGTCTCGAAGCCTGCGAGAAACTGGCGCGAGAAACAACAGGCGACGCCGATCTAACTTTCTTTGCCGAAGGTCTACCGGCCATCGACAGCATCATTCGTGTGGGTAGCTCACGAACCCGCCTAGACAGCGCCACCCAGCGCATTCGCGAAGACTGGCCCGATACCGACCCCCTGGCTCTCCTATCGATGCTAACATTTAGGTACATCGTCGGAAAGCGTAGGGACCTGCTCGGTTCATCTCTCAACGATCAGGAGAAGCACGCGATATGGGAAGAGATCTCCAAGCGCGTCGAACCCGTGAAGCAGGGTTGGAAATGCAACTTTTCCGTCAATGAAGAAGTTTGAGGTCACGGCCGGTTACATGATCGAAGCTTTTTCAGCTTCTCCCGCGAGTGTACTGATCTCAGTCATCACGCGTCTCTATACCGTTCACCATGGTTTAACCGACTCTTTCAACCGCGGCTATCTGCGGCTTTCTCAACCTGGATCTGCTTGATCCGAGCTTCCGCTTAGGCAACCTAACCTTGCGGTCGGCAAGGTTGGCCATCTCTACTACAGCTTGCGTGCAAGCTCTGGCTAGCTGTAATCTCGGCTTCACAAGTAATCGGTCAGATCGTGAAGGTCGAAGCTTCAATGTATCAAGTGACCAATACCACTACTTGCGTCTGCGTGATTCAAATTAGACAATACGCAGCTCAGTTGGTAGAGCGCTAGTTTGTTGAACTAGAGGTCGGCGGGGGTGCGAGCCCCACCGTCCTGACACCAATACGAGGGGCAAGACTTTAGGTTTTTCCTCTCGTCGCGCATTCGGGCACCGGAACATGCGTAGCGCACTTTTGGAACCTACCCGTTAGCGCAGATGCTTGAGACGCTCGACTCATATGTAATATACGAAACCTCCTTACGAAGCATTCCGAAACTTGTGACTCACACGACAACTAATGAACCCATAGTCCGTTCAGGGTTGTCGGTCAAATTTCACTTCAAGTAGCCCATGCCCATTAAGAAATCCGAACTCTATAGCTCCCTCTGGAAAAGCTGCGACGAACTGCGTGGCGGCATGGATGCCTCCCAGTACAAGGACTATGTACTGGTGCTCCTGTTTGTCAAATACGTCTCCGACAAGTATGCCGACAAGAAGGACGCGCTCCTCGATGTTCCGAAAGGCGGACGATTCGCCGATATGGTTGCGTTGAAGGGCGACAAGGAAATCGGCGACAAGATGAACAAGATCATCTCGAAGCTCGCCGAGGCGAACGACCTAAAGGACGTGATCGATGTCGCCGACTTCAACGACGCTGACAAGCTCGGCAAAGGTAAGGAGATGGTGGATCGCCTCTCCAATCTCGTCTCCATATTTGACAGCCCCTGGACTCGACTTCAGCGGAAATCGCGCCGATGGGGACGATCTGCTCGGCGACGCCTATGAATACTTGATGCGGCACTTTGCAACCGAATCAGGCAAGAGCAAAGGGCAGTTCTACACGCCAGCGGAAGTCTCGCGCGTAATGGCTAAGATCGTCAGTGTCGGCAGCACCAAGAGCGCCGGGCAGACCATACACGATCCGACGTGCGGATCGGGTTCCCTCCTGCTCAAGGCGCACGATGAAGCCAGGAGCACGGCCGGCTTCGACCTCGCGCTGTACGGGCAGGAAATGGACAACGCCACGTCCGCGCTGGCGCGGATGAACATGATTCTCCACGACTGTCCGACAGCGGAAATCCATCAGGACAACGTTCTGGCCAGCCCGTACTTCAAGTCGAAGGACGGTGCGCTCAAGACCTTCGACTTCGTCGTCGCCAATCCACCATTCTCCTTCAAGGCGTGGAGCAACGGATTCGATCCGGCCAATGATGAGTTCAAACGCTTTGAGTTCGGCGTCCCACCGGCGAAGAACGGCGACCTGGCCTTTCTCCTCCACATCCTCACCTGCCTCAAGAGCACGGGAAAGGCGGCCGTGAACCTTCCGCATGGCGTTCTCTTTCGCGGCGGAGCGGAGGGCACTATTCGGCGCGAGATCGTTCGGCGCGGCTACATCAAGGGCATCATCGGACTCCCGGCGAATCTTTTCTACGGCACCGGAATCCCCGCATGCATCGTCGTGCTCGACAAGGAACATGCAAACGGGCGGAAAGGCATCTTCATGATCGATGGGTCGAAGGGCTTTATCAAAGACGGCAACAAGAACCGCCTCCGCGCTCAGGACATCCATCGCATCGTGGACACGTTCACGCGCCAGATCGAAATCGCACGCTACTCGCGCATGATCCCTCTGGCTGAGATCAGCGACCCAAAGAACGACTTCAATCTCAACCTCCCGCGCTATATCGACAGCACCGAGCCGGAAGACCTTCAGGACATCAACGCGAGGGACATCGATCAGCGCATCACGTCACAGGCGAAGATCGATCAGTGGTTTGAAGCCAAGACCAAAGGGCTGACCCCGCTCGCAAAGGCACAACTCAAGAAACGCTGGGGCACGATGCAGAAGGTGCTCTCCAGCCACTCGCGGTTGGACCAGATCGTTGACGATATTCTCATGGATATGGAGACGCGAGACCGCCTGAGCAGCGGCCACGGCAACGCGATGCTGGTGGCCGGAAGCATCTACGAAGCTTGCAGATTCTACGATCTCTTCGACAAGACCGACCTCAAGAACAAGTGTGCCATCGTGACTTCTTACAAACCCTCCACGTCGGGCATCAAGGGAGAGGAAAGCGGCGAGGGTGACACCGACAACATCGAGAAATACAACACCTATCAGCAGATGCTGGCCGACTGGTTCAACGAAGCACCCGAAAAGGCGGTGAACCGCATCGAGGAGTTCGAGGTAGCCGTGAAGAAGAAGTTTATCGATGAGCCCGGACAGATGAAGTTGCTGAT